>Ga0207678_10001761_pt1 | contig 19821 bp, 21 predicted proteins | sample KBSC63metaG_FD_184319 | JGI IMG/M metagenome (GOLD analysis project Ga0207678, IMG submission 184319) | Corn rhizosphere microbial communities from Kellogg Biological Station, Michigan, USA - KBS C6-3 metaG (SPAdes) (version 2) | ecosystem: Host-associated > Plants > Roots > Rhizosphere > Soil ...
GGGCTCGATCTTCATGCCGCCGAACCCGACCTTTTCGTAAGGCGATGGTGCCGACCCCTTGTTCAACTGGTCGATGACGAATTGCGCGCCGTTACGGGCGGGGACGCCGAAACTGTCCGCCGCGGGCCCGGACAGGAAGGTCACAATGCCCAGTTTGAAGGTTTCCTGTGCGGATGCGGACCCTGCCAGGGCAAGCGACATCGCAGCGGCAGATACAATTGTGACAGCGCGGTTGACCCGCCAAAAACGGTTCATGATTTCCTCCCCTTGTGCTTCCTGCGGGCGCCCCGCCCATCGGCGCCGTTTGATCCGGCGCCGACCGTCATTGATAGGTGTTTAAGCAAGCTTTTGAGAGTTTAGGCAAGCTTTCACGTCACGTCTATGGACGCAGGGCAGCAAAGAATTTCCAGGACTGCGGCATGTTGCTGCCGAGAATCCCGATCGCGTCGCTTCCGTCCGATTTTGAAGCCGCATCCGCGACATGCTGACGCTGGTCGATGGCAACTAGTCTTTAAAATCGAGCAATCGTGCTGCGGTACGGCCGAGGATGTCGGCCTTTTCTTCGTCGCCGAGCGATGCGGAGGCAAAGATATGGTCGACCGGCCGGAGCTGCCACGGATAGGGATAGTCACTGCCTAGCACTATCTGACTGGCGCCGACCTGGGCCACCAAGTGGCGGATCGCCTCAGGTGAGAAGATCAGAGAGTCGAAATAGATTTGCTTGAGATACTCCGTGGGTTCTTTTTTTAGTTTCACGTCGGGGTTGCAGCCTTTGGGGCCAACCAGGCAGGCATGATCCGACCGGTCAGCGTAGGAGGGCAGGAAGCCACCGCCATGGGCGGCGATCACCTTAAGCCCGGGAAAACGATCGAACGTGCCTTCGAAGATGAGATGGGATAGTGCGATGCTCGTCTCCAGCGGATTGCCGATCGTGTTGCCGAGCCAGCCGTTGCCGGAGAGCCTCTTGTTTAGTTCGGGTACGCCCTGTGGGTGAATGAACAAGGGCACGCCAAGCTCTTCTGCCTTAGCCCACACCGGATGGAATTTCGGATCCGAAAATTCCACGCCGTTCACCACGCCGCCGATCGCCGCGCCCTTCAACCCTTGCTTTTTCACGGCGGTATCGAGTTCCTGCACGGCAAGATCGGGTGCCTGCAGTGTGAGTGAGGCGAAGCCTGCAAAGCGGTCGGGCTTCGAGGCGCAGAGATCGGCCAACTTCTCGTTCTGGATCTTCACGACCTGTCCAGCGAGATCCCGCTCGCGGTCGTACCAGAAGGGATTGATCGATAACACTTCCACATCGACGGCCTGGGCATCCATCGCGGCGAGCCGCTTGTCGATCTCGATGAAAGCTTCGGCGGCGCCGTTGACCGGCGGAAGCTGGAATTTGGGGGCATCGGCGCCAAGCAATGCGCCGGCTTCGCGGAAGTGGCAATGGGCGTGCACGTCGATCGTTTTGACCCGTTTTCCGCCGACCACGACGGGTAGTTTCTGGCGAGAAACCTGCTGGGCGTGCGCACTTTGCAACATGCCGCAGCTGCAGAAGACGATTCCGGTCGCGGCGGCGGCAGCGCCGCCTTTCAGGAAATTACGGCGTGTGGTCATGACGATTTGCTCCCTGACTTTTGTTTTGTCTTATGGGAGCAGCGTAAGGCATGCCGGAAGCTCGCGGCAAGCGGCATGTGAAGCGTCGCGCAATATTGATCGGGGCAGGCCGGCTTGATGCCTGCCCGTCGTTTTTCGTCACATGTCGAACACGGCGACGGCGCGGATCGGCGAGGCGGTGCCCTCACGCCATTTCATCGGCAGGCCGATGAACGTGAACGCGCCCTTGCCGAGCAGGGCCTCCAGATTGCATAGGCTTTCCATGTGGGTGATGTCGAGATCCAGGCACGCTTTGTGAACGAGCAGGTTCACGTCGCTGTCCGGCCCGGGCCGCATCGAATCGATGCCGAAATGCACGACGCCTTGCTTGGCCAGCCATTCGGTGGCGGCTACATTGACGCCGGAATTGTCGGTCGAATACTCCTTGCGCGGAAAAGTACGTTCATGATGGCCGGTACAGAGCAGGACTGTGCCGCCTCTAGGCACCGGCACGCCGGCCTTCATCACCGCGGCTTCGAGGTCGGAAGGCGTGATTTCGGCGCGCGGAGCGATGTGACGCAAGTCGATGCAGATGCCCGGCACGATGCACTTTTCCAACGGGTATTCGTTGATCGGTATGCCGCTCGGGCCGAAATGTCTGGGTGCGTCGATATGGGTGCCGGCATGGTCCGGCATCGAAATGAACATCGATGAAAGCCCGTAAACATTTTTGGAATCGGCAAAGGATTCTTCGTGGGTCTTCCACATCCCATGCATGACCGGCGGATGGCCGGGATAGCTGGGGGTGCGGTGGTAGAGTTCGCGGCTGAGGTCAACGATCTTCACGATGGGGCCCTTTTGGAAAATGCGGACCCTTATGCTGGCGTTTTTCCTCGCCTGCGGCAAGACGGCGGTGGAATTATCGCAGCACCTGGCGCGGCAGCCAGAGCGATATTTCCGGAATGTAGGTGACACACATCAAGACAAAGAACATCACCGCATAAAATGGCCAGATCTTGCGCATGACCTCTTCGATGGTGACCTTGCCGACTGCGCAGCCGACGAAGAGGATAGCCCCGACCGGCGGGTGGCACAGCCCGATGCCGAGGTTGAGAAGCATGATCATGCCGAAGTGAACGGGATCGACGCCAAAGTTAGCCATGACCGGCAGCAGAATCGGCGTCGCGATCAGGATCGACGGTGCCATGTCGACGAGGGTGCCGAGCAGCAACAGCAGAATGTTGATCAGAAACAGGATGACGTATTTGTTGTCGGATATCGACAGGAAGAACGCGGTCATCTTCGCGGGCATCTGTGTCAGCGCCATGATATAGCCGACGCTGGACGCGCAGGCGATCAGCGTCAGTACCATCGCAACGGTGCGCAGCGTCCGGTGCAGCAGCACCGGCAGGTCGCGCCAGCGATAGTCGCGGTAGATGAACATCGTCACGAAGAAGGCCCAGATGCAGGCGACGGCGCCTGCCTCGATCGCCGTGAAAATTCCACCGAGAATGCCGCCGAGAATGATGACCAGCGTTATCAGCCCCCAGGCAGCGTCGATCGTGATCCGGAGTGCGTCCTTGGCCGGCACGGTCTGGCCGCGCGGATGCCTGTTGCGGTAAGCGATGACGAGGCAAAGGATGATGAGCGAGAAGCCGAGCAGAAGGCCGGGAAACACACCGGCCATGAACAGCGCGCTGATGGAAATGGTGCCGCCGGTAGCAAGCGAATACAACACCGCATTGTGGCTCGGCGGAACCAGCAGCGCTTGAACCGAGGAGGTGATGGTCAAATTGGTGGCGAATACGCGGGGGTAGCCGTTTTTCTCCATTTGCGGAATCATCACCGAGCCGATTGCCGAGGTATCGGCCACGGCGGAACCGGAAATGCCGCTCAGGAACGTCGTCGCCAGTACGTTGACGATGGAGAGGCCACCGCGCAACCGCGTCAGTCCGACCAGCACATCGGCAAACGCTACGAGCCGGCGCGCCATGCCTCCTTCGGCCATGATGGCGCCCGCCAGCACGAAGAACGGAATGGTCAGCATAGCCACCTTGCTGACGCCGTCGGATATTTTCAGCATTACCGCTTCCAGTGGAATGCCGATCGACAACGCGCCCGCGATCGCGGCCATTGCCAGCGAGTAGGCGATGGGCATACCGATCAAAAAGCAGACCAGCATGGTTGTGAGCAGAATGAAGATATCCATGCTGGCTCCTCGGCGGTTAGTCGACCGCGATATCCCGGTGGTGAGCAATCGGATCCGGCGGCACGCCGAGAAAAATCCGCTCGATGATGAAGAGCAGAAGGCAGACGCCGCCGATCGGAATCGGCAAGTAAGTGACGCCGACCGACAGGAACGGAAAATCGGCGATGGTATTGTGCCAGGTCACCTCCACAAGCCGGCCGCCCCAGACGATCATGAAGATCGCGATGAGCGCCATCAGCAACTGGACGAAGAGGTCGAGCAGTCCGCGGTAAGCGCCGGGCAGCTTGTCGGCGAAGAAGGCGACATTCATGTGCAGGTTGAGCCGGTAGCCGGCGGCCGCACCGATAAAGGTCACGACGATCGTCAGGAGAACGGCAAACGGTTCGGGCCAGGATGCGGCGCTGTTGAGTACATAGCGGGTGAATACAGCCCAGGGAATAACGGCTGAAATCAGCACTAGCGCAGTGCAGCCGACGATGACGCAGAGCAAATACAGATAATCCATCGCTCGGCGAAACGATTCAGCCATTTCCTTTGCGCTCCTTTCTCTGAGATAGGGCTGAGCCTACGCGATAGCCTGGATACGTTTGATCATGTCCTGGTATTTCGGGCCGTATTTGTCCCATACCGGCTTGACCGCGTTCTGGAACGCCGCTTTGTCGGCGACTTCGACGATCTGACAGCCGGCAGCCTTTGCTTTTTCCATCGCTTGCTGCTCATACTTGTTCCAGAGATCGCGTTCTTCCATCTGGGCTTCGCGGGCAAGCTTCTTGATCAAGTTTTGATCGTCGGCGGAAAGCGAACCCCAGGCTCTCTTCGAGAATACCAGCACCTCGGGAATGATGAGGTGTTCGGTGAGCGAGAAATATTTCGCAGCCGTATAGTGATTGCTGAAGACATAGCTCGGCGGATTGTTTTCGGCGCCGTCGATGACGCCGGTCTGCAACGCGCTGAAGACCTGATCGTAGCCCATCGCGACGCCATTGCCGCCAAGCGCGTTCATCATGTCGATGAAGATCGGATTGCCGATGACGCGGAATTTCAGCCCTTTGACGTCCTCAATCGATTTGACGGGCTTCTTGGTGTTGTAGAGGCTGCGCGCGCCGGCGTTCATCCAGCACAGCGCGACCAGGCCTGCGTTCGCGTTGACCGTGATCTTGTCGAGCAATTCCTGGCCGATCGGACCGTCCATCATCTTTTCCGCATGCGCCATGTTCCTGAACAGGAAGGGCATGTTGACGACGTTGATATCGTCGACGATCGGTCCCATGGAGCCCGCACTGACGCGAAGAATTTGGATCGCGCCGATTTGCGTCTGCTCGATGGTTTCCTTCTCGCCGCCGAGCTGCATCGAGGGAAACATCTGGACCGAGAGCCGCCCGCTGGTAGCCGCTTCAAGTTTCTTGCCCAGATTCTCGGTCGCGACCACGGTGGGATAGCCCGCCGGCTGGACGTCGGATGCCTTGAAGACCGATTTTGTCTGCGCACAGGCAGACGATAATGGCTTCGTGGTCACAAGCGCCGCTCCAAATCCTGCGCTTGCCTTGATGAAGTCGCGACGTTTCATGAGATCCTCCAACAGCTGTGATCGCTCGCACGGTGATTTCTTATCCGTGTCGTTTTCTTGTTAGCGTCGTTCGTCGAAAAACTCCGGATTGATGTGTTGCGTGGCGGAGATGTTTTCGAGCAGGCTTTCGAGATGTTTTTCCATGGCCAACTTGGCGCCGTGCGGGTCGTGGGCCTCGATCGCATGCAGGATGGCCTCATGCTCGGTGATGACAAGCGGGATCCGTCCGTGCTGGGGCAACGTCAGCCGACGATAGCGGTCGACGTGGACCTTCACTTGCTGGATGAATTTCCATATCCCGGGATATCCTGCAACGTCGGCGATTGTGGCGTGAAATAGCTCGTCGGCGTGATGGAAAGCATCGCTGTCTCTCGCTGCGTTTGCTTCGCGCTGACGTTCCAGCACTGTGCGCAACGCCAGAACTTGGCTCGACGTCGCGCGCTCGGCGGCCATCCGTGCGGTAGTTTCCTCGAGCGCTTTGCGAATGACGATGGCTTCCGGCAACGCCGCGATCGGAATGCGCGAGACGAAGATACCGGACTGCGGAAATATCTCCAGCAAGCCTTCGTCCGAGAGTTTCAGGATGGCTTCGCGAACGGGGGTGCGGCTCACCCCATAAGAGAGAGCGATCTCGGCCTCCGAGATGGCTTCGCCGGGACGCCTCTGCAGCGACACCAGTTCGATCCGAAGATCCGAATATATTCGCGACGCAGCGGTGGCGGTGCGCGGCCTGCCGCCGCGGCGATTGCTGGCCACCGTCCGGCGGACCGCGGGCCCAGTCCTTTTTGTCGCGGGCATGGCTGCTCTCAGTTCGATTGATATATTAGTATATGAATCGCCTCTGGCAACCAAAAATTGAATCCGGTTGGTGATATATTGCGCTCTTCCGGGGGCGCGCTTGTGACGTCCGACTAGCCGGCCCTACGAGCGGCCAGACGCGCGATTGCGCGATTAGGCTTGCAGCTGTTTTTGGCCGCCGATGAATCCCGCTTGCGCGCGCTGTTCGCGCTGCCCGGCGCCGGTCAACAAGCCAATCAGGTCCTCGGCCTGTGGCGCATGGGCCGCCTTCGTAGTGACGCCCGCGGTGTACATAGTCGCGAGTTCGCAGCCCGGCGGTAGCGAACCGGACAGGATGACGCCCTTGGTGCTGATGATCTCGGTCGACTGGGTGCAGCCGATCGGGCGCCGCGCGTTGGACGCCGCCAGTTCGCGCATCGCGGTAGCGCCGTTCGGAAAAATCTTGAGTCGGGCGGCAACGTCGTCGGCGATGCCGAGTTGCGCAAGGACTTTTGCGACATGGATTCCGGCCGTAGAAGCTTTGGTGTCCGGCACGAAGATGGCGTCCGATGCGAGCAACGCGTCCCGCAGGCTTGAGGCATCGCTAACGGCGACCTTGGGATCGCCGATACGAACGGCAAGGGCAGTCTCCACCAGACCGACATCGGCAATGGACGTGGCGACCACCAGTTTCTCTTCCGCAAGCTTCGCCACGATTGCGGAGGTCAAAATGACGATATCGGCCGGTGTGCCCGTGCGCAATTTTTCGGCCATAGCGCCGACTGCGCCAAACTCGCCGGTGATATCAAACCCGGTCTGCGCCTTGAACGCCGGCCCAAGGCTTCCGACCAGGCCCTGCGCCGCGCCGCCGCTCAGGATGTTCAGCCTGTTCATGAGGTCAATTCCATTGCAGCGATCAGGTTGTCGCGGGTGATTGGTAGATTCCGCACCCGTACACCGAGCGCATCGAACACGGCATTGGCAATTGCCGCCGTGACCGGGCCGTGGGCTGCCTCGCCTGCGCCGAGCGGATCCGCCTCTACCCGCTGGATCAGTTCGACGTCGACATCCGGCACCTCGCTGAAGCGCAGGATCGGATATTCCGTCCAATCGGTGCTGGTGATGCGTTGCCGATCGAAGCGCACGCGCTCCTTCAACACCCAGCTTGTAGCCTGGATGGCGCCGCCTTCGATCTGGTTGATGACGCCGTCCGGATTGATGGCTTCGCCGACGTCAACCGCCAGCGTCAGCTTGCGGACGCTGATATCTTCAGCGCCTTCGATCTCGGCGACCACGGCACAATACGCTCCGGTGTTTTTGTAACGGGCAAAGCCGATGCCGTGGCCGATACCGGGCTGCCTCGAAGGTTTCCACTTCGCGCGCTTTGCGGCGGCGCGGATCACGTCCTTGGCTCGGTCGTCCCGCAGGTGACGTAGCCGGAATGCGACCGGATCCTCGCCGCGTTCGGTTGCGATTTCGTCGAGGAAGGATTCAATCGCAAATACGTTGCCCTGCGCGCCGAGCGTGCGCAGCGCGGAGGTGCGGATCGGCATCGTCTTCAGGCGGTGGCTTTCGATGTGCCAGGACGGAAAATCATAGAGCGGTATCGAGTTGCGATCGCCGCCGCCGCCATTGGCCTGTGGCGGATTGGCCGAAATCATCCGCGGAAACGGGCTGGCCAGCTCGAACGCCGCCAGCAGCGCAGGCTGCGCTGCGCGGCCCGGCCGTGCGGCGTGGCCGTTGCTCCAGATCGAGTGGCTCCAGTCGACGATTTCGCCCTCGGCGTCGAGATTGGCCTCGATCTCGATCGCCATCGCAGCGCCAAACGGCGCATCCGACATCTCGCCTTCGCGCGACCACTGCACCCGGACCGGCCGGCCGCTGGTGGCCCTGGCCAGCAGCGCGGCGTCGAGCGCGACGTCGTCGGCGGCGTTATGCCCATAACAGCCGGCGCCTTCCATATGCTCGACCGTGATGTTCTCGACGGGCAGCATGAGGACCAGCGCCAGATCGGCGCGCAGGAGATAGACACCCTGGCTGTGGGTCCATACCTGAACACGGTCTCCGCTCCATTGCGCCATCGCGCAGGACGGCGCGATCGATGCGTGTGCGATGTAGGGGCGGGTATATTGCCGCCGCAGAGTACGTTTGCCGGCGCCGGGCGACGACGCTGCTTTCTTGTCGATGGTCGTCGATTCCAACGGCTGCGCCTTGAGGAATGTCGCCAGATCATTCTCGTCAGGTAGCGGATCGCCTTCGGCCCATGTTGCGCCCTTGCGCAAGGCTCGAAGCGCGGCCTCTGCACCATGCTCGGTTTCGCTGACGACGCCGGCGAAACTGCCGTCCCGCACGATAGCGACGAGACCGGCGATCGTGCGAGCGCGGTCTTCGTTCAAATCGACAAGTTTCGCGCGTGCGTTGTCCGGCCGCAGCATGCGGCCGTGCAGCATTCCCGGCAACGCCTGGTCATGGATGAAACGCGGCTGCGCAAATACCTTGTCGGGGATGTCGATACGCTGGACAGAGTTTCCAGCCAGTGCGCGACGGGTCGCCAGCTTGGGCGTTGCGCCCGGCGTTGCATCGCGGTCGAGCGAGACCTCGTCGGCGAGCTCCCAATAGCTCGTCCTGACATTGCCGGGGCCTGAGATGGTGCCATCTTCGACGTCGAGTGCGTCGATTTCCACGCCCAATCGTTCCGATGCGAGTTGAAGAAAGATTTGGCGAACCTCGGCGCAGGCATGGCGCAGTGCGCGTCCTGACTGCTGCACGGAAAGACTGCCCGAGGTAACGCCCTCGTTGGGACTGGCCGCAGTCGAAGTGCGGACCATCTGTACGCGGGAAAGAGCGACATCGAGCTCGTCGGCTGCAATCTGCGCCAACGCCGTCACGATGCCTTGGCCGATCTCTACCTTGCCGGGCGAGACCGTTACCTGTCCCTCGGCGGAGAATCTCAGCCAAGATGACAGTTTCGGATTCGCCGCAAGGCTAACCGGCAATTTCGGCGGGGACGGGGAGGGCGCCTGCGAGTTCATCGGGCCGCCACCTCGTCCGCTGCGCGCAGCACCGCCCGCACCATGCGGTTATGCGAACCGCAACGACAAAGGTTGCCGTCGAGCGCCTCCTTTACCTCTTTGCTCGAAGGTGCGGGATTTCGTTTCAGCAGGGCAGCCGCACTCACAAGGATGCCGGAGACGCAATAACCGCATTGCAATGCCTGCTCCGCGATGAAAGCGCGTTGCAGTGGATGTGGTTGCTCGGCGCTTCCCAACCCCTCGATGGTCGTGATGTCCTTGTCCGCCGCCGACCACAGCGGGGTATCGCAGGCGGCAACCGCACGGTCACCGATCAGGACATTGCAGGCGCCACATTCGCCGGCCCCGCAGCCGAAATGTGGTCCGGTCATGCCGAGATGCCCCCGCAGTATATCCAGCAGCGACCGATCAGGATCGGCATCGACATCTATCTCGACGCCATTGAGGCGAAATCGAACACTCGGCATCGAGGGCGGACCTTGGCTTGGTGTCTCTATTGCGGCTTGTCGAACTTCTTGACGACTTCAGCCCATTTCACAATATCGCCGCGCAGGAATTTGTCGAACTCTTCCGGGGTCATCGACATCGGAACCGCACCCTGCTGGGTCCAGAGCTTGACGATATCGGGCCGCTTCACGGCGGCATTCACCGCCGCATTGATCTTGTCGATGATCGGCTTTGGCGTCCCCGCCGGCACCATTAGACCAAGCCAGATGGTGGCCTCATAGCCGGTGATACCTCCCTCGGTCACTGTCGGCACAGCAGGCAATACGGTGGAGCGTGTCTTGCCGGTGGTGGCGAGTGCCCGCACCTGGTTTTCTGCGATGTTGGGAGCCATCGCCGGAACCGCGTCGATCATCATCTGCACCTGGCCGCCGATCACGCCGCTGCGCGCCTCACCACTGTTACGATAGGGAACGTGCACGACGTCGATGCCGGCCATGGTTTTGAACAACTCGCCGGCCATGTGATACGGCGTACCCTGGCCGGACGAGGCATAGTTCAGTTTACCGGGCTGCGATTTGGCGAGCGCGATGAATTCCTGCAGCGTTTTCGCTGCAACTTGCGGATGGACCACGATCACGAGGTCGGAGTAATTGACTGGTGCGATCGGCGCGAGATCGCGCATCAACTCGTATTTGCGCTGTGGCACCAGCGATTCATTCGCCGTCTGGGTGTTCGACATCATCAACAGGGTATAGCCATCGGGCGGCGATTTGGCGGCCTCCAGCGTGCCGATCACGCCACCGGCGCCGGTACGGTTCTCGACTACGAAGGGTTGGCCGAAGCTCTCCTGAAGGATACTGCCGATCTGGCGGGCTGTGACATCCGCCGGCCCGCCGGCCCCGAAGGGAACGATCACCCGTACCGGGCGCGACGGATAATCCTGTGCCAAGCCCGGCGTAGCAACGACAACCGGCGTCGCCAAAAGCGTGGCCCCCAACGCAAGCGCGAACCTCATACGCAGCATCTCAATCCTCCCGAGTCCAGTCTTGTTCTACGCTGGCCTGCTTGCCCGTCAACCTTGGCAGGTGAGTTTAACCGTTCGCACATGGGTGAAAACCGGTGCTGCCTGTCCCCGAACTAATACCTTGGCAGTAACTGCAACGGCCAGGCGCTGTCGGAGATAGACTCTGTACAAGCCTTCGGAATAAAAGACCGGCTCCAGTGTACCCAACTTCGCCATCAAGCGCGGGGAACGAAGATATGAGACATCCAGGGATTTCACGCCGCGGTGTCCTCGCAGGCGGAGGCGCCTTTCTGGCAGGGGCAGCATTCTCCACCCGCGTCCTGGCCGATGCGCCGCCCCCGGAACCGATCACGCCGGATCTGATTGCGGCGGCGAAGAAGGAGGGCCAGGTGATCTATTACACCTCGACCGACCTGCCGGTCGCGGAGAAGCTGGCCAAGGCATTCGAAGCCAAATATCCGGGGATTGCCGTGCGCGTCGAGCGCACCGGAGCGGAGCGGGTGTTCCAGCGAATCGGCCAGGAATATTCCAGCAACATCCACGCCGTCGATGTCGTGAACTCGTCGGATGCCGCGCATTTCATCGTCTGGAAACGCGACGGCATTCTGGCGGCTTACGTGCCGGAAGAGGTCGCAAAATTCTATCCAGCCGAGCACCGGGACACCGACGGCCAGTTCGCGAGCTTCCGCGTCTGGCTCAGCATTATCGCCTACAATACCAATCTGGTGAAAGCAGAGGATGCACCGAAAAGCTTTGCCGACCTGCTCGATCCCAAATGGAAGGGCAAGATCGTCAAGGCCCATCCGGGCTACAGCGGCACCATCATGACCGCGACCTATCAGATGCAACGCGATCTCGGCTGGAGCTTTTTCGAACAGCTCGCCAAGCAGAACATCATGCAGGTGCAGTCCTCCGCCGATCCGCCGAAGAAGCTCGATCTCGGCGAGCGCGCCGTCATGGCCGACGGCAACGAGTACAACATCTTCCAGATGAAGGAGGCTGGCCGTCCGGTCGAGCCGGTCTATGCGACCGAGGGATCGCCCCTGATCATCGGACCGAACGGCATCTTCAAGGGGTCCCCCAATCCGAACGCTGCAAAGCTGTTCCAGTCGTTCAGTCTTGGACGCGAGGCCCAGCAGCTCATCATCGATGTCGGCGGCCTGCGTTCGGTGCATGCGCAGACGGTCGAGAAGACGGGACGCAAACCGCTGAAGGATATCAAGACCATGAAGGACGACGCTGCAGCGGTGGAGAAAGAGGGCGATTCGATCAAGGCGCGCTACACCAAGATCTTCCGGGTCTGACCTAGATGACCTCCGGATTGCCCAAGACCTCGGTCGCCGAGGTGCTTGCCGAAAAGATCGTTGCGCTGAAACCAGGCGCGCTGTCGGCGACGACCACGCGCAAATGCGAGGATTTGTTGATCGATGTCGTCGGACTATGCGTTACCGCGCGCAACGAAGACTATATCAGGAGCGCGCTGGCGGGATGCGACGATGACGGTCCATGCACGGCGATCGGTCACGCGCGAACACTGACCGCTGCAGGTGCGGCTTTCGTCAACGGCACCGCTGCGCATGGCGAGGATTTTGACGACACGTTTGAAGGCGGGCCGGTGCATGCCGGCGCGGTGATCGTACCGGCGGTGCTCGCTGCCTGCGAACGGCACAATCCCGATGGTCGCATGGCGCTGGTCGGGATCGCGGTCGGCACCGAAGTGCTGTGCCGGTTAAGCGTCGTGGTACCGAAAGCTGTCCACAAAGCCGGCTTTCATCCAACCGCGATTTTTGGCGCAATGGGAGCGGCCGCCGGCGTTGGCGCAGCCCTCGGTCTCAATATCAGGCAGATTGTCGATGCACTCGGTATTGCCGGCAGTATGGCCGGCGGCATCATTGAATATCTGGCGGAAGGTGCCTGGACCAAACGGCTGCATGCCGGGTGGGCTGCGCAATCGGGCATCCGTGCGGCGCTGCTGGCACGCGGCGGCTTCGTCGGTCCACGCACGGTGTTCGAGGGCGTGCATGGGCTGTTCAATGGCTTTGCGCATACTACCGAAGGCGATTACGCCGCGCTCACCGCTGATTTCGGTGTGCGCTGGGTGACTGACACGCTGGCGTTCAAGCCCTATCCCTGCGGGACGATGGCGCAGCCCTATATCGATTGCGCGCGACGCCTCGCGGCGCGCGGCATCAAGCCCGAGGATGTCACCGAGATCGTCTGCGAGGTCGCGGAGGGAACGGTGCACCGGTTGTGGGAGCCGCTCGCCGACAAGCAGCGTCCGCGCAACGGTTATGCCGCCAAGTTCGCAACGCCCTATCTGCTCTCCGCCGGATTCGTGTATGGCGGTGTCGGGCTCGGCGCGTTCACGGAAAATGCCATCCGCGATCCCCGCGTGCTCGCGCTTGCTGCGAAAGTGAAATTCGTGATCGATCCGGACAATCCCTATCCGAACAATTATACCGGCCACATCCGTGCGACGCTCGCCGACGGTAGCGTGGTTGAAGATCGGCAGCCCTATTTGCGCGGCGGCGCGCAGGAGCCGCTGACGCGCCAGGACGTGACAGATAAGTTCGCGCTTAACGCGCAACACGGCGGCTGGAGCAGAGAACAGGGCGACGCCGCATTGAGGCTAATGGCCGGGTTATATCAGGGAAAGATCGATCTCGGCGCCTTGCGGAGCTAGGAGAGGGCAGTTCTCCGAATTCTGTGCCGCAGCTATGGCATGGCTGCTTTTGTCACGCCAAATATTGGCCGCGCTCGTCAGGGACTTTTTGGTCAACCCAGCCTGAGGTCAGTCTTCTTCACGGACGACTTGGCAGTCCAAAGGCAACTATTTAAACAATCCGACCCTCAAGTCTTTCGCGTGATAGATGATCTCATCGTCCATCGAAAGCCAGCCATCGGCTATGCCCAGAACGAGCTTTGCGCGCATAACGCGTTTGATGTCGATGTTGTAGACGACCTTGCGAGCATTTGGGAGCACCTCGCCGGCCAGCGTCAGTTCGCCGAGCCCGAGCGCGCGGCCGCGTCCCTCGCATCCAGACCAACTTAAATAGAAACCGACCAACTGCCACATTGCATCAAGGCCGAGACACCCCGGCATGACCGGATCGTTCTTGTAGTTGCATCCGAAGAACCAGAGATCCGGTTTGACATGCAGTTCGGCACGCACCAACCCCCTATTATACTCGCCACCGGTGTCGGAAATCTCGCTTATGCGGTCGAACATGAGCATCGGCGGCAATGGCAGCCGCGGTCTGTCGACACCAAACAATTGGCCGTGGCCGCACGACACCAAATCGTCGTATTCATAACTGCTACAGCGATCTTGCAACACGCAACCCCCGCAACCCGGCGCGCCTTGCCGTCAGCAAACGAAAGCAAAATGGGCACCGCCGACAATCGACCGACTGCGCCCGTGAAAATGCATCTGAACCCCACGTCGCCTTAGCATAGACGTCGCTGGGTGGCAAAAAAGCTTGCTCTTGAGCCGGTGTTTGAGGTCGGCCTGGTCGCCAGGCGTCGGAACTTTTTCGAGAGCGCGTCCTACGGCATCGCTTTGTCCAAAGACTGGTCGGCGCCGCGTCAGCTTGGCGTTCTCTTGCTGGAACTAGCGCAGCCGCTTCATCTCCGAGGCCTCCTGTGCTTCTTGTGCCCCACAGGTCCGTCGATGCAACCTTGTCCTGTGCTCTACCCCTCGATATGCTGCTCGTCGAGTATTGGAACCATGCAACGTAACTACGAGCCTGTTTTAGCGATCAATTTGGGGTTGGAGCATTCTTGTCGGCGAACGGTGGAGTGGCACAGCTGAATTTCTTCAAGAATCCTCCTGCTTCCACGCTGGCTGATATTGTCGCGCTAACGCAGGCAGAGCTGGTCGATCCCTCGCGGAGCGGCCAGCAGATCAAGGGCCTCGCTTCGCTTGACAATGCCGGCCCGCTTCATCTCTCTTTCTTCGACAACCCTAAATACGCGGATCAATTAGCGGCGACACGGGCGGGCGCTTGTCTCGTCAGTCCGCGCCTGGAAGCTCATGTTCCCACCCACGTAGTCATCTTGCGCTCGGCCCAGCCATTCCGCGAATTCGTGAAGGTTGCGCGCGAATGGTACAGCGAGGCACTCCGTCCGCAATCCTGCTTCAGTAATTCCGGCATCGCATCGTCTGCAATGATCCATCCGTCCGCGCGTCTGGAAGATGATGTTATTGTCGATCCGCTGGCGGTGGTCGGACCAAGGGTCGAAATTGGCGCTGGGACGGTGATCGGTGCGGGCGCTGTGATCGGCGCAGACGTTAGAATTGGCAGAAATTGCGACGTAGGTGCTAACTCGTCGCTGCAATTTGCGTTGATTGGCGACGACGTCCTAATTCATCCGTGCTGCAGCATCGGGCAGGATGGTTTTGGGTACACCTTCGCTGCGGGGCGTGCGCTGAAGATACCTCAGACCGCTCGGGTGTTGATTCAGGATCACGTTGAAATTGGTGCTGGAACGAGCGTCGATCGCGGCAGCTTGCGCGATACGGTAATCGGCGAAGGCACCAAAATCGACAATCAGGTCCAGATCGCCCACAACGTGATCGTTGGACGGCACTGCTTGATCGCCGCCTCTGTGGCCATCGGAGGGAGTGTTACAATCGGCGACCATGTAGGGCTAGGCGCAGGAGTAGGTCTCAACAATCACATCACTATCGGCGATGGCGCCCAGATCACGGCAATGAGCGGTGTCAAGGATAGCGTGCCCGCGAATGCTCGGTGGGGCGGCTTCTTTGCGAAGCCGACCAAACAGTGGTTCCGGGAGATCATCACGGTCGAGCGTCTTGTGCGCGACGGCGCGCCAAAATCTGCGACAGATTCCACGGCAAACGATGAAGGGCCTGGTTGACGGAACCAGAACGGCGCGTTGTCCCGAATTTCAATCTTGAACGACTCGAGGTGTGGTTATCCCCTTGGGGCAGCACTATTTGGCATCGTTTCCAGGCCGCCGATCCCCCGGGACACGCTCGCGCCCGGCGGCCTCGTAAAGACCGCTGGGGTGCATTCCAGCCTGTTTGTCACCGGGGCCCCGTAAACGCGCTTGTAGCCGGCCCCCATACCTGCTCTGACGGGCAATCTGGCCATAGGGACCGGGCGGGTTCGTTGCCGGCGGGCTTTTCTTTTGGTGGAGTTCTGTCAAGCTGCCCCCGCGATATCAAACGATGGAGAAGTTAGACGTGGCTATTGGTACAGTGAAATGGTTCAACCCGACGAAGGGTTATGGATTTATTCAGCCCGACACAGGCGGTAAAGACGTATTCGTCCATATCTCGGCTGTCGAGAAGGCAGGTCTGAGCAGTCTCAATGAGGGCGCGAAGGTAAGCTACGAAGTCGTTGTGAACCGCGGTAAGGAATCCGCCGAAAACCTCAGGGTAGGTTGATCGGCACAGCCGGCCGGCTCACGCCAGCCATTAAGAGTTCATTAATAGTTGGATTGCAGCCTGCGCGTTGGGGCAGGTCCACATAAGCCGCCGCTGACTCAACCCAGCGGCGGTTTTTTTGTGCTCACCAATGAAACCCAGAGTCTGCAGATACCGCCCTTGCGCATTCCCTTGCCCATTGCCTGTGCGGAGTTGAAAGCCCGCCCGTGCCCCAAGGAGAATTTCGCAGTCTCCCACCTCGCCAAATAACCCATTGTTAATGACGAGAGCACAAGATATTGGCGTCATGCTCAAGGGTGCCGCCATAGCCGCACTGGTGCTGGCAATTGCTAGTCAGCTGGACCAGTATTTTTCCAACGGCCGCTACACGGACGTTACCGTCGCGATGTTGCGCCAAATTCGGCATAGCTTCGGAGTGTAAGGCCGCCTCAGTTCGTGGCCTCTTTCATTTGCCTTAGCAGCGTCGGCTGTTTTCTTGCAGCTCGCCACCCTTGTGCAACGCTCGTTTTCCCCCGGCCGTTTGATTGCGTAGGCGGGTTCTCGTTCCCGCGGCTACATTTCAATGTCGGGCCTGAGTAATGCCCGCACTTGCCATTTCATTTGCGGCTGGCTTTGCCGGACGCAAAATCGACCATCAACAATAGGTACTTTTATAACCGAGGTGCGTTTGTTGGCGCAGCAATGCTGCATGCTGTCGGGGAAGCCAGGTTGGTAGATGTAAAAGCGCGCATAAAATGGCTCGACGCTGACCACAAAGTCCATGGACTTCAGTCCGCGCGGGATCTTGCTACTCAGATCGATCAGGCGATCGCCGGGATTGCAAGCCAAAGCAGCAGCTACCAGAAACCATTCCATAGGTCTATTATAGGCTGTTTCTCTCGAAACTCAAAAATGCCCGGTTAGAAGGCGATCGGAATGACCGGGAGTTGGTATCGTAGGCTCGAACTAAATTTATCGGACGAACAACCCAGACAAGGAGATCATCGTGAGGACCCTTATCGTCGTCCTGCTCGCGCTGCTTATCACGAGCGAAGCCTCGTTGGCGGATGCTAATGCCACGCGATTCAGGGTCGAAAACGGCAGGATTGTTGTAGCGCAATCATATTGCAGGATGTGCGCCGACCAGCGGTCGGATTGTGTAATAAGGTGCAACGGCGCGGGAGCCTGCATTCAAAACTGCAATGACGACTTTCGGCTTTGCACCGAGGTGAACTGCCAGTATCGACGCTAGCGGGCGAGCATGAGCCGCCTAACTCAGCGGCGGCTTTTGGATGATCTGATGTCATCGCTGGTTCTGTCAGCCGCCAACGGCTTTATGCCGGCGACAGGTCTTGTCGTTCGATGGCGGCTACCGTTCTAACCATCTGTCAAACCGATTTAGAGAACACATGATGTAGCCGAGGGTGATACCAACCCCGCCGCCCGCGATCTTCTCGATCGCGTCAGCGAGGCGGGCATGGCGGTCTGGCGTTACTAACTGAGAGAGCTCCAGTAGCGCGGCGCTGCCGAGCACTACGAGGCACACAAAGACGATGCGTCGGGGATAGGCAACGCAAAACAAGATGCCCAACATGCCGAAAGCGGCAATGTGTTCCAGGCCGGCAGATGCCGATATTGTGGGGCGCCCCCCAATAGGGACAATGGTGGCGTAGACCAGAAACCCCAACAAAACCCACGCGCCAAAACTGATGAGTTTGCGAATCATTGCGGTCGCGACGTGGTAGCGCGAAGAAGGTTTGCGCAGCTAGTGAAAGGCAAGATTCGCTGAAGTCGTTTCATACCAGCGCTCAAGTTTACATTAAGCACTTAATAGCCGCCTCACGCGATCCGAGATCGTTTCTAGCAAGACGACGATGAGTGCAAATGTCGCGATACCGAGAAGTTTTCTGATCGCAAAAAGGGAATAAACCAGCAAGGATTTTGGAGCGTCACGATGAATCACTGATTGTCCCCCGATGGAGTGGGCGGCCTCCATGAAGAGAACATCGCCTCGATCAACTATAACTCGCCGGGTAGCTTACGCAAATCAACCCAGTCCACTCGGCGACTTCCAGAATCGATGGTGCGGAATCGTTGGCTGTCCGTGGAAGAGGTCATCCCAGCGATGCCGGCGGCTCGGTTGACGCGGGCGCGGACGGTTTTCCATCGACCTTGGTCGCATCCGACTCCAGCGCCGTCATGGCGCTAGTCCTTAGCCTGACGGGATCGCGTTCTCCATCGCCAGCCACCTTCAAGATCGCTGCCGCAATCAGCCGAAGTTGCTCGTCCGACACTGGTTCTGGGAACGAAGCATGAGCATCGTCCAGAGCCTTTGACATGAGGGCTATCGTCTGCGGGCCGAACGACGGCCCACCAAATTGATTGTGATCCAACTGTTCGATGATCGATCGGGCCGTTCCGACCTGACTGGCTTCTTCAGCTTCAACGCTTGCCGGGGCATCCTGCAAGAGCTCGCTCCTGGGATCGGGCACCAGGCGATTGGCCGCTCGAATAACTTTTTCAGGCAGGAGCAGTTCGAGAGAGAATTTCAAGGTGTCTCGAAGTCTCATCGTGTTGCTGCCGGGTCTGTCAGTTACCTCAATGTACGCTTGGCGAAATCAGTCAACCAACGGATTCGCACTGCTCAACTCCCAAACAAGCCGTCTGAGGATTTTTCGGCCGGGCCTTGAACAGGCGCTTTCCAAAGAAAATAAGCCATCACAACAACGCTTGGCGTCCAGGAGATCATCATTCCCAGGGCGATAGCTTCCAAAGTGCTCATCCACACCACCGTCGCTGTTCTGGTGGACACGAATCACTTCACGAATCTACCCAGTAGTCGTTCCGACAAAAAGCAGCAATTGTTGTCGTCTGAGGTTTCGTTGTAGGGTTCACGAGCTGGAGCCAAGTCGATTTTTCGACGTTGCCTCGGCACCTTTGTCGTTCGCCGACGATCAACCTCTAACTGGATTGACAAGGAGACCCGGTATGTCACGACCTTTTCAGGTTCGTTCCGCTGAGCGCGATGCTCAGACCGATCGCGAACGGCTGGGGTCGATTTCCAGTGTGGTTAAGGCCGCCGTCGCTTCGGTCCGGCGGGAAAAGGACGCTCTGCGGACCCGGGTTGATGCGGCGCGCGACCTGGCTTCTTTTGCCACAGGAACGGACCACGACGAGTATTTAACCCGTGACAAGAAGGACGAGGCAAGAATCAAGGAATATGAGAGGCAAATGACGGCCGGCGAAAAACGAATACAAGAATTAGAACACCAGCTTGGCGGGCTAGGGGCTCTCCAGGAGACTTTTGACCGATATTTTGCCGACGCGCTGCGTTAACCAGCCCTCATTCTGCCATCCCGCCGTAGTCGCTTTTAAATAGCGGTCAGAAGGTTACACTCGCTTGGAGTGTTCAATATTGAGCCGGGCACGGAGAAGCGAGTAGGCCGGTCGGGTGGTAAGACCCAGAAAATAGCCAACCTGAAGGGCGACGAGAGGCAGGAATACCACGCTGGCGCTATCCAGTATGCTCTGTCCCGCAGCCCACGAATTGACGATATAGGCTCCGGCTCCGAGTAGCGAAAATGGAAGCAGCGCCAGAATGCTGAAATAGAGCCCAAAATACATACCGGCGCCGCAGGCGAGGATGGGCAGCATGGCGAAGACTCGCTCCGGAACGCAGGGTTAACGGTGCATTCAGCCGATTAATATTGCACCGCACTCCCATAAAGCTTATCGTCGCTGTTATTAACGAAGAGTTACTTTGAGGTTTGATGTACTGTCGGATTTATG
>Ga0207678_10001762_pt1 | contig 19813 bp, 20 predicted proteins | sample KBSC63metaG_FD_184319 | JGI IMG/M metagenome (GOLD analysis project Ga0207678, IMG submission 184319) | Corn rhizosphere microbial communities from Kellogg Biological Station, Michigan, USA - KBS C6-3 metaG (SPAdes) (version 2) | ecosystem: Host-associated > Plants > Roots > Rhizosphere > Soil ...
GTCGGCAAGGAAGGCGTCATCACCGTCGAGGAGAGCAACACCTTCGGCCTGGAGCTGGAGCTCACCGAGGGCATGCGCTTCGACAAGGGACACCTGTCGCAGTACTTCGTCACCGATGCGGAGCGTCTGGAGACGGTGCTGGACGACCCGTACCTACTGATCCACGAAGGCAAGATCAGTAACGTCAAGGACTTGTTGCCGTTGCTGGAGAAGGTGATGCAGACCGGCAAGCCGCTCGCGATCATCGCCGAGGACGTTGAGGGCGAGGCGCTCGCCACCCTGGTCGTCAACAAGATCCGCGGCACGTTCAAGTCGGTCGCCATCAAGGCGCCCGGGTTCGGCGATCGGCGCAAGGCCATGCTCGCTGACATCGCCATCCTGACCGGCGGCGAGGTCATCAGCGACACCGTGGGCCTGAAGCTGGAGAACGCGACGCTCGACCTGCTCGGCCGGGCTCGCAAGGTCACGACGACCAAGGACGAGACGACGATCGTCGAGGGGGCGGGCGACGCCGACCAGATCCAGGGTCGGGTCAACCAGATCCGCGCCGAGATCGAGAAGAGCGATTCCGACTACGACCGGGAGAAGCTGCAGGAGCGGCTGGCCAAGCTCGCCGGCGGCGTCGCGGTCATCAAGGTCGGTGCGGCCACCGAGGTCGAGCTCAAGGAGCGCAAGCACCGCATCGAGGATGCGGTACGCAACGCGAAGGCGGCCGTCGAGGAGGGTCTGTTGGCCGGTGGCGGGGTCGCCCTCGCCAACGCGGCGGCGACCGCGTTCGAGAAGCTCGACCTGACCGGCGACGAAGCGACCGGTGCCAACATCGTCAAGGTCGCCCTCATCGCGCCGCTGAAGCAGATCGCGATCAACGCCGGCCTCGAGGGCGGCGTGGTCGCCGAGAAGGTCGCGAATCTCCCGGCCGGACACGGCCTCAACGCCGAAACCGGCGAGTACGTCGACATGTTCAAGGCGGGCATCGTCGAGCCGGCGAAGGTCACCCGATCCGCGCTGCAGAACGCCGCGTCCATCGCCGCGCTGTTCCTCACCACCGAAGCCGTGGTGGCCGACAAGCCCGAGAAGGCCAGTGCCCCAGCCGGGGGCGGCGGCATGCCGGGCGGCGACATGGACTTCTGACCCCGGTCAGAATCCACGAAGTTCGAAAGCTGGGGCGGGCCCGATGGGCCCGCCCCAGCTTCGCACTTCCGCCCGCAGCTGAAGTTGGGCGCCCGGCAGGGACGGCGCGGCCAGCACCGGCCGCCTAGGCTCAGGGCAGGACGGCACCCCCGAACCGAGTTGAGGAAGGTGGCTATGGCAAAGCCGGACGACGGGCCGGACGAGGACGAGCCGACGCGGCCCTCCCTCCGAGAGGCCGCGGCTGACAAGACCAGGGCCGTCACGTCCGCGACGGCAGATGTCATGCGCGACGCCTTTGACAAGGTGATCGAATCAATCGACGACGCGGCCACCCGGCAACAGCAGAAGGCGGCGGTCAAGGAGGAAAAGGCGGCCGCCAAGCAGGAACGAAAAGCCGAGGAGAAGGCGCACAAGGCCGAGGAGAAGGCGCAGAAGGCAACAGCCAAGCACGGCCGTACCGGTGCCGCCGACGAAGATCGCGATCCGCCGGCCGAGCCCTGACGGGCGACTCGAGGGGTCGCTCGCGAATGGCCGGAATCTCAGCCCAGCTGTTGATCGACGTAGCACCACCGCCAGGCTTCACCCGGCTCGATGCTGCGCATCACCGGGTGGGTGGTCTCCTTGAAGTGGCCGGTCGCGTGCCGCCCGACGGACGAGTCACAGCATCCGACGTGCCCGCAGGCGAGGCAGAGGCGAAGATGCACCCAGCGGGTGCCGTCCCGGAGACACTCCTCGCAGGCGCCCGGCGTTCGCGCGACCGCGACGCGGGGCGCCGCCTTGAGATGACTGCAGTCTCCGGTTGGTCTCGGCGGCGCGCTCAGCTCGTCATCGAGCCGTGACTCTGCGTCGTCGATCCGGTCGAGGATGGACTCCTCGATGTCAAGGGCACTCAGCGCCGACCGCAGCACCTCGTCGTCGTAGCCGCCTCGATCCCGCGCATCCAGAATCGACGTCCGCTCGGCGTCGAGCATCTCCAACCGCAGCCGCCGGTAGGTCGCCTGCGGGGTCTCCAGCTCCTGCTGGGGTCGGCCAAGCCGCTCCCACAAGGCGTTCGAGCGTCGAGCGGACCGGTCGTTCAGCTCGGCAATGATGTCCTGCGGATCCTCGGGTGTCTTGACCCGGTCCAGTCGTTGCAGACCCGCCTGCGCTGCCGCGTTGACCAGCGAAGCGGCCTGTAGCGCATCCTCGGCGGGGTCCGGCCCGATGAGTCCGAGCCGCCGGATCAGCCAGGGCAAGGTCGAGCCTTGCAGCAGCAGGGTGCCCGCCACCACGGTGAACGCGGCGAGCTGGAGGAGCCGCAGTTCCGGGGTACTGGCCGGGAGCAGGAACGCGGCGGCCAAAGTCACGACGCCCCGCATGCCCGCCCAGGACACGACTGTGCTGGCGTCCCATCCCCACGCGGACCGCCGCAGCCGCCGCGGGCCGTACTTGAACACCAGGACGATGCCGTTGATCCACACGAACCGAGCCGCGATAGTCGCGGCCAGGACTGAGACGCAGGTGACGACAATTTCGAGCCCGGACAGGCTCGTATTCGAGATGCCCTCAATGACCGTGCGTAGCTCCAGGCCGATCAGCAGAAACACGGCGTTCTCGAGCAGGAACGCGATCGTGCGCCAGTTGGTGTTCTCCGCGATGCGCGAGGCGGCCGTCTGCAGCTTGGGTGACTTGTGCCCGAGCAACAGTCCGGTAACTACGACGGCCAGTACCCCGGACGCGTGTATCGCCTCGGCCGGAATGAACGCGACCCAGGGCGCCACGAAGGACAACGTCGTGTCGAGGATCGGATCCCGAATGTGTTTGCGGATCTTCGCCAGCACTATGCCGGCCAGTAGTCCAACTGCCACCCCACCGCCGGCTGCGAGGGCGAACCGCCAACCGATCTCGAAGACCGTCACCCTCCGGGTCAAGGCCGCGATCGCGACATTGAGTGCGACTAGAGCGGTGGCGTCGTTGACCAGGCTCTCGCCCTCCAGGATCGAGACGATCCGCCGCGGCATCCCGACTCGCCGGGCAATGGCGCTGGCTGCGACGGCGTCGGGAGGCGCGACGACGGCACCGAGAGCAAACGCGGCCGCCAGCGAGATGGGGGCAACCCACCAAGCGACCAGTCCGACGGTCACCGTCGTAAACGCGACGGCACCGACCGACAGCAGGATGATGGCGTTCCGGTTCGCCCGGAAATCCACGAGGGAGGTCCGGATCGCGGCTGAGTAGAGGAGGGGTGGTAGAAGTCCGAACAACACCAGGTCCGGGTTGACTTCGACCCGCGGAACTCCCGGAATGAACGAGACGATGACGCCGACAATGACCAGGACGAGCGGCGGCGACAGGTTGAGCCGTTCTGCCATTCCGGCCACGACACCGACGACGATGACGAGACCGACGATCTCCAGTGCGATTTCCACTGCGTCATCTCCCGATCAGAGATACCCGGGCCTTCGCTAGCAACAGGATGGACGAGAAGGCGCCGCCCTGATCACAGCGGGCGCAGGAGGTCGTCGGCGTCGACGATGGTGTATCCGTAGCCCTGCTCGGCGAGGAACCGCTGCCGGTGTGCGGCATAGTCGGCGTCCAGCGTGTCGCGAGCCACGACGGTGTAGAAGTGCGCCTGCCGACCGTCGTGCTTGGGGCGCAGCACCCGGCCGAGGCGTTGAGCCTCCTCCTGGCGGGAGCCGAAGGTGCCGGAAATCTGCACGGCGACCGCGGCCTCGGGAAGGTCGATCGAGAAGTTGGCGACCTTGCTGACGACGAGAACACGCTGTTCGCCGCGCCGGAACTCGTCGTAAAGCCGTTCCCGCTCGCGGTTCGTGGTCGAGCCCTGGATGATCGGCGCGCCGTCCAACTCGGCCGCCACCTCGTCGAGTTGATCGAGGTAGGCGCCTATGACGAGAACCTGGTCGTCCGAGTGCTGATCGACGATGCGACGGATGACCGGCAGCTTCGTTCGGGCCGTAGCGGCGATGCGATAACGATCCTCCGGCTCGGCGGTTGCGTACCCCATCCGTTCGGCGTCCGTGAGCGTGACCCGAACCTCGGTGCAGTCGGCGGGCGCTATCCAGCCCTGGTTCTCGATGTCCTTCCACGGTGCGTCATATCGCTTCGGGCCGATCAGGCTGAAGACGTCACCCTCGCGGCCGTCTTCCCGGATGAGGGTCGCGGTCAAGCCCAGCCGTCGACGGGACTGGAGGTCGGCGGTCAGCCGGAAGATTGGCGCCGGCAGGAGATGCACCTCGTCGTAGATGATCAGGCCCCAGTCGCGGGAATCGAACAACTCGAGGTGCCGGTAATCGCCTTTACGGCGTGTGGTCATGATCTGGTATGTGGCGACCGTGACCGGTCGAATCTGTTTGCGTTCCCCGGAGTACTCACCGATCTCGGCGTCGGTGAGCGACGTGCGAGCAAGGAGTTCGCGCTTCCACTGGCGCCCCGCCACCGTGTTAGTCACCAGGATCAACGTCGTGGCCTGGGCCTCGGCCATCGCCGCCGCGCCGACAAGAGTCTTACCCGCTCCGCAGGGGAGCACGACGACACCGGAGCCACCGGCCCAGAAGGACGCCACCGCATCACGCTGGTAGTCGCGCAGCTGCCAGCCATCCTCGCGCAACGCGATGTCGTGCGCCTCGCCGTTGACGTAACCCGCAAGGTCTTCAGCGGGCCACCCGATCCTGAGCAGGGCCTGCTTGAGCCGTCCGCGTTCCGACGGGTGGACGAGCACCGTGTCGTCGTCGATGCGCTGCCCGAGCATGGGCGCGATCTTCTTGCTCCGGAGCACCTCTTCGAGCACAGCCCGGTCTAGCGCGAGCAGCACCAGGCCGTGGGTCGGGTGTTTGACCAGCTGGAGCCGTCCGTACCGATCCATGGTGTCGGCGACGTCCACCAGAAGTGCGTGCGGCACCGCGTACCGGCTGTATCGAACGAGCGCGTCGACGACCTGCTCGGCGTCGTGGCCGGCGGCGCGGGCGTTCCACAGCCCGAGCGGGGTCACGCGATAGGTATGGACGTGCTCAGGAGAGCGTTCGAGCTCTGCGAACGGGGCGATGGCCGAACGCGCATCGCGCGCGAGCGGATGGTCGACCTCGAGGAGCAGCGTCTTGTCGGATTGGACGATCAGTGGGCCATCGGTCATGAGCAGGCACCGATCACGAGCACACAACCGGACCGCAGTGGTCGGGGCCCGCGGGCTAGCACGGTCACGAGGAACCGTCCTCTGCGGAGCATCGCGGGGCCCGAAGGGCCCGAGAAGGGCAACGGAGGGCGGTGACGGGCGGCAGGGTCATGAACCTTCCCGGGTCGAGGGGGACAGCTGATTCTCTCAACTTTGCGGCTGGTAGGTGATGTTCCACCCGGGCTCCATCTGGGGGTTGATTCGCTATAGGCGGAATCCGGCGAGTCTTGAGGCATGACATTCATCGACTACCTCGTAGACAGCATCCTGATCCTGATCGTGGTTCGCCAGGTTGTGGAGAGCCGGTTCGACAAGCGGGCGATCATCCTGCCGTTGGCCATCGTGGCAGTGGTGGCGCACAGCTATCTGCACGCGATTCCGACCGGTGGCAACGATCTGCTGCTGATCGCGGGGCTGGCCGGGGTGGGTGTCCTGCTGGGGACGCTGAGCGGACTGGTGACTCGCGTTCGGGCCGACGGCGGCCAGTACGCGCTGGTGAAAGCCGGGTGGGCCTCGGCCGGGCTGTGGGTGCTGGGCATGGGGTCGCGGATGGCCTTTTCGGTGTGGGTGGCCAACGGTGGACAGGACGTGGTGGCTCGGTTCTCCGAGATGCATCACATCACCAGCGGGCAGGCGTGGACGGCGGCGCTGGTGCTGATGGCGATCGGTGAGGTTGCGTCGCGGATCGGCGTGTTGTACGTCCGCAGCCGGCAGGCGCTCAATGCGCACGCGGCTCTCGGACACCGGCCCGCGCTGCAAGCCGTCGCCTGATCCCAGGCGTGCGTACCGTTCGGCCGGCCAGGTCTCCTCGGCCGGCCGTTTCACGTCTTGCCGCGGAGCAGCTACTGGCCGGCCAAGCCGTGCCGCCAGGCCCAGGCGACCAGACCTGGTCGACCGGCTACGTCGAGCTTGGACAGCACGTGGTTGAGATGGGTCTTGACGGTGGCCTCACTGACGACGAGGCGACGGGCAATCTGCCGGTTCGACAGGCCCTCGGCCACCAGCCGTACGACGTCGACCTCGCGCCGCGTCAGCCCTTCGACGAGATCGGGCGATAGCGCCTCCGGACCGGTCGAGGGGACGGTCGACGCCGGCGCGGGTGGGGCCGTCACCATCTCGACCAACCGTCGCTGCACCGCGGCGTCGAGCACGGTCTGCCCGGCCGCCACGTCCCGGATTGCTTTGAGGAGCGTCTCGCCAGTCGCGTCCTTGGTCAGGTAGCCGGCCGCGCCCGCGCGCAAGGCCGGCAACACGGCTTCGTCGTCTGCGTAGGTCGTGAGGATCAGCGCCCGGGTGGACGGCGCACGGGTCACGAGCTCGGCCGTGACCTCTGCCCCGCTCAGACCGGGCATGCGCAGGTCGAGCAACGCTACCTGCGGTTGCGTCCGTTCTATCAGCGCGACCGCCTCCGGTCCGTCAGCCGCAGCGCCGATGACGTTGATCTCGTCGCTCGTCGACAGAAGCAGGATCAAGCCGTCACGGACGACCGCTTGGTCGTCGGCCACCACGACGCTGATCATGTCGCCCGCTCATCGACCAACTCGTCGGCCACGGGCACCTGCAGCTCGACCGACCAGCCACCCCCCGGGCGCGGCCCAGCCCGCACGGTGCCGCCTACCGCAGCCATGCGTTCATGCATGCCGGCCAGCCCGAGGCCGCTGCCCTGGCCGCGCACCACTTCGTGGCCCAGCCCCGGACCGGTGTCCTCGATCCGGACGACAAGCCAGGCCGCCGTCCAGCAGAGCGACACAGTGACGTGCGATCCGGGCGCATAACGAGCCGCATTGGTCAGTGCCTCTTGCACTGCTCGGTAGGCGGCATGGCCCGCTTCCGGACCAACCAACGCCGGAGTGCCGGTCACGTGCAGCTGGGCATCGCCCGGATGCCGGTCGACCAGCGCTCCGAGGTCAGTCACGCCGAGTCCGACCGGATCGCGGAGCGTCCCCACCGCCGCCCTCGCCTCCGCGACTCCGTCCCGCGCCAGATCGGCGGCCCGGTCGAGCGGGCCGAGGACATCCGCCGACGCGCCCTCCTTCGCCGCAACGGCCCGCGCCGCCTGCAGTTGTAGGGAGAGGCCGGCCAGGCTGTGCGCAAGCACGTCGTGCATTTCCCGGGCGATCCGGCCGCGCTCGCGCAATGCGGCCGCTTGCGCCTCGGCGTCCCGGCCGATCTCCAGTTCCACGAGCAGGGCTTGAGCGCGATCTCGCTCGCGCACGATCTCCCGGCGCTGCACTGCTCGCTGGGCCAGGAACGGTACCGCAAGACCCGCGAGTAACCCGGCGAAGCTGTCGGAGACCCACCACACGGCCAGGCCGAACAGAACCGTCACCGTGATCAACAGGGCGGTGGCAACCGGCGCCGGGAAAGCGTTGGGAATCGCCATTACCGCGACCAGGACCGGGATCTCGCCCAGGCCATTCGGCGCGAGCAGGATGACGGCCAGGCCGGCCGCGATGGCCACCAAGGTGGCCGCAGGCCGATAGGCCGAATCCTCGCGGGTCGATAGCTGGGTGCCGAGCGCGGCGACCGCCATCAAGACACCAGCAGCCACCTTGGCGGCGAGGCCGTGCGCCGCCCACACGGCCGCCGCGACGAGCAGCGTCCAGGCGATCACCCGCCACCAAGGTGGAAGCCGAGCCCAGGGTGCGGTGGCCGGCACTACTTCTCCTCGCGCTCCGTTGCCCGCGGCAGGACGCCGTTCGGCTCGAGAGCACCAACCCCGGTGATGTGGTGCAACGCGAAGGACTCCAGGCGCCCCGAGGAGGCATCGATGCCCCGCACCATGCCGCCACCGAGTGAGATAGGCGCGATCGTGTGTCGTGACGCGCTCCCGTGCGCATCGACGTAGCCCAGCCACACCGTCTGACTCCGACGGATCGCGTCACGAAGCAGCGCGAGCGTGGACGCGGTCGTGACTCCTGGCACCGTCGACGCAGGTGCCTGGACTCTGCGGCTGAGTTCAGAGATCTGGTCGCCTGCGCGTAGCCGGTTGACGACTTCCGTCAGGTGGTTCGTGGTGTTAGTCGCGGGTCGCAGCCGGCTGATGCGAGCCGACGATCGCGCGGTCACCCGCGGCGGATGCGCGTCGAGGCTCAACGCCTGCCCGTCGGCTGCCTCGCCGGCGGGCGCATAGTTCGCCGCCCGAAGAACCTCCAGCACCCGGTTGACCGAAGCGGGCGAGACGGCGACGGTCGGTGCAATGCGGCGGAACTCCAGGCTGCTCACAGCGCGGTCGGCAATGACCCGGGTCAGCAATGACTCGTCGTCGCAGCGTAAATACGCGGTGGCAGCGCCCGATCGCAGCAAGCCATGCCGCTTGGCGACATCGTCGATCAGGTAGCTCAGGGCCTGCGGGACCGGCGTACGCGACCGTTGCGTGAACAGTGCCGCCAGGTCCGCCCCGCTCCGCCCGGAGTCCAGCGCCCGGCGCACCGACAACTCGGTAACGCGGTACACGCTCGCCCCGCCGGTCGACTCCAGATCCGCCGCCAATCCCAGCTCGCGGGCCAGCTCGGTCGTGGGCGGTCCCGGTACCACAACGGTCAGGTCCGGCTGAATGAGGAAGTCTTCGACCGGAGGTGGTAGCGCCTGCTGGACCGAGGTGAGGGCCGCCGCGCGTGCTCCGGCCAGTAGGGCACGACCGTAGCTGGTCAGTCCTCCGGCCGCCGTCAGCCCGAGCTGGTCGGCCTCGGCCAGCACAGCTTCGACCATTGGACGTTGCCCGGCCGCGCGGCGTGGAGCCAGCCAACGGAGCCGGTCGAGGACGTCCCCCCGGTCGATCGGAGCGCTGCCGGGCGGGAGGTCACCTAGCGCCGTCAGAGCGGTGCGGCGCACTGCGGGAATCGTCCCACGCTCGGCGTCCGGGCCGAGGGCGGTGATCAATCGATCGCGTTCGTCACGTAGGCCGACGAGGCTGGGTTGCCGAGTCATCGTCAGCCAGGCCGCCGCGAGCGTGAGCCATCGGTCGGCCGGATCACGGTTCAACCAGCTGTCGTAATCCGTTGTGGGAAGGAACGCCGGCTCCATGCCGCCGCGAGCCGCAACGAGGCCGGCCGCAGCCGCGGTTTCGAGCAGGACGGCGGCCACGTCCTCACCCACATCGAGTGCTCGGGCCGCACGGCGCAACTCGCGGACTCCGACGCCGCCCCCGCGTAGCGCTGGCGCGGGCCGATGGGTCCACTCGGCCCCGAGCGTCTCGACGAGCCGCACCGTGTCAAGGACCGCGGTGGCCCCGAGTCGATCCAGCTCTTCCGGTGCGCGGTCGACGGTCCGAATTGGCGGCGGATCCGGCGACACCGCGCCGAGCGGTTCGGCGCCCCGTATCGCGAGCCCGATTTCCCGTGGCAGCTCGACGGTCTGCATATCGATAGGGATCAGCAGACCGCGCGCGATCAGCCGGCGCGGCGGCGTCGTGTCGGTAGCCGGATCCACAGCCAGCAGGGCATCGCCGACGGCGCCGATGGGCGGACCCGCGGCGAGCCGCTGCACGACGTCCCGCTCGGCCGGCTCGAGCCCCTCGAGCATCGCGGCGACCTTGGCGGGGGAGCGCAGCACGCGGGCCACTTCCTCGCCGGACCGAGGTTGGACCGCGGGTGGCAGTCCGAGCGCGCGCAGCACCGGGGCGAGCGCTAGGTCGGACACGGCCCCGAGCAGCCGCGCCGCCGGGCGACCGAGTCCAGCCGGGTACGGGCCCACCGCGTCCGGCACGCTCGCCACCAGGTGCAGCGCGTTGTCGTCACCCCAGACGAGCGCGAGCGTCCGAAGCTCGTCCAACGCTTGCGCCAGCCGGCTCGCCGTCACGCCAGGCAGCCACCGCGCGAGCGCGTCTAGTGGCACGGCGCGTTCGTGGAGCAGCACCCGGGCCTCGAGAACGCGCAACATGAACTCGTCCAGTGCGTCGACCGCTCGTTGCACTGAACTGCGCACCCCAACGCGGCTCGCGAGGGTTGCGATGTCGGCCGGCGCGGGCAAGGCGACGTCTGGCCTCCGGCGGAGCAGCTCGATCAGTTGCTCGTCGCTTCGACGCCGCAGCCACTCGGCGAGTGAGGAAGCGCGGCCGCGCTGCGCCTGATCGGCGCCTGGTTCGGCCATCCGGTGCTAGCGCCCGCCCGCCAGGCGTGGACGGTCGGCCGGGCCAGGGTGCACGTAACGCAAGTGGTCAAGTCTCAGGGGAAATTGCACGTCGTCGCCGAACGGTGAATGGGCGCCGGCGCTGTCCGCCGCGAACTCCGAAACGAGGAAGTCGGTCTGCGGGGGTTGCCCGGCTCGATACGGGCGAACGGGGTTGGCGTCCTTGCCGGCCATCGGCGCCACCTTCGGGACTCGAGGAATTTAGGCAGACATACCAGTCTGCCATGCACAGAACGCTAGGACATGTCCTACTCTCCGGACCCATGGCGTCGGTCGTTTCGGTCAACCTCGCTCGGGTGCGCGTGCCGGGTTGGAAGCAGGCGGTCGGGCGCACCGGCATCGACAAACGGCCGGTGGCCCACCGGGTGCGCTTCGCCAACGATCACGTCGAGGGGGATGCCGTTTGCGACGTCGAGCATCACGGCGGCTACGACCAGGCCGGGTACGCCTACGCGACGGAGGACGCGGCCTGGTGGGCCCGCGAACTCGACCGCGTGGTCGAACCTGGTCAATTCGGCGAGAACCTCACGACCCAGGGCCTCGACCAGACCGGCGCGGTCATCGGGGAACGATGGGCAATCGGAAGCGCGGTCTTGCAGGTCAGCAGCCCGCGCATTCCTTGCCGAACGCTCGCTGGTTTCTGGGAAGTGCCCGACATGATCCGCCGCTTCACCCAAGCCGGCCGACCCGGCGCATACCTCCGGATCGTCACCGAGGGAGACATAGGCGCGGGTGATCGCATCGAGGTCGTGCATCGTCCGAGCCACGGAGTCACACTGGGTGAAACCTTCCGTGCCCTTACCGGAGATCGTCGTCTTGCTCATCGGCTATTGGAGGCACCGGAACTGCCGGCCGCCGCGCGGGCCCGCGCCTATATCTGGCTCGGTGACCGGTCGTCGACCGAGCCGGCCGCGCCCGAGTTCTAGTGTCCGGCGAGGGAAGTATGTTCACCATTCGCGGCGCCCAGCCTCCCGCTCGCCGGGTTGTCGCCACCCCGGCCCTCGTCGTCCATACCTTTCGGGTATGGCCTCCTGGTCTGCCTTGCCAGCCGAAGCCTGGATCACCGCGTCTGGCAAACGACATCCCTCGCGGGACACTCGTCGCTTCCGCTCGATGCCTTGGCGTATCCGGCAAGCCGGGCACGCCAGCACTTATCGGCCTACGGCGAGTTCTTCTTCGTCCCCACCCGAGCACAATCTCTATGCCAACCCCGCACGCGACGCAGTAGCCTGTGCAAGGGAGGCGCCGCTGGTGCGGTGCCTTCTGTGCGTCCAGCCGGACGTCACGTCCAATCGACAAGCAGGGAGTACCGGTGCCTACCGGCAAGGTGAAGTGGTTCAACGCGGAGAAGGGCTTTGGCTTTCTCGCCGAGGACGATGGAGAGGACGTATTCGTCCATCGTGACGCCCTACCCAGCGGGGTCACCGAGCTCAAGCCGGGGCAGCGGGTCGAGTTCGGAATCGTGCAGGGACGCAAGGGCAATCAAGCGTTGTCAGTGAGGGTGCTCGACCCGGTGCCGTCAGTGGTCCGGGCCACCCGAAAACCGGCCGAGGAGATGGCGCCGCTCGTCGAGGATTTGATCAAGATGCTCGACAGCACATCGAACTCGCTCCGTCGAGGGCGCTACCCCGACAAAGGTGAGGCGCGCAAGGTCGCTGGGTTACTCCGCGCGTTTGCCGACAACCTCGACGCCTGACGGCCCGGCGGCTTGTGGCCGGCTTGGATCACTGCAGAGCCGGGGCGCTGGGCGTGAGTCCGGCCGCGTGCGCGCGAGCGAGCAAGGTCTCGGCCGCGGCGTACCCGTCGATGCCGAGGTCGCGGGTGTAGTCGTTGACGTAGAGCTCGATGTGGCGGGCCTGTACGTCCCGCGACATCTCGGCCGCATGTTCGGCTATGTACGCGGCTGAGTCGCCCGGGTGCGCCCACGCATGTTCCACCGACGCCCGCACCACGTCGGCCATTCGAGCTGCATCCAGCTCACGGCGCGCGAGGATCGCACCAAGTGGGATGGGCAGACCGGTGTTGGCCTCCCACCACGCGCCGAGATCTACCAGCGCCGTCAGGTCGTAGTCGGGATAGGTGAAGCGCGCCTCGTGGATGACCAGCCCGGCGTCGTATCGGCCCGCGCGCACGGCGGGCATGATCTCGGCGAACGGAACGACGTCGATGGCCGCGGGCTCCTGTCCGCTGGTCCACAGGCGGAACAGCAGGTACGCGGTCGAACGCTCGCTCGGGACCGCCACCCGACGACCGGCTAGCTCCGTCGGTGTGTCGCCGCCGGTGAGCACGAGTGGTCCGCAGCCGCGGCCGACCGCGCCGCCGCACGGCAAGAGCGTGTAGCGATCCATGAGCCAGGGCAGCGCCGCGTAAGACACCTTGACCACGTCGAACTCGCCTCGCTCGGCCGCCGTGTTCGTCACGTCGATGTCGGCATAGGTGACCTCGGTCGTCGGCGCACCGTCGAGCAAGCCGTGCGTCCAGGCATGAAAGACGAAGGTGTCGTTGGGACACGGCGAGAAGGCGAGCCTCACGTGAGGTCTCCGATTGCGGCCACCGCCCGGCCCAGAGTCGACAGCGCGGCGTCTATCTGCCAGCTGATCCGGTCGCGTGGCCCGACGACGTTGCTGATCGACCGCAGTTCGGCGTAAGGCACCCCGAACCGCGCGGCCGCAGCGGCAACGCCAGCTCCCTCCATGGCCTCCGCTCGAGCGTCGGGATGACGTCGCCGGAGCGTCGCCAGGGTGTCCTCTGTGCCGGTCACGGTGGTCACTGTTAACACGGTGCCGAGTACCCCTTCGGTTCGACGTGCGAGTTGCCGAGCCAGCTCCGCGTCCACCGGATAGCGCTCGTCTCCGAAGCCAAGCGCCGACAACGGACGGAAGCCGTCGGGTGTCTCTGCCCCGAGGCCGGCGAACACGATCTGATCGGCAACCACGACTTGGCCGACCTCGGTTCCGTTGAGTCCACCCGCGATCCCGGCGCAGATCACAACGTCGTAGTCATGATGCGCGAGCAACGCTGCGGTGCCAGCAGCCGCGGCGGCGGGACCGACGCCGACGGCGCGGACGTCGGCTGCGGCGTTCTCGCACGCGGCTTGCTCCGCCGCCACCGCGGTGGCGACCAGAACTCTCACGATCCGGTTGTGGACACGGACACCAGGAAGCTCCATTTGCTGCCGTCAGCCTGTCCGTTTCGTAGTTGATCCACTTCGACGATGAACGGTGCACCGCTACCCACGCCGCTGGTCACTTTGTACGAGTGCGAGTCGGTGATTGGTCCGCTACTACCGATCTGTTGGCCATTGTCGGTCAGGCTGAGCGCCCGCACCTGCCACCCGCGACTCTTCACAGCGCGAGGGACGTCGACCAGTACCTTGTCGTCAGCCGGCACGGTCACCACCGGCAGTCCGCTGGCGCCTGGCTTCCGGCACGAGTTCGCGTCGAAGCAGTAGGCCGAGGGGGCCACGGTTACCACCCGACCGGCGCCGACCACGGTGATCTGCGGCAGCGGCTTCTCGCAGGCGGTGAGGACGCCCGCAGCCACAGCGGCCGCGCCGAGCGTCGCGAGCGGTGCCCGCCGACAGCGTCGGGTAGTCCACACGGGCATCGGTCGGAGGCTCTCTACGGGTTCGGCTGGCCGGGCGCCACGGTACCGGGTGCATGCGGTACCTGCTTGTGGTCGGCAACGGTGCGGGACGCGGTGCGGCCGTGCAAGGCCACGACCGTTGTGACCACAGAGACAACGCCGCCGGCGACCCAGAAGCCCACCGCCCCGTTGTCAGCGGGAAGCGCGACACCGATCGCTGCCCCGAGGACCCATGCCAGCTGCAAGAACGTCTCGGAGCGGCCGAATGCGCTCGAGCGCATCGTTTCGGAGACGTCCCGCTGGATGACCGAGTCGAGCGAGATCTTGGCCAGTGAGTTGGCAATCGCGCTGAGCAACATAGCGAGCAGGGCGAACCAGGTGCTGAACAACACGGCCGTGAGGAGGCACACCGCGGCGGCTGTCGCGGCGCCAATGAGGATGATCAACTCTGGCCGGGCAAGGGTCATGCGGGTCCCGGCTGCGGTGCCGACGAAGTTGCCCAGCCCGGCGGCGACGGCCAGCCCACCCAACGCCAGCGCGGCGGTGAATCCGTGCGAGGTCGTCTCGATGTAGAACGCGAGGAAGACGGTAAGGAGGCCCGAGAGGAACCGTAGCGTCGCTTCGCCCTGCAGTGAGGTGATCACCTGCGGCGGGAGGCCGCGCTGAGCCCACTGCCGGACTGCCCGAATCGAGGGCGATCTGGGCAGCTTGACCGCGGGCCGGGCCTGATCGGGATCCCGCGCCGAGTCAACCTGCTTCGGCAACCGAAAGGCGAAGAACGCGCAGATGCCGAATCCGACTGCCGTCACCACGAGGCCGGCGGTGTACGACCCGGACACCTTGATCACCCCGGCCACCAGGCCGCCTCCGATCAAGGCGGACGCCAGCCCAAAGACCGACAACCGGGCGTTCGCCTCAACGAGCGTCATGCCGGGTGGGACGAGCCGGGGCGCCGCTGCGGCTCGGACGACGCTGTATGCCTTGGACAGCACGAGAGATCCGAGCGCGCACGGGTAAAGCACGAGCAAGTTGGTCGGATGCCCGGCCATGATCAAGGCAAGGACGCCCCGACCGATCGCCGACGCCCCCATCGCCCAGCGCCGCCCGTGCTGAAACCGGTCGAGGGCCGGCCCGATGACCGGGGCGATCAGCGCGAACGGTGCCATCGTGACGAGCAGGTAGAGCAGCACGTTGCCGCGCTGTGCATGCGGGGACGCACCGAAGAACACCGTGCCGGCGAGTGCGACAGTGACCATCGCGTCGGCGCCGTAGGACAGCACCTGATTCCAGATCAGATGGCTGAGTCCGGACTCGCCGGCTCCCTTGGCGGTGCTCGCGGTGATCACCTTTCGGGTGAGGCTTCGGGCGATGCCCCCCTTCTCCGGAGGCTCTTTCGTCGCCGACTCGCTGCGGTGGTAGGTCGGTCGGTCGAACTCGCCGGTGGGAACCGGGCTTTGCTGGGCCGCTGGAGCCGTTGGTGGTCGCGGATTCGCGGGGTAGGCCGGCGGGTTTGGCGCTGCTGGCGGTTGGCCCGTCGGATGGTGGGTGTGCCCAGACTTTGAGAACCGCCCGGCCGGGCGGTCGCCTCCGGAGGTCTTGCGTGGCACGGTTTCCATCCTGCCGTACCGATGGGTATCGGCCGAGGCTCTGAGGAACAATGGCCGCTATGCGCTTCGTCGAGACACCTGATTCTGTGCGCTTCCACGGCAAGCCCGATGCGATGTGCGCAGCGGCTGTCGACTTGGCTCGACAGGCGGCCGTCGACGTTGGTGGCGAGTCGGTCGGTGAGCATCGGGCGGTTCAGGCCGAGGGGGACCGTCTGGTTACGCACGTTTTCGCCGCGAACGTCCCTGGCTACGCCGGCTGGTTCTGGTCGGTGGCGGTGACTCGGGCGCCCCGCTCGAGGACCATCACAGTGGACGAGGTGGTGTTGCTGCCTGGTCCGGACGCGCTGCTGGCACCGCCGTGGGTGCCCTGGAGCGAGCGGCTACGGCCAGGGGACCTCAACCCGGGGGATCTTCTGCCGGCTGACCCCGACGACCCGCGCGTGGTCACCGCATTCTTCTCGACCGACGATCCGGCCGATGCGGAACAGGCCACCCAGGTTGTCTTCGAGCTCGGTCTCGGGCGCGAACGGGTGCTGTCCCGCGAAGGTCGAGTCGAGGCGGCCGAGCGGTGGCGGGCCGGAGACGTCGGCCCACGCAGCGCGATGGCGCGCAGCGCCCCGGCCCACTGCGGTACCTGTGCGTTCTGCGTCCCGGTCGCGGGCTCCTTGCAGGCCGCGTTCGGCGTGTGCACCAACGAGCTGTCACCCGCTGACGGACGCGTCGTCAGCGTCGAGTACGGCTGCGGGGCGCATTCCGATGCGCGGGTGGGTATTTCGTCGGCCAAGAGCCGCAGTTAGACGATTCGCCCGGCGCGCTTGTGCCGACTGAGGATGACCAGGCCAGCAAGACCGAGTAGCCAGCCCGCGAGGCAGGTCCACAGCCAGACCTGATGATCATGCCGCTCCAGCCAGTTCCACCAAGGCAGCAGCGCGACGAAAGCGACGAACCATATGGCGGTACCGATGCCGATGACTCGGACCGAGTCGACCGGGGGTGGCTGCAGCGGCTCGGGGCGTTCCTCGGTCGCCATGCCCTGGACGCTACTCGACGGGACAACTGGCCGAGAAGCAGAAAGTTAGGTAAACTAACTATGTGGACACCGTGATGGTTAGCATGACGCCGGCTGAGCTGGCCTCGCAGCTGCGCCCGGCGCTGTTGCGTCTGACCAGGTTGATCCGCAACCAGCGTGTCGACATGTCCGTCACGCTTACTCAGCTTTCTGCGCTTGCCACGCTGCGCAAGCACGGGCCGATGAGCGCGGGCGAGCTCGCAGGGGTCGAGCGGGTTCAGCCTCCGTCGATGACAAAGGTGCTCGCACTTCTCGAGGACCGTGGCCTCGTGACGCGGCAGCCGCATCCGACCGACCGTCGGCAAGCCATCATCGTGCTCGCCCAGCCCGGCATCGACCTGCTCGACTCCGAGCGTCGCTCTCGGGACGCGTGGCTGTCCCGGCGTTTGGCCGAGTTGACCGAGGACGAGCAAGCGTTGTTGCTCTCCGTCGTCCCTGTGCTCGACAAGCTGGCCGAGCAGTGACGGCGGTTGTCACTTCGCCTGCGTCGACCTCACCACCGGACTCATCCGGCACAGCTCCGCCGCCCGACTCATCCGTAGCTGCACCACCGACCGGAATGTTCCGGTCGCTGCGGGTCCGGAACTATCGGCTGTACGCCGGCGGTCAACTCGTCTCGCTGACCGGGACCTGGATGCAGCGGGTCGCCCAGGACTGGCTGGTTCTGGAGCTCACCAACTCAGGTACCGCGCTCGGCATCGTCACAGCGCTGCAGTTCCTGCCGTCGTTGTTGTTCGGGCTGTGGGGCGGCCTGCTCGCTGACCGCTACGACAAGCGGAAGCTGCTCCTCGCGACACAGACTGGCCTCGCGCTCGTCGCCCTGATCTTGGGCGTGCTCGACGTCACCGGGATCGTGCAGTACTGGCAGGTTCTGGTGCTCGCTCTCGCGCTGGGACTCGTGTCCGCAATCGATTCACCCGTGCGTCAGTCGTTCGTCGTAGAGATGGTCGGCCCAGACGATCTGACGAATGCCGTCGGCCTCAACTCGACGATCTTCAACTCGGCCCGCATCCTCGGCCCGGCGGTCGCCGGCGTGATGATCACCGCGATCGGTACCGGCTGGGCGTTCGTCGCCAACGGGATATCCAGCATCGCCGTGCTGACCGGCTTGGCCCTCATGCGGCCGGCCGAGTTGCGCCCGTCGCCGGCGATCGACCGAATCCGCGGGCAGCTGCGCGCTGGGCTGCACTACGTTCGGCAACGGCAGGACTTGCTGCTCACCATGGTCTTGGTGTTTGTCGTCGGCACGTTCGGCTTGAACTTCCAGATCACGACCGCGTTGCTCGCCAAGCAGGTGTTCCACCGGAGCGCTACCGGCTACGGTTTGCTGTCCACCGCACTCGCCGTCGGCGCGTGCGTCGGTGCGGTGCTTGCCACCCGCCGCCGGACACGCCCAAGCCTGCTGTTCCTGCTCCTGGCGGCGATGGCCTTCGGCCTCCTGGAGATTCTCGCCGGGTCGATGCCAGGATTCGGCGCCACCGCGCTCATGCTCGTGCTGGTCGGGCTGGCCATGCTCACGTTCACGACAGCAGCCAACTCGTCAGTCCAGCTGGGGGTCGAGGCGACGATGCGCGGTCGCGTCATGGCCCTGTATCTGATGTGCTTCCTCGGCGGCACTCCGATCGGCGCTCCGATCGTCGGCTGGGTCGCCAATACCGTCGGGCCCCGATGGGGAATGATCGGCGGCGGCTTGGTGTGCATGGCGATGGCCGTCGGTATGGCGCTCTATCTCGTTCGGCGGCGCTCGCTCCACATCGCGGACGTATCCGATCGGTGGGAGAAGATAACGAGCCGATATTAGGCCGAGCTTTTGCTGCGACCGGCTCCTATAGTCGTCTGGTGGGCGTTTTCGGCCACCGGCGTGACCTCCGTCTTTGGCAAGCGGAACTGGGCGGAGCGACCTGGCCTGAGTCTGGTCAGCCCAAGCGTCCGCCGATCCAGCAGGTCGCGGCTGATCTGCGGCGACTGCGACGCCAGCTCGAGCGCTTACCGAAGGGCGCGTCTTATGTCCGAGTGGCCGGCGTCCAGCGGGCCTACGACGAAGTCCTGGTCATCGCCTGCGCCGAGCTCGAAGTGGACACCACGTTGAGCGAGACACCGGCCGGACAGCAACGGGATCTGGAACGGCTGCGGGTCGAGTTCATGCTCGGCGAGTGCGGCCTGTTCTTGTAGCCGCGCCGTCTGTGTCCCACCCGGTCGAAGTCACCGATCCAGCTGATCCGCGGTTAGCGGACTTCCGCGACCTCACCGACGCGGACGTCCGGCCGGATCGGCGTGGCGTGGTCATTGCCGAGGGCGTCGCCGTTGTCGAGCGACTGCTGACCTCCCGTTATCAGGCGCGAGCAGTGTTCGGTGAGGCCACCCGGCTCGACGTGCTCGCCGACGTGCTGGCCGGCTTTCCGGATCTGCCCGTGTACTCCGCCAATCGGTGGTTCTTGTCGGATGTGGTCGGTTTTCGCCTGACCCGCGGCGTGCTTGCGTCGGCGAACCGACCGCCCGCGCCTTCCGTTGCTGACGTTCTCGCTGGAGCCACCCGGGTGGCTGTCTTGGAGTCGCTGAACGATTTCGAGAACCTTGGCTCGCTGTTTCGCAACGCTGCTGCGTTCGGCGTCGATGCCGTCCTGCTCGACGCTCGCTGCGCCGATCCGTGCTACCGGCGGAGCGTGCGAGTGTCGATGGGTCACGTGTTGCACGTGCCCTTCGCCGTGTTGCCCGATCCGTGGCCGGAGGCGCTCGAAACGCTGCGGGAGAGTGGTTTCACCCTTCTGGCGTTGACGCCTCGGGCTGACGCGATGCCACTGCCCGCAGTCGCGCCGCCGGACCGCTGGGCGATCTTGCTCGGCGCTGAGGGTCCCGGCCTGACCGCCGCGGTCCGGTCCGCCGCTGATGCGTGTGTTCGCATCCCGATGGCACCGGGCGTCGACTCGCTCAACGTCGCGACAGCGGCCGCCGTCGCGTTCGCCCACTTGACGGCCGACGCGCGGATCACGCCCCGTCCTGTCGATTCACGCGCGCGCACGGTACGTGTGACTACTCCTGATCACCTCAGCAGTTGACATCTGTCCCATCAGTGCGCGGGAAGCGACAGGGATTGGGACTGCGCCAAGCGCCTCGAACACGCAC
>Ga0207678_10001764_pt1 | contig 19809 bp, 17 predicted proteins | sample KBSC63metaG_FD_184319 | JGI IMG/M metagenome (GOLD analysis project Ga0207678, IMG submission 184319) | Corn rhizosphere microbial communities from Kellogg Biological Station, Michigan, USA - KBS C6-3 metaG (SPAdes) (version 2) | ecosystem: Host-associated > Plants > Roots > Rhizosphere > Soil ...
CTCGCAGAAGAAGCAATCGATAGTTACATTGCGGATCGAATCGCTGTATTACGAGACATCTCGGCGAGTACGACGGGTGACGCCCTGAATTTTGTTCATCAGATTTTCAGGACATTCGCGGCTGAAATGGTCGCCTCTGATTTCCAGTATGGATGTCTGATGCAGAATCTGGCGAATGAGCTGCCCGCGCTCGACGCCGAGCTCACCCAACGGGTAGCACGCGGATTTGCTGAGTCGACCGAAATTATTGCGGAGCACTTTAGAGAGTGCGGTTTCGCTCCCCCGCGCGCTTCCTCCACCGCCGCTGCATTGGTAGCCGCGCTCGAAGGCGCGCGGACGATTGCCCGCCTGGAACGCACGCCCGCTATATTCGAGGCGCTGGCGCTGGTGAGTGTCCAAAGGTGCGCTGATCCCGAAAGGTAATCCGGTCCAGTGTTCTCGGTTCGACGAAATGAGCGCCGAGCATCCTGTGAAGAGCGTCGGTCTTTCGCGAATGTCCGTTCGCAGACGCGCAGCCGCCGGATCAATGTCTTGCCCTTATCGCGCCTTTTCATCGCCTCGTCGTCCGAGCCTCGCTCGACCGGGCACAGAAGCTCGGATGGCCCGGCCGGTAGCGGCGATTCCGCCGTATTCGGATTGGTAAAGCGTTGACGACCTTCAGCACCACGTTCCGTAAGAATCCCCGGATCCTTTGCGCTGCCTGCATCGCTAGCCAGAAACGTTTCGCAGGGTGCTGGCAAACGCAAATCGTATCTGCTTGTGCAGCTTCATGGCTGCCGAAAGCGATGACCGTCCCGATGAAGTACACCCTCGCCATGCATTGTCCGCAACTGGTGAGGTTCTTGCGTGAGGGCAACCCGTACATCGCGAACCGGTTCGGTCGGCCGAACCAGCGGAGGGTGACGGTGAATGAATGACGAACGCCGCCATTCCTCCCCGCGCCCCAACCAGCGATACCCCACAAAAAAGCCACCCTCCCAGTGGCTTCCCATCAGCGATCACGCCGGCGTCACCCCCGCATCACACATGCGTACGCCGACTCGCCTCCGCATCCACATCGCGCAGCGACTTGCCGCGCGTTTCCTTCGCGACACCCACGCACACGATCGAGATCACGGCCGCGGCGACCAGATACAGCGCGATCGGCGTCGACGAGTGATAGCGTTCGAGCAGCGACAGCCCGATCAGCGGCGCGAGCGAGCCGGCCATCAGCGGCGCGACCTGGTAGCACAGCGACAGCGCGGTATAGCGCACGTTGGTCGGGAACATCTCGGTCATCAGCGCCGAGTACGGCGAGTACGTCATCGATTCGATGAACAGACCGAGCACGATCGCGGCCATGATGATCCAGTCATTGCCGGTGTCCATCATCGGGAACGCGACGAAACCCCAGCCGGCGGTCAGCACCGCACCCGTCAAGTACACGGGCTTGCGGCCGACGAAGTCCGATAGCAGCCCCATCAGCGGAATGAAGAAGAAGTGGATCGCGTTGGCCGCGAACATCAGCTTCAGGATCCGCGTGGTGTCGGCCCCGACCACGAGCTTCAGGTAGGTCAACGAAAACGTGACGACCATGTAGTACAGGATGTTCTCGGCGAACCGCGCGCCAATGCCGATCAGCACCTGCTGCCAGTGATACTTCAGCACGTGAACCACGCCAAGCTGCTTTTCCTGCTTCTGTGCGCGGCGCGCCTGCGCTTCCTTGAAGATCGGCGCATCGTCGACCTTGCGGCGAATCCAGAAGCCGATCAGCACGACCACCGCCGAGAACCAGAACGCCGCGCGCCAGCCCCACGCCAAAAAGTCGGCCTCGGACAGCGAACTCGACAGCGCCAGCAGGATGATGGTCGCGACGAGGTTGCCGGCCGGCACGCCGGCTTGCGGCCAGCTGGCCCAGTAACCGCGACGGTTGTCCGGGCTGTGTTCGCTGACCAGCAGGATCGCGCCGCCCCACTCGCCGCCGAACGCGAAGCCCTGAATCAGCCGCAGCGACACCAGCAGCACCGGCGCCCAGTAGCCGATCGCATCGAAGGTCGGCAGGCAGCCCATCAGGAAGGTCGTGATGCCGACCACGATCAGGCTGACCTGCAGCAGGTACTTGCGACCGAACTTGTCGCCGTAGTAGCCGAACACCAGCCCGCCGATCGGCCGCGCGGCGAACCCCACCGCATACAGCGCGAACGCGGCGAGCAGGCCGTCGATCGGGTTGCCGGTCTTCTTGAAGAAATGCGTGCCGAACACCAGCGCCGACGCCGTTCCATACAGGAAGAACTCGTACCACTCCGCCACCGACCCGACCATCGACGCCGCGACGACCCGCTTCAATTCCCGTTTCGACGCCGTGTCCTGCACGGCTGCTGCACTACCGGGCGAGACTGCCTCGCCGACCTGACCTGTCATCTCCGTATCTCCTCTCGTTGTCTTCCATTTCCCTTGACGGGGCGGCTCGCGAGTAAGCGCGCCGAAAGATTTTATACAATATCCAATACACAATCCATGCAATCTCAAAAATGCTTTCGGCAGAAATGCGATATGCCGGGTGGGGTCCGCCGACCGGGACGGAAGCCAGCGAGACGTATGTTTTTGATCGAAGGAAAGTGCGGCGAGGACAAGCTTCCGGGCGCCGGTCGGACTTCCCAGCCCGTCAGGCGGAGTTGGTACGCGCATCGGCCGGCGTCGTCGGGTCGCCCGCCATCCCCGCCGAACGCCGCCCCGGCGCGGTTCTCCGCCTCCCCGGCACCCCCGCAATGACGACTTGCGTCACGCCCCTTTTATTTTATATTGTATAAAATATCCGAACTGGCTAGAATGCATTCGTCGATGGCTGACTCTCGGTCGAAACCGGAGGCAACGTTTCGGCACCGAGGCAAACAAGAGGCGGCCAGCCGCCGTCCGGGTGACGTGAAGCGCCCGCGAGACGGCGAGCGCGCGTACGGCCCAAATTGCCAGCACTGGCAATTGACCCTATCTGAATGTGAGGAAACGAGATGAGCGACAACATTTTTACCGGCACCATTCCGGCCTTGATGACTCCGTGCACCGCTGATCGTCAGCCGGATTTCGACGCGCTGGTAAAGAAGGGCAAGGAGCTGGTGGCACTCGGCATGCGCGCGGTGGTGTACTGCGGCTCGATGGGCGACTGGCCGCTGCTGACCGAAGCGCAGCGCCAGGAAGGCGTCGCGCGCCTGGTCGAAGCTGGCGTGCCGACGATCGTCGGCACCGGCGCGGTGAACTCGAAGGAAGCCGTGTCGCACGCCGCGCATGCGGCGAAGGTCGGCGCGCACGGCCTGATGGTGATCCCGCGCGTGCTGTCGCGCGGCGCGTCGCCGGCCGCACAGAAGGCCCACTTCGCCGCGATCCTGAACGCAGCGCCGAACCTGCCGGCCGTGATCTACAACAGCCCGTACTACGGCTTCGCGACCCGCGCCGATCTGTTCTTCGAACTGCGTCGCCAGCACCCGAACCTGATCGGCTTCAAGGAATTCGGCGGCGCGGCCGATATGCGCTATGCGGCCGAAAACATCACGTCGCAGGACGACAGCGTGACGCTGATGGCAGGCGTCGACACGCAGGTGTTCCACGGCTTCGTGAATTGCGGCGCGGCAGGTGCAATCACCGGCATCGGCAACGCGCTGCCGCGTGAAGTGCTGCAACTGGTCGACCTGTGCAAGAAGGCCGCGCAAGGCGATGCGGTGGCGCGCGTGCGTGCGAAGGAACTGGAAGCGGCGCTGGCCGTGCTGTCGTCGTTCGACGAAGGCTGCGACCTCGTGCTGTTCTACAAGCACCTGATGGTGCTGAACGGCGACAAGGAATACACGCTGCACTTCAACGAAACCGATGCACTGAGCGACGCGCAACGCAACTACGCGGAAGCGCAGTACACGCTGTTCCGCAACTGGTACGCGAACTGGTCGAAGACCATCGCGTAAGCCATGCGATACGCGGTCGTGACACGGCCGCGTGCATGAGAAAGGCAAAAGCCACGGAGCGATCCGTGGCTTTTCCTTTATCCGCGCACACTCGACAGGCGCCTGCGGAATCAATCTCGCTGCACGGCCGCTCCGCTCGCGCGCTGGTGTTCCGTAAGTAATCTTCGTGCGGCCATGGCCGATCGCATGCAACGCACTGGCCGCGGCGAGCGCCGGCACCGCAAGCAAGCTGAACACATCGCCGAAACGCCAGCCGAACCCCTCGCGACATGCGCTGCGCGCGCCTGCGCAGTCAGGGCTTCACCGTCCCCCGCCGCGACTCGATCGCGTCGAGCTTCGCGAGCAGCACGTTGCCGAGTTTCATCACGTGGCGCGGCATGCCGGGAATCGCGAGCAGCACCTCGATCCGTGCGCGCCAGTAGCCCGGACGACTCACGCGCATCGCGTACGGCATCGCCGCAGCGCCGGTATCCGCATCGCTTTCGAGCAGCGTGACCATTCTCTCGATATGAGACAGCTCGCGCTCCACGTAGTCTCTTGTCAGCATGTGATTGACACTCCCCCGCAACACGGCATCCGGCCTGGCGTCGTCGGCGTGTCGTCGCATGGGCTTTTCGCTCGACACGCCGTCCTTTCCCGTCACGGTACGCGCGTCGTGTGTCAGGAAATCGCCGGCACGCGCGAGGGTTCTCATCGTCGTATCTATGTCGCGCTGCGCAGCCCATGCCACGTCCCTGGCGAAGACGGGCGGGCAGGCGGAATCGCCGAGTTCGTCGGGAAGTTGGGCGACTGAACGCGTTCAGCCGCGCCTGCCGCGCGCGCTCGTACGCTTGCCCGTGCCCGCCGGCGGCTCGCCCGCGCTCATCCGGTCCAGCTGCCGGACGATCTCCGCGCGCAGCTCGGCCGAAATCTCCACGCTGTCGAGCAACTCCGAGATCCACAGCCCGTCGGCGGCCAGCCGGCAGATCATCAGCGTCGCCGCGCGCTCGAGCGGCACCGGGTCCGGCCGCGTCCACTCGCGCATCGGCACCGACCAGCGCGCACGCGTCTCCTGCTCGGTGATCATCGACGCGACCAGCACGCGCAGCACCTCGGTGCTCGCGGCCGGCTGCGCGGTGTCGAGCACCGCATGCAGATACGCCCGCGCCGCCGCGCCGTCCCCATGCGAGTCGGCCGCCCGACGCGCGGCCATCTGCGTCGCGAAGCGTTCGGTCGCCTGCCCGAACAGCGCATCGAGCAGGCCCTGCTTGTTCGCGAAGTGATACTGCAGCGCACCTTTGGTCACGCCCGCGCGCTCGGCGACCGCGTCGAGCGTCAGCGCGGCCACGCCCTGGCCGGTCGCGATGTCCGACGCAGCTTCCAGCAGCTGCGCGCGCACCTGCTCGGGGGCCTTTTTCCGCCGCACGCCTGCGACGGGCGTGGGCGCGGCCGCGCTCCGGGCGTCGGCCGGTCCGGCCGTGTCGACAGGCGCGGCGGTATCGCGCGAAGCGGGTTCGAGGCGTTTTTTCATGGGGGCGATGTTAGCACCCGCGGTCTCGATATAAACATTCCGTCTGGATGGTATGATCCGCCGCATGAACAAACCCGCCCCCTCCCCCTGGTCCGCGCTCGACGCCGCGATCGCCCGCGGACGCGACGCGCTGATGCACCTTCAGCAGCCCGACGGCAGCTGGTGTTTCGAACTCGAATCCGACGCGACGATCACCGCGGAATACATCCTGATGATGCATTTCATGGACAAGATCGACGACGTGCGCCAGGAGAAGATGGCGCGCTACCTGCGTGCGATCCAGCGGCTCGACACGCACGGCGGGTGGGACCTGTACGTCGATGGCGACCCGGACGTGTCGTGCAGCGTGAAGGCGTACTTCGCGCTGAAGGCCGCCGGCGACAGCGAGCATGCGCCGCACATGGTCCGCGCGCGCGACGCGATCCTCGCGCTCGGCGGCGCGGCACGCTCGAACGTGTTCACGCGGATCCTGCTCGCGACGTTCGGCCAGGTGCCGTGGCGCGCGACGCCGTTCATGCCGATCGAATTCGTGCTGTTCCCGAAGTGGGTACCGATCTCGATGTACAAGGTCGCGTACTGGGCCCGTACGACGATGGTGCCGCTGCTCGTGCTGTGCTCGCTGAAAGCGCGTGCGCGCAATCCGCGCAACATCGAGATCCCCGAGCTGTTCGTCACCCCGCCCGACGAGGAGCGTCACTACTTCCCGCCCGCGCGCGGGATGCGCCGCGCGTTCCTCGCGCTCGACCGCGTGGTGCGCCATGTCGAGCCGCTGCTGCCGAAACGCCTGCGGCAGCGCGCGATCCGGCATGCGCAAGCGTGGTGCGCCGAGCGCATGAACGGCGAGGACGGCCTCGGCGGGATCTTTCCGCCGATCGTCTACAGCTACCAGATGATGGACGTGCTCGGCTACCCGGACGATCATCCGCTGCGCCGCGACTGCGAGAACGCGCTGGAGAAGCTGCTGGTCACGCGGACGGACGGCAGCATGTACTGCCAGCCGTGCCTGTCGCCGGTATGGGACACCGCGTGGAGCACGATGGCGCTCGAGCAGGCCCGTGCCGTGGCCGTGCCGGAAGCCGGCGCGCGCGCGAGCGCACTGGACGAACTCGACGCACGCATCGCGCGCGCGTACGACTGGCTGGCCGAGCGCCAGGTGAACGACCTGCGCGGCGACTGGATCGAGAACGCGCCCGCCGATACGCAACCGGGCGGCTGGGCATTCCAGTACGCGAACCCGTACTACCCCGACATCGACGACACTGCGGTCGTCACCGCGATGCTCGACCGCCGCGGCCGCACGCATCGCAACGCGGACGGCTCGCATCCGTATGCGGCGCGTGTCGCGCGCGCGCTCGACTGGATGCGCGGGCTGCAATCGCGCAACGGCGGCTTCGCGGCCTTCGACGCCGACTGCGACCGCATGTACCTGAACGCGATTCCGTTCGCCGATCACGGCGCGCTGCTCGATCCGCCGACCGAGGACGTGTCGGGCCGCGTGCTGCTGTGCTTCGGCGTCACGAAGCGCGCGGACGACCGCGCGTCGCTCGCGCGCGCGATCGACTACGTGAAGCGCACGCAGCAGCCCGACGGCAGCTGGTGGGGCCGCTGGGGCACGAACTACCTGTACGGTACGTGGAGCGTGCTGGCCGGACTCGCGCTTGCGGGCGAGGACCCGTCGCAGCCGTACATCGCCCGCGCGCTCGCGTGGCTGCGCGCACGTCAGCATGCGGACGGCGGCTGGGGCGAGACGAACGACAGCTACATCGACCCTACGCTCGCCGGCACCAATGCGGGCGAAAGCACGTCGAACTGCACCGCGTGGGCGCTGCTCGCGCAGATGGCGTTCGGCGACTGCGAATCGGAATCGGTCAGGCGCGGCATCGCGTATCTGCAATCCGTGCAGCAGGACGACGGCTTCTGGTGGCACCGGTCGCACAACGCGCCGGGCTTTCCGCGCATCTTCTACCTGAAGTATCACGGCTACACCGCGTACTTCCCGCTGTGGGCGCTTGCGCGCTATCGGCGGTTGGCTAGCGGCGTGTCGTCGGCCGGCGTGCACGCGGTGCCCGCGTCCACGGGCGCGGACGCGGCGCTCGCCTGAGCGCTGGCACGCGCACGACGCGCGTTACGGCTTGCCGTTCAGCGACTCGACGATCCGGTACGCGGCTTTCACGCGATCCTCGATCGGGAAGCTGCGGTTCGCGAGCATCACGATCGCCATCCGCTTCGCAGGGACGAACGCGACATAGGTGCTGAAGCCGTTGGTCGAGCCGGTCTTGTTGATCCACGTGTCCGGGCGCGGCGCGAGCGGCGGCTTGAGTTCGGTCGCGGGCGTCGCGCCGTGGAGCATCGCCGGCCCGTTGCCTTCGAGCAGCGTCGGCAGCGCTACCGGATACGGATACTGTTCCCAGATCAGGTCCTGCGTGAACGGCCCCGCACGGAAATAGCCGGTGTGCGTGCGCTCGAGCGCGCGCTGCAGACGCGGCGCCGTGTCGACGAGCCCCATGTTCGCCTGCACGAAGCGCAACAGGTCCGCCGCCGTCGTCTTCACGCCGTACGCCGGCTGCCACAGCATGCCGCCCGTCATCCGGATCGGCTTGCCGTCCTGCGTATAGCCCTGCGCATAGTCACCCCGGCGCGCGGCGGGCACGTTGATATAGGTATGCGTCATCCCGAGCGCGGGGAACAGCCGCTGTTCCATCAATGCCGCGAAGTCGCGGTTCATCGCCTTCGCGGTGAGTTGCCCGAGCATCCCGAGCGCGACGTTCGAATACGTGCGGCGCGTGCCCGGCGCGTACGCGGGCCGCCACGCATCGAGATAGCGCATCAGGGCCGCGTCGTCGCGGATGCTGTCGGGCACCTGCAGCGGCATCCCGCCCGGCGTGTACGTGCCGAGCTCGAGCAGCGTCACGCCGCCGAACGGCTTGCCCTGCAGCGCGGGCAGGTACTTGGCCACAGGATCCGACAGCGACAGCTCGCCGCCCTCCTGCGCATCGGACGCGAGCGTCCCGGTCAGCGTCTTGCTGACGGAGCCGATCTCGAACAACGTGTCGCCGGTTACCGGCTTGCCGGTCTGCGTCGACATCACGCCGTAGTCGAACACGTAGGGCTTGCCGTCGGCGACGATGCCGATCGCCATGCCGGGAATGGCGAACTGCTTCATCAGCGGCGCGACGTTGCGGGTCACGGTGTCGTGAATCTCGTCGGGCGTTGCGGCCGCCGCGCGGCCGGCCGTGACGGCGGCGCACGCGGCGACGAACAGGGTCGCGGCGATGCGTATCGCGTTGAATCGCATGGTTGCGGTTCCTTCGATTTTCTGATGGTTGTGTGAACAACGGGTCCGGCCGCGCTGCGCGGAGACTGCTGCAGCCGGCCGGTCGAAGCAGGACTATCCGCCGCCGGCCGCCGTTCAACAATCGAGGATATTTTGCGCGAGCCTAAAGAAAATCTTATGCGACGCATGCACCGGCCATACCGATGTCAGTCAGGCAACCAGTCGAGAAAGGCCAGCATCGCGGCGTTGAAACGCGCCGGCCGCTGCAGCGGCGCGAAGTGGCTCACGCCGGGCAGGATCGTCAGCGTCGCGCCCGGAATCGTGCGCGCGAGATAGGCCGCATGCTCGGGGCGGATGAACTCGTCGTGCTCGCTCTGCACGATCGCAACCGGCACCGCGATCGCAGCGAGGTCGGCCGCGCTGTAATCCGGTTGCGTGCGCATCATTTCGCTGACGGCCGCGACGAACGCGTCGAACTGGTCGGGCGTCGCGGACAGTCGCGCGTAGTCCTTGCGGTGCCGCGCGAAGCAGCGGTCGATCAGCGGGCTCGGTACCATCTCCTTCGTGCCGCCCGGATCCATGTTGCACGCGAAGAAGAACACGCCCGCCGCGCGCTGCGGCGCGCGGGCGGCCAGCACGAGCGACACGCACGCGCCGTCGCTCCAGCCGACGAAGCGCGCGCGCCCGATGTGCAGCGCATCGAGTACCGCGAGCACGTCGGAGGCCATGTGTTCGTACGAATAGGGGCGATCGTCGCGCGTGCTGCGGCCGTGGCCGCGGCTGTCGATCACGATCGCGCGGTAGCCGGCCGCGAGCAGCGCCGGCACCTGGTTGCCCCAGTTGCCGCCGTGGCCGAGGCCGCCGTGCAGCAGCACGACCGGCGGGCCGTGGCCGAACGACGCGTGCCAGATGCGCGCGCCGTCGTGGTCCAGCCATCCTTCGGCATCGGCCGCGGGCAGCGGCGTGCAGCCTTGCGCGTCGAAGCGGACGAGGTCGTCGTCGGCGAATTCCGCATTCATCGTTCTGCCGTCCTTTCGAGGGAGACGAGCTTGCGATTGTAATGCGCGGCGTTAGGTGTCGCGACGCGTCGGCGTGCCGTGCTGCTGCTATGCGTCGGCGTGCCGTGCCGTCAGGCCTGCGTCGATACGAGCCCGCCCGACGTCGAGCCGCCCGACTTCTGGAGGGCCTGCGCGAGCTGCGCGATCGCCGTCGACAGCGCAGCCGAGATCGTGCTCGCTTCCGCGCTCAGCGTCTGCTGCTCCACTGCCGCGGCCGGATCATCCTTCGCGCGCTGCGCGGCGGCCGCCATTTGCTGCTGCAGTTGCGCGAGTTGCTTCTGCAAGCGCTCGATGAGCTGTTTGAGCTGCGCGACCGCGGGATCGTCGGCCGAGGATCCCGATGCGCCCAGCGTCTCGCCCGTGTCGCCTGACGGCGCGGCGCCGCTTGCCGACGTCTTCGTTGCACCGGCCGTCGGCGACGACGCAGCCGCGGTGGCGGTCGGCGCGGCGCCCGTGCCGGACGGGTTGGCGGTCGCGTTGGTGGTGGCGAGCGGGGTCTGCGCGGCGGAAGAGAGATCGATCTGCATCGTGTCGGTCCGTAATGAGTGTGTGCGACTCGTGTCGGTTGAACAGGGGAATCCTTGCAACCGGTTTACGGTATTTGTCGGACAAAACTTTAGTCTCGCCTTCGATGCGGCCGCGCAGCCCCTACCGCACCCATGTCGTGGCAACGCTGCCGATTGTCGCGAAGGGGCCAGAATGACCGGCCGTTCACGCTGGTAAAATCGCCGGCTGCTTTCGGCAAGACTTGCGGGCTGCCCCCGCACCGGCGCCCGCCCGATCGGGCGCGACACGCGACACGCGACGCCGTCCGGCGCCGTCGCTGCGCGTGCCCCGCACCCGCAGCGACACGACGACGCGACGGCTTCGGCGCGTATCCCATTCATCACGCACTTTGAGGAATTCATGATGGCCCGCATCGGCGCCTTCTGCCTGACCACGTGGCTCGCGGCCGCGATTCTCTATTTCGGCCAGCATTCGGTCGCGATGATTGCGCTCAGCGGCGTGGTCGTGTTCGGCGGGTTCGATCTGCTGCGCCCGTAACGGAGCGCCGGTTCATCGCAGGCGCGGCCCCCGCCTCGCCGCACGTCAGCCCCATCCGCATCGCCAACAGCGAACCCACAGCCAACCCACCCGCGCCACACATCAGCGCGGCAACGTCCGCAACGACGACGGCCCGCCCGACAGCGCAATGCGCTTGCCCGTATCGCGCAGCTGGCCGCCTTCCACCGCATACAGCGCAAGCTGCCGCTCGACGTTGAACTGCACGATCACGTGCCGGCTGTCGGCGGTGAATACGATGCCCTGCGCGGCTTCGCCGCCCGGCACTTCACTCGTCTGCACCGCGCGGCCGTTGCGGATCTCGAACAGCACGACCTTGCCGAGCTTGTGGCGGCCTGGGTTGTCCGGCGTGAGGTTCGAGCCGTCCATCGCCTGCACGGCGATCCACTTGCCGTTCGGCGAGATCGCGACGCCTTCCGGCAACGACGGCACGTTCAGGTACTGGACCGTGCGGAACGGCGTGCGCGACACATCGATCAGCGCGACCGAATCGGCATCGCCCGCGAGCGTGCCCGTATAGCCCGGCAGCCCCGCGAGCCCGACGTTGCTGACGACGGCCCAGCGGTTGTCGCTCGACACGTCGATCGTGTAAGGCGCAACGCCCGTGCTCAGCCGCGCGCCGCTGTCGGTCACCTTGCCGTCGTCGACGTTCAGCACCGCGACGCCCTGCTCGTCGCGCAGCGACACGAGTGCATGCTTGCCGTCGTGCGTGAAGCTGATCCCGGCGAGCCGCTTCTTGCCGATCTTCAGGTTGCCGTCGAGCGTCACCTGCGTGCCGTCGATCCGCAGGATCGACACGCTGCCGTCGACGTTCGCCACCAGCGCGACGCGACCCGACCGGTCGATCGCGATCCCCTGCGGGTGCGTGCCGAGTTCGATGCGCGTGATCGCCGCCGGCGACACATCGAGATTCACGACCTGCAGGAACGTGTCGTACACGAGCTGCTTCGCGCCCGGGTCGTAAAGCGTCGGCGCGCCGACCAGCGCGAGTTTCGCGTCGGGCGTGATCGCGACGGCCTGCGGCGGCCCCTGGATGCCGTTCTCGACGTCGACCTGCAGCGCGACCTTCGGAGGGAACACGCTGGCATCGAGCAGCGTCAGCGTGTCGGCAGGCGGCGATGCAAGAAAGGTGTCGCGGCCTTCGACGCGCTGGTACTTGCCGTCGTTGCCGGACACGATCCAGTCGGTCGCGTGCGCGGCGACGGCGGTGGTGGCAAGCGTCAGCGCGGCGAGCAGACGGGCGCGACGAAGGCGAAAAGGATTCGAATGCATGACGGACGGTTCTCCGGATCGGTTGCGGACGCAAGGAATCGCACGACCCTGCTGCTCGACGGGTCGATGCCATCGCATCATGCACTAAAGCGCGAAACCGGTGTCGGCGAGGCCGCCGCTCAGCGAGTGCGCGGCCCCGCGCCTTCCCACTGACGGACGTCGTCCAGCGGATACACGGGCCGCGCGAGCCGCTCGTAGCGGAACAGTCCGAAGTCCGACCCGGTCACGCCGCGGCTGTCGCACTCGACGAGCGCAGCCGCGATCGGCACGAACACCGGCCGGCAATACATGCGCGACTTCAGCAACAGGAATCGTGCGCGGCGTGGATCGATGCCCACGCTCTCGAACACGCCGAGATCCCACGGTTCCTGCGTGCGCTCGGTGACGATCAGCGTCGCCACGCCGATATCGAGCACCGCCGCGCGGCCCATGTAGGCGCGCTGGCCCGTGTAGGTCGGCCCGGTAATCACGTATTCGCCGTCGGTGATGGCGCGCACGATGCCCGTCGCGCGAAACGGTGCGCGCCGCGCGCCGCCATGCGACGGCATCCGGTTGCCGACCGGCACGGTGACGGTCGCGCCCACGCCCGCGCCGATCAGCGCGGCGACGGCTTCCGGGTCGCACAACGGCCCGCTGACGATCCCGTCAAGCCCCTGCGCGAGCGCGACCTCGAGCAGGTCCATCGTGTCGCACGGGCCGCCCGACATGCAGTTGTCGCCGTGATCGAGCATCAGCACGGGACGGTCCGCGCCGCGTGCCAGCGCCGCGGCCTGCGCGACCGATTCCGCGAGCGGCGCGCTGCGGTACACGAACGCGTCGCGCGCGTCCCAGATCTGCCGCGCGATGCGCTCGGCCACCGCGTCTGCTGCCGCGCGGTCGCCGTCGGCGACCACCACGACGCTGATACACGGCGCCGGAATATCGGCGAGCGCGAAGCCGGGCAGCACCGACACCGCGAGCATCCCGTCGGCCTCGGCCGCGCGCGCGGCCTCCACCGCGCGCCGCATCGCGCCTTCGGCGCTCGCGCTGCGCAACGTCGACGTCATCAGCGGCGGCTGGCGCCATGCGAGCACGGGCCGCGCGCGGCCGTGCAGCCGCTCGAGCAGCACGCGTGCCGCATGCTCGCCCGTCTCGTACATGTCGACGTGCGGATAGGTCTTGAAACTGACGATCACGTCCGCGTGGTCGATCATCTTCTGCGTGACGTTCGCATGCAGGTCGAGCGCCACTGCGACCGGCGCATCGGGTAGCGCGGCGCGCACGCGCGCGAGCAGGTCGCCCTCGCCGTCCGCGGATTGCTCGGCGACCATCGCGCCGTGCAGGTCGAGCATCACCGCGTCGCAGCCCGACGAGGCCGCGACGATCGCATCGCAGATCGCCGCATACGCGTCGGCCGCGACGGGGCCGCTCGGGTTCGCGGCGGCCGACACCGGCGTGACGATCTCCGCGCCCTCGCGCACGGCTGCATCGATGAACGCGGCCATCGCGGTGCGCATCCCGTGGTTCGCGCGATACGCGTCGTCGCCCCAGTCGGGGCCGTTGCGGCCGAACGCGGCGAGCGGCGTCGGTACCGGCGAGAACGTGTTCGTCTCGTGATTCATCCGGGCGATCAGGATTTTCATCGCGCCTCCGTCGTTGTCTGCAGGACCCGCATCGTCGAACGCTTCCCGATCATTCACGCGTACCCCGTCGTGCCCTTCGTCTCCAGGTATTCGACGAGGCCGAACTCCGCATACTCGCGCCCGTTGCCCGAACGCTTGTAGCCACCGAACGGCGCGGCCGGGTTCCATGCCGGGTAGTTGATGTGCACGTTGCCGACCCGCAAGCGCGCCGCGATGCGGCGGGCGCGTTCGAGATCCTTCGTCTGCACGTAGGCCGCGAGCCCGTAGACCGAGTCGTTCGCGAGCGCGATTGCCTCGTCCTCGGTCCGGTAGGTCAGGATCGACAGCACCGGCCCGAAGATTTCCTCGCGCGCGATCGTCATCCCGGGCGTGACGTTCGAGAACACCGTCGGCCGCACGTAGAAGCCGTCGCCCAGCCCATCGGGCCGGCCGAGGCCGCCCGCGACGAGCGTCGCGCCCTCGTCGATGCCGCGCTGGATCAGTTGCTGGATGCGGTCGAACTGCGTGCGGCTGACGACCGGCCCGATGCCCGTTTCCGGCGAGCGCGGATCGCCGACGACCGTGCGCGCCGCCTCGGCCCGCGCCGCCGCCTCGGCCGCGGCCAGCTGGTCGACATGCACGAACATCCGCGTCGGCGCGTTGCACGACTGCCCGCTGTTGCTGAAGCAGCTGCGCGCGCCGCGCGTGACGGCAGCCTCGATGTCGGCATCCGGCAGGATCAGATTTGGACTCTTGCTACCAAGCTCCTGATGCACGCGCTTCACGGTATCGGCCGCGGCCTTCGCGACCTCGACACCAGCGCGCGTCGAACCCGTAAACGACACCATGTCGACGTCCGGATGCCGCGACAGCGCGTCGCCGACTTCGTGTCCGTAACCGTGCACGAGGTTGAACACGCCCGGCGGCACGCCGGCCTCGTGCAGGATCTCCGCGAACAGGACCGCGCTGAACGGCGCGATCTCGCTCGGCTTGAGCACCATCGTGCAGCCTGCCGCGAGCGCCGGCGCGACCTTGCAGACGATCTGGTTGATCGGCCAGTTCCACGGCGTGATCAGCGCGCACACGCCGATCGGCTCGTGCGACACAAGCAGCGAATCGGTCTGCGTGCTGAACCGGAACGCCTGCAGCGCACGAATCGTCTGCTCGAGATGCGCGGTGCCGACCGCCGCCTGCATCGCGCGCGCGAATGCGATCGGCGCGCCCATCTCCTGGCTGATCGTGTGCGCGACTTCGTCGTAGCGGCGCTGGTAGATCTCGAGCACGCGCCGCAGCAGCGCGACACGCTCGTCGACCGTCCAGCGCGAGTACGTATCGAACGCCTGCTTCGCCGCGCTCACCGCCCGATCGATGTCGGCCGGCCCGCCGATCGCGAGTCGCGCATACGGCCTGGCGGTCGCCGGATCGATCACGTCGATCGCGCGCGCGTCGGCCGGGTCGACCCACTGCCCGGCGATATAGCTCTGTTGCGAGGTTCGCATCGAATGCTCCTGGAATAACGAATGCCCGTGCCGTGCTCAGCGCGTCGCACGCGCATAGGTATCGGCGACGATGTCGCGGATCTTCGCGACGAACCAGACGATCTCGTCGCGCGACATCACGAGCGGCGGCGAGAACTGCACGATCGGCGTGCCTTCATGGTCGACGCCCGCGCGGCACAGCAGCCCCGCTTCGAAGATCGCGGGCGCGAGCAGCGTCGACACGAAGGCCTGCGCACCGATCCCGGCCGCCCAGCGGCGCGCGGCCTTGTCGGTCACGAGTTCGAGCGAGTAGTGATAGCCGTCGCCGCGCACGTCGCCAACGCACGGCAGCTCGAGCAGGCCGTCGAGCGTCTGGCGGAACACCGCTTCGTTGCTGCGCACGTTCTCGAGCACGCCTTCGCGCTCCATGATCGCGAGGTTCGCGAGCGCGGCCGTGCATGCGACCGGGTGGCCGCCGTAGGTCGCACCGTGCAGGAACATCTGCTGCGGGCCCGCGAGCACCGTTTCGACCACCGTGTCGCTCGCGATCACGCCGCCCAGCGGCACGTAGCCCGACGCGATGCCTTTCGCGAACGTGATGATGTCTGGCTTCAGCCCGTAGCGCGCGGAGCCAAAATATTCGCCGAGCCGGCCGAACCCGCAGATCACCTCGTCCACGACGAGCAGCACGCCGTGCCGGTCGCAGATGTCGCGCAGCCCGGCCGCGTAGCCGGCCGGCGGCGTCAGGCTGCCGCCCGCGTTCTGCAGCGGCTCGACGACGATCGCGGCGACCGTGTCCGGCCCTTCCTGGACGATCAGCGATTCGATCTCGTCGAGCAGATGGCGCGTGAACTGCGCTTCCGTCTCGCCTTCCGGCCGCCCATAGCGCTTCGTGTTGCCCACGTGCCGCACGCCCGCCATCAGCGGCTCGAAATGCTTGCGGAAGTTGGTCATCCCGTTCAGCGCGAGTGCGCCGAACGACGTGCCGTGATACGCGACGCGCCGCGCGATGAACTTGCGCCGCTGCGGCTCGCCGCGCGCCTGATGGTACTGGCGCACCAGTTTGATCGCCGACTCGTTCGACTCCGAGCCGCTCGACGTGAAGAACACGCGGTTCAGGCCGCCCGGCGCGAGCGCCGCGAGCTTGTGCGCGAGACGGATCGCCGGTTCGTGGCCGTAGCCCCAGTTGGTCGCGAACGGCAGCCGCACCATCTGCTCGCGGATCGCGTCGCCGATCTCCGCGCCGTGGCTGTAGCCGACCTGCACGCAGTACAGCCCGGCAAGCGCGTCGAAGTAGCGCTTGCCGTTGCGGTCGACGAGCCAGCAGCCTTCGCCGCGGTCGAACACTGTCAGCGCCTGCTCGCGATAGGCATCGGCGTGCGTGAAGTGCATCAGCAGGTGGCGCTTGCCGAGCGCTTGCAGGTCCGCATCGAGATTGACGTCAACACCGTTCATGGGTCACTCCTCCTGGTGGGTTGCGACACCGGCGACCGAAAGCCGCCGGCCGGTCATTCAGTTCATCGACAGCGTCGGCGCCGGCCGCGTGAAACCGCGCGTCAGCCACAGCAGTTGGCACAGCCCGAGCGCGAGCCAGCCGATGCCGACGTAGAAGGTCTGGCGCGACAGGCCCGACCACAGCCATACGTTCATCGCGAAGCCGAGCGCGGGCACCACGCCGAACTTGATCCGGCATGCGAAGCGGCGGTGTTCCGGGCGACCGAGGTAGCTGCGCATCACGCACAGGTTCACGACCGCGAACGCGACGAGCGCGCCGAAGCTGATCATGGTCGACGCGAGATCGAGCGTGATGAACAGCGCGGACAACGACACGGCGCCGACCGCGAGCGTCGCGCGCACCGGCGTGCGCAGCCGCGCATGCAGGTGGCCGAACACGCGCTCGGGCAGCACCTGGTCGCGGCCCATCGCGAACAGCACGCGCGTCACGCTCGCCTGGCCGGCCATCGCGCTCGCGAAGCAGCCGGCCACGTAGATCGCGACGAACAGCGCCGACAGCGTGCCGCCGCCGATGCGTCGCATCAGTTCGAGGCTCGCCGAATCGAGATCCCTGAATGCATGCCAGTCCGGAAACACCACCTGCCCCGCATACGCGATCAGCATGAACAGCAGGCCGCTCGCGAGCGTGCAGAGCAGGATCGCGCGCGGCACCGTCCGGCGCGGCTCGTGCGTTTCCTCCGACAGCGTCGACACCGCGTCGAAGCCGAGGAACGACAGGCACAGAATCGCGGACCCGGCGAGGATCGCGCGCGCGTCGCCCGACGACGGCAGCGCGAGCGCCGTCGTCAGCCCTTCGCCGGCCGCGACGTGCGCGGCCGCCGCGACGAACACCGCGATGAACACGAGCTGGCTCGCGATCAGGATCAGGTTCACGCGATTGACGAGCCGGATGCCGACGATGTTCAGCCCGGTGATCAGCGCGATGCTCGCGACGATCCACACGCTCGCCGGCACCGCCGGAAACAGCTGCTTCATGTAGATTCCGATCGCGAGGTAGCTGATCATCGGGATGAACAGGTAGTCCATCAGCAGCGCCCAACCGACCATGAAACCGGCCGACGTGCCGAAGTTGCGGCTCGCGAACGTATAAGCGGAACCGGCGCTCGGCATCAGCCGCGCCATGTGGCCGTAGCTGTGCGCGGTCAGCAGCATCGCGACCAGCGTGACCGCATACGCGATCGTCAGATGGCCGTTGGTCTCGCGCGTGACGATTCCGTAAGTCGTGAACACCGTCATCGGCAGCATGTACGCGAGGCCGAAGATCACCAGCGTGAACAGCCCGAGCGAGTGCGCGCTGCGTGGTCCCGCGTCGGCGTGCCCGTTCGCATGCGCTTGCACATCGTCTGTCGCGGCGCTGGGCGCGCGCTGTTCCGGCCTCGTGTCTTTCATGCTGTCCTCGCGTGGATGTCGTCCATGACGTCAACACTCGTCTCGTCGGCAATGCCGGCATCGCAGGCATTGCGCGATTCGGAAACGAGTGTGGTGCGCCAAAAAATCGACGACGAATGAGAAAAGCGGACGTAATCAGGGGATATTTGCGGACGTGCGACCGGCGGTGTGTCGCGAGCGGGGAAGGCCCGCTGGCGTTTCGCGGGCATTCCCGCTATGTTCTATGCGAACCCGTCGTCGCCCTCGCACCATGGACAGCAAGTCCCATCGACCTCAAAGCCGCGCCGAACGCAGCCTGCGTTCGGCGCTCGGCCTCGCGCGTCCCGCCGGACGCCAGGAGGACATTCCCGCCACCGTGCACGCGATCGCGGCCGCGCTCGACGAGTGCCGCGTCCGGCATATCGATGGCGCGGTGCTGCTCGACGGCACAGGCCTCGGCGCGGCCGAAGTCGCGTCGCCGAGCCTGCACGTGAATCGAGGCCAGGAGCAGCGCTGCTTTCGCAATCTGCTGCGCTGCACCGGCTTGCCGTCGATCGGCCTGTCGATCGGCGCGCGGCTCCATGTGTCGACGCTCGGCCTCGCCGGCTACGCGATGCTGATCAGCGGCTCCGTGATGCAGGCGTTCCGGTGCATGAGCCAGTTTCCGTTGTTCATGGGCTTGTATTTCGACGTGCGCGTGCATGCGCATGCGCAAGGCATGAGCGTGACGATCGACCGGTACAACGGCGAACCCGACATCGAGGTGTTCCAGACCGACATGTGCCTGTCGAGCCTGCGGCTGATCGTGTCCGACCTGGTCGGCAAGCCGGTGTGGCCCGCCCGGTTGCATCTCGCGCGCCGCGCGCCGCGCAACGGCGCGGACTACGCGCATCACTTCGGCTGCCCGGTCGCGTTCAATGCCGGCGAGAACCGGCTCGTGTTCACGAGCGTGAACGGCACCGAGGTGCCGCGGCTCGCGAACGAAGTCAGCTTCAATGCGCTGCACGGTCAATGCGAAGCGCTCGAGCGACAGTGGGCGGCGTCGATCGGCACGCGCTTCGCCGACCGCGCGAAGGAATTGATGGCGCGCGACCTCGTGCGCTTCAAGTCGATGACGTCGCTCGCGAACGCGCTGCATCTGACCGAGCGCACGTTGCGACGCCGGCTCGAGAAGGACGGCATCACGTTTCAGTCGCTACTGGACGACGTGCGTCGTCAGGAGGCGGTGCGGCTGCTCGACGAGCCGACGCTGAGCGTGGCCGCGATCGCGGAGCGGCTCGGCTACAGCGAACCGCGCAGCTTCCGCCACGCGTATCGGCGCTGGACCGGCAAGACGCCGCGCGCGGGCGCGGGTTCGGACGGCGACGCGTGCGGCGGCGTGGCCGTGCACACGTCCGATTCCAGCGGGCGTAGATGCCGCGCGGAGTAAAGATCGCTGCGCGGCGTGTCGAACCAGTCGTCCGGCATCATCGTGCGGTGCTGCTGCGGATGGTCGTCGCAGCTCATGCGTTCGAAATGCGCGGCTAATCCACCCGAGCGCCGATGCATTCCGCACGGCGCGCGCGAACGATCGCACTGCACACGCCGCGCGCTCGACTCACGCATCCGCCAGCAGTTCGAAACGCAACCCGGCATGCCGCTCGAGACGTTCGACGAAGCGCGCGTCGAACATCGTCGCGGGCGTCCAGAACCCGCCGCCGCGCCCGGTCTTCACGCCGTCACGGGTGCAATCGAGCGCGAGG
>Ga0207678_10001768_pt1 | contig 19781 bp, 28 predicted proteins | sample KBSC63metaG_FD_184319 | JGI IMG/M metagenome (GOLD analysis project Ga0207678, IMG submission 184319) | Corn rhizosphere microbial communities from Kellogg Biological Station, Michigan, USA - KBS C6-3 metaG (SPAdes) (version 2) | ecosystem: Host-associated > Plants > Roots > Rhizosphere > Soil ...
GGACATCCGCGCCGCTTACCGCCGGCTGGCCAAGGAACATCACCCGGACTTGAAGCAAGGCGACAAGGAAGCCGAGAAGCAGTTCCGCGAGATCCAGGCGGCCTACGACGTCCTCAAGAGCGCCGAAGAGCGGAAGACCGGCAAACCGGCTTAAGCGCTCGCCGCGTAGCGCTCCGCGGTCTGCTTCACGAGCGCGATCATGTTGGGGACTCCCTGGGTTCGGTTCGCGCTGAGGTGCTTGCCCAGCTCGAACGGGGCGAGCGTCGCGGTCACGTCCATCTTGGCGACTTCCGCGGCCGGCCTGTCCTGGACCGCCGACAGGATCAGCGCGACGATGCCCTTGGTGATCGCCGCGTTGCTGTCGGCGAGGAAATGCAGGCGGCCGTCGCTTGCGCCCGGATAGACCCAGACCGATGCAGAGCAGCCGCGAACTTTGGTCGCGTCGGTCTTGAGCGCGTCGGGCATGGGCTCGAGCTGCCGGCCGAGGTCGATCAGCAGCCGGTACCGGTCCTCGGCCTCGACCAGCTGATATTCTTCGAGGATATCCTTGAGCGGGGGCAGGCCGGTCATGCGCCGCCCGTAGCATCGCTAGCGGTCGCGGAGCGACTCGATTTCCTTGGCGAGGCTGTTCTCTTTCTCGACGGCGATCCGCTCGAGCACCTTTAGCCGCTCTTTCAGCTCCTTCACCTCTTCGCGAAGGTGAAGCATCTCGGCGCGGTCCTGCGGATCGGCCTGAGCGATGCCACCGCGGCGCTGATACCCGTAGCGCGCGCGCAGGACCGAAGCGACCATCACCGCGACGACGATGACCGCGACCATCTCAAAAGGATTCATAGAATTTTCTCTCCACCCTCGATTCGGTCGTGCTCGCGCAGCGCCTCGATCTGCTGAGCCGTCTGTGCGCCGCCGTCGGTGACGATCCGTTCCAGCACGCGGATGCGATCCTGCATTTGCTTTACCTGCTCGCGCAGCCGCTCATTCTCCTGGTTGTTCGGCCCGTCGCCGCGCATTTCACGCATCGAGCGCGCAGGAATGCCCATCTTGTGCCGGATGACGCCCAACACGAAGAGCAGGATGACGAGGACAAGGACAAATTCGAACGCGTTCATTTCGTCTGATCTCCAACGGGGAGCCTCGGTTGCTTTCTCAGCGCCTCGATCTGCGATGCCGTTTCGGCGCCGCGGTCCGTGACGATCTGCTCGAGGATCCGAACGCGCTGCTCGAGCTCCATCGTCCGCGACGCATATTGTGCGGCTTTCTCGGCTGCCAACCCCGCTTCGACCTCGAGGCGCTTTTCGCGATACTTGAAGAAGCGGTTGGCGATGATCATCAGCAGGACGACCGGAAGGCCGACGATGATCGACGCGAGCAGGACTGCAGTGGGACCTTCCATCGCCTGACTCTCCTCAGTTGGCCGAGCGAAGCTGGTCGATTTCGCGCGACAGGTTCGAGGGCTGATCGGTGACGATCCGCTCCATCGTTTCCAGCCGATCCTTGATCGAGCCGATCTCGGCGCGAAGCTGGGCATTCTCGCTGGTCAGCAGCTTGATGCGCTCGACGGATTCCCGATCGGTTTTGGGATGCAGCGCTTGGCCCCAGGCACCGTCGAGCGGATAGCCGTGTTTTATCCTGAGCCAGATGGTGAACACCCATCCGCCGACCGCGATCGCGGTGATCAGTGCCGCCATCGGCAGCACTTTGCCGACAATTTCCACTCCGTCGCTAACGTTCATTCTTCCCTCCGGCCTAACGAAGTTCTTCGATTTCGCGCGCGACCCGCTGCGCGGGGTCGGTGGCGATCCGTTCCAGCACCTTGAGCCGTTCGGTGACTTCGGACAGGCGCTGCTTCAATTCCTGGTTCTCCGCACACATCGCGTCCATCTGGCGCGTCTTCCCGGACGAGTGATTGCACTTCTCCTCGATCGGATAGCCATGCCGCGCCTTGATCCAGGTGTTGATCAACCCGGCGACGATCGACAATGCCGAGATCGCGAAAACAAAAGTCCAAAAGCCCATCTTGCCCCCTCGAACGGCTTTAGCGCAGTTGCTCGATCTCGCGCGCGAGCGAGCGGTTTTCGGTGGTCACATAGCTTTCAATGTCGGCCAGCCGCCGGTCGAGCTCACGAAAGCGGGAGCGGATGTCGCGGGCACTCCGCGCGGGAGAGGCGCGTACGCCCTGCCAGAAGCGCGTTTGCTCCCGATCGCTGTATTCGAGCTCGCGCGGCTTGGTCGGCGCGACCCAGCCGGCGATGAAATAGATCGGGATGATCGACCCGCTGCTGAGGAATAGCGCGGCGATCATGCAAATGCGGACCAAGCTCACGTCGAAGCCCGTATAATCCGCGATGCCGGCGCAAACGCCCATCACCTTGCCGTTGCGCTTGTCGCGATAGAATCGCGTGCGGCTCGCCGGCTGCTCACTCAGATATGAGCGTTCGGGGCTCTCGCGCGGAGCGGGATAATTGTCGTGCGCCATGTTACTCGCCGTCCGCCAGCAGCCGCTGATGCTCGCGTCCCGGCAGGCACTGCTGCCGCCAGTTGGGATTTTCCGCGGTCATGATGCGTTCGATCGTGCACAGCCGGTCATCGAGCTTGCGCGCCACGTCGTGAAGCTCATCGAGCAACTGCTCGTCGCCGACGGTCAGGGTCTTCGCCTGCTTCCACTTGGTCATGTAGTGGAAGATCAGCCAGGGAAAGCCGATGAAAAGGACCGGAACGACAATAAGTGGAATCAGTACGTCTTCCATAAACGCTTATTTCCCCCTGGCCGCGAGCGCGGCTTTCATGGCTTCGAGTTCGGCGTCGACGGATTCGGACGCCCGCAATTCGGCAATCTCTTCCTCGAGGCTCTTGGGCCCGGTCATGCCGAGCGCATCCGCTCGGCCTTCGGCAAAGTCCGCGCGCCGCTCGAGGATTTCGAAGCGCGAGAACGCATCTTCGGTCCGGTTGCCGTTCATGAGCTCGCGCGCCTTGGCGCGCGTGACCGCGCTTTCGAAGCGCGTCGCGATGGCGTTCTGGCGGGCGCGGGCCTCGCGCAGCTTCCCCTGAAGCTTGGCGATGTCCACTTCATAGCTTTTCAGCGTGTCTTCGATGACCTTGATTTCCTCGCGCAGACCGTCGCCCATGTCGGCCGCCTTCTGGCGCTCGAGCAGCGCGGCCTTGGCGAGGTCCTCGCGGTCCTTGCTGAGCGCGAGCTCGGCCTTTTCGGTCCAGCTCGATTGAAGCTCGTCGAGGCGGGAAAGCGCGCGGCGCATTTCCTTGCCGTCCGCAATGCAGCGCGCGGCCGACGCGCGCACTTCGACCAAGGTCTCCTCCATCTCGAGGATGACCATCCGGATCATCTTCGCCGGATCCTCGGAGCGGTCGAGCAGCTCCGTGATGTTGGCCGCGAAAATATCGCGCGACCGGGAAAATATACCCATTCCAGCACTCCGCATTCAAAATCAGGGCCCTGTACTTGCCCTTTACCATTCAAGAGGTGTGCCAAAATCCTCGAAAGGCTGGATTTCACAAATTTTCGTTATTTTTCGAGGGATAACCAACCGAAAATCCTTGCCAAATCATGGGATTTGTCACCAACAGTAGGCCAGATTTCTTTTTACGGAATGATATGGAGCGGGCCGACCAGTTCATCGGGCAGAGCCTTGCCTTTCTCGACGCGGTCGAGCGGGCGAGCCGCGCCGCGGCGCTCAACCGCCCCGTGCTGGTCATCGGCGAGCGCGGCACCGGCAAGGAGCTGATCGCCGAGCGTCTTCACCATCTGTCCCAGCGCTGGGCCGGGCCGCTGATCGTCATGAACTGCGCGGCGCTGCCGGAAAATCTCATCGAGACCGAGCTGTTCGGCCATGAGGCGGGCAGCTTCACTGGCGCGGCCAAGACACGCCATGGCCGCTTCGAGGAAGCGGACGGCGGCACGTTGTTCCTCGATGAGCTCGGGACGTTGTCCATGCCCGCCCAGGACCGGCTGCTGCGCGCGGTCGAATATGGCGAGATCACGCGGATCGGCGCCTCCAAACCCATTTCGGTCGACGTGCGCATCGTAGCGGCGACGAACGAGAGCCTCCCGATGCAGGTCGACAAAGGAAAATTCCGCGCCGATCTGCTCGATCGCCTGTCGTTCGAGGTGATCACCCTGCCGCCGCTAAGGGCGAGGGACGGGGACATCCCGCTGCTCGGCGAGCATTTCGGCCGGCGCATGGCAGCCGAGCTCGATTGGCCCAACTGGCCGGGGTTCAGCTCCCGGGCCATGGCCGAGCTCGAGGCCCACGGCTGGCCGGGCAATGTGCGCGAACTGAGAAACGTGGTCGAGCGCGCGGTCTATCGCCACGAGGATCCGGAGCGGGCGGTCGACGAGATCGTTTTCGATCCCTTCCACTCGCCGTGGGCTCCTCGAGGAGGCGTCATATCGGTGGCGACTGCGCCCATGCCATCCGATGTCGAGGACGTTGGCGCTGCCGAGCCGCCCGGCGCGCCGAGCGCGGCGGCTCCGCCGGGCACCACCGATTTCCGCTCAGCGGTATCGGATTATGAGCGGGTGCTGCTCGAGGACGGTCTCAGGCGAAACCGCTTCAACCAGCGTGCGACCGCCGCAGCGCTGGGCCTGAGCTACGACCAGCTCCGCCACGCCCTGAAGCGCCACAAGCTGACAGACGCCGGGGGTTGACCCGGCGTTCGCTCAGTGGGCGTTGGTCATCGCGAGCAGCATCGGGATGGACAGCAGGACGTTGAGCCTCGATGCGATGCCTGCGGTCGCCGCCGCTTTGGCCTTGGCCGCGTCGTCGGCCTGGACCAGGCCTAGAACCTTTTGCTGGTTCGGCCAGATGATCACCCAGACGTTGAACGCCATGATCAGGGCCAGCCACATGCCGATGCCGATCAAGCGGGCGGAAGGCTGAAGCGTCAGCGCCTCGACCAACTCGCCATAGGACCAGGCGAGAAGCAAGCCCGTCAGCACGGTGAAGGCGGCACCCCAGCGGAAATAGAACAGGGCCTTGGGCGCGATATACTTGGACACGCCGGGCTTCAGCTCCGCCGGAACGGTTGGCATGACCGGCGTCTGCACGAAGTTGAAATAATAGAGCAGGCCGATCCAGGTGATGCCGAAGAAGACGTGGAGCCATTGGAGGACGCCATTCAGCAGGTCTCCCGTCGGCGGACGGTAGCCGGAGTCGGGCAACAGCGCGATCAGCACCGCGAGCAGCAACCCGACGGCAAGCACCAGATTCAGATTCGCGAAGAACTTGGCCATCCCGCTTCCCCCTTTGTCGCAAACGATCGTTACGTGGTCGTTTCTTGGGTTGAAATTCTCCGCACTGCAAGCATCTGGGAGAAAGGCGGGCGGGGGCTCGAGTTCAAGGAGTTGCCCTGACATGCCCTTCCAGCTGCCCGATCTTCCCTACGCCAAGGACGCGCTTGCGCCGCACATGTCGGCGGAGACGCTCGAATTCCACCACGGCAAGCACCACAAGGCTTACGTCACCAAGACCAACGACCTCATCGCCGACGATCAGTCACTGAGCGGCGCATCGTTGGTCCAGGTTGTTCGGGATGCGCGGCGTTCGGAGAACGCCAAGCTCTTCAACAACAGTGCGCAACTGTGGAACCACAGCTTCTTCTGGCAGTGCCTGGCTCCGTCGCAGGGTCAGCAACCCGGCGGCAAGCTGGCGACGCTCATCAACGACGCCTTTGGGAGCGCCGAGACCTTGCTGCAGAAGCTCCAGGAGGAAGCGGTCAACCACTTCTCCAACGGCTGGGCATGGCTGCTGCTCGATCGCGGCAGCTTGCGCGTAACCTCGCTCCACGACGCCGACACGCCGCTGGTGCATGAGGGCATGGTGCCGCTGTTCACGCTCGATGTGTGGGAGCACGCTTACTACATCGACTATCGCAACGAGCGGCCGCGCTTTGCGAGCTCGGTCCTGGCGAACATCGTCAATTGGGATTTCGTGGCCGAAAACCTCGACGGACGCGGCTTCGACCGCGCCAATCAGGAAGGTGCGCGGACCGCAGAATTCACTGTTTGAGGCGGTAGCCGGTGCGGAACATCCAGGCGATGACCGCCATGCACAGGGCGTTGATGGCCAGCGTCACTGCGGCGCTGGCCCAGACCGGCACGTCCGCGGTCGAGTAGAAACTCCAGCGGAAGCCGCTGATCAAATGAACGATGGGGTTGAAGGCGGCGACCGTCCGCCACGGCTCGCCGAGCGCCTTGATCGAGTAGAACGCGCCGCCGAGGAACGTCAGCGGAGTGATCACCAGCATCGGGAAGATCTGCAGCTGCTCGAAGTTCTTGGCCCATACGCCGATGGCGAAACCGAACAGGCAAAAGCCGGTGGTGATGCCGAGCAGGAACAGAAGCATGGCGGCGGGATGATCAACGCGGACGGGCACGAACAGCAGGGCCGTCACGAGCGTGACGAGGGCGAGGATGACCGACTTGGTGACCGCCGCGCCGACGTAAGCGAGGACCGCCTCGAAGCTGGATATCGGAGCTGAGAGAAGTTCATAGATCGTGCCCGTAAACTTCGGAAAATAAATGCCGAAGCTGGCGTTGAAGATCGACTGCATGAAGACCGAGAGAAGCGTCAGGCCGGGCACGATGAAGCTTCCGTAGCTGACTCCGTCCATTGCGCTCATGCGGCTTCCGAGCGCGGAGCCGAAGACCACGAAATAAAGCGCGGTGGTGATCACGGGCGTAATCAGGCTCTGCCACAGGGTCCGCCCCCAGCGGGCCATCTCGAACTTGTAGATGGCGCCGATGCCGTGCCAGTTCATGCGCTCGCCTTCCCGCCATGGACCAGCTCGACGAAGATATCCTCGAGGCTCGACTGGTGGGTCGACAGGTCCTTGTAGCCGATGCCGAGGTCCGACAGGCGCCGCATCAGCGAAGCAATGCCGGTGCGCTCGGCATGACTGTCGAACTGGTAGCAAAGCTGGTGGCCGTCATCCTGCAGCGCGACGTTCCATTCCGCGAGCTCCGGCGGAAGCGCCGCTAGCGGCTCGATCAGCATGATCTTCAAGGTTTTCTTGCCGAGGCGAGCCATCAGCGCCTGCTTCTCGTCGACGGCGATCAGCTCGCCCTTGCTGATGACGCCGACGCGGTCGGCCATTTCCTCGGCCTCCTCGATGTAATGGGTGGTGAGGATGATCGTCACGCCATCGGCGCGCAGCTGGCGGACGAGATCCCACATGTCGCGGCGAAGCTCGACGTCGACGCCCGCGGTCGGCTCGTCGAGGAACAGGATCGAAGGCTCGTGGCTCAGCGCCTTGGCGATCATCACGCGACGCTTCATGCCGCCCGACAAGTGCATCATGATGGTCTTGCGCTTGTCCCACAGCGACAGGCGCTTCAGCAGCTCCTCGATCTTGGCCTGGCTGGCCGGCTTGCCGAAGAGCCCGCGCGAGAAGGTCACAGTGCGTGATACCGGCTCGAACGCCTCGGTGGTCAGCTCCTGGGGAACGAGGCCGATACGTTCGCGGGCGTGGCGATAGTCCGTCTGCCAGTTCTTGCCCTCGACCAGTACTTCGCCGCCGGTTGGAGTGACGATCCCGCAGATGATGTTGATCAGCGTCGTCTTGCCCGCGCCATTGGGGCCGAGCAGCGCGAAGATCTCGCCCTTGCGGATGTCGAGGTCGACCGACTGCAGCGCCTTTACGCCGGTTCCATATTCCTTGTGCAGGCCGCGGATCGAGAGAATCGGCTCGGTCATTCGATCGGCCCCGGTTCGACCGGCGCCGCATCCTCACGCATGAGGCCATGTTTCAGCAGCATCGGGATGTTGGCTCCGGCAAAGACGAGAGTCGCCGGGGCGACGAACCACAATTTGAAGGCGATCCAGGCGTCGGTCGAGACGTTCCGCCATACCGCCTCGTTGACCACTGCAAGACAGGCGAAAAAGAGGGCCCAATTGCGCGTTAGCTTGCGCCAGCCCTCGGAATCCAGGCCGGGGTAGGCGCTTCCGAGCACCTGCTGGAGCAGCGGCCGGCCAGTCGCGAGGCCGAAGCCCAGAGTGCCCGCAAGGATCGTGTAATAGACCGTCGGCTTGACCTTGATGATCCATTCCTTGTGGAGGACGATCGTCAGGCCGCCGAGGACCAGCACCATCACGCCGGAAAACCACAACAGCGGCGAAATCCGGCCATAGCGGATCGCCGAGAATAGCATCGCGGCGATGATCGCGACCATGAACGCGCCCGTGGCGACGAAGATTTTGAGCACCGCGGGCACCGGCGCGAGGAAGTTGACCAGGAAGAAGACCAGCAGTGGTCCCAGGTCGATCAGCAGCTTGGCGGCGCCTTGCGGCTCGGATTTGGCGCTCATTCGGGCGGCAGTCCGGCAATCGCCCGGGCGACGGCGCGGGCTTCGAACGGCCTCAAGTCGTCGGCCGTCTCGCCGACGCCGATGGCGTGGATCGGAAGTCCGAACTTCTCGGCCGCGGCAACGAGGATTCCGCCGCGCGCGGTGCCGTCGAGCTTGGTCATGATGAGGCCGGTCACGCCCGCGCTCTCGCGAAACACCTCGACCTGAGCAAGAGCATTCTGTCCCGTGGTGGCGTCCAGAACCAGAAGCACATCTTGCGGCGCCTCGGGGTTGAGGCGACCAAGGACGCGGCGGATTTTGGTCAGCTCCTCCATCAGGTGCGACTTGTTCTGGAGGCGGCCGGCGGTGTCGACGATCAGAACATCCTCGCCCTGAGCGGTGGCCTGCTTGACCCCGTCGAACACGATTCCGGCCGCGTCGCCGCCTTCCTTGCCCGAAATGACCGGCGCGCCGATGCGCTGTCCCCAGATCTGCAATTGCTCGATCGCGGCCGCGCGGAATGTGTCGCCGGCCGCAAGCAGTACACCGTAATCCTGTTCCTTCAGCCAATGGCCGAGCTTTCCGATCGTGGTGGTCTTGCCCGAGCCGTTGACTCCGATGACGAGCACGACGTGCGGGCGAGGAAAACCCCATACCTCCAGTGGCTTGGCGACCGGAGCGAGGATCTTTTCGATCTCTTCGGCAAGAATGGCGCGAAGCCCGCGCTCGTCCAGCCGATCGAACTTTTGGCGCCCGATGGCCTCGCGGATGCGGTGCGAGGCCTCGGGCCCGAGGTCCGAGGCGATCAGCGCTTCCTCGACATCGTCGAGCGTTGCGGTGTCGAGCGCGGCGCGGCTGGCGATCCCGGTGAGGTTGTCGGCGACCCGCTCCGCGGTCTTGGAGAAGCCGCCGCGCAGCCGCTCGAGCCAGCTCATGCCCAGACCGCCGTCAACTGATCTGCGGTGCAGCCGGTGACCTTGGCGACGCCGGTCTCGCCGCGCCTTGCGCCGGCGATTGCGACGGGAGCGAACGTGTCGGTGTGGCCAGTTCCGTGACCTTCGACGAGGATCGGCTGCGTGCTTCCGACCACGCTCCCGAGCCATCTTGATCGGCGCTCGGCGGCGGCGGTGCGGAGCCGGGCGGCACGCGCTTTCACCAACTCGCGCTCAATCTGTGGCATTCGCGCGGCGGGCGTATCGGGCCGGGGCGAAAAGGGAAAGATGTGTGCGGCGATTATGTCGCAATCGTTCAGCAAGTTCAGGCTGTTGATCGCCATTGCCTCAGTCTCGGTAGGAAATCCGGCGATGAGGTCGGCGCCGATCGTCGCATCCGATCGCGCGGCCTTGATCCGCTCGACTGTCCGCATCGCATCGCCGCGGCTGTGGCGACGCTTCATGCGCTTGAGGATCAAATCGTCGCCGGCCTGCAGCGACAGGTGGAAATGCGGCATCAGCCGTGGCTCGCCTGCGATCAGTTCGAGCAAAGGCTCATCGATCTCGACGCTATCGAGCGAGGATAGTCGCAATCGGGCAAGGCGCGGCTCAGCGGCGAGCAGCCGTTGACAGAGGCGACCGAGACCGCCGTCGTAGTCCGTGATGTCGACACCCGTCAGGACGATCTCCCTGGCGCCGCGGTCGATCTCGCGCGCGATCGCGTCGCGGATGGCTTCAAAGGGCAGCGAAACGCTCGGTCCCCGCGCCTGCCAGATCGAGCAGAAGGTGCAGCGATGGTCGCAGCCGTTCTGGATCGCGACGAAGCTCTTCACCTTGTGGATCAGGCCGGCGGCCACTGGCGGCATGACGTCATTCGCCGTGAAGGCATTGAGCTTGCGCCCGTTTCCGACGATGCGCGATACGCCCGGCAGCGCCTCGAACGACCCGGAATCGAGCTCCGCGGCGCAGCCGGTGACGAGGATCTGCGCTGATGGGCGTCGCCGGTGCGCTTGGCGAATGGCCTGGCGCGTCTGCCGCACGGCCGCGTTGGTCACGGCGCAACTGTTGACGACGATCCAGTCTTCCTCGGCAGGTACGCTGCGGGCGATCGTTTCGCTCTCGGCGAAATTCAGTCGGCAGCCGAGCGTCACCGTCTCCACGCTCACTGCAGCGCGTCCACGTCCAGATCGCCCTCGAACACGTGCGTCGCGCTGCCGCGCATGCGGATTGGCGAACCGGGCTCCCACGAAACCGTCAGCGAACCGCCGGTCATGTCGACGCGGACCGGAGACTCCGCGCGCTTGGTTGCAATGGCCGCGACGGCGCTCGCGCAAGCGCCCGTGCCGCACGCCAGCGTCTCGCCGGCGCCCCGCTCGAAAGTCCGCAATTTCAGACGGTCGCCGACATGAGTGGCGACGTTGACATTGATCCGTTGCGGAAAGGCAGGATCGTTCTCGATCCGCGGCCCGAGCACGTCGAGCGGCACCTCGCGAGCGTCAGGCACGAAGAAAACAAGATGCGGGTTGCCGACGTTCAGCGCCATCGGCCGCTCGAGGCTATCCCAGGCCATCGGCAGCGCGGCGGTATCCATCGCGTAGGCGAGGGGGATGTCCTCCCAGCCGAAGCGCGGCTCCACCAGCGCCACTTCGACTTCGCCGCCATGCTCTTCGCCCGTCAACAGCCCGCCGGCGGTTTCGACGGTCCGGGCGCCCGTCAGCTGGATCACGCAGCGCGTGGCATTGCCGCAGCTTTGCACTTCGCCACCATCCGGGTTCCAGATGCGCATTTTGATGTCGGCGACCTCGCTCGGTTCGAGCAGGATCAGCTGGTCGCAACCAACACCGGTGCGGCGATCCGCAATTGCGCGGGCAAGCGGTTCCGTCAGGTCGAACGGCTGCTCGCGCGCGTCGACGATGACGAAATCATTGCCGAGACCGTGCATCTTGTGGAAGTGCCGCCGCATTGGTGGCGTGACTTAGGGAGCGCCTCCGCTCAAGTCCACCGCGACCCCTTCGTCAGACCGGTTCGGGCGTCCGCGCGCGTATCGGCTCGATGACCTGCGCCGCGAAGCGGTCCATCTCCTCGGCTTGCGGGCTCATTTGAAGGAGCAGCAAGTCGAGCCCGGCGGCATCATATTCCTCGATGCGCTCGCGGACTTGCTCAGGCGTTCCGACAAAATTCGGCCGCAAGCCTCTGTTCGAGACGGAATATTCCCGAAGCTTGAGCTCGCGTTCGAGTTGCGTCCCGGAAAGCCACTGGTCGAAATTGTCGAAGCCCTTGGGCGGCGCCGGCGGCATCTGCGTGATGCGCTCCAGCTCGCGCTTCGCCTCGGCCTCGCTGTCGCGGACGACGGCGAAGGCCGCCATACCATATTGCATGCGGTCCTTGCCGAGGCGCGCGCGGCGCTCCTCCATGTCGGCGATCTTCGGCTGGATGGCTTCGACTGGGTCGCCGTGCATCACGAAGGCGTCGCACAGGCTCGTGATCATCGCCTTGGCCGCTTCGCTCTCGCCGCCGGCGTAGATCGTCGGGCGGGGCTTGCCGACCGGCTTGGGCTCGCAGATCGCGTCGGTCAGCGTGTAGCGCTCGCCCTCGAAGGTGAAGCGGTCTTGCGTCCACAGGCCATCGACCACCTGCAGCCATTCGGTCGTCCTGGCGTAGCGGTCGTCATGCTGGTCGAACTGCAAGCCATATTGCGTCGCTTCGTCCGCCCACCAGGACGAGACGACGTTGAGCGCGAGCCGCCCGCCCGAGATCCGGTCGATGTTCGCTGCGGCCTTCGCGAACAGCGCCGGCTGATGGAAGTTGGGGCGAACCGCGACCATCAGCTCGAGTGAGGAGGTGACCGCGGCAAGCGCCGCGGCGGTCGACCAGGCGTCGAGCGCGGGCTGCTCAACACCCTTGATGTCGTTGAGATTGAGTTCGGCGATCAGGCTCAGGTCCCAGCCCGTTTGCTCGCTACGCTGGGTAAGCCGCTTCACATAGTCCCAGCTTGCTTCCATGCCCTCGTCGGGGATGTTGCGCAGCCAGCCGCCGAACACGGGCATCCAATAGCCGAACCTCATGCCGCCTCTCTGCCTTTCATCAGCTCTTCCAGATAGTCGATGAGTCGGTTGTGCGGGTCCCAGCCGAGAACGTTCAGCGGGTCGGCGACAAAATTGGACATGGCGTTGATGTCGTAGAAGCGCGGCGTGCCGTCGCGATCATCAATCACGACCTCCACACCGCCGAGATCAAGGCCCGCCGCCTGCGCGATATGTTCGGCGGCGGAGACAATTTCGGGCGGAGGAGTGACCGCGCTCATCCTTATGGCGGCGCGGCCGGGCTGGGCGACGCAGGCGTCGGCAGGACAGAGATCGAAGCTGTCGCCTCCGCTCTCGACCTCGATTGCGTAGAGGAAACGTCCGGCGAGCGTTTCGATGCGGATGATCGTTCCGCCGCGGGGCGGGACATAATCCTGGACGAGCAGGACCTGGTCGACCGACTGCGGGACGGTGCGGTCCGCGATCGAGGCGCGCAGCTCGTCGGCCGAGGAATAGCGCGTGATTCCGGCTCCCGATCCACCGATGTTCGCCTTGATCAGGAGCGGCCAGCGCATGCCCTCGGCCGCGGCCGGCAGGTCTCGAGCACGGTGGACCACGCGCGTCTCCGGGACCGCATAGCCGAGCGAGGTAATCAGCGAGAGCTGGCGCGCCTTGGAGGAATCGATCGCGAGCACGTCCGCGCCGTTCAGGACGCGCGCGCCAGACCGCGCCCAATGGTCGAGGAGCGCCTCGGCGTAGAAGATCGGATGCTCGGGCTCGCGCAGGAAGCTCGATTGCGCGACGCGGCTGAGGATCAGGGGAGCAGGGGCCTCGCGGATCGCCGGGTCGAAGCCGTGCCCGGCCAATTCGATCGCCTCATAGGCGATGCCGCGCCGGCCCAGCGCCTCGAACAATGGCAGGAACCAGGCGGGGTGCTCATAGAGAACGGCAAGCGACGGGATCGAGCGAGGCATTTGCGGGCACTTAGTGTCGGCCACGCGCAAGTCCAATGCCATGGCCTTATCGACTAATCATTGCGCGGGCTGCCGCACAATGACAGGGGGCGGGCAGGAGCCAGCAAGCCAATGCCCAGAGCCGCCAACGACGTTATGCAATCGATCCTGTTCTCGGCCGTGCTCGATGGCATCGCCGCATTGAAGCGCGCGTCGGGCGGATTGCCCAACCAGCTTCTGCGCGACGTGCAGGCAATCCACCCCAATGTGACCTTCGCCGATTTGCCCAAGGAGCTGCAGGATCAGCTCGCGGAAAGCACCCGGGCGGCGTTCACGGCACTTCTCAAGGAAGGCTATGCCGTCGGCCCGCGCCAGGAGATGCATGCGACCCGGCCGATGGACCGCGTGCCCGAGCGCCAGCGTCCGACCAACGATCGCCGCGGACCGCCTCGGGGCCCCCGGCGGGGTCCGCCAGGCGGCGAGGGGCCGAACCGCGGCCCGCGTGGCCCGGGCAGCGGCCCGTCGCGCCCGCGCAAGCCCAAGGGCAAGCCGAAGTTCTAGAGCGCGGTTGAGTTTTCAGGCGCGGCCGGCTAAGCGCCCGCTCGTCCTAAGGACATACATCGATGTGAGCGCCTCAAGGGGATGACCCTGGTGCAAGCCGGCCGACGAGGTTTCGTCCGCCGGCTCAACTTGCGTTGAGCCTACCCATATGGGCCGTTCGCATCGCAAGGAGATTTGAATGTTCGACACGTTGAGCGATCGGCTCGGCAGCGTATTTGACCGGCTTCGCGGGCGTGGGAGCCTGAGCGAGGCCGACGTGCGTGCGGCGATGCGCGAGGTGCGCGTTGCCTTGCTCGAGGCCGACGTGGCGCTGCCGGTCGCTCGCGATTTCGTCGACAAGGTCACCGAGCAGGCCGTGGGCCAGGAAGTGCTGCGCTCGGTCACTCCGGGCCAGATGGTCGTCAAGATCGTCCACGACGCCCTCGTCGAGACCCTCGGCGCGGAGACGTCCGAGCTGAACCTCGCGGTCACGCCTCCGGCGGTGATCATGATGGTCGGCCTGCAGGGCTCGGGCAAAACGACCACGACCGCCAAGCTCGCCAAGCGCCTGACAGAGAAAGAGCGCAAGAAGGTCCTGATGGCCTCGCTCGACGTGGCCCGACCCGCGGCGCAGGAGCAGCTTGCGGTGCTCGGCCGGCAGACGAACGTCGACACGCTGCCGATCGTCGCCGGCCAGCAGCCGGTCGATATCGCCAGGCGCGCGATCCAGTCGGCGAAGCTCCAGGCATACGACGTGGTGCTGCTCGACACCGCGGGACGCCTCCACGTCGACGACCAGCTGATGGCGGAGATGAAGGCGGTGGCGGGGGCATCGCAGCCGACGGAAACTTTGCTCGTGGTCGACGCGCTGACCGGCCAGGACGCCGTCAACGTCGCCAAGGGCTTCTCGGGCGAAGTCGACCTCACCGGCGTCATTCTCACCCGGCTCGACGGCGATGCGCGCGGCGGCGCGGCGCTGTCGATGCGCGCGGTCACCGGCAAGCCGATCAAGTTCGCCGCCGTCGGCGAGGCGCTCGACAAGCTCGAGGCCTTCCACCCGCAGCGCGTCGCCGGGCGCATCCTCGGCATGGGCGATGTCGTCAGCCTGGTCGAGCGCGCGGCCGAGACGATCGAGGTCGAGGAGGCCGAGAAGCTCGCGGCCAAGATGGCCAAGGGCAAGTTCGACCTCGACGATCTGTGGTCGCAGCTTCGCCAGATGCAGCGGATGGGCGGGCTCGGGGCGCTCGCCGGGATGATGCCCGGCCTCAAAGGCATGAAAGGCGCAATCGACAAGGCGCAGGACGACAAGGCGCTGGTCCATATGGAAGCGATGCTCTCGTCGATGACGGCGAAAGAGCGGGCCAGGCCGGAGATCATCAACGCCAAGCGCAAAATCCGCGTCGCCAAAGGCTCGGGCACGACCGTTCAGGAGATCAACAAGCTCCTGAAGATGCACCAGGAAATGTCGACGGTGATGAAGCGTCTGAAGAAGATGGGCGGCCTCGGTAAGCTGGCGGCGATGTTCGGCGGCGGGGGCGGGGGCCTCGGCGGCCTTGGCGGAGCGGGCGGGACGCCGGATCTCGGCGGGGCCGGCGGCGCACTTCCCGGTCTTGGTGGATCGACGCCGTTCAACTTGCCCCAGGGTTTCGACAAATTTTCAAAGAAATAACACAATCATCTGAAAGGACAGAATAAATGGCAGTTTCAATTCGTCTGGCACGAGGCGGCGCGAAGAAGCGTCCCTATTATCGCATCGTCGTCGCCGACAGCCGCAATGCGCGCGACGGCCGCTTCATCGAGAAGGTCGGCACCTACAACCCGCTGCTGGCGAAGGACTCGCCCGAGCGCGTGAAGCTCGACGCCGACCGCATTTCGCACTGGCTGAGCGTCGGCGCCCAGCCGTCGGATCGCGTGCTTCGCTTCCTCGATGCCGCCGGCATCAAGGAGCGTCCGGCTCGCAACAACCCGAAGAAGGCCGAGCCGGGCGAGAAGGCCAAGGAGCGGATCGAGGAGCGCGCGAAACGTGAGCAGGAGGCCGCCGAGGCCGCTGCCGCGCCGAAGGAAGAAGCGCCAGCGCAGGAAGAAGCCGAGGCCGTGGTCGCCGAAGAAGTCGAGGCTGCAACGGCCGAGCCGACCGCCGAAGCCGAAGCGGTCGCCGAAGAAGCCGCCGAGCAGGCGCCGGCCGACCCGGAAGAGCCAGTTGCGGAGGCTGCGGCCGAAGAGGCTTCCGCCGGCGAAGAAGAAGTGGTTGCCGAGCCCGATGCGGCCGAGGCTCCCGCCGAAGAGGCAGTCGCCGAGGAAACGCCGGCCGACGAAGCTCCGGCCGAGGGCGCGGACGACGTCAATCCACCGACCGAGGATTCGCCCCAGGCCGCGACCGAAGAGAAGGCGGAGTAAGACCGTGAGTTCCTCCCTGCGAGCAAAGCTCGTGGGGAGGGGAACCATCGAACGGAGATTCGATGGTGGAGGGGTAAGTGGCGCCTGCGTCTCCTACTCCTCCACCAGCTTCGCTGGTTCCCCTCCCCATCGCGCGATCGGGAGGATCTCTTGAACCGCATCGCCCTTGCCGCGGTCGCCGGCGCGCAGGGCGTCAAGGGCGAGGTGCGGTTGAAGCTGTTCGGCGACAGCGTCGAAAGCCTGGCGCGTCACCATAAGCTGTTCGTCGGAGGCGTCGAAAAGCGCCTGATTTCCGCCCGTGATGGCGGAAAGACAGTAGTCGCTCGCTTCGAGGGGATCGCCGACCGCTCGGCGGCGGAGGCGCTGCGCGGATCGCTGGTCGAAATCGACCGCGCGGCCCTGCCGGCGCTCGAGGAGGGCGAATATTACCACGCCGACCTCATCGGCCTGCCCGCGGTCGACGCGAGCGGCGAGCAAATCGGGACGGTCGTAGCGGTCGAGGATTACGGCGCCGGGGACCTGCTCGAAATCGAGCTTGAGGGCGGCAGGCGTTCGCTGATCCCGTTCAAGGACGGAGTCGCCGACCTGGTCGACGGCAGGATCGTGATCGACCGGGAATTTCTCGCCTAATTGCCGCTTTCGGCCTGCTCCATTTCGCGCGTTGGCTCCCGCAACTGCGGTTTGCTCTCGAATAAATCATTGCGGATGGTGGTCGCGGCGACGCCGCCTTCGCCCATCGCATGGCTGATCTGGTCGAGGCCGATGACCACGTCGCCGGCGGCGTAGAGCCCGGGCACGCTGGTCCGCTGATGGTTGTCGACCCCGATGCAACGGTCGTTCGCGAGCTTGGCCCCGGCCATTTCGGCGAGCTGGGTATGGGTGTCTGAACCCAGCGCGGGATAGATGCTGTCGAAGGCGTAATGGCCTTCGGCGGTGTCGACGACGATGAAGTCGCTAGAGATCGCGACCGCCTGCGTCGGCCCATCGACGCAACCGATGCCCGCGCTCTTAAGCTTGCGCTGATCCTCCGGTTTTAGGCTGAGGGCCTTGTCGGGCGCGATCAGGGTCACGTCGGCGGTGTAGCTGCGAAGGAACAGCGCTTCCGCGACACCGTGGCTGTCGCTGCCGATCACTCCGACTTTCTTGTCGGTGACTTCATAGCCGTCGCAAATCGGGCAATAGCGGATCAGTCCGCGCGCTAGCGCGTCGTCGTGGAGACTCTCGTCCATCGGCGGGCGGCGGTTGGTCACTCCGGTCGCAAGCAAGACCGTGCGCGCAATCGCGCAGCCCGAGCCCCAGGTCGCGGTGAACAAACCGCTCTCCGCGTCGCGCTCAAGCTTGGTGACGAACTCGGTTTCGATCTTCGCGCCATATTTGCAGGCCTGCTCACGCATCCGCCCGAGAAGCTCGGTGCCGGCGATTCCCTCCGGGTAACCGGCGTGATTGCGGGTGCACGGAATCAGCGAAGCGCGGCTCTTGCCGCCGTCGACGACGAGGATGTCGAGGTGAAAGCGGGCGAGATAGATAGCGGCGGTCAGGCCCGCCGGGCCTCCACCGACGATCAGGCAATCAAGAACGGGCTCGTCCATGCGCCGCCCAATGGATTGCCGCACCGGCGGTTCCCGACTAGCCCGCCACGCATGAACTGGAGCTTCTGGCTGATCGGCTTCGCGACTGCCGTTTTCACGGGGTCCGCGCTCGTCTCATTGCTGATAACGGTCAGGCCCGAATGGACCGCCCGTCGGCGCCGCCTGACCGCGGCCTCGATCCTTCCGGCGATCACCGCGGTTGCGACATTGCTCGGCATTCTGTTCATCAAGACCGGCAATCACGGTGAGAGCGAGCACACCGAAGATCTCGCGGTCGCGGCCCTTGCGACGATTGGCGGCGGCTTTACGCTGCTGGCGTGGATCGGCGCGCTGGTCGGGGCGACCCTCACGGGCCGGAGACGCGGCGGATGACCTTCCGTGCGACGATCCTGACCCTTTACCCGGACATGTTTCCGGGGCCGCTGGGCGCGAGCCTGGCCGGCAAGGCGCTCGACGAACGCATCTGGAGTCTGGACGCGGTCAACATCCGCGATTTCGCGACCGACAAGCATCGCAGCGTCGACGACAGGCCCGCGGGGGGCGGGGCAGGGATGGTCCTCCGGCCCGACGTGCTCGCCGCGGCGGTCGACAGCGTGGCCGACGGGCGGCCGATGCTCGCTCTGACCCCGCGTGGCGCTCCTTTGACGCAAGCGCGCGTTCGCGAGCTCGCGGCCGGCGAGGGCGTCATCATGCTGTCCGGCCGGTTCGAGGGATTCGACGAGCGAATCTTCGAGGCGCGGGCGCTCGAGCCTGTCTCGGTAGGCGACTATGTGCTCTCCGGCGGCGAACTCGGCGCGATGGTCGTGCTCGATGCTTGCGTGCGCCTGCTTCCCGGGGTAATGGGCGCGGCCTCCAGCGGAGAGGAGGAGAGCTTCGAGCTGGGGCTTCTCGAATATCCGCACTATACCCGGCCTGTTCAATGGGAAGGGCGCACGATCCCCGAAGTGCTGCGATCGGGGGATCATGCGAGGATCGCGGCATGGCGTCATGCCAAGGCGGTCGAAGATACACGGCTACGGCGGCCGGACCTGATCGAGCGCCACGGGGGCGCATCGCAGGCACCGCCCTCTGGCGCGCGGCGGGACAGTGAAGAGACAAAGACATGAACCTCATCGAGACCCTCGAGCGCGAAGCCATTGACGCGCTGACCGCCGACAAGCCCGTTCCCGAATTCCGCCCCGGCGACACGCTGCGCGTCGGCGTCAAGGTCATCGAAGGCGACCGCACCCGCGTCCAGGCATTTGAAGGCGTGTGCATCGCCCGCTCGAACAAGGGCGTCGGCTCCAGCTTCACCGTCCGCAAGATTTCCTTCGGCGAGGGCGTCGAGCGAGTCTTCCCGCTCTATTCGCCGATTATCGACAAGATCGAGGTCGTGCGCCGCGGCGACGTCCGCCGCGCCAAGCTCTATTACCTGCGCGGCCGCACCGGCAAGTCGGCGCGCATCGCCGAGCGCCGCATGGTCCAGCGCGACGTCCCCGCCGGCCAAGGCGCGGAAACCGAAGCGAAGGGCTGAGCCCTCCGTCCGCCAAGCCTGTCGATTTTTGCGTCGAACGGACCCGCGCCCATGCTAGGCGCGGGGCGATGTCGACCGCGCCTCTAAATCCCGCCGAAACCCAGGCGCTGAACTCGGCCGCGCAACTTCTGCGCGCAGGGCGGGCGCGGGAGGCCGCCAGCACGATCGCGCCGCTGATTGCCAGTGGCCTGCGGAACCCCGATGCGCTGATGGTCTACTCCGCCGCGTGCGAGCGCATCGGCAAGATGCGGGATGCGCTCGGGGCGTGCCAGGCCGCGGCCCAGGCCGCGCCCGACCGGGCGGATGCCTGGGCAAGCCTGGGGCGCATGCTTCACGTCCAAGGGCAGAGCGCTGCCGGCGCCGAAATGCTGGAGCGCGCCGTCGGCCTCGATCCGGCGAACGCGGAATATTGGTACAATCTCGGTCTCGCCGCGAGCAGCGACGGCAAGCTCGCGCGCGCCACGGAGGCGCTCGGCGAGGCGACGCGGCTTGCGCCTCGATGGGCGATGGCCTGGGCTGTGCTCGGACAGGTCCA
>Ga0207678_10001770_pt1 | contig 19767 bp, 11 predicted proteins | sample KBSC63metaG_FD_184319 | JGI IMG/M metagenome (GOLD analysis project Ga0207678, IMG submission 184319) | Corn rhizosphere microbial communities from Kellogg Biological Station, Michigan, USA - KBS C6-3 metaG (SPAdes) (version 2) | ecosystem: Host-associated > Plants > Roots > Rhizosphere > Soil ...
GCGTGCCAGTTCATCAAAGGCTACAAGGAAGCGACCTCACCGAATCGCACGCAACCCGATCTACCGCTCAAAGAAATTCCCGACATCGAGAAGAAAGCTCTGAATCGACCGGTCACCGATCTCGCGCGCACAGGCGATAAGGAGGTGATCGACGTTATCACTGGTCATCCCTCCAATCATGGAAACGGTGGAGCGTCTGGCACCGGAAACGGCAATGGTAATGGCAATTCATCAGACCGGGTAACTGTAGCGCTCGGCAGTATCTTCATGGGCATCACCTGTTCCGTCTGCGGCAGCGACAAAGTCATTCGCGCCGGTGCGTGCGGCGTCTGCACCGAATGCGGGACAAGCCAGGGATGCAGCTGACGACGGTCCCCGGTGTCTTAGCCACAACATCAAATTCGGAGTCTCGACGCCTTGGGACTGCAAGGCGTAGGTGCGCCTGATTGGACATGCGAGCACGCACGGCTACAATTCGTCGCCGCTTTTCAATTGAATGAACAAACTCGACGCAGAGCGACAGAAAGAGATTCAACAGGCTGAGGAATTGCTCTTTACGGGGCCCCAGGCACTGGGATTTGCGAAAGGCCTTTTCCAGGGGCATTTCGTCTCGGATTGGGTAATGCCGTATCCGCGCATCCCGGAGGGGCAGCAGGGCGAGCTGGATCAGACTCTTACTGACCTTCGTAATTTTCTGGATGCGGATCTCGATGCTGCGGAGATCGATCGACAGGCGGATATTCCGCGCAGTGTGATCGATGGTTTGGGACGCGTCGGCGTGCTCGGCATGACAGCGCCAAAGGAATATGGCGGACACGGCTTCTCGCAGATGGCCAACTGCAAGGTGCTGGAAGAAATCGGACGACGTTGCGCGTCGACGTCGGTTTTTGTTAACGCACATCATTCCATTGGGATCCGGGCATTACTGTTGTTTGGCACGCACGAACAAAAACAGAAATGGCTTCCTAAGTTGGTAACTGGCGAGCAACTCGGTGCGTTCGCGCTCACCGAGAAGGAAGCCGGATCGGACGCGGCAAACGTGCAGATGCAAGCGCGCCCCAGCGAGGATGGCTCCCATTTCATTTTGAATGGCGAAAAGCGGTACATCACGAACGCTGCGATCGCGCACGAGCTCACAGTGATGGCGCGCACTCCTGTGCCAGGCTCGGACAAAACCGCTGTCACCGCGTTTCTAGTGACGCCGGACATGCCAGGTTTCGAAATGCTCGAAGCGCGGATGCCGAAGACGGGAATCAAGGGCACGGCCACAGGACGGTTCGCGTTGCGCGACGTCAAAGTGCCAAAAGAAAATGTTCTCGGCCCATTAGGCAAAGGCCTGAAGGTGGCGCTGACGGTGCTCGATTTTGGGCGTACCACATTCGGCGCGTGCTGCACAGGCGCAGCCAAAACCTGTTTGGAATTAGCTGTCGCGCACGCGAACACCCGCAGGCAATTCAACAAGACGCTGGGCGAATTCGAGCTGGTGAAAAAGAAAATCGCCCGGATCGCAGCTGACGCTTATGCCATGGAAGCGATGACCACGGTCACGGCGGCGTTCATCGATCGCGGGCTTGAGGATTACATGCTTGAGACGGCGATGTTAAAGGTGTTCACGACAGAACGTCTCTGGGAGTGCATCAACGACGTGTTTCAGATTTACGGCGGCTCGGCATACTTCACCGATCTCCCGTTGGAGCGAATGTTGCGCGACGCGCGGATCAACCAAATCGGCGAAGGCGCAAATGAAGTGCTGACTTCATTTATCGCGCTCGTCGGCATGCGAGGGCCAGGAATGGAGTTCAAAGAAATTTACGACACAATGATGAAGCCATCGCGCGATGGAATGAGCAAAGCCTGGGCGGCGGGCAAGAACAGACTGAGCGCGACGATTCTTGTGCCTGACGTGCCCGTGCAAAGCGAACAGCTTCGGGCTCAGGCGCGGCAACTCGGCCGTTTAATCAGGAATTTCAATTTCGCCGTTAATCGCGCATTGGTCACATATCGCGAGCCAATTCTGGAAATGCAGCTTATCCAGGAACGGATTGCGAACGCGGCGATGGATCTGTTTGCTTCAACGTGTGTGCTGAGTCGCATCGACGGCGAGATCCAGTTTGCGGGCCGAAACGGCAATACAGCATCGCCGGATCACTCGGCAGCAAATTTGTTTTTGCGTCAATCGTTCCGTCGGATCCGCGGTTTCCTGGCGGGGCTCACAGATAATGACGATAAAGCGGTGATTGCGGCGGCAAAATCTTGCCTAACGAGCCATACCGCCGCGTAAACGTTTTCGCGGAACCCGCTTTAAATTTCGCCGCACGGTTCAGGCTGAATCTCAGTGACGTGCTGGCGTCAGCAAAAATACAATCTCCTTCCGTGCAGCCGTGTCGGCAACACGCAATCACCCACAAGCATCGCCAGGCTCTATTATTATCTGCCTGGGCGACGACCGTAAATGTCCATGTGGTGAGCAGTGGTCGGAATTGCAGAGAGACGATCGCATCGCTGCGGAATGCGCGAGTCACCCGCTACCACGTAACAAATTTTCTTTGTTTCCTTGGCAGGCAGTGGCTGCGATGGCAGCGCTACAACATTCTTGCTTGGATCAGCGAACGCTGATGCGCAGAATGCAATGGCGAAGATCCCAATGGCAAATCGGACCGACCAGCCGCACCCGCGACTCAGTCTAGTTCCTTTTCCCATACCGTGAGTTTCAGTCCCCCTTGAATTTAGGCAAGTTTAATCCCAGGCCCACTTCGCATTTTTGGGCCAGTCCAGTTTTGCCACCGCCAAAGAAGGCCTCAGTCGGTCCAAAGAAAATGTTCGAGACGAATATTGTTCAGGCGCGCTTTGGCTTCCTCGCTTCGGCCGCCTCCGGCTACGACGAGCTTGTCATAGATCGCGACGGCAGATTCCCACTTCGAATCTTCCTCCAACAATCGCGCCGCGTTGAATCCTGCCTTGTAATACCAGAACAGCTCGCGTCGCTCACCGGGGCGTGATTCGTCCTCCAGAATTTTGTAGAACGTCGCCAGCGCGCCGGGTCGATCGCCTTTTTTCTCGAGACATAATCCTTTTTTGAACAGCGCCTGATTACGCCAATGAATCGACCCATCCTTATCGGCAGCCAATTGGTCGTAGGCCTCAATGGCACGTTGATAGTTACTCGGGTTGGTAGCGCCAGCCTCGAAGAAAATGTCGCCCTTCCCGCAAAGCGCCTCGCGTTTTTCGGATGCGCCGGCGTCACTTTTCAGAACCTCATCGTACAAGGCCAGGGCGTCTTTAGGTTTCCCAAGCTTGCGCTCGATCACCGCTTGTTCGTTGCGCGCAGCCCAGCGCATCGCGCCTTTTTTTTGCACTACTTCATCAAACAAAACCAGCGCCCGATCCAGGGTATGCTCGCTCATGCTCGACATCGCTGATTCTGCCGCGAAGAATAGCGCTTTTTCCGCCAGCGGATCATTCTGTTGCGCAATAATTTCAAACTGTGTCTGCGCATTTGCGAAATCCTGACGACGATAATAAAGCTCTGCCAATTTCATTCGTACTTCGCGAGCAAATTGCGACTGGCCATGCTGCTCGAGAAATCGCTTTGCGAGCTCAATGACTTTCGAATCGTCTCCTCCTCCTGCTTCTTCCACCCAGATGCGGAGATAATTGGCGCGTTCAGCGGCTGCAGCGGTTGGCGTGGACTCCACTGCATGGTCCAGGTCTTTTCGCGCTTCATCCAGCCGCGGCGGTGAGGAATGAAACGCCAACTCGGCCAGACCTACCCAAGCCTCTGACACCCGCGGATTCTTCGGAAAATCGCGAATAAATCGCTGCAAGGAGGACGCAGCTTTTTTGTCGCCTTTGGCAGCCTGCATTAGACCTTCCTCCAACTGCAAGTCGGCACGCGATTGTTCGTCGCCGCCCTGCTTTTCCAGTTGGTTGTAATCAGCGATGAAACGAACGTGATTACCGACCTGCAACCAGCCGCTGGATGCGTTAAATAGCGCGGCTTTCGCCCAACGCGAATCGCGCTGCGCAATTTGTTCGAAACCGGCCGTTGCGGTATCGAATTGCTTCGCCAAATAGTGCGCTTGGGCAGACAGAAAATCGATTCGCGTCAACAGGGTAGGGTCGGGCCGCAGAAAGCGCGCATCGTCGAGGATAGCTATCGCCTCATCAAAGCGCCTATCCTCAATTTCAAATTCGGCAAACTCGAGAAGAGCAGGAGCAATGGCTGGCGATTTGATTTCTGTTTCGCGCAGATCTGTAAGTAACTGGCGTGCCCGTTCTCTGTGGCCTGCGCGAATCTCCAGGCGCGCAAGATACCAGCGCGCAAATGTTCGCCGCGGCTGTTCCGGCCTTCGTACCCATTTTTCCAGTTCATTGCGCGACGGTTTGTGTTCGGCGCGATAAAGCTCGTCGAGCTTTGCGAATATCAACGGGAGATCAGCGTCTGTGTAATTGCGATCGATAAAACGCTCCAGTACATCATCTCCGGTCTCCGGCGTTTTGAGCTGTAAATGCGCTTCGGCGATGCCGAAAAGCGCGGCTAACAGAACAGGATGTGGCGTTCCCTCCGGCCGCTTTAGAATCGCCTCAAACATTCCGATCGCTCGTTCAGGCCGATGCGAAATCAGTTCGAGGCGGCCGCGTAACACACGACGCTCGCGGCGTTCTGCAACGAAAACTGGTTGCAACTGCTCCAAAAACCGGCGCGCCTCCGGAGCGTTGCCCAATTCAATGTATAGCTCAGCTGCTCGCAGCTGCGCTCGCGTGCCCCATTCTTTATCATGAGCTATCAGAATGAATTTCTCCAAAGCCTCCTGGCGTCTTCCTAACGCGCGTAACGCGTCGCCTGCTCCTAAAGCTGCCGCTTTTTGAAACGGGGAATTGTCGTTACTCAGTCCGTCGTAAAGGGGCAGGGCGTCGGACCACCGGTGAAGACTGGCCAGGGCCTGGGCGCGCCAGAATTTCGCCCATGGCAAGTCACGCAACCTTGCGTCGGTCAGCAGAACAAGGGTGTCTTCTGGTTCGTTGGCGGTGACCTGTGCTTCCGCAAGTTTTTCGGCGACGGCGCGCCATTCTTGTTCTGGCAGATTTTTGTTTAGCAGCGCCTGCAACCGCGTGACCGCCACTTCCGGTACGCCTCCTGAGAGTGGCGCGGTGGCCTGTGCCATTTCAGCGGAGATATCTGCTCGCGCGACTGGGCTGAGTACCCCGATCAGACATGTGAGCGTTAAGCGTCCGATGTGTCTCATCTTCTCTCCAGCATTGCCTGTAAGTATTGCGCGGTATGGCTGCCTGGAACAGTGGCCACCTTCTCCGGCGCGCCCGATCCCACCACTTCTCCGCCATGTTCGCCACCTTCAGGGCCCAAATCGATGATCCAGTCGGCGCATTTAATCATCTCAAGGTTGTGCTCAATCACCACGATGGTGTTGCCCGCGTTGCGGAGTTTCATCAACACCTCCAATAATTTTTCAATATCGGCGAAATGCAGGCCGGTCGTTGGTTCATCGAGAATGTAAACAGTGCGACCGGTCGCTTTCTTGGCAAGCTCTGTGGCAAGTTTCACGCGCTGCGCTTCGCCGCCGGAAAGCGTCGTTCCCGCCTGGCCGAGTCGCAGGTAACCCAAGCCGACGTCGAGTAGTGAATTGAGCTTCTCTGCGATCGTCGGCACATTGCGGAAGAATCGCGCAGCTTCGTCCACAGTTAAACCGAGTACATCTGCAATATTCTTACCTTTGTAGGTGATCTCAAGAGTCTCGCGATTGTAGCGCTTCCCCCGGCAAACTTCGCATTCGACGTAAACGTCGGGCAGGAAGTGCATCTCAATTTTAATCAGCCCTCCGCCCTCGCAATTTTCGCAACGGCCGCCTTTGACATTGAAACTGAACCGACCTGCGTCGTAACCGCGAATGCGAGCCGCGGGCAGTTGCGCGAACAGGTCGCGTATCGGGGCAAACGCACCGGTATATGTGACCGGATTCGACCGTGGTGTCCGGCCGATCGGGCTTTGGTCGATCACAACGACTTTATCGATCTGTTCCAGTCCGCGAATCCCTTTGTGAGCGCCCGGCTTATCTTTTGAATTATAGAAATGCCGGAAAAGAGCGCGTCGCAAGATGTCGTCCACCAAGGTCGACTTACCGCTGCCGGAAACACCAGTCACACACGTTAGGCAACCGAGAGGAAATGAGACATCAATTGTTTTCAGGTTGTTTTCACTTGCGCCTGCTACTGTAAGCCAGCCGTCGGGTCGCGGCTGAGTTCGCTGCTTGGGAACCGCTATGTGCGCCCGGCCGGAAAGATAATCGCCGGTCAAAGAATTTTTCGCGCGCGCGATGTCCTCGAGAGTTCCCTGGGCCACAATCTCGCCGCCACGCGGCCCCGCGCCCGGCCCAAGATCAAAAATGTGGTCCGCAGCCCTGATCGTTTCTTCATCGTGCTCGACTACGATGACGGAATTCCCGAGATCGCGAAGTTTTCGCAACGTTCCCAGCAAACGCGAATTGTCGCGCTGGTGAAGACCGATGCTGGGTTCATCGAGAATGTAGAGCACGCCCGCCAGACCAGAGCCGATCTGTGTCGCGAGACGTATCCGTTGCGCCTCGCCGCCAGAAAGCGTGCCGCTCTCGCGATTCAACGTGAGATAGCCGAGCCCGACCTCCGCGAGAAATTGCAGGCGAGAACGAATTTCGCGAACAACGTCTATTACGATGGTTTGCTGCTGCTCGCTGAGATCGAGAGAGCCAACGAATCTCAGCGCGTCTTCCACCGTTTGCTGGCTGAACTGATGGATGTTCAATTCCCGGCCGTGCTGGGCCTTGATTGTAATGGCAAGGATTTCCGGTTTGAGTCTTGCGCCGCCGCAGACCTTGCATGTCTCGCGAGTCATGAATGCTCGAATCCGATTCCGCGTAAACTCGCTCTCGGTTTGCTCATAAAGCCGCTGCATCTGAGGCACGAGTCCCTCGAAGGGTTTTGTGATTTTCTTTTCGCCGCCTGCTCGCGATTTATCGGAGTTGCCGCCAAACTGCATTTCAATCGGCTCATCGTTTGTGCCGAAGTAAAGCACCGCTTTGAATGTTTCAGGCAAATCCGCGAATGGAACTTCTTCGTTCACCTTGAAATGTTTGATTAGCGCGTCCTGCAAATGGCGATAGTAGACTCGCATGCGTTTTGCGCCGCGACGCCACGGTGTGATTGCTCCTTCGGCCAGCGTTTTGGTTTGATCGGAGATCATCAACTCCGGATCGACCACCAATTGCGTTCCCAAACCATGGCAAGCCGGGCAGGCGCCGAGGTGGCTGTTGAAAGAAAAATGTCTCGGCGTTAGTTCGCCTAAATTGAATCCAGTTTCAGCGTTCCCGTAATCCGTGGAGTAGCGGCATTCAGACCAATTGTCGCCGGCAGCGAGTGTTTGGCACAAAACGACAATGCGATTGCCGCCCCATTTGAGAGCCGTTTCAATCGAGTCTGTCAGCCGCACACGAATGCCATCGCGGACGACCAGCCGATCGACCACTGCTTCAATCGTGTGCCGCTCGCCTTTCTTAAGCCGGATTGGCTCGGCGCGATCCAGTTCGTTCATCTGCCCATCAATGCGCGCACGGACGAATCCTTCACGCTTCAATTTTTCCAGCACATCCCGAAACTCGCCGGGCTGGTTCTCAATCAACGGCGCCAGTACAACGATTTTGCTGCCCGGTGGATACGCCAGTACTTGATCGACAATTTGCTGAGGCGTTTGTCGGCGGAGCGCCCGGCCGGTGAGGGGATCGTGCGGTTGACCCACTGCGGAAAAGAGGACCCGCAGGTAATCGTAAATTTCAGTCGTGGTGGCGATTGTAGATCGTGGGTTTGCCCCGGCACTGCGCTGCTCTATAGCGATGGCCGGCGACAAGCCTTCGATAAAATCGACATCCGGCTTTTCCATTTTATCGAGGAACTGCCGCGCATAAGCGGAAAGGCTCTCGACGTAACGGCGTTGCCCTTCTGCATAAAGCGTATCAAAAGCGAGAGAGGATTTCCCCGAGCCGCTTAAACCGGTGATGACTACAAGCTTCTCCCGTGGAATCTCGACGTGAAGGTTCTTGAGATTGTGCTGGCGGGCGCCGCTAATTTTGATCGTCTGTGCAGGCATTCTGGCGAGAGATGTCGAACCAATAAGTTAATCACAAACTGCCCCTTTCTCCAACCAGATTGCGCCGCGAGAGCTGGGTAGGGCAACGAGGTTACGAATTCAGCGCCAAGTCTTGTTCCGAGGCTATTTGAGCCACAAAAAGACGCGGCGTTTAAGGGGAAAATTCATCAACTTCAATTCGCCTGTCGCATGTCAGGCGATTGAATCACCTTCGCTTCGAATTCGGTGAGCGAGATAATGTAATCGACGTGTGCGATCTGCTCCGGCGTGAGTTTATTCAATTTGTCGATCCCGATTTGGAGGGAATGATCATTCCAAACCAAAGAAGCGATGAATAACGGATGCCATTTGTTTTGGAATAGCTGCTCTTTCGGCTTGAGGAGCACTGTGCTACCGGGAGCTGGTTGCAGACGCAGGGAATCGAATGCCGCGATGACGTGGCTCACTTTTTGACCAACCGCGAGCATGTTCGGCACTGTGCCAAGTCGATGATTTTCCCACCGCGTAAAGACTGCGAGTAATACTGCAAACGCGGAGACGAGGGCGATTCTCGCAATCCGACTGGGACTCGTCCGATTGGTCACAAAGACAATCAAATCACATGCAGCTCTCGCACCGATCGTTGCCCATCCAAAAAGCAGGAGGTACAGGCATCCGCCGCTTCGAATCGGGAGAAGAAACGCAATCGGTAAAGGAACTATCACCACCCAAAAAGCCATGAGCCAAAGCATTCGATCTCGTCGCAGAAACGCATAAATGAAAACGACCGTCCACAAAAGTAATAGGACCGTTGGAGTGATGGTTTCGGGGGCATATAACAACTCTCCAACGAACCGTGTGTTGGATGTAACAAAGTTATTCCACGAATAGGTGGGGTGATAAGCATCAAATCTTGTAACGGAGCCGCTGCCATAGATCTTGCTGTAGACGTAAATTGCGGTAATAACGCCCGCGATCAAAGCCGGAGCTGCACAGCGCCAGGTCCAGGAAAGAAGTGCATCCCAACCAGGCCAACGCGGTAGTTTCAAAAGCTCATAAAGCAAAACGATGACGGGAAGTGTAACTGCCATTTCCTTGCTGTTGAGTGCGCAAATATATAACAACAGAAATAGCAGTAGCTGCAACGGACGAAGGGTCGTGTTGTTGTTACGGATGTGGACGTAGTAGGTCAATGCAGCCAAATAAAACAGACCGCATAACACGTCGTAAATAAACGCTCCAACGAATACCAGATTTGCTACGTATGGATGGTAACAGAAAGCGAGGACGGCGAGGAACGCGACCGTGCGGGACGAGGCAAGAAGTCGGGTCAGATAGTAGGCGAGAGGGATCGACAGAGTGAGGATGCTAATTTGGACGATTCGATAGGGGAAAGGATTCAACCCGAAGAAATGGTAAAGGGGTAAATAGTAAAGCGCGCCTCCCGGTCGATAGTTTGGTGTCCAGAACTTTGCGAGCGCGAAGAGTGATTGAATCGGGCCGACATACCAATACGTCCAAAGGTTCATCATCTCGTCTTCACGAAATCCTCCGTGTCGCGCGGGAAGCGCGAAATACAGGAAGTAGGCGATTAGAACAACGACACAAATTGCATCAAGCCGCGAGTAGCGATCGATCCTTTCTATCGTCCTATCGTGCATGTGATTCGAAGTTATGGGATCGGTCACACAATTGCCTAAACGAATTTGTAGCGGCTACTATCCTCTTGCGCTGACTCCGGGGTTGAAAGCCTGGCCTGTTTGGAATTGGGAACCAAAACCCAACACTAAATCATGCGCATGCCCGTCCTCCAACCGGCTCGCGATAACGACCAGTGAAAATTCACGGAGTCCGATCCCATTTCGGCGTTACTCGATGTACTCCCGTACAAACAAGTCCATAATATGCTGCACTGCAGCACCTGTTACGTGCCTTAGATCGGGCTCCCATGCCGCTTCACGATTGGAGTTTTGGACGATTTCGTAACTTGGAAAATAATCTACGTTGTCGTGTGCAGCAGCCCACTCCTCAGCGACGGTTCGCAACAGGGATTTTCCGTACGCATTGGCTGCTACCACGTCCATCTTTGAAAACGTCGCCATCAGGGGCACGGGAGAAACGGTAATTACGATGCGAATATCAGGGTGGCCATACCGGGTCAGCAATGCGTGTATGGATTCGAGACTGTCCCAGTTTTCAACGAAGCTGGTGAGGTGAAACTCGTAGCGATCTGGATCAGGCTTTAACACCGACCGGATCGGAGTGGAATTAGTGTAGACGCCGGTTTTGCAATCGCGCCATGCTTCCACCAGACCCAATGTTATAATCAAACCGCGGCACTGCGCCACTCGCTTTGCGACTGTTTGCATTAATGCACGACGATTGAGCGTTTCCGAAAATCCGGCCAGCTCAAGTGTGGGAGTACAATGTGGATCAAACCAAGTGCTTTCCGTGACTTGGAAAATTGAGTCCGCAGGAAAAGCTGCTTCGGGATCCAGCGCCCACCGGAGTTCATTCAAGATTGAAAACGTGTTGTACTTATTGGTGAAACCGAGGCCGGTTACCTCCTTGTTCACTGGCTGAAGCTCAACGAACTCCGGTGCCATGCTCTCGACTGTTACGCCGCGCGCAGTGAGTGCGTGTTCAATTCCACGGGCGAAACACGATCCAATGGCGTAAAATTTGTCGTCTCGTTCGAATCTGAACTTAGGCCTGATTTGCGGCGTAAACCATGTTTGGCGCAGCCGCTGAAAGGCGTACTGGCCAACCTTATCCTCGGCATTAAGTCCTGCCTTGTACCAGCGGTTCGCGCGGTTCTCCAGCCAGTTGTGGTTCACTTCAGCGCTTCCGGCGACGTAGATCGATCGCATGTGGCCTCCTATCCAAGCACAGCGTAAGCTTTTCTCCAGAAGGAATCAGCACGCGCGAGACGAGTTTGAATCTGGAAGGACAGCGGCGAAATTTTGGCATGGCGGCGGCAATCGCGATCCAAGCGTTCAATAAGGCTGATAGCGTTCTTGGCACGTTGGAGTCAATCGTTCTGGCTCGCGGCTCAAAGGATTATCATCTCTTCGTTCTCCAGGACGGATGTTCCGGATCGAACCAGACAGAGAAATATTGTGCGGCCTGGGCCGAGACGAGTCAGGCACTTAAGTCATGGATTTCTAAGAACAGAGACCACTTTACAGCGATTTATTTTGAAAGCTCAGACCAAAATAATGGGCCATATCAAACCGCCGAACGGCTCATAAGGTGGGCGTTGGAAACAAGCAACTCAGTAGTCTTCTCGGAGGATGATGTGACCTTTGAAGGTGACGCCATGGAATGGTTTGAGAGGGCGCTGGCCCATCCGATGTTCTTGCGGCCGGAGGTGTGGGCAATCGCGGGCGAATCGAGGTTTTTTGATTCTTATCGACACGTTCCGTCGAACACGGATATCCGCCGCGCTTTGGAGGTAGCACATACTGAAAACCTGATTGATCGATTTGTTTACCTTGATTTTCTACCATCGAGTTGCTTTGCCACTAACCGAGATAAGTGGGCTGAATTTGGTAAGACGAGAGGAATGACAAGGGGCGACCGAGCGGTGGTAGATCGCTGTTTGGCGGAAGGAAAAGTTTGTTTCTGGCCTGTCATAGGGAGGTGCCGTGATACGGGAATGCATCACCCCCTTGGATTCAGCGTTCGCTGGAAAGGGCTTCACCATACGGCATTCAAAAACAGCTATGTCGTTTCTGGAATGCTGAATTCCGCAGCGGGTAACCTGATCGAACTGGGCGCTGCTCAAAAAGATGCGCTACTCAGCGAGTTCACGAGGCGCTGGGAGTTATTGAACGCGTAGCAACGACAGATTGGCTGATGTCGTGCTGCCTTACTGAGCAAGTAAATAAATTGCCACCAGCGTGAGCAGAAAATAGGGGACCAGTACTGCGGCGCCCGCATATTCTTTCGCGATTCGCTGTCCAAAAAATAGTGCCGTGATGGCTGCGGCCGATACGATTGCGCCATAGAACGCGACCGCCGAATCATTCAATAAAACTACGAGCACACAGCCGACCGCGCTGAGCGCACCCGCGGCTACCTCCACGATCGTGATGCAGATCAGCAGCGCGGGAACAATTCCAGCCAGCGGACTCTTCGCGAAATGTCCTTTGAGCCATTCAAAATTTCCGCGGCGATCGACGATTTTATCAATCCCCGATTGCAGGAACAGAATAGCGAGAAAAGCGGAAGCTAAAATCTGCATCAAATACACTGCCTGGGAGATGTGCGTAACTGCAATCATTAGCGCAGCTTAGCGGAAACCGCGGGGATTTGTCGATGCCATGGTGCGCTCCCGACAAAAAAACAGGGACGCGGTTACCCGCGTCCCTGTTTGGTAGAACTACTTAGCGATTACGATTCTTACGGACCAACGTGAGCGTAGTACCCGAAGTGCAGATCGTTGTTCCCACCATCAAGATTGACCCAGCCCTGCACTGTGGTGCCTTGAGGCGCACTGACGGTTACCGTCAGCGTTGTCGAACCGTTCGCCGGTACCGTTACACTGGCCGGTACGGTGATCGCGGGATCGCCGCCGCTCAAGGTTCCAGCGTTCCATTGGCTTGGGACCGTTCCGCCGAAGGTACTCGGCGTAAACTTTGTCGTGGACACGTTGAACGTCTCATCGGTGCCTGTCGGGTTGCTTAGTGTAATGGTAACCGAAGACGGACGACCAGCGGTCACACGACCGAAGCTCGCCGAAGCCGGATCCATCCACGTTGTTGCATCCGCAGCTACGGAGAGGTTCTGACGTCCTGCACCCTGCAATGTCGGGCCGACGTCGTGTGTGCCGGTGATGGCATCCTTGACCACCAAATCAGCGTGGTTGACGAGCGCCGACTTAACCTGCGCGGGCGACCAGTCTGGATGCAATTGCAGAAGAACGGCCGACCCGCCGGCGATGTGCGGCGTTGCCATCGAGGTGCCGGTAAAGAACGCCCATCCTGAACCATCACCGGGGCATCCTGCTGGCTTACCCACGCACGTGATCGAACTGAGAACGTTTACGGCGACCGAGGCGACGTCGGGCTTAACGGCAAAATCGACGAGGGTTGGGCCCTGGCTGCTGTTGCTGTATGCAATATCTGCATTTGCCGGAGTGACGAATTCCTGGAATGTCGTGCTTGCTGAAGCAGTAGTTTCTCCGGATGCCCGTAACGCTGCTCCATTATCCTTACTAATCTGAACTGCAGGAATATCATCGTCGAAACCTGCCGTCCGGGCCATTGCGATTGGGTCTCCAGCCACGTTATTGATGATGACAACACCAATTGCACCTGCCGCTTTGGCATTCGCGACTTTCTGACTGAAGACGCACGAGCCGCGGTCGATGATTGCTACCTTGCCGGCTGCGCCGGGATCGACGCTGGCGCAACCGTCGGAGTGAGTATCGAAAAGATCAAAGGAGCCGTCAGGCAATGGATCGAAGTCACCCACCGCCGCCCCAATCGTGGTTCCGCCGCCAGCTGGATAGGTAAATGGCTGGCCGACGAAATGGTCGTTTGTGCTCCCTCCAACGGTGATGATCTTGCGCGCGCGGCCCGGGGACTCAAGCGTGCCTTGACCGGGACCGCTGTTCCCTGCGGCCACAGCCACTACGAGTCCGGCGTCGACAGCGTTGTCGAGACCATGGGCAAGCAGGTCGTTATTACCGTGGTAGCTTCCACCCAGGGATAGATTGAGAACATCCATGCCGTCCTCAATTGCCGCATCAACGGCGTTCAAGATATCTTCACTGCGAGCGTCGGTTACGTCGCCCGGGAAAACGTTGTAATTACCAAGCCACGCCCCTGGCGCGATGCCCGACATATCATCGATGCTGACCCCGTTCGACACGGCAGTCTTGCCCGTAACCCCAGCCGCAATACCGGCGGTATGTGTTCCGTGATCCTGGATCGCCTGGGCATCGAAGTTGTGCTGGTTATTTTTATTAAAGAAAACCTTCGCAACGATTACTTTTTCCGAGACGTATTTGCAGTCTTGATCCGCGTGATGCGAATTGCTGTCAGCCGCATCGCACTTTGGAAAACCGTCCGGATAGGTAAAGCCGCTTGGGTCAAAGAAAGGATGTGTGTTATCGATACCCGAATCGATGTCGCCGATCTTGATCCCGGCGCCGGCAGTTGCTCTGCCGCCAGCCGCAGTCCAGGCGCCAGACGCGTTGATAATCTTATAGCTCTCGCTCAGGATAGGATGGTAAAGCACATTGTATTCGGCGCTTTGCACCATGGGTGCGGTAGCGATTGTTGCCAATGGCGTTCCATTAAGTTGCACCGCTACGGCATTAAGAGAGACATCGTACTCGCCCGTAATCCGTGCTCCGGGCGCATTTGATCGCAGCCATTGTTTGAATTGGTTGCGCTTTTGATTGAGTTGAGCGCGGTACGATCTTACCGACTGGCTCTTGAAGTCGATCTTGTGACCGTGCTGTGGCTTGGTGCCGGGATTGGTACTTATTGGATCACCTTTGAGTTCCACGATGGCACTCGTGTTATCCATGTCAGGACCCCGTCTACGGGCATCAGCGTTTGCATTCGGTCGAGACGAACCGCCTACACCAAATGCGACAACGCCTAAGCCAATAGCAGAGAATATTAGCATTGTTGCGAGTATTTTTTTCATGTGTTTTAGAGTCCGCGACTGTCCTGACCGAGGTATGATTGTCAACCGTATTTTCGATACTATTTCCCCCTAGGAGAAAGCTTGCAGGTAACAAGGTGGAGCATGCCGGTTTGCTTGCTCTGTCAGTCGTGACCGACTGCTTCAGCGAAGGCAGCATCGCCGTGTTTTAAATCCAATTCGCTTTCGGCCGGCGTGCCAAACACGCGTGCTCGTTTGTCATCGAATTCGCCTTCCCAACGAGCGACGACGACCGTTGCCAGGCAATTGCCGATGAGGTTTACACATGTGCGTCCCATGTCCATCAGTTCATCAACGCCAAAGATCACCGCCACGCCAATCGGCCCCAGGCCAGCGGGCAGGAAGCTATTTACGGTAGCGAGCAAAATCACGAGCGACGCGCGCGGAACGGCGGCCACCCCTTTTGATGTGATCATTAGCGTTAGCACCATCAGGATCTGGCGGTCCCATCCCATATGTTGACCGGTCGTGGCTTCAGCCGCCTGCGCCACGAACACCGACGCCAGGGCCAGATAAAGTGTCGAACCGTCGAGGTTGAACGAATAACCGGTCGGCATCACGAAACCGACAATGTGGCGGGGCACGCCGAAACGTTCCATTGATTCCATGGCTTTCGGCAGCGCGGACTCGCTGCTCGTTGTCGCAAATGCCAGCGCGGCCGGTGCGCGCACAGCGGCCACGAATTTTCGCAACGGCACGCGGGCGATTAAGATGACCACTCCAAAAACGACAACTACGAAAATAATGAGTGCCAGGTAGAGCGACAGCACCAGGGTCCCCAGATTTTTTAACACACCCAAACCCTGTGTGCCGATAGTGTGGGCCATCGCTGCGCCCACGCCGATTGGCGCGAACATCATTACATAGTTCGTGAACTTAAACATCACTTGGGAAAGGCTCTCCATTGCGCGAACAATCGGTTTCCCTTTTTCACCAATCGCCGAGACTGCGATCGCGAACAGCACGCTGAACGTCACGATTTGCAAAACGTCGCCGCGAACCATCGCTTGAATGATGCTGGACGGAAATGCGTGGACGATCGTTTCGACGAAGGACTGCGGATGCGTCTGCTCGATCGATTGGATGCCGGATGTGTTTGTTGCATCGAGAGTCACCCCGATGCCAGGTTTGGTGAGATTCACAACGGCCAGGCCGATGAACAGCGCGGCTGTGGTGACGATCTCGAAATAGATCAGCGCCTTAATTCCCATGCGCCCCACCTTCTTGAGGGCACCGGCACCCGCGATTCCGACCACGATGGTTGAAAACACGAGCGGCGCGATGATCGATTTGATCAGGTTAATGAAAATATCGCGCAAAAAATAAACCGCATTGCCCCAATCGGGCCGCAGCCATCCAATCACGCCGCCGACAACCAGCCCGATCATGATCTGCACCGTCAATGAAGGGCGATACCACGGCTTACGCCTCGATTGAGGAGTCATCCCGGTGGTATTAGCACAAAGAGAAATTCAAAACAGCACGCGTTTCACGTTGACCGGGTTGCGAAGGGCTTTGCCTTGTCCAAAGCGGCGCGGCAGTGTCCGCACTCCAAGACATGGGCGCCAATTCCATATCCTGTCTGCGCTTGCGTTTCGAAGTGTGCTCGCCGCGGCGAGCGCTTTCAATCGATTAAACGTTGATTGATCTCGCCGTAGGCGTCGATCCTGCGGTCTCGCAAAAATGGCCAGTGCGTTCGCTGCTCGTTAACACGAGCCCAATCGATCTCCGCCGCCACAATCTCTTCTTTATCAATCGAACCTTTCGCGATGATTTCGCCGTCCGGCCCGCACAGGAAACTTTGGCCCCAAAATTCTATGCCGTCTCCACCGGCGGGGGCTTCGTGACCGATGCGGTTTGCGACCGCGACGTAGCAACCGTTGGCGATCGCATGACCTCGCTGAATGGTTTCCCACGCGGAATGCTGAGCCTTTCCAAATTCCCCTTTCTCGCTTGGATGCCAACCGATTGCCGTTGGATAAAAAATAATTTCTGCGCCGCGCAAGGCGGTTAGTCTCGCGGCCTCCGGATACCATTGGTCCCAGCAAACGCAGACGCCGATCTTGCCGCGGGCAGTCTCCCACGCTTTAAATCCGAGATCGCCCGGCGTGAAGTAAAACTTTTCGTGATACAACGGATCATCGGGAATATGCATTTTGCGATATTTACCGAGCAATTTTCCGTCGGAGTCAATGATTGCCGCCGTGTTGTGATAAAGGCCCGCGCTGCGTTTCTCGAAAAGCGATGCAATGATTACGGTGCCGGTTTCACGAGCGACTTCTCCGAGTGCAGCGGTTGATTTTCCCGGTATCGCTTCGGCCAGATCGAAATTCTTATGATCCTCCACCTGGCAAAAATATTGCGACCGGAAAAGCTCCGGCAGGCAGACAATCTCCGCGCCTTGTCGCGCAGCATCGCGAACAAATTCGATGGCGCGCCCGAGATTCTTCTCCGGTTCCGCGCCGCAGCGCATCTGGATTAATCCAACCTTTGTCATGTCGAGAGGAGTCGATACATCTCTCGATTCTCTGAAAACAGCAACAGCAAGAGATTCCTCGACTTCGCTCGGAATGACAAGAGCGTGACCAGTCGCTATTTCACCGAACCAGCCGGAACGATTTTGATGCTCTCGATCACGACGCGTTTGGTGGGTTTGCTCGGTTCGCCCATGCTATTCCTTGTCACCTCAATCTCACCGATTTTCTCCAGCACATCCTGTCCCTTAATTAGTTTACCAAATGTCGTGTATTGATGGTCGAGCCGATGCACCGGGCCGAGGCAGATGAAGAATTGCGAACCTGCGGAGTCCGGATCCTGTGAGCGCGCCATGGAAATCACGCCAAGGTCATGGCTGTGATCGTTGAACTCTGCCTTGATGTTGTAACCGGGGCCCCCTTGCCCATAGCTGTTCTCTTTTGCCGGGTCTTTCGAATTCGGATCGCCGCCCTGGATCATGAATCCTTTGACGATCCGGTGGAAAGTCGTCCCGTCGTAAAAACCCTGGCGCGCCAGTTTTTTGAAATTTTCAACCGTGTTTGGTGCAGCATCGGTCCAAAACTGTATCACCATGTCGCCTTCGCTCGTCTTGATTACGGCAACTTCGTTCGATGAATTTGTTGGAGTTGTTTTCGGTTTCTCTTCTTCTTCAGTCGCAAAAACCGCCGAGGCTATTAACAGCATCAACAACGTTAAATATTTCATTGTTCTCTGTAGTGGCAGTGTCGGAACCCCGCAAATCGCCATCTACTAATTCATGGGCGGTTGCAGACCGCCGCTACAATGATATTCCTGCAAGCTGCGCACCTGGATTTTTCGTTTTTGCAGTGAGCGGATTCCATTGGCGCTGGCCAGCGCGGCGCGAACCGTTGTCATAATGGGAATTTTTGCCGCGAGCGCCGCGTTGCGAATGACCACTTCATGTTCGCGCGGAATCTTGCCGCTCGGTGTGTTGATAATGAAATTGATGTCTCCGTTCTTGATCCGGTCGAGCACGTTTGGACGTCCCTCGTGAATCTTGAAGACCTTGGTTACTTTGATTTTCGCGTTGGTCAGCGCTTCCGCTGTTCCGCTGGTCGAAACAATTTCGAAACCTAGTTTTGAAAATTCGCTGGCGACGGGAATGATCGCTTCCTTATCGGCGTCCTTGACGCTGACAAAGACTCTCCCGCCTTTTGGCAAAGGAGGCGGCGCAGCCATTTGTGATTTGGCGTATGCCAGACCGAGATCGACGTCGATGCCCATGACTTCGCCGGTCGATTTCATCTCCGGCCCGAGCGAAATATCCAAACCCTCGTAGCGCAAAAACGGAAACACCGCTTCTTTCACGGAAAAATGTTTCGGCACGATTTCTTTAGTGAATCCGAGTTGGCGCAATGAAGTTCCCGTCATCACTTTGGCGGCCAGTTTTGCCAGCGGTACGCCGATTGCCTTGCTGACGAACGGCACAGTACGCGAAGCGCGCGGATTCACTTCGAGCACATAAACTTCGTCGCCTTTCACGGCGAATTGCACATTCATCAGACCGCGCACCTTTAGCTCGCGCGCCATCGCTTTCGTCGCGAATGAAATTTCGTCCAGCACTTTTCGCGATAGTGAGAAGGTCGGTACCACGCATGCGCTGTCACCGCTGTGGATGCCCGCTTCCTCAATGTGCTCCATGATTGCGCCGATGACGGTTGTTTCGCCATCCGAAATGCAATCGACATCGACCTCAATGGCTTCCTCAAGAAATCGATCGATGAGCACCGGGCGGTCAGGCGTTACTTCAATGGCATTTGTCATGTAACGTTTGAGATCTGTCTCGGTATAGACGAGTTCCATCGCGCGCCCGCCCAGAACGAAGCTTGGCCTAACGAGCACGGGATACCCAATTTTTTTCGCGATCGCCACCGCCTCTTTGGTGCTTGTGGCCGATCCATTGGGAGTTTGGCGCAGGCCAAGTTTGTCCAGCATCGCTGCGAATAACTTTCGGTCCTCCGCCGTTTCGATGCTTTCGGTTTGGGTTCCAAGGATGGGGACGCCTGCCTCTTGCAATCCACTGGCGAGATTCAACGGTGTTTGGCCACCAAACTGGACAATCACGCCTTCCGGCTGTTCCTGATCGTAAATGTTAAGCACGTCCTCGAGCGTGAGTGGCTCGAAATAAAGTTTGTCGCTCGTGTCGTAGTCCGTCGAAACTGTTTCCGGATTTGAGTTCACCATGATGGTCTCGAATCCGAGTTCGCGCAGCGCAAACGCGGCGTGCACACAGCAGTAATCAAATTCAATGCCCTGGCCGATCCGGTTAGGGCCGCCACCCAGAATCATGATCTTGCGTTTGTCGCTCTCGCGCCGCTCGTTTTCGTCGCCGTACGTCGAATAGTAATAAGGCGTGTACGCTTCGAACTCCGCCGCGCAGGTATCCACGAGGCGGTAGGTCGGTATGACTGTTTCCGTTTTTCTTTGGGATCGAATCGCGTTTTCTGAAACGCTTC
>Ga0207678_10001774_pt1 | contig 19744 bp, 16 predicted proteins | sample KBSC63metaG_FD_184319 | JGI IMG/M metagenome (GOLD analysis project Ga0207678, IMG submission 184319) | Corn rhizosphere microbial communities from Kellogg Biological Station, Michigan, USA - KBS C6-3 metaG (SPAdes) (version 2) | ecosystem: Host-associated > Plants > Roots > Rhizosphere > Soil ...
GTTAGGCGGGCGAGCGGACCACGAACAGTGCCAAATCTGCTGCAACCTTCGTGGGCCAATCTAGGCTGGGAGGGTGGAGATCCACATCGACCTGGCCGGGACCCGCGGCCACCGCGACGCGATCTACCGGCAGCTCCGCGCGGCGATCCTGGCCGGGCGGATCCGGCCGGGCGAGGCGCTGCCGCCGACCCGGGAGCTCGCGCAGCGGCTGGCGGTCTCCCGCACGACGGTCAGCGCGGCCTACGACCGGCTCACCGCCGAGGGGTTCCTCGCCGGGCGCGTCGGCGCGGGCACGTTCGTTACGGCTTCGCCGGCGGAGCGCCCTTCGCCGGTCCCGGACGGCCCGGGCGTGCAGCCGCTGCCCGAGTGGGACGACGTCCCGCCGCCGCCCGCGCCCTTCGCCCCGGCGCCGGAGTTCGACTTCCGGCCGGGCGTCCCCGACCTCTCGCGGTTCCCGTTCGACACCTGGCGGCGGCTGATCACGCAGCGGCTGCGGGCCGGCCAAGCCGACCTGATGACCTACGGCGACCCGCAGGGCCACGCCGCACTGCGCACCGAAATCGCCCGGCACGTCGGCGTTTCGCGGGACGTCCTGGCGAGCGCGGCGCAGGTCGTCGTCACCGCCGGTGCCCAGCAGACGACCGACCTCGTCGCGCGGGTGCTGCTGCGGACCGGTGACCTCGCCGCCGTCGAGGACCCCGGGTACCCGCCGCCGCGGCTGGTGCTCGGCGCGCGGGGCGTCCGCGTCGCGCCGGTCCCGGTGGACGCCTCCGGGATCGTCGTCGACGCCATCCCGGCCGGGACACGGCTGGTCTACGTGACGCCGTCGCACCAGTACCCGCTCGGCCTGTCGATGTCGCTCGACCGCCGCCTGGAACTGCTCGACTGGGCCGAGCGCAACGACGCGGTGCTCGTCGAGGACGACTACGACACGGAGTTCCGCTACACCGGGCGGCCCCTGGAGCCGTTGCACAGCCTGGATTCCCGGGGCCGCGTCGTGTACGTCGGCTCGTTCTCGAAGGTGCTTTCGCCGGCTCTGCGCCTGGGCTTCCTCATCGCGCCGCCGTCCCTGGTGCCCGCGTTGGTCAAGGCCCGCTACCTCACCGACTGGCACGCGCCTAACGTCGAACAGGCGGCGCTGGCGGCGTTCATGGCCGAAGGCGGCTTCGCCCGGCACGTCCGGCGGATGCGGAAGGTCTACCGCGCCCGGCACGAACTGCTGTCCCGGTCGCTGGCTTCGTTCGCGGACTTCCTGACGCCGTTGCCGTCGTCCGCGGGCTTGCACCTGAGCGCGGTCGCGGCTTCGGACTGCGGCCCGTTGGTTCGGGCGGCCCGGCGTCATGGCGTCCGGCTGTACTCGCTGGGGGACTTCGGGGTGGGGGAGCGGCGGCACGGCCTCGTCTTCGGTTACGGTGCGGTCGCGGCCGAGCGGATCGAGCCCGGGCTGGCCCGGCTGCGAGCCTTGGCGGACGAAGGAGCGGCATGACCGACGACGTGATGGTGGCGATCGACGCCGGCCTGCGGCAGCACATCGGCGGTGACCGTGCCGGCGCGTACGTGACCTTCAAGGAGCTGTGGGCATCGATCGGCGAAGACGGCGACCCGCTGCACCGCGTCGCGCTGGCCCACCACATGGCCGACGTCTGCGACGACCCGGCCGAGGAACTCGAGTGGGACCTGCGGGCCCTCGCCGCGGCCGATTCGCTGACCGACTCACGGGCCCAGGAGTACCACTCGTCCCTGGCCGTCCGCGGGTTCTACCCGTCACTGCACCTCAACCTGGGCGAGGACTACCGCAAACTCGGCGACCTGGCCGCGGCCCGCGAGCAGCTGGCACTGGCTCGCGCGCGCCTGGACGCCCTCGGCGGCGACGACTACGCGGCCGGGATCCGGCTGGCGCTGGACGGCCTGGCCGAACGCCTCGGCTGAATCGGTACGAATACCACGAAGACGCCCCGTTTGCCGGACTTTCGCAGGGCGCCGGAGGGCCCTAACCTGTGGTGATCCAGCTCACCGACGGGAAGGATCGCCATGCGGATTGCGGATCTGCTGCGCAAGAAGGGGTCGGCAGTCGCGACGGTCACCCCGGAGACGACGGTGACCACGCTGCTGGCCGGACTGGCCGAACACAACGTCGGCGCGATGGTGGTCGTCGCCCCGGACGGAACGATCGCGGGAATCGTTTCGGAACGCGACGTCGTGCGGCGCCTGAACGAACACGGCCCGGGCCTGCTCGACGGCCCGGTGTCGGAGATCATGACGAAACTGGTGGCGAGCTGCACCCCCGACGACTCGGTGGACCAGCTGTCGGTCCTGATGACCGAACGCCGCATCCGCCACGTCCCGGTCCTGGCCGACGGCCGGCTGGCCGGGATCATCTCCATCGGCGACGTCGTGAAGAACCGGATGGAACAGCTGGAGCAGAGCCAGGAACAGCTGCAGGCCTACATCTCCCAGGGCTGAGCGCGGGTCCGTGGCCGACGGTCGTTGCGTTGGCCACGGACCTACTCTCGCCACCCCGACAACTCCACGCCCTTCGCCACATCCACGCGGTAGGAGAGCTTCACCTCGCCCGTCTTCCCCGGGTCCAGAGTCAGCTTCCACGTGAATTCGCCGAGCGCCGACGTCTCCACCGGCTCCGGTGACGTCTTCACGTCCCGCACCGTGATCGTGTCGTCGCGGGAGACCGGGGCCTGGTCCAGCACCGTCACCACGGCTTCCCGAGGCCCGTGGTTGCCGACCGAAATGCGATACTCCGCCTCGCGCCGTTTCTGTCCGGACAGTGTCGCCTTCGAAGCCGTGCGGCGGACCAGTTCCCGTTCCACCCGGATCCGGTCGTCGACCCCCAGCGCCAGTTCCAGCTCCTCCCCGGGTGCCCACGGTTCGAGGACGGTCGTCCCGACGAACTCCGCGTCGTGGAACACCGAAGCCCGGCCGGGCCGCAGGGCGTGTTCCGAGGTGTTCTTCACGGTGGCGCGCAAGTACGCCTCTTCCGCCAGCACCGGCGCCGTGACGTACCCGAGGGAAGCGGTGAGGTCCAGTTGCGCCAACGTCGTCCGGTGTCCCTGCGCGCCGGAAGGGACCGCCACCGGTCGCGAAGGCCGGTAGGTGACCGCCGTCGTGCCCTGCTCGACCGCGGCGAGGTTCGGTGCCATCGCCGGAGCCGCCGCGAACCGCGCCATCCGGGCGGCTTCGGGAACCCTGCCGCCCGACGCGCCGTAGGCCGCCGCCGGCGCGGCCGGGACCGGGAGGACGCGGTCCAGGTACCACGGCTGCAGTTCCGGCACCACGACCGACACCGCGGGCCTGGCTGTCGACAGCGCCAGCTCGCACTCGGGCCAGTCCTCGCCCGTGTGCTGGCTGACCAGCCCGTACGACAGCACGGTGACCTCGGTGCCCCGCACCCGGACGTCGTAGCCGGGCTCCCAGCTCGCACCGGGGACCACATAGGACAGTTCCAGCTCGGCTTCCGCGGTGGGGTCCGCGATCTCCAGCTCGACGACCACCGACGTACTGTCCTGTTCGGACCGCGCGCTCTGCGCCTCGATCCGCCGGTCGAGCGCGGCGAGGTCCTCACGCAGCCGCGCGAGGCGTTCGCTCAGCACCCGGCGCGCCTTCAGCGCGGACGCCAGCCGCGAACTCAGCGCGTCGGTGACTTCGGCGACGCGCGAAGGCTCGGCGGTTCCGGCGGCGAGGGCCTTCGCGAAGCTGCCACCGCTGCGCTTCGCGAGCGAAGTCAGCAGATCCACCTTCATCGTTTCGGCCGCTTCGTCGTCCACGACGCCGTCGAGCGTGGCCTGATCGGCGCGTCGCTGCTCGACGAGCGCCCGCAAGGCCGCGTCCGCCGGGGCGGCGTGCCGCTCGGTGCGCACGTCGACGCCGGTGATCAGCGCGGGCCCGGTGCCGGTGACGCGCACCGAGCCCGGGTCGAGGGCCAGGGGGAGCCCGGCGAACGTGACGCGCGGCCCGTCGGAGAGCGGGGCCGTGCCCCGGCGGGTGATCCGCGCCTGCTGCGGGTACACGGTGACGGCGGTGATCGGCGCTTCCACGGTCGGCATGCCTCCGACGTTAGTCTCTTGACACCCCCGCGGGCGGACCGGAAGTGTCATGAGTCGTCCGCTTCGCCCGGCTTGGGGGTTTGAGTGAAAGCCGCAGTCCTGCTCGCCGCCGTCCTCGCCCTTCCGCTGACCGCGGTCACCGCGGAAGCCGCCGATCCGCCTGCCCCGGTGTTCACCGGCGGCCAGGCCCAGCCGGTGTTCAACCCGGCCGACATCGTCCGCGAAGACGTCTGGGTCACCGCGCCCGTCGACAGCGACCACGACGGCAAGGACGACCTCGTGCACGCCCAGGTCGTGCGCCCGCGCGCGACCCAGCAGGGCCTGAAGGTGCCCGTCGTCTACCAGGCCAGCCCGTACTACGCCGGCGGCAACGACGTCGCCAACCACAACGTCGACGTCGAGCTGTACGCGCCGGGGTACGCCCGCGGCCCGGAAGGCCCGCGCGTCGCCGCGCACGGCGTCGGCCCGGCCGTCCCGATCGGCTGGCTCTATCAGAACTACTTCACCGCGCGTGGGTTCGCCGTCGTCTACGGCGAGTCGCTCGGCACCGGGTTCTCGACCGGCTGCCCGACGACCGGCGACGTCAACGAGACGATCGGCGCCCGCTCGGTCGTCGACTGGCTCAACGGCCGGGCGGTCGCGAAGGACGAGAACGGCGTCGCGGTGAAGGCGGACTGGACGACGGGCAAGACCGGCATGATGGGCGTCTCCTACAACGGGACGCTGCCCAACGCCGTCGCGAGCACCGGCGTCGAGGGCCTGGAGACGATCGTGCCGATCGCCGCCATCTCCAGCTGGTACGAGTACTACCGCCACGACGGCGCGGTCGTCGCGGCCGGCGGGTTCCAGGGCGAGGACGCCGACGTGCTCGCCGAATACGTCCACACCCGCGCCGACCGGCAGATCTGCCGCCCGGTGATCGACGGGCTGACCCGCGACCAGGACCGGGTCACCGGCGACTACACGCCGTTCTGGGACGTCCGGAACTACCGGAACGACGTCGGCAAGGTGCGCGCGTCGGTGCTCGCGGTGCACGGCCTCAACGACTGGAACGTCAAGACCGAGCAGGTCGCGACCTGGTACGAGGCACTGAAGGCCCGCGGCGTCGAGCACAAGATCTGGCTGCACCAATCCGGGCACGCCGACCCGTACTCGCTGCGCCGCGACGTCTGGCTCGCGACGCTGAACAAGTGGATGTCGCACTACCTCTACGGCATCGACAACGGTATCCAGAACGAGCCGAAGGCGACGATCCAGCGCGAGGACAAGTCGTGGACCGACGAGGCCGACTGGCCGGCGCCGGGCACCGCCGACGTCCGCGTGTACCCCTGGCCGGGCGGCCGGTCGAAGGGCGCGATCGACACGCGCAACCCGGTCCCGGGCACGGCGGCCGCCGAAACCCTCGCCGACGACTCGTCGAAGACGATCGAGCAGCTGGCCGCCCTCGCGTCGTCCGGCAACCGCCTGCTGTACGCGACTCCGGCGGCGAAGCAGGCCGTACGGCTCTCCGGCACGGCCCGCGCGGACCTGGCGCTGGCGTTCGACCGGCCCGCGGCGAACGTCTCGGCGATCCTGCTCGACCGCGCCCCCGACGGCACGTCCCACGTGATCACCCGCGGCTGGACCGACCCGCAGAACCGCACGTCGCCCGCCCGCACGGAGCCGATCACGCCGGGACAGACCTACCGCATCGGCGTCGACCTGATGCCGAAGGACTACGTCCTCGCGGCAGGCCACCGGCTGGAGGTCCTGATCGCCTCCAGCGACCACGACTACACGCTGCGTCCGAAGCCGGGCGCGGGCCTCGCCCTCGACCTGACGAAGACGTCGGTCACGCTCCCGGTCACGGGCGGCAAGCCGGCGCTGCGGGCCGCCTTCGGCTGAGGCGGCGGCCTCCCCTGCGAGAGGACCTGCCATGACCTCGAGCCGCCCCGCGGTGGTGGTGCGGCCCGCGGACGTGGCGACAGCGCTCGCGTACGCGCGCGAAGCCGGCCTCGACGTCTCGCATCCTCGGCTACGAGAAGGCGGCCTTCACCGACGCGTTCACCGACGAGGTCGTCGAGGTGATCGCGGACTTCCTGCCGCGCAAGAGCTCGCCGGAGCCGTTCGCCGCCGACCGGGCCTGGGTGCGGGAGTTCTGGGCGGCGCCGACGCCGGCGCCGTTGTCGGCCCCGCCCGCGCCGTGATGCCTCAGCCGGCGATACCCGCCTGGTAGGCGAAGGCGACAGCCTGCGCGCGGTCGCGCAGGCCCGCCTTGGCGAACAGGTGGTTCACGTGGGTCTTCACGGTCGCCTCGCTCACCACGAGGGTGCGGGCGATTTCGGTGTTCGACAGGCCCGCCGCGATCAGCCGCAGCACCTCGATCTCGCGGGTGGTCAGTCCTTCGACCTCCTTGACGCGCGGCGCGGCGCTGCGGGCGGCGGCTTCGACGAGCCGCCGCTGCAGCTCGCCGTCCACTGTGGACTGCCCGGCGGCGGCCGAGCGCAGCGCCCGCGCGATGGACTCGGCGTCGGCGTCCTTGGTCAGGAACCCGCGAGCGCCGGCCCGCAGCGCGGCCAGCAGCGACTCGTCGTCGGCATACGTGGTGAGCACGACGACCTCGGTGCCCGGGTGCCCGGCGCGGATCCGCTCGGTGGTCTCCACGCCGTCGCAGCGCGGCATCCGCAGGTCCACCAGCACGACGTCGGGCCGGTGCTCGGCGACGAGGTCGAGCGCGGCCAGGCCGTCGGCGGCGGCGCCGACCACCTCCACCCCGGGCAGCAGCCCGAGCAGCGTGACCAGGCCCTCCCGGACCACCGCCTGGTCGTCGGCCAGCACGACCCGCAGCGTTGCTAATTCGGCCAAAGCAAGCCGACCCCCGCGCGGCACGTAACCGTTGCTCCGAAGTCATTCGGCCGTGACTGCGGCCGGATCAGTAACGATCGACACAGTACGCCGGCACCGTCAGGTGAATCCGCCATCCGTCCTCCCCCGGTCCGCTCTCCAGCCGCCCGTCGAGCAACGCGACCCGTTCGCCCATCCCGCGCAAACCGTAACCCGCGGCCGGCGCGTCCGGCGGACGCCTGCCCTGCCGGTCGGCCACGGTCAGCTCCACCGCCCCGTCGGTGTACCCCAGCGTGACGTCCACTTCGGCCTGTGCCGCGTGCTTGCGGGTGTTGGCCAGCGCCTCCTGCACCGCGCGGACCAGCGTGGTGCCGACCGCGGGGTCGAGTTCGCGCGGCTCGCCCTCGACCTTGAGGTCCGCGCGCGCCCCGCTGTCCAGCCGGTACGCGGCGAGCAGGTCCGCGATCGCGCGTTCGGCTCCGACGGCGTCCTCGCGCAGCGCGGCCACCGCCTTCCGGGCTTCGGCGAGCCCGTCCGCCGCCAGCGTCTGCGCCCGCTCGATCTGGGCGACGGCGTCCGGGCTCGCCCCGTCGCGCACCAGCATCAGCCGCGCGCCCTGCAGGTTCAGCGAGAGCCCGGCGAGCGAATGCGCCAGGACGTCGTGCAGTTCGCGGGCGATGCGAGCGCGTTCGGCGAGCGCGGCGGCGCGGGCGTGCTCCTCGGTGGCGGTCTGCGCGCGGGCCAGCGCCAGTTCGGTCTGCTCGATGCGGGCGATGCGAGTCCGGCGGTTCAGCCCCATCAGCACGACCACGGCGAGGACCGCGTACGTCGACAGCGCGCCTTCCCACCCGCCGTAGCGGGCCGCCCCGGCCGTGATCGCCGCGACGTCGAGTGCGACCGCCAGCACGATCGGCACCGTGGATTGCCGCAGCACCACGAAGAACGTGGTGCTGAACATCGCCACCGACGCCCAGCTGCCCGGGAGGAGCACCCAGAGCCCGCCCGTACTGGCGATCACGGTGAGGGGCAACGCCGTCGCCGTCGGCCGGACGCGGGTCTCGTGGATCCACAGCAAGGGGACCGACAGAACGAGGGTGAGCCCGATCAGGATCCAGGCTCGCAGGTCCGCGCGGGGCATGGCGGCGACCATCGGCACCGCGACGAGCGCCCAGCGCAGCCAGCCCTGGACGTGGGGGAACGTGGCTCGTCGGGTCGTCATTCCGGAAGTCCCTCCGCGGTGCTTGTACGGAAAATGTACCGGCGCGGACTTCCCTTCGTGGGGTCAAGTTGTCCCGTTTGTCAGGAGGTTCCATCATGTCCAGGTTGCGACGGCTCGCCCTGCTCGCCGCCGCCGCGGCGCTGCCCGCGCTCGGCCTCACCCTCGCCGGTCAGACGACGGCGTCGGCCGCGCCCAACTTCCAGGTGCCGTTCAAGTGCGGGGTCACCGTGACCGCCGCGACGTTCAGCGGGCACAACCCCGACTACTCGGTCGACTTCCAGAAGGACGGCATCACCGGCATGCCGGTGCTCGCCGCGGCGTCCGGCACGGTCACCCGGGTGGAGGACAAGGGCGCGACCAGCTACGGCAAGTGGATCGAGGTCGACCACGGCGGCGGCTGGAAGACCCGCTACGCGCACCTGTCGGCGCAGGAAGTCTCCGTCGGTGCCTCCGTGGCCGGCGGCAAGCAGATCGGCAAGGCCGGCGCGACCGGCGGCGTCACCGGGCCGCACCTGCACTTCGAGGAGATCCTCAACGGCACCGTGCAGAAGGCGAAGCTGAACGGCGTCGCCGTGCCGTACTACGGCCACACCAACTTCACGAGCAAGAACGGCTGCGGCGGCAACCCGTACTCGGCCGACGAGGTCTGCGGCGACGGCTTCGACGTCGTGGACCAGCAGGCGCTGGCCAACTCCTCGGGCACGGCCTACCTGCTGTACAACGCTTCCACGAAGGCGAACTGCGTGACCACGCTGAAGGCCACCTCGCTCGGCACGGCCAGCGACGTCTCGGCGTTCCTCGAGGTGCAGGGTGCGGCCCGGGTGACCGATTCCGGCAGCTTCACCTACTACGCCGGGCCGGTCAAGAAGACCGCCGACTCGACCTGCGTGAAGTGGGGTGGCTCGGTGGGCAGCAACACCTACGAGAGCGGGTTCGAGCACTGCGACTGAGCCCGTGACCACCGGGGGTTCGCCACCCGACCCCCGCAAGGTGAGCTGAGTCTTCCGGGGCTTCGCCCCGCAAGATGATCAGCGTCCGGCCGGTGGGGCCGGGCAGCATAGCCCGCCCCACCGACAGGAACGCTCCGCCCGGCCGCCGCCGGGCGGATTCCGTCCACATCGGCCCCCTCGATCCACAGATTTCCCGCCACCGCCCCATCCGGCTCCGTCCTGCCCCACTGTGGAGGCATGACCACAACCACCCCGGCCGACCTCCAGGACCCCGCGCAGCTGCTGGCCGCGCTCCCGTACCTGATCGGCTTCCGGCCCGCGAAGTCCGTCGTCCTGCTCGGCCACCAGTTCCCGGGCCACCGCCCGGGCCTGGTCCTGCGGGGCGACCTGCCCCGCCGCGAACACCGCGCCCGCCAGGCGCAGGCGCTGGCCCTGCGGTTCGCCGCGGGCGACCACATCGGCGTCACCGCGGTGATCGTCGGCGGACGGCGAAGACCCGGAAAACCGTTGCCGCACGCGGAGTTCATCGCCGAACTGGCGGAGGCGCTGGAGGAGTTCGGCCTCCCGGTGCTGCACGCGCTGTGGACGCCCACCATCAGGACGGGCGCCCCCTGGGCGTGTTACCGCATCGAAGAATGCGGCGGCACGCTGCCGGACCCCCGGTCGACGGTCCTGGCGGCGGCCGCGACCGAGTACGGCACGGTGGCGTTCGACAGCCGTGCGGAGCTCGAGGCCCTGCTGGCCCCACGGTCACCGGAAGCGCTCGCCCGCCGCGCGGATCGCCTGTCCGCCTTGACATCCCCACCCTGGCCCGACGCAACACGCATCGACGACGCGGCATCGGCGGTCCGCACGGCGTTCGAACGCACCCGCCGCGGCGAAGGGCCACCGACGGACGACGAAGCCGTTCTGCTGGCGAGCGCGCTGAAGCTCCCCGGCATCCGCGACCTGTGCCTGGCAATGGCGGTACCCCCGGCCACCGCGACGGCCCGGGAGGCGGAGCGCCTCTGGCTGAACCTGGTCCGCGAACTCCCACCCCCGGAGAGAGCCGAGCCGGCGACGTTGCTGGGCTTCACGGCGTACCTGCGTGGCGACGGAGCCTTCGCGGGAATGGCCCTGGACAACGCCCTGGAAGCGGCGCCGGGCCACGTGCTGGCGTCGTTGCTGAAGAGGGTGCTGGACAGCGGAACACCCCCGGAGGTCATCCGCGGCCTGGCCGCTGCGGCAGCAGGCCCGCTCGTCGGCTTCGGCCTGGAACCCGCGGATTTCGACGTGGACCAGGCGGCGTGAGCCGCGGCCCGACGGCGCCTGGGATCCACTGTGGACGAAAGCCCGGTCTCCCGCCAGGCCGGTGTCTGCTCCGGGCCCTCCGACAGCGCGGCGGGCTCAGGCGCAGTGCCGTCGCTCGCCGGTCGTGGTCAGCGTGGGTTCGGCTCTGTCGTGACCGGGTGAGTTCCCAGGTGTCCCGCACGATTTCTGTCAGTTCGGTGCGTTCCGGCTTCCAGCCCAGCTCCTCCCGGGCGCGGTCGCTGGCCGCCACGAGCACCGACGGGTCGCCGGGGCGACCGCGGCCGGCGCGCCGGCCGCGGTCAGCGTGGGTTCAGCTCTGTCGTGACCGGGTGAATTCCCAGGCGTCCCGCACGATCTCCGTCAGCTCGATGCGTTCCGGCTTCCAGCCCAGCTCCTCCCGGGCCCGGTCGCTGGCCGCCACGAGCACCGACGGGTCGCCCGCGCGCCGCGGCGCCACCTCTGCCGGCACCGCGTGGCCCGTGACCTCGCGGCAGGCCTCGATCACCTCGAGAACGGAGAACCCCGTGCCGTTGCCCAGGTTGTAGATGCGGTGCTCGCCCGCCGTGGCGTGCTTCAGGGCCAGCAGGTGCGCGTCCGCGAGGTCCACGACGTGGATGTAGTCGCGCACCGCCGTCCGGTCCGGCGTCGGGTAGTCGTCGCCGAAGATCTTGATGTGCTCGCGGTCGCCCGTGGCGACCTGGAGAACGAGGGGAATGAGATGGGTTTCCGTGGTGTGGCGCTCGCCGAAGGCGCCGTACGCGCCCGCGACGTTGAAGTAGCGCAGGCTCACCGCCGCCAGGCCGTGCGCGGCCGCGAAGCTGGTGATCGCGGCGTCGATGGCGAGCTTCGTGGCGCCGTAGGTGTTGGTCGGCCGGGTCGGCGCCGTCTCCGGGATCGGCGACTGCTCCGGCTCGCCGTAGGTCGCCGCCGTCGAGGAGAACACCAGCCGGGGCGTGCCGTGCTCCTGCATGGCCTCCAAGAGCCGCAGCGAGGTGACGACGTTGCCTTCCCAGTACTTCGCCGGCTCCGTCATCGACTCGCCGACCAGCGACTTGGCCGCGAAGTGCAGCACGCCGTCGAAGCCCTCGCGCAGCAGGCTGCCCGCCACCTCGGCGGCGTCACCCTCGATGAACCGCGCGTCCGGGTGGACGGCGTCGGCGTGCCCGGTGGACAGGTCGTCGACGACGGTGACCTGGTGGCCGGCTTCGACCAGCCGGGCGGTGCAGACACTGCCGACGTACCCGGCTCCGCCCGTCACGACCAGTTTCAGGGCGTTGCTCTGCTCCGACACATCCAGGCCTTCCTGCCGAGGGTGACTGTGCCCCGCAGTCTTCCCCCATGGCGACGCGCGGGTCCGCGCGGGGGGTGCCCCGGGCGGACCCGCGCGGCCTCAGAACTCGTCGCGGCCGGCGCCGCGGGAAGGCACCGCCGTGAACATCCGCGGCCGCCGGTAGCCGGCCTTTTCGTAGGCCGCCTCGACGGCCTCCTTGACCCGCTCCAGGTCGGCGTCGCGGACCAGCGCGATCGCCGACCCGCCGAAGCCGCCGCCGGTCATCCGCGAGCCGAGCGCACCGGCCTCCCGCGCCGAGTCGACCGCGAGGTCCAGCTCGGCCGTGGAGATCCGGTAGTCGTCGCGCATGCTGACGTGCGAGGCGTCGAGGTACGGCCCGATGTCGGCCAGCCGCCCGGCGCGCAGCAGCTCGACCGTCTCGAGCACCCGCTGGTTTTCGGTGACGACGTGCCGCACCAGCGGTACCAGGTCCTCGGGCAGCCGGTCGAGGACGTCGGAGAGCCCTTCGACGGTGACGTCGCGCAGCGCCTTGACCCCGAGCAGCTCGGCCGCCCGTTCGGTGCCGCGGCGGCGCTCGCCGTACCCGCCTTCGGCGTGCGAGTGCTTGGTGCGGGTGTCCATGATCAGCACCTGCAGCCCGGCCTCGGCGAGACCGAACGGCACCTGCTCCTGCTCGCCCGAACGCACGTCGAGGAACAGCACGTGGGCCTCGGTGCAGCAGAGGGACGCCGTCTGGTCGAGCAGGCCGGTGGGAGCGCCGACGAAGTCGTTCTCCGACCGCTGCACCCAACGCGCGACCTGCGGCCGCGTCGGCGCGTCGGCGTGGCTGCCGTCCAGCTCCAGGCCCGCCAGCCCCAGCAGAGCCAGCGACACGGCGCACTCGAGCGCGTGGGAGGAGGACAGACCGGCTCCCGACGGCACGTCCCCGGCGATGACCAGGTCGGCGCCGTTCGCGAAGCCCTGGTCGCGCAGGACCCAGGCGACGCCCGCCGGGTACGCGGCCCACCCGTCGACCGTGCCCGGCGCCAGGTCGGCGATCTTGAGCTCGCCGGAGCGCTGGACCTGGCCGTCGTCGCCCAGGGTGGCCACGGACAGGACGCCGTCCTCGCGGGGCGACGCCGCCGCGGCCAGGCGGTGGGGCAGGGCGAAGGGCAGCACGAAGCCGTCGTTGTAGTCGGTGTGCTCGCCGATCAGGTTGACGCGGCCGGGCGCCGACCACACGCCGGCGGGTGCGCTGCCGTGGACCGTGCGGAACGCCGCCACGGCCTCCGATGCCGGGCTCATCGGGCCTGCGCCAGGACGGCGTGCAGCGCGGAGCTGGCGACCTGGGCGGTGGTGTCCCCGCCGGTGACCTCGATGGTGGCGCCGTTGGCCTTGCCGACGGTGACCGTGCCGCCCGGCACGATGCCGACCGACTTGAGCTCGGTCATCAGCGACTCGTCCAGCTGGACGTGCTCGGCGATGCGCCGGATCTCGACGCGGCCGCCCCCGGTGCGGGCGAACTCGTCGAGCCGGACCAGGTCGGCCTCCGCGGGCGGCGCGGGATCGCCGTCGCCCAGCTTGTCCAGGCCGGGGATCGGGTTGCCGTAGGGCGAGGTGGTCGGGTGGTCGAGCAGCTTGACCAGCTTGCGCTCGACGGCCTCGCTCATCACGTGCTCCCACCGGCACGCCTCGTTGTGCACGTGCTCCCACTCGAGCCCGATCACGTCGACGAGGAGGCGCTCGGCGAGCCGGTGCTTGCGCATCACGGCGATGGCCAGTTCGCGGCCGTGGTCGGTGAGCTGGAGGTGCCGGTCGTCGGCCACCACGACCAGCCCGTCCCGCTCCATCCGGGCGACGGTCTGGCTCACGGTCGGGCCGCTCTGCTGCAGGCGCTCGGCGATGCGGGCGCGCAGCGGAACAACACCCTCTTCTTCGAGCTCGTAGATGGTACGCAAGTACATCTCGGTGGTGTCGATGAGATCGTTCACGCTGTCCCCTTCGTCCGCGTTGCTCATCGTAGTCGTTGAGCCTGGCAGCGGCGGCGGCCCTCGGGGGTACAGCGCCGATGGTTACCGATCCGACGATCGGTCACGGCCGAAGACTTCGCGGCAAAGGTCGCGTACCGGGCGGGGGACGGCCCGCTTTTCGCCGGATCGGTGACAACTCGCCGGTGGGGGATATGTCCGCACCCCGGCGCGGCCGGGCGGGCGGCCGCTGGAAGATGGGAGGCATGCGTCCGCTGATCAGCACCACCGACCTCGCCGCCGCACTGGCCGGCCCGGCCGGCGACCGGCCGGTTGTCCTCGACGTCCGCTGGCGGCTCGCCGGCCCGCCCGGCGCGGAGTCCTACCGGGAGGGCCACGTGCCCGGCGCGGTGTTCGCCGACCTCGACCGGGTGCTCGCCGGCGAGCCGGGCGAGGGCGGCAGGCACCCCCTGCCCGACCCGGCGGACCTGCAGCGAGACCTGCGCGCGGCCGGCATCCGGTCGGGTGCTCCGGTGGTGGCCTACGACGACGCCGACGGCTCGGTGGCGGCACGGGCCTGGTGGCTGCTGCGCTGGGCCGGGCACGACGAGGTGGCGATCCTCGACGGCGGTTACGCGGCGTGGACGGCCGACGGTCACCCGGTGAGCACGGAGGAGGCGCACCCGGAGCCGGGCGACATCACGGTCCGTCCGGGAGGAATGCCGGTCCTCGACGCGGACGAAGCCGCAGCCCTGGCCCGCGACGGTCTGCTCTTGGACGCCCGCGCAACCCCGCGCTACGCGGGCGAGACGGAACCGGTGGACCCCCGGGCAGGCCACATCCCGGGAGCGGTGAACGCCCCGTTCGCGGCGCACGTCGGCGCGGACGGCCGCTGGCGGCCCCCGGCCGAGCTGGCGGAGAGGTTCGCGGGCCTCGGCCTGCGCCCGGGCGAGCCGGTGGCCGCGTACTGCGGCTCAGGGGTCACGGCCAGTTCGGTGGTGCTCGCCCTGGAGCTGGCGGGCCACCCGGGCGCGGGCCTGTACGCGGGCTCGTGGTCCCACTGGTCCCGAGACCCGCGACGCCCGGCAGCGACGGGCACCCTGCCGGGCTGAGCCAGGCGCAGCTCCGAGTCCGGCCGGTCGCGGGCCGCGTCCGGCCGTGAGCCGGGCACGTCGCCCCGGCCGGTCGCGGCCCGGCATTTCGAGTCCACGCGTCCGGCCGATCGGCACTAGAGTCGGGCGGTATGTCGCCGGCCGTTGTTTGGGACCGTGCCCTGCTGGGTTATGACCTGGGCGGGGACCACCCGTTCAATCCCGTCCGGCTGGAGCTCACCGTCCGGCTGGCCACCGAACTCGGCGTGCTCCAGGACGTCGAACTGCTCGTCCCGACCGGCGCCGGTGACGAAGAGCTCCTCCGGATCCACGCTCCCGAATACCTCGCCGCCGTGCGGGAGGCCCCTCTCGTGGGATGGGAGGTCGGGCACGGGCTCGGCACCTCCGACAACCCCGTCTTCTCCGACATGCACGATGCCTCCGCGCTCGTCGTCGGCTCGACCCTGCTCGCCGCGCGGAAGGTCGCCGAGGGCGCGGCAAACCGGGCCGTCAACATCGCCGGGGGACTGCACCACGCCATGCGCGACCAGGCCGCCGGGTTCTGCGTCTACAACGACTGCGCCGTCGCCATCTCGTGGCTGCTCGACCACGGCTTCGACCGCATCGCCTACATCGACACCGACGTCCACCACGGCGACGGCGTCCAGGCCGCCTTCTACGACGACCCGCGGGTCCTCACCATCTCGATGCACCAGCACCCCTTCACGCTCTGGCCCGGCACCGGCTACTCCGCCGAGACCGGCCGCGGGAAGGCCGACGGCACCTCCGTCAACGTTCCGCTGCCGCCGAGGACCCGCGATCCCGGGTGGCTGCGGGCCTTCAACGCCGTCGTCCCGTCCCTGCTCGCCGACTTCGAACCGCAGCTGCTGTTCACCCAGTGCGGCGTCGACTCCCACGAAGAAGACCCCCTGGCCGACCTCTCGCTGTCCGTCGACGGGCACCGCACCATCTACGCCACCCTGCGCGACCTCGCCGAGACCTACGCCGGCGGCAAGTGGATCGCCGTCGGGGGTGGGGGCTACCAGCTGATCCGGGTCGTCCCGCGATCCTGGACGCACCTGATCGCCACCGTCCTCGACCGGGACGTCGACCCGGCGACGCCGCTGCCGCCGGGCTGGGTCGAAACCGTCTCCAAAGCCGCCCCGCACGCCGAGCTCCCGCAGACCATGTCCGACGACCGCGACACGCAGTTCAAGCCGTGGGGCGACGGCGAAGACGATCCGGTCGACATCGCCGTCCGGGACACGCGCCGCGCCGTCTTCCCGCTGCACGGCCTGGACCCCGACGATCCCAGGGACTGACCATGGCCGGACGGGACCCCTTCGACTACCCCCGCGACTGGGAGGCCGACGTCGTGCTGTCCGACGGCGGCACCGTCCACCTGCGCCCGGTCGTGCCCACCGACGCCGACGGCCTGGTCGCCTTCCACGCGAAGCTCTCCGAACGCACCCGCTACTTCCGCTACTTCGGCGCCTACCCGCGGATCCCGGACAAGGACCTCAAGCGCTTCTCGACCGTCGACCACCACGACCGGGTCGCGTTCGCCGCGTTCCTGGGTGACGACATCGTCGCCGTCGGGCGGTACGAGCGGCTCGACCACGGGCCGTCGGCGGAGGTCGCCTTCGTCGTCAGCGACGTCCACCAGGGCCGCGGGCTCGGCTCGATCCTCCTCGAACACCTCGCCGCCGCCGCGTCCGAATGCGGGCTGCGCCGGTTCGTCGCCGAGGTGCTCGCCGAGAACTCCGCCATGGTGCGGGTCTTCCGCGATGCCGGCTACCAGGTCAGCCGCGAGATCGAGGAAGGCGTGCTGCACCTGGAGTTCGACATCGACCCGACCGAGGAGTCCCTCGCCGTCGCGCGCTCCCGCGAGCAGGCCGCCGAAGCGCGCAGCGTGCACAACCTCCTGCACCCGACGTCGATCGCGGTGATCGGCGCGTCCACCGAACCGGGCAAGGTCGGCCACGTCGCCTTCGCGAACCTCCTGGTCGCCGCGTTCACCGGCACCGTCTACCCGGTCAACGCGGAGCACCGCTCGGTCCGCGGCGTGCGCGCGTACCCGTCGGTGCTGGACATCCCGGATCCGGTCGACCTGGCCGTCGTCGCGGTGCCCGCCGAGGCCGTCGAGTCCGTTTTGGACGCTTGCCTCGCCAAGGGCGTCAAGACGCTGCTGATCCTGTCCGGCGGGTTCGCCGAAGCCGGGCCGCACGGCCTGCACGCCGAGCTGCGGCTGGTCGGCGAGGCGCGGGCGCACGGCATGCGCGTGGTCGGCCCGAACGCGCTCGGCGTGCTGAACACCGCGCCCGGGATCCGGCTGAACGCCACGCTCGCGCCGCGGCTGCCCGGCCGCGGGCGCACCGGCTTCTTCTGCCAGTCCGGCGCGCTGGGCACCGCGATCCTCGCCGACGCCGAGGCGCGCGGTCTCGGCCTGTCGACGTTCGTCTCGGCCGGCAACCGCGCCGACGTCTCGGGCAACGACCTGCTCCAGTACTGGGAAACCGATCCGGACACCGATCTCGTGCTGCTGTACCTCGAGTCCTTCGGCAACCCGCGCAAGTTCGCGCGGCTGGCCCGCCGCCTCGCCCGGACGAAGCCGATCGTCGCGGTCAAGTCCGGGCGGCACGCGGTCCGGCCGCAGCTGGCCGCGACGTCGACGGAGATCGACGAGGCCAGCGTGCAGGCGCTGTTCGAGCACGCCGGGGTCGTGCGCGTGGAGTCGCTGGCGCAGCTGTTCGACACCGCACTCGTGTTCGCCCACCAGCCACTGCCCGCCGGGCCGCGGGTCGGCATCGTCGGCAACTCCAGCGCGATCGGGCTCCTGGCCGCCGACACCGCGCGGATGCAGGGCCTGCGGCTGGCCTCCGACCCGGTCGACGTCGGCCCGCAGGCACCGCCGGAGGAGTTCGCCAAGGCCGTCCGCGAGGCCCTCACCTCGCCCGAAACCGACGCGCTCGTCGTCGTGTTCGCGCCGCCGATCGCCATCCCCGGCACCGCGTACGCGCGCGCCCTGCGCGAGACCGTCGTGGAACTGGGGCAGCGCAAGCCGATCGTCTCGACGTTCCTCGCCGCGGAAGGCGTGCCGGACGAACTCGCCGTGCTGTCCGGCGACGGCGTGCCGACGCGGGGCTCGATCCCGTCGTACCCGAGCCCCGAACGCGCGGTGAACGCCCTCGCCCGGGTCGTGCGGTACGCGGCGTGGCGGCAACGCCCGCAGGGCACGCTGGTCCGGCCACAGGGGATCCACACCGAACAGGCGCAGGGCATCGTGCGCGAGCTCCTCGAGGCCGACAGCGGCAAGACGACGTTGCTCTCGGACGCCGAAGTCGTGCGGCTGCTGGACTGCTACGGCATCGACGTCGTGCCGTTCCGCATCGTGTCCACTGTGGACGAGGCGGTGGCGGCGGCGGGTGAGCTGGGCTACCCGGTGACGCTCAAGGCCGTCGACGAGCGGCTGCGCGGCCGTCCCGACCTGGCCGGCGTCCGGCTCGACCTGGCCTCCGAGGACTCGGTGCGCAACGCCTACGAGACGTTGCGCGAGGTCTCCGGCGACGACGAGGTCTACGTCCAGCGGATGGCGCCCAAGGGCCTGTCGTGCGTGATCGGGCTGCAGGACGACCCGTCGTTCGGCACGCTCGTCTCGTTCGGGCTGTCCGGCCTGGTCAGCACGCTGCTCGGCGATCGCGCCTACCGGGCCGTCCCGCTCACCGACGTCGACGCCGCGACGCTCCTGCGCGAGCCGCGGACGGCACCGCTGCTCACCGGCTACCGCGGCGACGAGCCGGCCGACCTCGCCGCGCTGCAGGACATGGTGCTGCGCGTGGCGGCGCTGGCCGAGGACAACCCGGAGGTGCGGTCGCTGGTGCTCGACCCCATCCTGGCTTCGCCGGACGGCGCCTTCGTCGCCAACGCCCGCCTGGTGCTGGGCGCCCCGCCGTCCCGGCCCGACACCGGCCCCCGCCGGCTGCGCGCGATCAATCCTCAGGACTGACCGTGGCCACGCTGACCGAGCTGCTGACCAAGCACGCCGCGGACCTGCCGGGCGCGGTGGCGCTCGTGGCCCGCGGCGACCAGGTCGAAGCCGCGGCCGCCGGTTCGGCCGACGCCGAAGGCACCGTGCCGATGGCGCGGGACTCGCTGTTCCGCGTCGCGTCGCTCACCAAGCCGATCACCGCCGCGGCGGTCCTGCTGCTCGTCGACGACGGCGAACTGGCCCTGGACGACCCGATCGCGCGGTGGCTGCCGGAGCTGGCGTCGCCGGTGGTCGTCCGGACACCGGACGGACCGGTCGACGACGTCGTCCCGGCCGTCCGCCCGATCACGGTGGCCGACCTGCTCACCTTCCGCTGCGGGTACGGCCTCACCGAAGACATGACGCCGCCCGCGGTCGACCTGCTGCTGCAGGTGCTGGGCCACCCGGCCGCGTCGCCGCGTGCGCTGTCGCCGGACGAGTGGGCGGCCGCGCTGGCGCAGGTGCCGTTGCTGCACCAGCCGGGACGGGCGTGGCTCTACGACACGGGCTCGGACCTCCAGGGCGTGCTGATCGCGCGGGCCGCCGGCCGCCCGCTGCCGGAGTTCCTGGCGGAGCGGCTGTTCGAGCCGCTCGGCATGGCCGACACGGGGTTCACCGTGCCGACCGCAGCGCTCGGCCGGTTCACCAGTGCCTACCGCCGCGGCGAAGAGGGATTGCGGCTGATCGACTCGCCCGAGGGCCGCTGGAGCGCCCCGCCACCGTTCCCGTCCGGAGCGGGCGGGCTCGTTTCGACGGCCGACGACCTGCTGGCGTTCGCGCGGTTCCTGCGCGACGAGGGCACGGCGGGCGGCCGCCGCCTGCTGACGCCGGAGTCGGTCCACCGCATGACGACCGACCACCTGACGCCCGCCCAGCGGGAAGCCGCGCGGCCGTTCCTGCACGGCCAGGGCTGGGGTTACGGCGGGTCGGTGGACGTCGACGCGAAGGAACCCTGGGAGGCCCTGGGCCGCTACGGCTGGGTCGGCGGTGCAGGCACGTCCCTGCACCTGGTCCCGGCGACGGGCACGGTCTCGGTGCTGCTCACCCAG
>Ga0207678_10001775_pt1 | contig 19743 bp, 12 predicted proteins | sample KBSC63metaG_FD_184319 | JGI IMG/M metagenome (GOLD analysis project Ga0207678, IMG submission 184319) | Corn rhizosphere microbial communities from Kellogg Biological Station, Michigan, USA - KBS C6-3 metaG (SPAdes) (version 2) | ecosystem: Host-associated > Plants > Roots > Rhizosphere > Soil ...
CGTCGAGACGCCCTACCGCAAGGTCGAGAACGGCCGGGTCACCGACACGATCGACTACTTGTCGGCCGACGAGGAAGACCGGCACGTCATCGCCCAGGCCAACGCCACCATCGACGCGCAGGGCCGGTTCACCGAGTCCCGGGTTCTGGTCCGCAAGAAGGGTGGCGAGGTCGACCTGATCCCCGGGGACGAGGTCGACTACATGGACGTGTCGCCGCGGCAGATGGTGTCCGTCGCATCGGCGATGATCCCGTTCCTCGAGCACGACGACGCCAACCGGGCGTTGATGGGCGCCAACATGCAGCGCCAGGCCGTTCCCCTGCTGCGCAGCGAGGCGCCGCTGGTCGGCACCGGCATGGAGCTGCGGGCCGCGGTCGACGCGTCGGACGTCGTTGTCGCAGACAAGCCCGGAGTAGTCGAGGAACTGTCCGCTGACTACATCACGATCATGGCCGACGACGGCACGCGCAATACGTACCGGATGGCCAAGTTCGCTCGGTCGAACCAGGGCACGAGCTTCAACCAGAAGCCGATCGTCGACGAGGGAGACCGCGTCGAGGCGGGCCAGGTTATCGCGGACGGGCCATCCACCGACCACGGCGAGATGGCGCTCGGCAAGAACCTGCTGGTGGCGTTCATGCCGTGGGAGGGCCACAACTACGAAGACGCGATCATCCTCAACCAGCGTCTTGTGCAAGACGACGTGCTGACCTCGATCCACATCGAGGAGCACGAGGTCGACGCGCGAGACACGAAGCTGGGTGCCGAGGAGATCACCCGGGACATCCCGAACGTGTCCGAGGAAGTGCTCGCCGAGCTCGACGAGCGGGGCATCGTGCGCATCGGCGCGGATGTCCGCGACGGCGATGTGCTGGTCGGCAAAGTGACGCCGAAGGGCGAGACGGAGCTGACCCCGGAGGAGCGCCTGCTCCGCGCGATCTTCGGCGAGAAGGCCCGCGAAGTGCGCGACACTTCGATGAAGGTGCCACACGGCGAGTCCGGCAAGGTCATCGGCGTTCGCGTGTTCAGCCGCGAGGACGGCGACGAGCTGGCCCCGGGTGTCAACGAACTCGTGCGGGTCTACATCGCCCAGAAGCGCAAGATCCAGGACGGCGACAAGCTCGCCGGCCGGCACGGCAACAAGGGCGTCATCGCCAAGATCCTGCCGCCAGAGGACATGCCGTTCCTGGAAGACGGCACTCCGGTCGACGTGGTGCTCAACCCGCTCGGTGTGCCGAGCCGAATGAATGTCGGCCAGGTGCTCGAGACGCACCTGGGCTGGGTGGCCCGTACCGGTTGGGAGATCAAGGGCAATCCCGAGTGGGCGGCCCGCCTGCCCGAGGACGCGCACTCCGGCGCGCCCGGCACCAAGGTGGCGACGCCGGTATTCGACGGCGCTAGGGAGTCCGAGATCACCGGCCTACTGGCGGCCACCCATGCCACTCGGGACGGCGAGCAACTGATCGGAGCTACCGGCAAGGCCAGGCTGCTCGACGGTCGGTCTGGAGAGCCGTTCCCGGAGCCGGTGAGCGTCGGGTACGTCTACATCCTCAAGTTGCTGCACCTGGTCGACGACAAGATTCACGCTCGCTCGACCGGCCCGTACTCGATGATCACTCAGCAGCCACTGGGCGGAAAGGCCCAGTTCGGTGGCCAGCGCTTCGGCGAAATGGAGTGCTGGGCCATGCAGGCCTACGGCGCGGCGTACGCGCTGCAGGAGCTGCTCACGATCAAGTCCGACGACATCAACGGTCGCGTCAAGGTCTACGAGGCGATCGTGAAGGGGGAGAACATCCCGGAGCCGGGTATCCCCGAGTCGTTCAAGGTGCTCCTGAAGGAGCTGCAGTCCTTGTGCCTCAACGTCGAGGTGCTCTCGTCCGACGGTGTCGCCGTCGAGATGCGAGACAACGACGACGACTTCTTCCGCGCCGCCGAAGAACTCGGAATCGACCTGTCGCGGCGCGAGCCAAGCTCGGTCGAAGAGGTTTAGGCAGCGAACCCAACTACCCATGTATCGCGTTAGGGGTCCCCGCGAAGTTCTCGAATGAACCGAGAGAACTTCGTGGGGGTAGAGAGAGAAGGAAAAAGTTGCTCGACGTCAATGTGTTCGACGAGCTACGGATAGGTCTGGCAACGGCTGACGCCATCCGCCAGTGGAGTCATGGTGAGGTCAAGAAGCCCGAGACCATCAACTACCGGACACTGAAGCCGGAGAAGGATGGTCTGTTCTGCGAGAAGATCTTCGGTCCCACGCGGGACTGGGAGTGCTACTGCGGCAAGTACAAGCGAGTGCGCTTCAAGGGGATCATCTGCGAGCGGTGCGGTGTTGAGGTCACCCGGGCGAAGGTACGGCGCGAGCGGATGGGTCACATCGAGCTCGCGGCGCCGGTTACCCACATCTGGTACTTCAAGGGTGTCCCGTCCCGGCTGGGCTACCTGCTCGACCTGGCGCCGAAGGATCTCGAGAAGATCATCTACTTCGCGGCGTACTTGATCACCTCGGTGAACGACGAGGAGCGGCACCGCGACCTGCCCACGCTCGAGGCGGAGGTCAGCGCGGAGAAGTCGACGCTGGAGAAGAAGCGCGACGCCGAGATCGAGGCCCGGGCCAAGAAGCTCGAGACCGACCTGGCCGAACTCGAGGCTGAGGGCGCCAAGAGTGACGTGCGGCGCAAGGTCCGCGAGGGCGGCGATCGCGAAATGCGCCAGATCCGTGATCGGGCCCAGCGCGAGATCGACCGGCTGGACGAGGTGCTGGACACGTTCCGCAAGCTCGACGTCAAGCAGTTGATCAGCGACGAGCTGCTCTACCGAGAGCTGCGCGAACGGTTCGGCGAGTACTTCGAGGGCGGCATGGGCGCCGAGGCGCTCCAGACGCTGCTGCAGAACTTCGACCTGGAAGCTGAGGCGGAGTCGCTGCGCGAGACGATTCGCACGGGCAAGGGGCAGAAGAAGCTCCGCGCCCTCAAGCGGCTGAAGGTCGTCGCATCGTTCCTGAACACGACCAACTCGCCGCTCGGCATGGTGCTCGACTGCGTTCCGGTGATCCCGCCGGACCTGCGCCCGATGGTGCAGCTCGACGGCGGCCGGTTCGCCACGTCGGACCTGAATGACCTGTACCGCCGAGTGATCAACCGCAACAACCGGTTGAAGCGGCTCATCGACCTCGGCGCGCCGGAGATCATCGTCAACAACGAGAAGCGGATGTTGCAGGAGTCCGTGGACGCGCTGTTCGACAACGGTCGTCGCGGCCGCCCGGTCACGGGGCCGGGCAACCGCCCGCTGAAGTCACTGTCCGACCTGTTGAAGGGCAAGCAGGGCCGGTTCCGCCAGAACCTGCTCGGCAAGCGCGTCGACTACTCCGGACGTTCGGTGATCATCGTCGGGCCGCAGCTCAAGCTGCACCAGTGTGGCCTGCCCAAGGGCATGGCGCTCGAGCTGTTCAAGCCGTTCGTGATGAAGCGGCTGGTCGACCTGTCGCACGCGCAGAACATCAAGTCCGCCAAGCGCATGGTCGAGCGGGCCCGCCCGGTCGTGTGGGACGTGCTCGAAGAGGTCATCAGCGAGCACCCGGTGCTGCTGAACCGCGCTCCGACGCTGCACCGGCTTGGCATCCAGGCGTTCGAGCCGCAGCTGGTCGAGGGCAAGGCGATTCAGATCCACCCCCTCGTTTGCACCGCGTTCAACGCTGACTTCGACGGCGACCAGATGGCGGTGCACGTGCCGCTGTCGGCCGAGGCGCAGGCCGAGGCCCGCGTGCTGATGCTCTCGACGAACAACATCCTCAAGCCTGCCGACGGTCGGCCGGTGACCATGCCGACTCAGGACATGATCCTGGGTCTCTACCACCTGACCGCGCTCCGGCCGGAGCAGGACGGTGCCGGTCGGGTGTTCTCGTCCGAGGCCGAGGCGATCATGGCCCGCGACGGCCGGACGCTCGGTCTGCAGGCCCCGGCGAAGATCCGGCTGACCGGTGTCGCCGTCGTCGACAACGGCGTGAAGGGCGAGCCGTGGGTCGCCCCGGAGGGATGGCAGCCGGGCGAGCCGCTCATCGTGGAGACCACGCTCGGCCGCTGCCTGTTCAACGAGGCGCTGCCGACGGACTACCGGTTCGTCAACTACGAGGTGACGAAGAAGGAGCTCGGGCAGATCGTCAACGACCTGGCCGAGCGATACCCGAAGGTCGAGGTCGCCTCGACCCTGGACGCGCTCAAGGCGGCCGGCTTCTATTGGGCGACCCGGTCCGGCATCACGATCGCGATCGACGACGTCGTCACGCCACCGAACAAGGCCGAGATTCTCGACCGGTACGAGAAGGACGCGGAGAAGATCGAGAAGCAGTACCTGCGCGGCGTGATCACCGAAGAGGAGCGGCGTCAGGAACTGGTGGAGGTCTGGACCAAGGCGACCAGCGAGGTTGCCAAGGAAATGGAGAACAATTTCCCCAAGACCAACACCGTCTACATCATGGTCAACTCGGGTGCCCGGGGGAACATGATGCAGATGCGCCAGATCGCCGGCATGCGGGGCTTGGTCGCAAACCCCAAGGGCGAGATCATCCCGCGGCCGATCAAGGCGAACTTCCGCGAGGGCCTGTCAGTGCTGGAGTACTTCATCGCCACGCACGGTGCTCGCAAGGGTCTCGCCGACACGGCGCTGCGCACCGCCGACTCGGGCTATCTGACTCGGCGGCTCGTCGACGTCTCGCAGGATGTGATCATCCGGGAAGAGGATTGCGGAACCGATCGCGGTGTCATGCTCCCGATCGCACATCCCGCGGCTGACGGCACCCTCGTCAAGGACGTGCACGTCGAGACGTCGGTGTACGCGCGGGTGCTCGCCGAGGACGTCGTCGTCGACGGCGCCACCGTGGCCGCGGCCGGTGCTGATCTCGGTGACGTCCTGATCGACGACCTCATCGCGCGCGGTGTGTCCCAGGTTCGGGTGCGTTCCGTGCTGACCTGCGAGTCGGCGTTGGGGACCTGCGCGATCTGCTACGGCCGGTCCTTGGCGTCGGGCAAGCTCGTGGATGTCGGCGAGGCCGTCGGCATCATCGCCGCGCAGTCCATCGGCGAGCCCGGTACCCAGCTGACGATGCGGACGTTCCACACCGGCGGTATCGCCGGCGAGGACATCACCCACGGTTTGCCCCGCGTGGGCGAGCTGTTCGAGGCCCGCGTGCCCAAGGGCATGTCCCCGATCAGCGAGGCCGCCGGGCGGGTACGCGTCGAGGAATCTGACGGCACGAAGGGCTCGACCCGTCGCATCGTCATCACCCCAGACGACGGCGCGGAGGAGAAGGAGTATCCGATCTCCCGTCGCGCCCGGCTCCTGGTCAACGACGGTGACAGCGTCGAGGTCGGTCAGCAGCTCGTCGCCGGTGCGGTGAATCCGCACGATGTGTTGCGGATCATGGGCCCGCGTGAGGTGCAGCTGCACCTCGTTCGCGAGGTCCAGGAGGTCTACCGCAGCCAGGGCGTCGCGATCCACGACAAGCACATCGAGGTCATCGTCCGGCAGATGCTCAAGCGCATCACGGTGATCGACTCCGGCGCGACCGAGTTCCTGCCCGGTTCGCTCGTGGAGCGGTCGGCGTTCGAGTCGGAGAACCGGCGAGTCGTGGCGGAGGGTCACGAACCCGCGTCGGGCCGGCCGGTGCTGATGGGCATCACCAAGGCGTCGCTGGCCACGGAGTCATGGTTGTCGGCGGCATCGTTCCAGGAGACGACCCGCGTGCTCACGGACGCCGCTATCTCGGCGAAGAGCGACTCGCTCGTCGGCCTGAAGGAGAACGTGATCATCGGCAAGTTGATCCCGGCCGGTACCGGTATCGCCCGGTACCGCAACGTCGAGGTCAACCCGACCGAGGAGGCCCGTGCGGCCGCGTTCTCCATGGTCGGATACGACGAGAGCGACTACTACGGGTTCGGCAACGCCAACGCCACCCTGGGCCCGGCGGTACCGCTGGACGACTACGGCTACGACGACTACCGGTAGCCGCCGCCCTTAGCAATCGGGGACGGAACTGCTCGTATTGCGAGCATTCCGTCCCCGATTCTTGTCAGTGGGCGCGGGATTGCTTGATCAAGGACTTGCCGAAATCCCAGATCATCGCGCTCCCGGCATGCGCTTCGTCCATCACCGATACGAACGCGGCGAGGAAGCGATCCACCTCGGCCTCGCCGATGATCAGCGGCGGGATGAGTTTGATCACCTCCAAGTGGTCGCCCGAGACCTGGGTCAGGATGCCGTGCTTGTGATACAGCGCGTGCACGATCAGCTGTGCGAATAGGCCTTTGCGGGCGGCCTGCAGCGCCATCCAGGACGCCCGCAAGCGCCAGGACGAGGGGCGGCCGAACTCGACGCCGATCATCAGGCCGCGACCACGGACGTCGGCGATCAGCTCATATCGATCGACGAGCTCGGTCAGCCGTGACTGCAGCAGGTCGCCCATCTTTCGGGCGTTGGCCACGACGGCGTCCTGCTCGAAGACGTGGAGGGTGGCAAGCCCGGCGGCCATCGCTTGGGCGTTCGAACCGAAGGTGGAGTCGTGGACGAGTACCCGGTCCATGGACGAGTAGACCTTCTGGAAGATCCAGTCCCGGCCGAGCGTCGCCCCGACCGGCACGTAGCCGCCCGACAATGCCTTGGCAACCGCGACCAGATCCGGCTGCACGGACTCGTGGTCGTAGGCATAGAAGTCGCCCGTGCGCCCCAGCCCGCATTGCACTTCATCGGCGATGAGCAGGGCCTGGTGATTGGCCAGCAACTCCGCCGCGGCGGGGAGAAACCCGGGCGGGCTCACCGCCACCCCCTTGCCTTGAATGGGTTCGATCAAGAATCCGGCGACGTCGCCCTTGGCCAGCTCTTGGCGCAGCCGATCGACGTCCCCGAACGGGATCATCGTGTCGGGAAGGAGCGGGTTGAATCCGCGCCGGAATTCCTTGGCGCCGTTGACCGAGAGCGAACCCGCGGTCAATCCGTGGAACGCGTGGTCGCAGTAAACGATGCGCCGACGGCCCGTGGCGTACCGGGCGAACTTAAGGGCCGCCTCGACGGCCTCCGTGCCGCTGTTTCCGAAGTAGACCCGATCCAGGTGCGGCGTCGTGGCGAGCAGCCGCTCGGCGAGCACGCCGGCCAGCGGCGGCGCGTCGAACTGGGTCAGGTCGGCGAGATCGGCGTTGATAACGTCGTGAATGGCCTGGCGGACGACCGGATGGTGGCGCCCCAGCGCGAATACGCCGAAACCCGCGAGCATGTCGAGGTACTCGCGGCCGTCCTCGTCGTAGAGGTAGGCCCCTGAGGCGCGTGCATAGAACTGATCGAACCCGATCGTGTGCAACATGCGCGATAGCTGGGGGTTGAGATACCTCTGCTGCAACGCGTAACGTTCCGGCCCGCGCTGCCGCAACACCTCGGTCACATCGAACTGATCCACGATCCGTCCCCACTCGTCCGGTCACGGCCGCGCACCTACGATGGTCCGCGGCGTCCGGCGCCGCCGAAACGTGGTGCGTTTCTCGCACCTAAGCTTAGGGAGTAGCGACATTGGGTTTGACCGGAAGAGGGACGGACAGGACGACGCCGTGATCCGACGTGGCTCGCCGGCCGAGGCGTCGCCGGAGCAGCGACGCGTGCTGGACGATCTCGCCGACCAGGCCGAATCCCAGGCAACGGCCGAGAACTTCCCCGTAGCACTGCGGATTCTGCCGCGTGGTGCTCGCGAAAACCTCATGCACACCTACCGCTACGCGCGCTTCGTCGATGACGTCGGCGACGCTGCGGTGGGTGATCGGCTGGCTCTGCTGGACGCGGTCGAGGCTGACGTCCGTGCGCTGTGGACCGGAGGCGCTCGCCTCGCGCCGGTGACGGGTCTGGCCGGCTTGATCGCCGATGGCCTGCCGGCCCGGCCACTGCTCGACTTGATCCAAGCCAATCGCATGGACCAGACGATCCGCGGGTACGCCACCTTCGAAGATCTGCTCGGCTACTGCCAGTACTCGGCCGCGCCGATTGGTCAAATCGTGCTGCATATCGCGGGACGCGCCACCACGCAGAACATCGCCGACTCGGACGTCGTATGTAACGCGCTGCAAGTGCTCGAGCACTGCCAGGACGTCGGGGAGGACGCGCAGGCGGGACGGGTGTACCTGCCCGGAGAGGACCTCCGGGAGCAAGCGGTCGGTGCGGCCGCGTTGCGCTCGGCCGTGGCGAGTCCGGCACTGCGCCGAGTGATCGGCCGCCAGGTTCGGCGGGCCTGGGCGATGCTCGAGACAGGCGATGCGCTCGTCGCCCGGTTGTGGGGTTGGCCGCGGATCGCGGTAGCCGGCTACGTTGCCGGCGGCCGCGCGACTGCAGACGCGTTGCGCGAGGCCGACTACGAGGTTCTCGCGGCAGCCGTGAAACCGACGAAGCGGCGAACCCTGCGCCACGCGCTGCCGTTGCTGGTCGCCCGGTGACCGCCGGCGCAACGTTGCCGGCTGATATCGCTGCCGCATACCGCACGTGCGAGCAGATCACCGGCGAGCAAGCGCGCAACTTCGCGTGGGGCATCCGGCTGCTGCCTGGCGCCAAGCGGCGCGCATTGTCAGCCGTGTACGCGATGGCTCGGCGCATCGACGACATCGGGGACGGCCAGCTTTCCGACGAGCACAAGCTGGCGGAGTTGAAGGCGGCGCGACGCGCCGCGACCGACCCGGAAGACCCGGACGACCCCGTCCAGGTGGCTCTCGCCCACGCGGCTACCGTGCTGCCCATTCCGCTCGACGCCTTCGATGAACTCGTTGACGGTTGCGAGATGGACGTGATGCACCGCAGTTACTGCGATCTAACGGAACTCATCGACTACTGCCGTTGTGTCGCCGGGTCGATCGGTCGGCTCTCGCTCGGCGTGTTCGACCCGCCCCTGCGCGGCGAAAACGTCACCGAAGCGAAGCGGCTGGCCAATACGCTGGGCGTCGCGTTGCAGCTCACCAATATCCTCCGAGACATCCGGGAAGATCTCGCGGCCGGCCGGGTGTATCTGCCCAGGAAGGATCTCGAGCTCTTTGGCGTCGAGCTGCAGACGACGGGCGACGGCACGCTCGACCCGCAGGAGGGCCGGCTCGCGGAACTCATCCGGTTCGAGGCCGCCCGGGCCGCCGGGCGTTACGACGAGGGGTTGCGGCTTTTGCCGATGCTGGACTGGCGGAGCGCCGCCTGCGCGGGAGCGATGGCCGGCATCTATCGAGAACTGCTCGGCCGCATTGCCGCCGACCCCACCATCGTCATGCGCGGACGAGCCGCTCTGCCGACGCGCGACAAGCTCCGGGTGGCGATCAGGGCGATGGCGCGGAGGAGCTCCGCATGAGTACGAGCGCCATCGTTGTCGGAGGCGGGCTCAGCGGGATCGCAGCGGCACTGCGGTTGGCCGATGCGGGCGCGACGGTTCAGCTCGTTGAAGGGCGCCCGCGACTAGGCGGAGCTGCTTTCTCCTTCCGGCGGCGCGATCTGTCGATCGACAACGGCCAGCATGTATTCCTGCGCTGTTGCGAGGCGTACCGCGAGCTGGTTCGCCGCCTCGATGGCGAGGACAACGTTGTGCTCCAGCCCAGATTGTCCATTCCCATCCTGGCGCCGGGCGGTCGCAGTGCGAAGCTGTCCCGGCTACCGGGCGTGCCGGCACCGCTGCACCTCTCGGCCGCGCTTGCCGGATATCGCCTGCTGTCGGTAACCGAGCGGGCGCGGGCAGTTGGCGGTGCGCTGGCGTTGCGCCGGCTCGATCCCGCCAACGCGGCGCTTGACGCGCAGACCCTGGGCGCCTTTCTTCGGGATCACGGGCAGACCGATGCGATCATCACCGCGCTCTGGGGTGTCGTCGGCACGGCGACGCTCAACCTGAACCCGAACGAGGCGTCGCTTGCCCTTGCGGCCAAGGTATTCCGGACCGGCCTGCTCGACCACGCCCCGGCGTCAGATGTTGGCTACGCCGCAACGCCGCTCGGCGCGCTGCATTCCGACGCGGCGGCTCGGGCGCTGGACGCCGCCGGCGTCGAGGTGCTGCTCGCCCACCGAGCGGAACGGGTCCAGCCCGTCGATGCCGGGATGAGCGTCGCCGCCCGTACTCGCGACGGTTCCCGCCAGCTGGTCGCCGACGCGGTCGTACTCGCGGTACCCCACTACGAGGCCTTTCCGGCGGCACCGGTTCTTGCCGAGACGCCGGCTGCCGCGGCGGCGGACCTCGGCTCCAGCGCGATCGTCAACGTGCATGTCATCTACGACCGCCGGGTCACCGACTTGCCGTTCGCCGCCGCGGTTCGCTCGCCGGTGCAATGGTTCTTCGACCGCACGGATACGTCCGGGCTCAAGGAAGGGCAATACCTGGCGGTCACCGTGTCAGCAGCTGACGGGATCGTTGACGAACCGAGCCGGTCCTTGCAGGCGCGATACGTCGCCGCTCTGGCTGACCTGCTGCCGGCGGCGGCGCGCGCTTCGGTCGTCGACGCGTTCGTGACGCGGGAACGGCGCGCGACATTTCGCCAGGCCGCCGGCAGCGCGGCTCGGCGCCCAGCGGCTGACACCGGCGTCGACGGGCTGTGGCTTGCCGGCGCCTGGACCGACACCGGATGGCCGGACACGATGGAGAGTGCGGTACGAAGTGGGCTGGCCGCTGCGGACGGCGTGCTCGGTGCCGCCGGCAGCCGCGGATCGGAGCTGGCCGCGTGACCCGTTCGATTCCCACGGCCATCGGCCGCGCCCGAGAAGTGGTCATTCCGGCGCTGCGCGCTGCCGTTGCGCAGCTCGAGCCGCGCATGGCGCTGGTGGCGGGCTATCAGCTCGATTGGAACGACGAGTTCGGCAATCCGATCGAACACGGGGGCGGCAAGGCGCTGCGGCCCACGCTCGCGATCATCAGTGCCGAAGCAGCAGGCGGCACGCTCGCCGATGGGGTGCCTCCGGCTGTCGCGGTGGAGCTCGTCCACAACTTCTCCCTGCTGCACGACGATGTCATGGACCGCGACCTGGAACGGCGACACCGGCCGACCGGGTGGGTGGTATTCGGCGACGGTCAGGCGATCTTGGCCGGCAACGCCATGCTCACGCTTGCGTTCGATGTGTTGCTGTCCCACGGCGAGGCCGGGGTGCGGGCCTTGCCCTGCCTGACCGAGGCGGTGCACCAGCTCATCAGCGGGCAGTCCGACGATCTGGCGTTCGAGGGATCCGCGGCGGTTGATCTTGCAGCGTGCTTGCACATGGAGGCGGGCAAGACCGGGGCGCTGCTCGCCTGCTCCGCGGCGATCGGTGCGGCCGCGGTGCGCGGCCGAGATCAGCTCGTCAACGCGCTGTGGCGTTTTGGCGCCGAATTGGGGATGGCCTTCCAACTGGTCGACGACATCCTCGGTATAACCGGAGACCCGGTAATCACGGGGAAGTCGTCGTCTTCTGACGTTCGCGCGGGCAAGCGCAGTGCGCCAGTAGTCGCCGCCCTGACGTCGGGAACGAACGCCGGTCGGCGGCTGGCAGCACTGCTCGGGGACGGTCGGCCCGACTCTGAGGAGGAAGTGCGGCTCGCCACCGAACTCATTTCGGAGGCGGGCGGCTTGGACTGGGCAGCTCGCGAGGCGGATCGCCGGCTCGGGGCGGCGCTGGCCGCTCTTGAGGACGCGTCATTGCCCAGCGCTGCCTTACACGATCTTGTGACATTAGCGCGATACGTTGTCGAGCGCGATCATTAACAACTGGAAGCCATCACGGTGACAACGGAGCTGGGACAAGCACTCGACCACAGCGAAGTGGGCGAGGCCCTGAAGCGTGCTCAGGAGTATGTGCTCGGGCGACAGAACCCCGCGGGCTGGTGGAAAGGCGAGCTGCGCACGAACGTCACAATGGATGCCGAGGACCTGCTGCTGCGGCAGTTCCTCGGCATTTTGCGGCCGGACGAGCTCGAGCAAGCCGCACGCTGGATCCGCTCTCAGCAACGGACTGACGGTACGTGGGCGAACTTCGAGGGCGGCCCGGCCGATCTGTCCACGACGGTCGAGGCCTACGTCGCGCTTCGCCTGGCCGGCGATGCCCTTGACGATCGCCATCTCGTTTCGGCCCGGGAATGGATCCGCGAGCACGGCGGCCTGGAATCCACGCGAGTGTTCACCCGGATCTGGCTCGCGTTGTTCGGTGAGTGGTCGTGGGATGAGCTGCCGACCATGCCGCCCGAGATCGTGCTGTTGCCACGGTGGCTGCCGCTCAACGTCTACGACTGGGGCTGCTGGGCCCGCCAGTCCGTCGTCCCGATCACCGTGGTCGCGTCGTTGCGCCCGGTGCGCCCGCTGCCGTTCACGGTCGCCGAGCTGCGTTCCGGGGGACTGCCGGCCGAGCGTCGCCGAGCACCAACGCGCAGCGTGGCTCGCGCTTTTCAGCTACTCGACCGCGTGCTGTACCGCTATGAGCGCTCGCGGGTGAAGCCGGGGCGATCAGCCGTGCTGCACCGCGCCGCCGAGTGGATCATCGCCCGGCAAGAGGCCGATGGCGGGTGGGGCGGGATCCAGCCGCCCTGGGTGTACTCGATCCTGGCCCTCCATCTGCTCGGCTACCCCCTCGACCATCCGGTGCTGGCGGCTGCCATCCAGGGATTGGAGGGGTTCCTCGTCCACGAGCAGACGCCCGCCGGCGTCGTGCGGCGCCTCGAGGCGTGCCAATCACCCGTCTGGGACACGTGCTTGGCCGTTATCGCCCTTGCTGATGCGGGCGTCCCGGCCGCCGACCCGGCGCTCCGCCGGGCGGGGGAGTGGCTGCTGGGCGAGGAGATCCGGGTCCGCGGGGACTGGTCCGTGCGCAGACCGGACCTCGCACCGGGCGGATGGGCGTTCGAGTTCGCCAACGACGGCTACCCCGATGTCGACGACACCGCCGAAGTCGTTTTGGCGCTCGACCGGCTCGAGCCGACGGTGCCCACGGCAGATGCGATCGAGCGCGGCGTCGCGTGGGCGGTCGGCATGCAGTCATCCGACGGTGGCTGGGCCGCCTTCGACGCCGACAACACCCGGCGGCTTATCGAGAAACTGCCGTTCTGCGATTTCGGCGCCGTCATCGACCCGCCGTCGGCCGACGTGACCGCGCACGTCGTCGAGATGCTCGCGGCCCGGGGTCTGGCGCGCACCGAAGCGGCCCAGGATGGCGTGCGCTGGCTCCTGGACGCGCAGGAGCCGGACGGCTCGTGGTTCGGCCGATGGGGTGCGAATCACGTCTACGGCACCGGCGCCGCTGTTCCGGCATTGGTCGCCGCCGGAGTCGCCCCGGATTCGCTACCAGTGAGACGCGCCGTTCGCTGGCTGCACGGGGTGCAGAACTTCGACGGCGGATGGGGGGAAGACCTGCGCTCCTACGACGACGCATCGTGGCGAGGGCAGGGCGCGTCCACGGCCTCTCAGACCGCGTGGGCGTTGCTGGCTCTGCTCGCCGCGGGCGATGAGAGCCAGGCGGTCGACCGCGGAATCCGATGGTTGGTGGACACCCAGCAGGAGAACGGCGGGTGGGACGAATCGCTCTACACCGGCACCGGTTTTCCCCGGGCGTTCTATATCAACTATGAGATGTATCGACACCTATTTCCCGTCAGCGCTTTAGGCCGCTACGCTCGCCGGCTCGGGGTGATCGACGGGGTGAGCGAGCAAGCTGCGCAGGCGCGCCGGCGAACGGCGCCTGTGCCTGGACCGGGTCCCCGCGAAAACGCGGTGCGTTTCGGTGGAATGTCCGGGCGCGAAGACGCACAGGGTTTTCGCGCGGAGTATGAGCGCTTGCGCGAAGAGGTTGGCCAATGAGCGAGCTGCTGGTCGTGACCGCGCTGCGCACGGAATACGCGGCGTTGGCCGGGCAGGTGCCGGGCGCGCTGGTCGAGCGGTGCGGCATGGGCATGAAACGCGTGCAGGCGTGGGTGCCTCGAATCGCGGCGCTGGCGCCAGATGCAGTCGTGGTGGCCGGGGTTGGCGGCGGCGTCAGCCCGGAGCTGCGGGCCGGCGACGTAGTCGTGGCCAGCGAGGTCCGCGACGACATCGGGCGTACCGTCCTGCGCGCGGCCGCGCCGCTGGTGGCCGCGTTACGGCAGCAGGGCCTGCGAGTGCACATCGGGCCGATGGTGAGTACGGATCACATCGTCACTGGGCCGGAGCGTGAGCGGTTGGCGCGCACCGGAGCGCTCGCGGTCGACATGGAGTCCTCGGCGGTCGTGCGGGCGCTGCCGACCCGGGACCTGCCGGTGGCGGTGGTGCGCGTGATCGTGGACACCGCGTACACGCCGTTGGGTCGATTGCGCACGGTCGGTGCGGGGGCGAAGGCGCTGCGGGTGCTGCGCCGGATCGGCCCGTCGCTGAGGGTGTGGGCGGACCTGGCCGGGCCGCGGTCGGTGGTGTTGGCCGGTCCTCGGTCGTTCTGCGCCGGCGTCGATCGGGCGATCGACATCGTCGAGCAGGCCTTGCGGCGCTACCCGCGTCCGGTCTACGTGCGCCGGCAGATCGTGCACAACGCGCACGTCGTCGCCGATCTGCAGCGGCAGGGCGCGGTGTTCGTCGACGAGCTGGACGAGGTGCCGGACAACACCGCCGTCGTGTTCTCCGCGCACGGTGTGGCCCCGGCTGTCCGGGCCGAGGCCAAACGGCGCAACCTGACGGTTGTGGATGCGACCTGCCCGCTGGTTGCGAAGGTCCACACCGAGGCGCGACGGTTCCTGGCCCGGGGGGACACGGTTCTGCTGGTGGGGCACGACGGTCATGACGAGACGGAGGGAACCCTCGGCGAGGGTGACATCCAGCTGGTACGCACCCCCGCGGACGCGGCGGGGGTCCGCGTGGACGACCCGTCGCGAGTGTCCTACCTGACGCAAACCACCCTGGCCGTTGACGAGGTGGCTCAGGTCGTCGACGTGTTGCGCGAGCGGTTCCCGCTCCTTTCGGCCCCGCCGACGGAAGACATCTGCTACGCGACCACCAATCGCCAGCACGCGGTACTCGCCATCGCCGACGAATGCGACATCGTCATCGTGGTCGGCTCGCAGAACTCGTCGAACTCCAAGCGGCTGGTCGAGGTCGCTGAGCGGGCCGGGACACCCGCATATCTGGTCGACGACGCGTCTAGCATCGCACCAGAATGGATCATGAATGCCCGCCGGATCGGCCTGACCGCCGGCGCATCCGCGCCGCCTCACCTCGTCGACGAGGTGATCGGCACGTTGCGTGCGCTCGGTCCGGTTGACGTCGTCGAGCGTGAGGTGACCCGCGAGGATATTCGGTTCACGCTCCCCAAGGAGGTTTCGGACTGATGGCCATTCCCATGCGGCAGAGTGCCCGCATCGGTTGGTACCTGATCTCGAAGAAGATCCGCCGCGTCGAGAAGTTTCCGCTGATCGTCGAGCTGGAACCCCTGTTCGCCTGCAACCTCAAGTGCCACGGTTGCGGCAAGATCCAGCAACCGCACGATCTGCTCCGGCAGCGGATGCCGGTTGAGCGCGCGGTCGCTGCCATCGAGGAATCCGGGGCGCCTATGGTGTCGATCGCCGGCGGCGAGCCGATGATGCACCCGCAGATCGACGACATGGTCAACGAGCTCGTCAAGCGGAAGAAGTACGTCTACCTGTGCACCAACGCAGAGCTGATCCGCAAGCGCTGGGACAAGTTCGACTTCACGCCGTCGCCGTACTTCGCCTTCGCTATCCACATCGATGGCCTTCGGGATCGGCACGACGAGTCCGTCGCCAAGGAGGGCGTGTTCGACGAGGCCGTCGCGGCCATCACGTTCCTCAAGGAGAAGGGGTTCCGAGTTACGACCAACTCGACCTTCTTCAACACCGACACGCCGCAGACCATCATCGACGTCCTGAACTTCTTGAACGACGAGGTCAAGGTCGACCAGATGATGATCTCGCCGGCCTATGCGTATGAGAAGGCACCCGATCAAGACCATTTCCTGGGCGTCACCGAGACCCGTGAGCTGTTCGCCAAGGCCTTCGCCGGCGGCAACCGCAAGCGCTGGCGGCTCAACCACTCGCCACTGTTCCTCGACTTCCTCGAAGGAAAGGTCGACTTCGAGTGCACGGCGTGGGGGATCCCGTCGTACTCGCTACTCGGTTGGCAGCGCCCCTGCTATCTCATGTCGGACGGCTACGTCTCCACCTACAAGGAGCTGATAGAGACCACCGACTGGTCCAAGTACGGTCGCGGCCGCGACCCGCGCTGCAATAACTGCATGGCCCACTGCGGCTACGAACCGACCGCGGTTCTTGCCACGATGGGTTCACTCAAGCAGAGCCTGCGGGCCATGCGGGAACAGGGCTGACGACGATCTTCAGTTGACGATCAGACCTGCGACGAATCGCAGTCACGGTCCGGGTCGGCTAGGGCTCGAGGTCGGCCAGCCGTTTGCGAGGCGCCGGACGGGTGAGGCCACCCTCGCGGAATCGGTCCGTATCCAGCCGTGGCCGCCGGCTCGGAGTCGTCGAGGGGACCGGCTCGGCGATCGGTACGTTCGAGGCCGTCGCCTCGGAGACCGGCACCTCCGAGACCGGCACCTCGAGGACATCGGTGCCGCAGTCGGCGAGTGACTTGGAGCGACCGATAAAGACGACGCCGACGATCATGGCGGCGATGGAGGCGGCTTCGGCGGCCAGCCCAGGTATCGAGACCGAGACCGTGTCGCCGAGCAGGAAGATGCCGAGCGCGATCCCGGCAATCGGCTCGGCGGCGGCGATAGGCGGCAAGGAGCGGTCCAGCCGAGCAGCCCTAAACGCGCTCTGCGAGAGCGCGATACCCACGATGGCGGCACCGATTACGACGTAGACCCATGCGTGGAGGAAGACTTGCCGGACGCCCAGGTGGTCGAGATTGAAGGCCGCGGCCCGGGTGCTGACGTCTTGGAGGCCGTACAGCAGGCCGGCACCGGTCGCGAAGAGGACGGAGCGGACGACCAGCCCTCGACGAGTCCCGACGATCACCAGGGTGGCGACGACGCCGGCGACCACCGCGATCGCGAGCACGACCACCGCTCGATTGGCCTTCGGGTGGTCCGAGGAGAGCGGATCACCCACCGCGAGAAATACCCCGAGCGCGGCGCTGACCAGGAGCGCGCCGAGGATCTCGTGCCATCGCACGCGCTGATTGGAGAGGAACGCGGCGATGATGAACGCGAACAGGAGGCTCGCGGACAGCAGCGGCTCGACGACAGCGACAGACGCGAGGCCGAGGGCCAGGCCGCCGAGCAGCTGACCGATGATCATGACGATGATGCCCGCCCACCAGGCCCGCTGGTGCATCAGGTCGAGCAGCAGCCGAACCGCATGTCCGGACGATTCCTTCGACCGGGCTGCGACGCGCTGCTGCAGCACGTAGCCGAGACCCAGGCAAATGGCTGCGGCGATTCCGACAAAGAAGACCATGCGGTCCGCCTACCGACCCGTCGGGACGAGCCGTCGGACCGCGCGCATGGGTCCACGGTACTGGGCCAAGCTCTCGGCTCAACTGTGGATTGGGTTGGTGGATGCCATTTGTCGCGATCGGCGCGGGCCGGCTCGGCCGGCAACGGGGAGTCGGATGATCCGGAACCAACTGCGTGCATGAACCGTCGTCATGGCCACGCGATATGCATATCGTTCGGCTCGCGGCGGTCTCTCGGGTGACGATTGACTCGTCCGGTCCCCTACTTTGACCCCTTCGATCCCCGCGAGTATCGTTAATGAGCGTGCCCGGAGCGATCCGGGCCTTGACCCGTGCCCGCCAACGGCCGGTCGGTTAGCGGTCCCGCCCGAGGACCGGGCCACTGGCGATGAGCAGGACCGGGCGACACCGTCCAGACCGGGATATTCCGGGCTGGCCTGCGGGCCGGGTGCGACACACCCGACCTCGGGGACCGGTGAAGTAACAGCAGCACCACCAGTACCACCCACGGCGACGCTCGACAACCGTTGACGACAGAGGAGATTGCAGGCCGCATGCCTACGATCCAGCAGCTGGTCCGCAAGGGCCGGCAGGACAAGATCGGCAAGACGAAGACGCCGGCTCTGAAGGGTTCCCCCCAGCGCCGGGGTGTCTGCACGCGCGTTTATACGACGACGCCCAAGAAGCCGAACTCTGCGTTACGCAAGGTCGCCCGGGTCCGGCTGACCAGCGGCATCGAGGTCACTGCCTACATACCGGGGGTCGGCCACAACCTGCAGGAGCACTCGATCGTGCTGGTCCGTGGCGGCCGCGTGAAGGATCTGCCCGGGGTTCGCTACAAGATCATCCGAGGGTCGCTCGATACGCAGGGCGTCCGCAACCGGAAGCAGGCCCGCAGCCGCTACGGCGCGAAGAAGGAGAAGGGCTGATGCCGCGCAAAGGCCCCGCTCCGCGTCGTCCGCTGGTGATCGATCCGGTTTACAACTCGACGCTCGTCTCTCAGCTGGTCAACAAGATCTTGCTCCGGGGCAAGCGTTCGGTTGCCGAGAAGATCGTCTACGGGGCGCTCGAAGGCGCCCGCGAGAAGACCGGCACGGACCCGGTGGTAACGCTCAAGCGCGCCCTCGACAACGTCAAACCGACGATCGAAGTGAAGAGTCGCCGGGTCGGCGGTGCCACCTATCAGGTGCCGGTCGAGGTCAAGGCCGGTCGAAGCACGACGCTGGCGCTCCGCTGGTTGGTGGGTTACTCCCGCCAGCGCCGCGAGAAGACGATGACCGAGCGTTTGATGAACGAGCTGCTGGACGCCAGCAACGGCTTGGGCGCGAGCGTCAAACGCCGTGAGGACACACACAAGATGGCCGAATCGAACAAGGCATTCGCACATTACCGCTGGTAGCGCACCCACGAAGTTCTCGCCGCGCTCGAAGACTTCGCCGGGCCCCCGCTCCGGACCAACCCGCTGAATTAGCAAGAAGGAAAGATGGCTAGGAACGCCGAACTCGCCAAGACCCGCAACATCGGGATCATGGCGCATATCGACGCGGGCAAAACCACGACGACCGAGCGCATTCTCTTCTACACCGGCATCAACTACAAGATCGGCGAGGTGCACGACGGCGCCGCGACGATGGACTGGATGGAGCAGGAGCAGGAGCGCGGCATCACGATCACGTCCGCGGCCACCAAGTGCACCTGGAAGGGCCACACGATCAACATCATCGACACGCCCGGCCACGTCGACTTCACGGTCGAGGTCGAGCGGTCGTTGCGCGTCCTGGACGGCGCAGTTGCCGTCTACGACGGTGTCGCAGGCGTGGAGCCACAGACGGAAACGGTGTGGCGGCAGGCGGACAAGTACAACGTCCCGCGCATGTGCTTCGTGAACAAGCTCGACCGTACCGGCGCCGACTTCTTCCGTTGCGTACAGATGATGATCGACCGGCTCAACGCGACGCCCTTGGTGCTCCAGCTGCCAATCGGAGCCGAGAGTGACTTCATCGGAGTTGTCGACCTGATCGGCCTGCGGGCGCTCACGTGGCGTGGCGAGACGAAGAAGGGCGAGGACTACGCGATCGAGGAGATCCCGGCCGAACTGACCGGGCAGGTGGTCGAGTGGCGCGAGAAGCTGCTGGAGACGCTGTCCGAGGCCGACGACTCCATTCTCGAGGCTTACCTGGGCGGCGAGGAGCTGTCCGATGCGACGCTGAAGGCCGCTATTCGCCGAGCCACGATCGCTGGCGCATTGAATCCGGTCCTTTGCGGATCGGCATTCAAGAACAAAGGTGTTCAGCCGATGCTGGACGCGGTGATCGACTATCTGCCGTCACCGTTGGATATTCCGCAT
>Ga0207678_10001777_pt1 | contig 19740 bp, 13 predicted proteins | sample KBSC63metaG_FD_184319 | JGI IMG/M metagenome (GOLD analysis project Ga0207678, IMG submission 184319) | Corn rhizosphere microbial communities from Kellogg Biological Station, Michigan, USA - KBS C6-3 metaG (SPAdes) (version 2) | ecosystem: Host-associated > Plants > Roots > Rhizosphere > Soil ...
GCCGCCGCTACCCACGTCATCGCCAGCAACGACGAGGACGGCGTCGCCGCCTACCTGGAGACGCTCTATCCCTAGGCGCTCTATCCCTAGGCATCCCTAGGCGGGCTCCGGAATTATCCCTAGGCGGGCTAGGGAATTTCTAGCCGCAGCGCGCCTTCGCCGACCTGCGCGTCCAGCCGTTCCCGCACATAAGACATCCCGGCGGCGTAGGTAGCCGAATAGGAGTCGGCCCCCAGCGAGTCAGCCGCTGCCTTGGCCGCCTGCTGGTGGAACTCCTCCATGATCGCCGTCCCGCTGAACCGCATGCTCCCGCCCCGCTCCCAGAGCGGCTCCGCGGCCCCGAGCAGCCAGGCGGTCCGCGCAGGCGAGCCGTTCTTCAGCGACAGCCAGCCGAGCACGTCGAGCGCGTACGCCATGCCGATGACGTCCCCGAGTTCCTGCTTGCCGGACAGCGCCTTCCGGAGCATCAGGTCGCAGTCCGCTTCCCGCCCGGGCAGCTGGAACAGCGCGATGCCGTAGACGAAGTACAGGTAGGTCCGAATCCACTGCTCGTGGGCCGAGGGCCCGAGCATCGCCAGTCCTTCTTCGCACACGGAAACCGCGCGGTCAGGCCGGCCGGAAAGCTGGTGCAGGTGCCCGAGCTGCGCCATGAGCATCAGCTCGCCCGCCCGGTCACCGCAGGCCCGCAACCGGGACCGTGCTTCGCTGGCCGTCTGCATCGCCTCGTCGTGCCGCCCGAGGAACGTGAGCGTGAGCTGCTTGTGCTGGTAGCCGCGGGCAACCGTGCCGTCGTCGCCGATCAAGAGCGCCATCGCGGTCCCGGCCTCGCAGTCGGCGAGCGCGTTCTTGATGTCGCCCTGGAAGGACCGGAGGAAGCCCCGGTTGACCAGCGCCTGCGCCCGCTCCAGGCCGGCGTGGGGAAACCGGTCGAGCGCCTTGGTCAGCCAGTAACCGCCCTCGCCGAGCAGCCCGGAGATCTGCCAGTACCCGTAGAGCGAGCATGCCAGCTCCGCGCCGGACCGCCAGCGCTCACTCGTCACCGTGGCCACCGCCCCCGCGGGCGCGGCAGCGGTGACAGCGCCCGGCAGTGCGCCAGAAGGGGCAGGCTCGTCTTCGGGCTCGAGCGCGTACTCCAGCGCCGCGCGCAGGTTGTTGTGCACCGTTCGCAGCTCGTGGTAGCGGTCCATCTGATCGTCATCCGCGAAGTGCGCGCCGAAGTACCGTGCCCTCGCCAGGTACCGCCCGATGTGCCGCGCCCGGCAGGAGGCGAGCTCTCCCGACGCTGCCAGCCGCTCAGCGCCGAACTCCCGCAGCGTGTCCAGCATCCGGTACCACTCGCCTTCCCGGAGCACGACGGACTTGTCGACGAGCCCGATCAGCGATTCGACCACCTCGGGCTGCTCCAGGGACACCTCGGCGCAGACTTCCTCGACAGCGGCAATGCTGAACCGCCCCGCGAACACGGAAAGCCGCGCCCACAGCCGCCGCTGCGCGGGGGAGCACAGCTCGTAGGACCACTCGATCGCCGTCCGCAGCGTCTGATGGCGGGCGAGGGCCCCTGGGCGGCCGCCCAGGAGCACGTCGAACCGGCGGTTGAGCCGGTTGAGCAGCTCGGCGAGCGGGAGCGTGCGCAGCTGCACCGCGGCCAGTTCGATGGCCAGCGGGATCCCGTCGAGCCGGCGGCAGAGCTGGACGACGGAGGCGACGTTGCCTGGGGTCACCGCGAAGTCCGGCACGGCGGCGGCAGCGCGCAAGGCGAACAGCTCGACAGCGTCGCCGCTGGAAGCGAGCTCGCTCTGGTCCGTTTCCGGCACGGGCAGCGGGCCGACCGGGAAGGTGTGCTCACCCGGCATGTCGAGCGGCTGCCGCGAGGTGGCCAGGACCGCGACGCAAGGAGCGGCCCGCAGCACGGCCTGAGCCAGGGCCGCGCAGGCGTCGAGCAGGTGCTCGCAGGTATCGAGGATGAGGAGCAGCCGCCGGTCCCGCAGGTATTCGAGCAGCGCGTCAAGCGCCGAGCGCGAGTCCTGCTCGGGCAGCCCGAGCACGCCTGCCACCGTGTTCGGCAGCAGCAAGGGATCGCGCAGGTTGGACAGCTCGACGATCCACGGACCGTCTGGGTAGCTGGCGGCCGCCTGCGCCGCCGCGACGAGCGCGACCCGGGTTTTGCCAACGCCGCCCGGCCCGACGACCGTCACGAGCCTGCTCCCGGAGAGCAACGCCATGAGCTGCGTGAGCTCGTCCTGCCTGCCTACGAAGTCGGTGTGTCCGTCCTGGGGAAGTCGTCCGGCCACTGAACAATCACCGCCACCATTGACGCACTGGATACAGGCTTGACCCCCGCCGACCGTTCGCCTAGAGATACCACTAAGCGCAACGTGACGTGGCGGGTACGCGAAGTCCGCCCTGCGTTTAGGTAGAACCCCCCATGCCTTGCGACCCAGCGTGAGTAAGACTTTACCCCAAACCGGGATAAATGCTGCCGCGGCACTTGCGGCAGGGCCTAGCGATAGCCGCTCCGTATCCGCCAGGTATAAAGGGGTACGGACCGGCTTGCTCACGAACCACGGAGGACACCATGCGCGACGCCGCCCTGCTCGGTGCCAGGCTGCTGCTCGGCAGCTACATGGGCATCCACGCGAGCCAGAAGCTGTTCGGCAAGTTCCATGGTCCCGGCCTTGAGGGAATCAGCAAGGTCTTCGAGAAGAACGGCCTTGCCCCTGGCCGCGAGATGGCCATGGCCGCCGCCGCTACGGAGATCGTCGGCGGCGTCCTCACCGTCACCGGTGTCGCCGACCCGGCCGGCCCGCTGGCCGTGATGGGCGCGATGACCGTTGCCGCCGCGCACAACCGCGAGGGCGGCCTGATGGCCGCGCGCAACGGCGTCGAGCTCCCCGTCGCGTACGCGACCCTGGCCCTGACCCTGGCCGCGACCGGCCCCGGCAAGTACAAGCTGGGCCCCGCGCTCCCGGGCAGGCTGGCTGCCGTCGCCGCCCTGGCCGGCGGCGTCGCCGCCGGCGCCCTGGTCGCGAAGATGGTGACGAGCAAGCCGGCCCCGCCCGAGCCGGTCACGGAGCCGTCCGCTGCCTAATATCAGTCAGAACGGGTCCTTGGTCCCAGCCTCACCTCCCGTGACCGTTGGAGGCTGGGCGGCAGTACGAGCAGGAGTTTTGTGTGGGTGACGTGGATGACGACTGGTCCGTTGGCAAGCTAGATCTTGAGTCCTACCTGCGGAGGATCAGTTACCAGGGACCGACTGAACCGTCCGAGAGCACGCTTTTTGCCCTGTACCGCGCGCACTTGAGCAGCGTGAGGTTCGAGAACTTCGATGTGTTCCTCAAGGGGAAGGTCAGCGTCGACCTGGAGTCGATCCAGGAAAAGATCGTCTTCCAGGGGCGCGGCGGCTACTGCTACGAGCACGCGCAGTTGTTCGGCGCCGTCCTGGAGCGCCTTGGCTTCGGCGTCGAGCGCCTGCTGGCAAGGGTCGGCCCGGACGGCGGCGCGGCCCGCCCGCGCACGCACCTCACGCTCCGCGTACAGGCCGACCAGAACGTCTGGCTCGCAGACCCCGGCTTCGGTTCCTCACCGCCGGTCCCGCTGAGCCTGCGCCGGTACCACTCCGGCGGCCCGCAGGAAGTGGATGGCTGGATCTACGAGATCGCCCCGGACGAAGAGCACGGCCAGGAAGTCTGGAAGCTCCGCGAGTACCAGGCGGGCACCTGGGTGACCCTGCACCGCTGGGACGACAACAAGGTCCAGCCGGCCGACGTGGTCCTGTCGAACCACTACACCTCGACGCACCCGGACTCGTGGTTCACCTGGCAGCCGGTCCTTGTCAAGCGGGACCCGGACGCGATCCGCTCGATCCTCGGCCGCACGTACACGGTCACCAAAGCGGGCTTCGAGAAGACCCGCGGCGAGCTGACCGACAAGGAGTTCGCCGCGGCCCTGACCGGCGAATTCGCCCTCAGGCTCACTGACGACGAGGTAGACGTGATGGTCAAGGCCCCCACGGGCCGCGACAAGACCCCAGCCCTGGGCGTAGCCCCGGGGTGACAACGCGCCGCTAACTCAGGCTGCGCGGCGACGTCGGAGAGTTCATCCGCCGTATCGTCCGCCTGCGTATGCAAGGCTGACCGCAGCCAGGTGAACCCTGGCAGCGCCCAGGCGACAACCAGCGCCCCGGCGACGCAAGCGAGCCCGCCGGACACCACCGACACGGTGTCGCCGAAAGCGGTGGCAACGGCCCCAGACTCTAGGTCGCCGAGCCGTGGGCCACCCGCGACCACGGCCATCTGCACGCCCATGAGCCGCCCGCGCATCCTGTCGGGGCCGGCGAACTGGATGATCGTGTTCCGGAAGACGGACGACACGACGTCGGCCCACCCGGCGACCGCGAGGAGCACCAAGGCGAGCGGCAGCCAGTGCGCCACGCCGAACAGGGCGATCGACACACCCCAGACCAGCACCGCGACGACCACGGCGAGCCCCTGCCGCCGCACGTGCCCGACCCAGCCGCTGGTCAGCGCCCCGATGAGCGCCCCGGCACCAGGCGCGGCGTAGAGGAACCCCACGGTGCTCGCGCCGCCGCCGAAGGCGGTCGCCGCCAGCGCGGGGAACAGCGCCCGGGGCATGCCGAACACCATGGCGTTCATGTCGATCAAGTACGCGCCCTGCACAGGCTGGGACCGCCGGACGAACCGCAGCCCGTCAAGCGTCGACCGCAAGCCAGGCCGCACAGTACTTGACCCGTCTGGGCCGGCGCCTGCCGACGGCGGCTGCGGCGAGATGAGGAACACCGCGGACAGTGCGACCACGTAGCTGAACGCGTCGATCCAGTAGATAAGGTGGACGCCTGCCCCGGCGAGCAGCAGCCCGGCGACGGCGGGCCCGACGATCGCCCCGGTCTGGAACAGCGACTGGAAGATCGCGTTGGACGCGGGCAGCAGCTCAAGGCCGACGAGCCCGGGCAGCATGGCGTTCCGCGCCGAGCTGTCGATCCCGGACAGCGCCGCGGTCAGGGCAGGGAAGAGGAACAGCGGCCAGAGCGTCGGCCCGAAGTCCGCGTTCAGCGCCAGCCCAGCGCTGGAAGCCGCCCCGATCGCCTCGACGACGATCAGCAGCTTGCGCCGGTCGACCGCGTCGACCAGGGACCCGCCGAGCAGCGACCCGATGATGAGCGGGAACAGCTGCGTCAGCGACACGAGCCCGACGACCAGCGAGGACCGGGTGATCGCGTACACCTGGAACGGCACGGCGACGGTGGTGAGCTGGTTGCCGAGGACCGAAACCCCGAGCCCGGAGAGCAGCGCCCGGTAGTCACGCGACCGCCGCAGCGGTGTCAGGTCAAGCAGGATGCGCCGGCCAACCCCTCGCGGTGCTCTCACGCTCATTTGCGACCCGTCTGGCCAGCTATCACAAGAGAGGATAACCCCTAAGGTCGTTCTGAACGGATGTGAGCTTCGCCGCTTCCGGCCCACTGGACCCTAGGATTCTGGCCTGATCAAACCTCCTTATGGGCTCCTGCCCCGGGCGTCACCGTAGTCACGCGCGGCTGGGTGAACCCGGCGGCGGCGAACGCGGCGGCGAGCGCTGTCCGGAGGGCGGGCACCCGGCGCCTGTCGATGAGCGTGATCGTGGACCCGCCGAAGCCCCCGCCGGTCATCCGGGCGCCGAGGGCTCCAGCGGAAAGCGCCGTCTCGACGGCGAGGTCCAGGGCTGGCGTGGTGATCTCGTAGTCGTCGCGCATGGACCGGTGAGACGCGGTGAGGTACCGCCCCACGGTCTTCATCGCCCCAGCTTCGAGGGCGGCGACGGTCTCCTGGACCCGGTCGTTCTCCGTCACCACGTGCCGCACCCGGCGGAAGGTCTCGTCGTCGAGTTCCGCCTCGGCCCGGGGCAGGCCGGCGGCTGACACGTCCCGCAGGGCCGGGACGCCGAGGACGCGGGCGGCCTTCTCGCAAGACGCCCGGCGGGCCGCGTAGCCGCCGGCGGAATGGGCGTGCCGTTCGCCCGTGTCGGCGAGGACGAGGGCGAGGCCGGCCTGCGCGAGCCGCAGCGGCACGGTACGCGTTTCCCTGGTCCGGCAGTCGAGGAACACGGCGGCGTCGGGCTGGCCGAGCAGGGAGGCGTACTGGTCCATGATCCCCGTCGGCGCGCCGACGACCTCGTTCTCGGCCCGTTGCCCGGCCAGGGCCAGTTCCGGCACGCTGAGCGCCAGGCCCCAGAGGGAGGCGAGCGCCCCGGCGACCGCCATCTCGAGGGCCGCCGAAGAAGACAGCCCGCCGCCAGCGGGGACCGACGAGTCAACGTACAGGTCCGCGCCAGGGCTCTCCGGCCGCGCCTGACCCTGCGCAAGCGCCCAGGCCACGCCCAGGGGATAGCCGGGCCAGCCGGGAACGGCACCGGGCGCGATGTCGGCGAGCCGCATGCGCACGGTCCCGGGGAACGCCGAGGACGTGACCGCGAGCGTGTCGTCGCCGCGCCGGGCGGCGGCGACCGTGGTGCGCTCGGTGATCGCGAACGGCAGGACGAAGCCGTCGTTGTAGTCGGTGTGCTCTCCGATCAGGTTGGCCCGCCCGGGCGCGGACCACACGACGTCGGGGGAGCGGCCGTAGGTGGCGGCGAAGCCGCTAGTCGAGTCCATCGAGTGCCTCCTTGAGCCTGCTGGCGGCGGCTTCTGGCTCGATGTCGCCGATGAACGCGCCCATGCCGGTTTCTGACCCGGCCCGGAACTTGAGCTTGTCGGCGGCCCGGCGCGGCGACGTGACCTGCAGCATGAGCCGGACCGTGTCCCGCCCGACGTGGACGGGAGCCTGGTGCCAGGCGGCGATGTAGGGGGTCGGGGTGTCGTAGAGCCGGTCGAGGGCGCGCAGCACCCGCCGGTACAGGACCGCGATCTCGTCGCGTTCGGCGGCGCTGGTCGCAGCGAGGTCGGGGACGTGCCGGTGCGGCAGCAGGTGGACCTCAATGGGCCAGCGCGCCGCGAACGGCACGAAGACGGTGCAGTGCTCGCCCGCGATCAGCACCCGCTCGGACTTGGCCTCGAACTCAAGGATGTCGCCCATCAGCCTGGGCCCGTAGGAGTCGATCGACCCTAGGAGGTTGCGCGTCCGGGGCGTTACGTAGGGATAGCCGTAGATCTGCCCGTGCGGATGGTGCAGGGTGACGCCGATCTCCGGCCCGCGGTTCTCGAACACGAACACCTGCCGCACCCCCGGCACCGCCGACAGGGCGGCGGTCCGGTCGGCCCACGCCTCCACGACGGTCCGCGCCCGCGACACGCTGAAGTCCGCCCAGGACCCGGTGTGCTGCGGCCCGAAGCAGACGACCTCGCACCGGCCGTAACCCGGAAGCGACCGGCCAAGGCCGATCGTGTCCAGGTCGGCGTGCTCATCGGCGGAAGGCACGCCAGGCCCGAACGACGGCGACTTGTTCTCGAACACCGCGACGTCGTAGTTGTCCGGAACCTCCGTCGGGTTCCCTGGCGCCGACGGGGCGAGGGGATCGAGTTCGGCGGGCGGCAGGAACGCCCGGTTCTGCCGCGCCGCCGCGATCGAGATCCACTCACCGGTCAGCGGGTCCTGCCGCAGCGTCGGCAGCCCCGGGCGGGGCACGGGCGCCCGGGTATCCGCCGCCCGGGCCGGCGGCAGCGCGGTGTCCGCGTCGTCGAAGTAGATCAGTTCCCGGCCGTCGCTCAGCCTGGTGACCCGCTTGGTGATCCCAGCCATGTGACCCTTTCCGCAGGGCGCTCAGACCTCGGTATGCCCGAGGTCAGGCCCTGATACGAACTCCACCATGTCGCCCGCTGCCGCCCCCAGTTCGAGGATGATCAGCTCGTTCCCATCTTTCCTGGTAACCGGTCCCGGTGCATACAGGGTCCGCTGCGGCCCGCGTGACCAGTACCGGCCAAGGCAGAAACCGTTGAGCCAGGCGATGCCCTTGCCCAGGCCGGCGGTGCTGAGGAACAGGTCAGCGGGGGACTCCAGGTCGAACGCGAACCGGGCGAAGGCAGGCCCGGCGATACCGGCGGGCCCGGCGGCGGGCGCTTCCTGGAGCACGGCGCAGACGGGCGCCAGGTCCGCGAGCGGCAGCGGCATCACCTGCCACTCCCGGACGGGTACGCCGTTAAGGCACACCGGCCCGATGAGTCCCTTGGGCTCCCCGATGCGCTGCCCGTAGTCCACCCGCCCCTGGTCCTCGATGAGCAGTTCGAGCGTGCCGCGCGCCCCGGACGGCAACGCCAGCGCGCGGTCGTGGTGGTCCCTTGCGAGCACCCCGACGGGTTGCCGGTCCAGGAACACCTGCGCCCGGTCGCGGACCTCGCCGACCGTCAGCACGGCCGGCCCGGTCACGTCGATGGCCGCCCGGTACAGGGTGAGCCCGGCGCGCTGGCCGAGCGCATCGGCGGTGACCGGGGAATCGAAAGAGGCCCAAGACCCGAGCCCGTCGAGCACGGTCCACAGCGGCGCGACCGCCGTCAGCGGCGCGGGGAACGCCGGCGCGGGCGCCGCGGCGGGCGGCGCGTCGGCGGGAACCGGCGCGTACTTGGCGATGACCTCACGGAACGCCCAGTACTTGGCGGTCGGGTGGCCGGCCTCGTCGAGCGGCGCGTCGTAGTCGTAGCTCGTGATGATGGGCGCGTACGTGCCCTTGTCGTTGGCCCCGCTGGTGAGGCCGAAGTTCGTGCCCCCGTGGAACATGTAGATGTTCACCGACGCCCCGGCGCGCAGCAGTTCGTCAAGCGACGCGGCGGTATCCGCGGCAGGGGTCAGGTGATGGTGCCCGCCCCAGGAGTCGAACCAGCCGTCCCAGAATTCTGAGCACATTAGCGGCCCGGTCGGCTGGTGGGCGCGGAGCAGGCGAAGACGTTCTGTCACGTGCGAGCCGAACGACCCGGTCGCGTGCAGTTCTGGCAGGCTCCCGTCGGCGAGCATGGACCCCATCGGCTGGTCCACGGTGGTGAGCGGCACGGTGATGCCGATCCCGCGGATCAGCTTGGTGACCGCGCGCAGGTAGTCCTTGTCCGCCCCGTAGGCCCCGTACTCGTTCTCGACCTGGACGAGGATCACCGGCCCGCCCCGCGACACCTGCCGGGGCACGAGCACCGGGGCGAGCGCGGCGAGGTACCCGGCCACGGCCTCAAGGAACGTCGGGTCGTTGCGCCTGATCCCCCCGGTACCCGACGACAGCACCCAGGCGGGCAGGCCCCCGTTGGTCCACTCGGCGCAGATGTACGGTCCGGGCCGCACGATCGCGTACATGCCCTCGGCGGCGACGAGGTCGAGGAACCGCCCGAGGTCGAGTCCCCCGTCGAGAGCGAACTCCGCCGGCGTCGGCGCGTGCGCGTTCCACGCGACGTAGGTCTCGATGGTGTTCAGCCCCATTTGCCGGGCCTTGCGGATCCGGTCGGCCCACTGGTCGGGATGGACCCGGAAGTAGTGCAGCGCTCCGGAGAGCACCCGGAACGGCGAGCCGTCGAGGAGGAAGTCGGTGTCGCCAATGGCGAACTGCATTGCTGAGCTGTTTCCTTCCATAGCGTGCCAGTGGCCGGCCGGGAGACCCGGTCGGCCACCGCGCAATCTGTCGCTACTTGCTCGTGATGCTGAACCCTTGGCTGCTGCCGTACGTGGCCGACTGCTGCTGCCACGACTGCAGGCCCGCGGTGAGCGTGCTCTTCCCGGTGTAGGCCTGGCCCGCGGTGCTGGAGTAGATGCTGTTGGCGTAGACCTGGAACGGCAGGTAGCTCCAGCCGGACAGCACGTCGCTCGACGCCTGGGCCAGCACCTTGTTGATCTGCTGCCCGCCGAAGTAGGCCGGCGCCTGGTCCTGGAACGACGACGAGTTCAGGATCGAGGTGGCGGCGGGGAAGTCACCAGAGTCGGCCGAGATCTGCGCGCCCTGGCCGGTGCTGATCCACTGCACGAACGCGGCCGCGGCGGCCTGGTTCTTGCTGGCGGTGAGCACCGCGTCGGAACTGCCGCCGTTCTCCGAGGTGGCCGTGGTCCCCGAGGAGTACTGCGGTATCGGGGCCACCCGCCAGTTACCCTTGGCGCCGGCCACGCCGGTCTCCAGGTCGACGCCCATCCAGCCACCGGTGACCAGGGTCGCGATCGTGCCGTTGGCCAGGCCGGCGTACCACTGGTCGCTCCACCCGGCGACCGGGGAGAGCAGCCCGCCGCTGATCAGCGGTGCCCACATGTTCTCGAACTTCTGCGTGCCCGCGTCCGAGGTGAAGTTGATCGTGACGTCCTTGGACCCGCTGGTGACGTACGGGTGACCGCCGGCCGCCCAGATCATCGACGTGGTGAACCCGGGGTCGCCGGTGTCGCTGGTGATGTACTCCTTCGGGTTCGCCGCGTGCAGCTTCTTGGCGTCCGCGACGTACTGATCCCAGGTGGTCGGCACCGTGAGGTGGTACTTGGTGAAGATCGCCTGGTTGTACCAGAGCGTCATCGGCCCGGTGTCCTGCGGCAGGCCGACCAGTTGCCCGTTCACGTTCACCGAGTCCCAGATCGCGGTGCTGAACTGGCTCTTGTCGCTGCTCAGGCCGTAATTGGCGAGGTTCACCAGCGAGCCGCCGAGGGCGAACTGCGGCACCGCGTAGTACTCGATCTGCGCTATGTCCGGGACGCCCGAGCCGGCCTTGATGGCGTTCTGCAGCTTGGTGTACTCGGCCGTTCCGTTGCCGGCGTTGACCAGGTTTACCTTGATCTTGGGGTACGCCTTCTCAAAGGCTGTCACGAGTTGCTTGTCCTGCGGCGCCCACGCCCACCAGGTGAGCGTCGTCGGCGTTTGCAGCGCCGAAGTGGTGCTGGAGGCTGAGCCGGAGGCGGTGGAGGAACTTGAGCCGGAGCTTGAGCACGCGGCGAGCGCGCCTGCTATGGCCAGGCCAGCGGCCGCGCCGGCCATGGTTCTGGCGATCCGAGAGCGAGGAGCTTTCAGCATCGATGCACCTTTCTCTACTGCTACTTTCGTTTCTGAGCCGTTGCGAGAAGTCATGCCTTCACCGATCCCGCGGCTAGGCCAGAGCGCCAGTACCGCTGCAGGTACAGGAAGGTGGCCATGATCGGGATGACGGTGAGGAGGGAGCCGGTGATCACGAGGTTGTACACGGCCTCGCCGCCGATCGTGCTTGCCTGCGAGTTCCACTCGTTGAGCCCGACGGTCAGCGGGTACCAGTTCGGCTGGCTCAGCATGATCAGCGGCAGGAAGTAGTTATTCCAGGTCGCCACCACGGTGAACAGCGCCACGGTCACCATGCCGGGCCCGAGGAGCCTGCTGGAGATGACGAGGAACGTCCGGAACTCGCCGGCCCCGTCGATCCGCGCCGCCTCGAGGATCTCGGTCGGCACGGCCTCGGCCGCGTATACCCAGATCAGGTACAGCCCGAGCGGGCTGACCAGCGAGGGCAGGATGACCGCCCATGGCGTGTTGGTCAGGTGCAGCTTGCTGAACAGCAGGAACGTCGGCACCGCCAGTGCGGTGCCCGGCACGGCGACCGCGCCGAGCACGACCGCGAACACGGCGCGCTTGCCGGGGAAATCGTATTTCGCCAGCCCGTAGCCGGCCAGCGTGGCGAGCAGCGTCGCGCCGCCCGCCCCCGCCACGACGTACAGCACTGTGTTCGCGAACCAGCGGACGAAGATGCCGTTGTCGTAGGTGAAGACCTGGTGGATGTTGCTCCACAGCGCGAACTTCCCGCCGAACCACAGGCCGAAAGTGGAGAACAGCGCGGTCTGGCTCTTCGATGAGTTGACAACCAGCCAGAACAGCGGCAGCACGGCGTACAGCAGCATGACCGTCATCAGGATGTTCAGCACCACGGAGTGCCGCTTGCGCCCGGCGGCGCGCCGCGCCAGCCGGGGCGGCCTGCGGCCTGCAGTCAGTGCTGGCTTCTCGGTTGTCGCGGTCATGCCGTTCCCCTCCGCTCGGTGCGCTGGCCATACCACTGGACGAGGGCGGCGATGATCACGGTGAGGATGCCCATGACGATCGCGATGGCCGCCGAGTAGTTGTATTCCTGGCCCGCGAACGACAGGTTGTAGGCATACATGTTCGGGGTGAAGTTCGTCGGGATCGTGTTCGGCGCCAGCTGGTGCAGGATCTCGGGCTCGTTGAACAGCTGCACGCTGCCGATGACCGAGAAGACCAGCGAGACCACGATTGCGATCCGCAGCGCCGGCAGCTTGATCCAGCGCACGATGGCGAGCTGGCTCGCGCCGTCGATCTCTGCTGCCTCGTATAGCTCGCCGGGAACCGCGCGCAGCGCAGAGTAAAAGATCAGCATGTTGTAGCCGACGAATTCCCAGGTGACGACGTTGCCGATCGAGCCGAGCACCCAGTTGCTGCTCAACGGATCGGGGAAGTGCCCGCCGAAGAACGACCGCAGCCGGGAGACCAGGCCGAACTGCGTCCCGTACATGAAGCCCCACATGAACGACGCGACCACGGCGGGCACCGCATAGGGCAGGAAGATCGACAGCCGGTACAGCGGCGTCCACCGCAGCCGCGCGCTGTCCAGCGCGAGCGCGGCGAGCAGCGCGAGCACCGTCATGATCGGCACCTGCACCACGAGGAACAGCAGCACGCGGCGCAGCGACGCCCAGAACTGCGGGTCGCTCAGCGCGGTCTTGTAGTTGTCGATCCCGACGAACGCGTTGCCGCCGATGAGCTGCTGGCGGTACAGGCTCAGGTAGATCGCATAGCCGATCGGCACGATCAGGGCGAACGCGAAGACCGCGAGGAAGGGGCCGACGAACGCCCAGCCCGTCCAGCTCCTGCGTCCGTGCGCGCGCCGACGGCGGGCCGGCCCGTTGCGCCGGCGTGGCACCGCCCGGGTACCCGCCGCGACTGCCGGGTTAAGTGACATCGCCGTCCTTGCTCTAGGCCCCTATGTTTGCGTAAACATTCGGATGTTTACGTGAACATAACGCGCCGATACCATGAGCGCAAGCATCAAATTGGACACGAGCGAGGGAGCCCATGACAACGACCCCGGGGCACCGCACGGGCACGTCCCGGCCGTCGATGGCCGACGTGGCCCGGCTGGCCGGCGTTTCGTCGCAGACGGTATCCCGCGTGTCAAACGGCCAGGCCAACGTGGACGAGGCCACCCGCGCCCGCGTGCTGGACGCAATGCAGACGCTCGGCTACCGGCCGAACGGTGCGGCCCGCGCGCTCAAGAGCGGCCGCTTTCACACGATCGGCGTGATAATGACCACGCTGCAGACCCTCGGCAACATCCGCACGCTCGACGCGGTCGCCACCGAGGCGGTGCGCGCCGACAACTCGGTCCTGCTGATGCCGATCTCCGACCGGACCATGCGCGGCGTGTCCGGTGCGTACGAGCGGCTTTCCGCCCAGGCGGTCGACGGCGCCGTGATCGTCCTTGAGGCACGCTTCCTCGACCAGGCCGAGTTCGCGCTGCCGCCGGGCATCCCTGTCGTCGTCGTCGACTCGGGCGCCGGCCCGGGCTACACGGTCGTCGACACCGACCAGGCGCTCGGTGCCCGCCAGGCGACCGAGCACCTGCTCAGGCTCGGGCACAGCCAGGTCTGGCACATCGCGGGACCGGAGACGTCGTTCTCCGCCGCCCACCGCGCCGAGTCCTGGCAGGAAACTTTGCGGGGCGCGGGCATCGACCCGCCCCCGCTGCTGCGCGGCGACTGGACGGCGGAGTCCGGCTACCAGCACGGGCTGACGCTGGGCAGGCGGGACGACGTCACCGCGATCTTCGCGGCGAACGACGAGATGGCCCTGGGCGCGATGCGCGCGCTGCACGAGCTGGGCCGTAAGGTCCCGGCCGACGTGAGCATCGTCGGCTTCGACGACATGGACGTGGCGGCGAGCTTCTGGCCCCCGCTGACCACGGTTCGTCAGGACTTCGCCGCGGTCGGCCGCCTCAGCATCCAAAAGCTCCTGGCCAAGGTAGCCGACCCCGCAATCCCCCCGGACACAACAGTCGTCCCGACAGACCTGGTAGTACGCAAGAGCACGGCCCCCCGGTAACGGCCTTGCGGCACCCGCGACTACCGCGGTCAGACGCGTGCCGCGTTCTTGTAGCTCGCCTGGCTGTCGGGGGCCAGCACGACCCAGGTCTGGCCGGGGGCGAAGACCATCCGCTTGCCGTTCAGGAGGGTATAGGTGGTGCCGCTCTCCAGGTTGGGGCGTGACCAGCGGACCGTGTAGGCGCGCCCGTCGCGCAGGATGACCGCCTTGCCGGAACCCGTCGACTCGGCCAGCGGAGGCCGGCCGCCGTACTCCTCGAACCGGGACGACGAGATCTTGGTGTACTGGATGACCACGGTGCTGCCGCCTAGCTGCCCGCCCTCGGTCGCGTTGGCGGGGGAGCCGTCGATCCAGGTAAGCCAGCGCTTGTCCTTCGCCGACCAGTGGAAGGTGTAGGACGCGGCGGGGTACTTCACGGAGTACGACGCCATGGCCGTCCCGCCGGCGGGCAGCGAGCCGAACCGGAACCCGATGTCCCTCGCCTTGCTGGCGCCCTTCGCCTCGGCGAGCAGTTGCTTGGCGTTCGCGTACAGGTTGTACGGCGCGGGCCGGCTGGCGGAGCGGTAGTAGCCGCCGACCTGAAGCGCGTACAGGTCGGCGATCGGGGCCCGCTCGATGAACGGCACCAGGTGCGGCGTCGCCCCGGACCATGCGAAAGCAGGGTGCCCGAACTGGCGCAGCAGGTACAGGTCGCTCTCCCTGGCGCTGCGCACCGGCCCGATGGCCGACGGGATGTGCGAGGAGAACACCGCCATGTACCTGGTGAGCCCGCCCTCGACCGGGATCACGTAGATAAGGTCAGCGGACCGCAGCCCGGTCTGCGGCCGGGCGTACACGATGTTGTCGATTTTCACGGCGAGCACCGGCCCGAGCGCCTTGGCCTCTTTCCCGGTGAACGGGTCGAGCAGCGGCCCCTTGCGCGTCGGCGTGGCGCTCGCGGACGGGGTCGCCGGCCGCATCGTTACCGCTGGCCGGGCCTGCGCGGTGCTGGTACCCGAACTGCAACTGGCGATCAAGCCCAGCGTGGTAGCTCCGGCTAGCCCGAGGCCCACGGCAGCGGTCAGCCGTCGTCTCCCTGTCACCAGTCGCCGCAGCGGTCTTGTCATGCCCCGCGCGTCCATCGCCCTGCCTTCCCGTGGGTTCGTAGCCGGCTTTCCAGCCCTCGGAATGTTAAACGGGAAACCCCAAGATACGTTTGATTCTTCCAGAACCAAACATCACTTCTCTAAGTGAGAGTAATTTTACAGAGAGTCACGTAAATGATCAGCTAATTGTGAAATTCAGATCACTTTAAGTAGTCTTACTTGTTAGCGTGGCTAATGGAAGTACGGGAAGCGTTGCTGGCCGCTAGGCCACCGCTCGTACTGGGGGAAATGGGATTTGTCGGTTTCGCCAAGGTGCCGTGCCGCGATAGCGGGTTACCCTCCCGCTATGTTCACTCGCACACAATGGCGCCTCGTGCGGCGGCCTCTTGACTGGGCGCTGACCCCAGCCGACGTGCTGCGGCTGGTCAGGGCCGACCCGCACCCGGTCGCGCTGTGCGGTGCCTGGGCGGGCGGCGGCGACGTGATCGCGGCCGGGCCGGTGGCCGTCCGCGCGGCGCCCGGGCAGCTGGCCGACGTTCTCGACCGTGACCTGGGCGAGCCCAGCGAAGCCGGCGACGCAGCGGCCTTCGGCGGCGGGTGGATCGGATTCCTCGGCTACAGCGCGGCCGGCGAGGCGCTGCCGCCGAGCGGCCCCCGTGCCCAGCCCGCGTGGTGGTTCGGGTACTACGACCACGTGCTGCGCCGGGACCGGGCGACGGGGGAGTGGTGCTTCGAGGCCCTGTGGACGCAGCAGCGCGCCGCCGCCCTGGAGGAACGGTTCGCGGAGTTGACGCGCCGCGCCGCCCCCGTGCTGGCAAGCACCGCCGTGCGGGAAGGCGCCGCGATCGACTACGCGTTCGGCACGTTCCGCCTGGTTCCCAGCGCCGGCGCGCACCAGGAGGCGGTCCGCAAGGCGGTGGAGTACATCCGCCAGGGCGACATCTTCCAGGCCAACATCACCCTGCGCGCCGAGGCGGACTTCGCCGGCGACCCGCTTGACGCGTTCTGCGAGGGCGTGACCGCGCTCGACCCGCCCTACGCCGCCTTCATTGGCCTTTCGCCGGCCGAGCGCACGGGACGCGCCGCGGTCGCGTCCCTGTCACCAGAACTGTTCCTGCGCAGGACCGGGGACACGGTCACCTCCAAGCCGATCAAGGGCACCGCGCGCCGCGCCGCGGACGCGGAGGAGGCCGCGCAGCAGCGCGCGGAGCTTGCGGCCTCGGCCAAGAACCGGGCCGAGAACGTAATGATCGTCGACCTCGTGCGTAACGACCTCAGCCGCGTCTGCGTCCCCGGCTCGGTGACCGTTCCCGTGCTGCTGGGACCTGAGCCGCACCCAGGTGTCTGGCACCTGGTCTCCACGGTCACCGGCACTCTGCGCCCGGGCGCAGGCGACGGTGACCTGATCAGCGCCGCGTTCCCGCCCGGCTCGGTGACCGGCGCCCCGAAGGTCCGCGCCCTGGAGATCATCGACGAGCTCGAAGCGTTGCCGCGCGAGGCCTACACCGGCGCTATCGGGTACCGGTCGCCGGCCGCCGGGCTTGAGCTGAACGTCGCGATCCGCACGTTCGAGTTCACAGCCGGCAAAGCGTGGCTCGCCGCGGGCGGCGGCATCGTCGCCGACTCCGACCCGGCGGCTGAGTACCACGAGTGCCTGATCAAGGCGACACCCCTGCTGGCGGCGGTCGGTGCCACCCTGGACGCGACCGCCCCGCCCGGCGACACCGCGGCCGCGCGCCGCCCGCGTCCGACAGCAGGCGTCTTCTCCTCGCTCGTGGTCGCCAATGGCGCGACCAACGGCCTCGACGCCCACCTGGCCCGCCTGACGGCCAGCGTCCGCGACCTGTACGGCAAGGACCTTCCCGTGTCCCTGCACGCCGACCTGGCCGAATGCCTGCGGCAACGGCCCACGGGCCGGCTGCGGATCACCGTCCGCCCGGTCGGCGGGCCGCTCCAGGCGACGGTCGAGGTCGTCCCGCTCCAGCCGGCCGGGTCGGCGAGCAGGGACACGGGCATCACGCTCAAGCCCGTGACCGTCCCCGGTGGCATCGGCGGCCACAAGTACCGCGACCGTCGGCTCCTCGGCGACCTTGCCGCCCAGGCGGGCACGGGCCAGGGCGAGCAGGTATTGCTCACCGACGAGACCGGCGAGCTTCTCGAGACTGACCGCGCCAACCTCTTCGCGGTCATCGACGGCGTGCTGCTCACCCCGCCCGCCGATGGTCGCCTGCTGCCCGGCACCACGCGCGCCGCGGTGCTGCGCGCGGCCCGCGACCACGGCATCCTGGTCGGGCAGAAGCCCCTCACCCTCGGCGAACTCGCCGAGGCCACCGAGGTCTTCGTCACCAATGCGGTCATCGGTGCCCTCCCGGTCACGTCCGTCGCGACCGTCGGCCGCACCTGGCGGCCCGGCCCGGTCACCGCGACCTTGGCGAACGCCCTGGCAACACGCGCCCCAGACGCCCCGCAAGCCCTCGTGAGCCAGCCCGCGCCGACCGACCCGTTCCGGCCTTGGGGCACCCAAGGCCAGAACCCGATTGTCCCTGTGGCACCCAGGCACACTTCTACTGGCCTTGTGGCACCCCAGGACAACGCTGATCTGACCTTGGGTGCCACAAGGCCAGTACGCCCCCCGGCAAAGCCGCGCGTGATCCTCATTGACAACTACGACTCCTTCACCTTCAACCTCGCCCACCTCCTGGCCACCAGCGGGGCGAGCGTCGATGTCGTGCGCAACGACGAAGTCACCGCGCAGCAGGTCATCGCGGCCGCGCCAGCTTGTGTGGTCATCTCCCCGGGCCCGTGCGCGCCCGCTGAGGCGGGCATCAGCATCGACACGGTGACCGCCTGCGCCGCGGCGGGCATCCCGCTGCTCGGCATCTGCCTCGGCTACCAGGCGATCGGCGCCGCGTTCGGCGCGGACATCGTCAAGGCGCCGAGCCCGGTGCACGGCAAGGCGTTCCCGGTCACCCACGATGGCCACGGGGTCCTGGCGGGGCTCCCGAGCCCGTTCCAGGCGACCCGCTACCACTCGCTCATCGTCGACGAGGACACGCTGCCCCCCGACTTGGTGGTGACGGCGCGGACCGACGGCGTCCCCATGGGCGTCCGCCACCGCGGCTACCCGATCGAGGGCGTCCAGTTCCACCCGGAGTCGATCCTGACCACGCACGGCCCCGGGATCATCGCGAACTTCGTCAGGGCCCGCGTTAGCCGGAGCTAACGCGCCGAGACCGGTTGCAGCGCGCGGACGCCAGCCTTGGGGAAACCCCTGGGCTGGCGCCCGCTTTTTCGTGCCCGACCAGCATGGCCGGGCGGCGTGCGTTCGATCACAATCAAAGCCATGAGCAAGCGCACCATTGGATTCGTCGGTCTCGGCAACATGGGCTGGCCCATGGCCGCGAACCTGCACGCTGCCGGATTTCCGCTAGTCGTCAGGGACATCGACACGGCACTGCAGGCTGCCTTCGCTGCGGAGCATTCGGGCACTGGGCAGCCTGGCACGGTTGCCGCGGCGGCACCGGATGCGTTCGCGGACGCGGACATCGTGGTCACCATGCTCCCCAACGGCGCGATCGTGCACGACGCGCTGCTCGGCTGGGGTATTGCCGCTGCCCTGCCGGACGGGGCGCTCGTGCTTGAGATGTCGTCGTCCGACCCGGTCGACACGCTCAAGCTCGGGACCAGCCTCGCACAGCAAAGCGTCGCGCTGGTGGACGCGCCCGTCTCGGGCGGAGTCCCGCGCGCGGTCACCGGCGAGCTATCGCTCATGGTCGGCGGCGGCGACGACGACGTGGCCCGGGCCCAGCCGGTGCTGCGCGTGCTCGGCGACCCCGCCAGGCAGTTCCGCACCGGCGCGCTCGGCACCGGGCACGCGATGAAGGCGCTGAACAACGTGATCGCCGCCGCGACGACCTGCGTGACGGCGGAGGCGCTCGTCGCCGGGGCGAGGTTCGGCCTCGACCCGGCGACCATGCTCGACGTGATCAACAGCTCGACCGGCAGGTCGTTCGTCAGCGAGATCTTCGCCTCCGAGGTGATCACTGGCCGCTACGGCACCGGCTTCGCGGTCGGCCTGCTCGCTAAGGACGTACGGATCGCCGCGAGTGTCGCCACCGCGGCCGGGGTGGACGCCCCGGCGATCACGCTGACCACGGAGCGCTGGGCCAAGGCGCTCGCTGCCCTCGGCCCGGCGGCCGACCAGTCGAAGGCCCACCAGGCCTGGTGGGCCGATAAACTCGGCGACCAGTGACCACGTGGGTGCTGGGCTCGCACAATCCTCTGAGATCGATCAGATAAACCTCTGTGAACCGAGTCACAACGGGTAGACGACTAACTAAGGTAAGCCTAACCTTAGTTACCGTGACTTGGGCGGACAGCGTACCTAACCTGCTGATCGGGCTTCGTGAGGGCCTGGAAGCGGGACTCGTGGTGACCATCCTGCTGGCGGCCGTGCGCAAGACGGCGGCGGCACGGCAGGAGCAGGCCAGTGCTTCAGGAGACAGTGTTTCAGGGGCCAGTGCCTCAGGGGCCAGTGCGGCGACCGTGTCGACCTCCCCGGTTTGGCTTGGCGTGCTTGGCGCGATCACCCTCGCGGGCGCGTTCGCCGCGATCTTGACGTTCTCCGTCAGCGTCCTGACGAGCGCCG
>Ga0207678_10001778_pt1 | contig 19735 bp, 12 predicted proteins | sample KBSC63metaG_FD_184319 | JGI IMG/M metagenome (GOLD analysis project Ga0207678, IMG submission 184319) | Corn rhizosphere microbial communities from Kellogg Biological Station, Michigan, USA - KBS C6-3 metaG (SPAdes) (version 2) | ecosystem: Host-associated > Plants > Roots > Rhizosphere > Soil ...
CTCGATTCCCTGCCCAATCCGGTTCGGCCCGCTCCCCAGAATAATGATCTTCTTCCGCGCCGTCGGTGCCGCCTCATCTTCCTCGTCGTAGCAACTATAGAGGTAAGGCGTATAGCTCTCAAACTCCCCGGCGCATGTATCGACCATCTTGTACACCGGCAGCACATTCAGCTTCTTGCGCAGCGCGCGAACTGCCGCCGTTCCCTCCGCACCCGTCAACCCCCAGCTAGCCGCCAGCCGCTCATCGGAGATCCCCATCCGCTTGGCATCGCGCAACTGCTCCGCCGTCACCTCGGCCATCGGCGTCTTCCCAATCGCCTTCACCTCATCGGTAACCTGCTTGATCTGATACAGAAACCACGGGTCCATCGAGGTCATGCGCGCAACCTCACGCACCGTCATCCCCCGCTCGAACGCATAGCGAATATAAGCCAGCCGATCCGGATGCGGAGTCACCAGCCGCTGCGTCAACCGCCGCGGCTCAATGTCATCCGCCGTAGCCTTCTTGCCCGTCTCCATGGACCGCACCGCCTTCATCAGCGCTTCCTTGAAGGTCCTCCCGATCGCCATCACCTCGCCGACCGACTTCATCTGCGGCCCCAGGCCCTCGTCCGCCCCGGGAAACTTCTCGAACTGCCACTTCGGAATCTTCACCACAACGTAGTCAATCGTCGGCTCAAAGCAAGCCGGCGTAGCCTTCGTAATGTCGTTCTGAATCTCGTCGAGCGTATACCCCACGGCCAGTCGCGCCGCAATCTTCGCAATCGGAAATCCCGTAGCCTTCGAAGCCAGAGCGGACGACCGCGACACCCGCGGGTTCATCTCAATCACCGTCATGCGCCCGTTCAGCGGATTCACCGCGAACTGCACATTGCTCCCACCCGTCTCGACGCCGATCTCGCGCATCACGCGAATCGCCGCATCCCGCATCACCTGGTACTCGCGGTCGGTCAGCGTCTGTGCCGGAGCCACCGTAATCGAGTCCCCCGTATGCACCCCCATCGGATCGAAGTTCTCAATCGAGCAGATAATGATGACGTTGTCCTTCAGGTCCCGCACCACCTCCAGCTCATATTCCTTCCAACCGAGCACGCTCTCTTCAATCAAACACTCATGCACTGGCGAAAGATCCAAGCCCCGCGAAAGAATCTCCATCAACTCCTCGCGGTTGTAAGCAATTCCGCCACCCGAACCGCCCAGCGTAAACGAAGGCCGAATCACCACCGGAAAACCCAGCTTCGTCGCAAACTCCAACCCATCCCGAATGTTGTTGATCAGCGCAGACTTCGGCATATCCAGCCCAATCCGCGTCATCGCATCCTTGAACAGCAGCCGGTCCTCAGCCTTCTTGATCGCCTCCAGCTTCGCGCCGATCAACTCCACGCCCAGCTTGTCCAGCACGCCCGAGTCCGCCAGTTCCACCGCAAGATTCAACGCCGTCTGCCCGCCCACGGTAGGCAGCAGAGCAAACTTACCTCTGTTCCCCAATCCGTCAGGATCGAGCAACTCCATCTCGACGCGAAGAATTTCCTCCAGATACGCCGCATTCAAAGGCTCAATATAAGTCCGGTCAGCCACCTCGGGATCGGTCATGATCGACGCCGGGTTCGAGTTCACCAGCACCACTTCATATCCCTCGGCCTTCAGCGCCTTGCACGCCTGCGTCCCGGAGTAGTCGAACTCCGCCGACTGCCCAATCACAATCGGCCCCGAGCCGATCACCAGTATCTTCGCAATGTCGTTTCTACGTGGCATTCTTTTGTTGACCCTATCGTGATAATTCAGAAGTTACATTGGCCGCGAGGCCTGTATCGGACGCACGTTTGGATGCGTCGGTATCCTCGCGATTCAGCTTCGGCGCAGCAGCAGACAATCCATTCTTATGCACATACCCACTACGAATTACTTTCTTTTTCCCGACAGCATCAAACGAAAACCGCTGCAAGTAAATCCAACCCGTGCTGCCGCTCACTTCCGCATCCGATGCGTTCAGTGATTCCTGCAGCGTCACCTTGCCACTGTCATCCAGGCAGAACATCTCGTTGCCTTCGAAGCCGACATCCATGATGAGTATCCATACATTGATGAAACGCGGTTTGCCGTTTACTTTCCACTCTTCCGCCGAGCCGAAGAAGTCCGTCCGCGCTTCAGCACTTCCCTGCAACAGACCTCGTGTGCGATGAAACTTGAAGCCCTCATTCTCTGTACTGAGTCCGTAAATGATCTGTGCATCACTGCGCTTCACACCGCACATCTGCAGAAAATCTACTTCACGAACACCATGCCGATGATTCTTGTTCGCCGCAAAGTACTGCTCAAAAGAAGTTTGTCCCAGCGCCACGCTCGTTAGAGTGAGGAATGCTGCGAAGAGCATCTTCACTTCTTCCACTCTTCCATCATCTTCCGAAAATCCTTGAAGAGATAATGCGAGTCATGCGGCCCCGGACTGGCCTCCGGATGATACTGCACGCTGAACATCGGGTCGGTCTTATGCTTCAACCCGGCCAGCGTCTGATCGTTCAGATTCGTATGCGTCTTCACCACGGTCTTCTCGTCCAGCGAAGCAGGATCCACTGCGAAATTATGGTTCTGCGCCGTAATCTCAACCCTTCCGGTCTCGAGATTCATAATCGGATGGTTCCCGCCGTGGTGCCCGAACTTCAGCTTGTACGTCTTCCCGCCCAGCGCCAGCCCAAACAGCTGATGCCCCAGGCAAATCCCGAACATCGGAACCTTACCCTGCAACTGCCGGATATTTTCCTGCGCATACTCCAGCGGCTCCGGATCGCCCGGCCCATTTGAGAAAAACACTCCGTCCGGATTCATCGCCAGTACATCTGCGGCCGGAGTCGTCGCCGGAACTACCGTCACCCGGCAATTCTCGCGCGTCAGCATCCGCAGAATATTCTGCTTCATGCCAAAGTCATACGCGACCACATGCATCTGCTTCGAGCCACTTTCAAGCGCCGTAGGCAGCAGCGTATCGCCCGTCTGATTCTTCGGCTCGTTGGCGTCCCACTCGTACACTTCCTTCGTGGTCACCACGCTGGCCAGATCCGTGCCTTCCATCTTCGGAATCGCCCGCGCCTTCGCCACCAGCGCATCCGCATCCAGATTCTCGCCAGAAGCGATCACCCCGCGCATTACGCCATGGGTGCGTAGATGCCGCACCACAGCTCGCGTATCGATGTCCGAAATTACCGGCACGCCATAGCGTTCCAGATACTCATCGGCCACCTGCGTCGAGCGCCAGTTCGAGCTCATCGGTGAAAATTCCCGCGTCACCAATCCTTCGATGTAAGGCCGCGTGGCCTCCGCATCGCTCGGTGTCGTGCCATAGTTTCCAATATGCGGATTCGTCAGAACCACAATCTGCCCCGCGTAGGAGGGATCGGTAAAGATCTCCTGATAGCCGGTCAGTGATGTATTGAAGACCACCTCGCCAGAGCGTTCCGCTCGTGCGCCAAAACTCTTACCGCGAAAAACGCGCCCATCTTCCAGCGCTAGTATTGCCTGCATTGCCTCTCCTGCTTGGAGTGGATTTAATCGATTCTATCAGGCCTCGGCCCAGCGCGTGAGCCAAGGCCTTTTTAGCGTCGCAACAAAAGGCCCGGCATCCATCGCCGGGCCTCTTTGCACAACGTTCCAGTTCCTATCTCTTGTGGTGACGATGATGATGATGACGGTGATGGTGACCCAAAGCATTCGCCGGAACCGCCAAACCTCCCAGAACGATCAACGCGAAAACTGCAAGCAACATGCGACGGACCTTCATATTCAGATCTCCCTCCTCCTCAGCCGCCTCTCCTCCAGGCGGTCTGACCTTGTGAAGCTTATCCTCTCTAACCCGCACCCACACCTGAATGTTTTCCACGCAACAAAAAATGTTCCATGCTTGATTCCCTTCACCTTCTCGCATCTCTCGTCCTGGCGACACACCTCGTCCCTCTGCCGCCGAATGCTAGAGTTTCTATAGACCCTCATGGCAAGTCCAACTCCAAAACCCAGAAAACGCCCCGCACAGCCACCCGCGCAAGTTGAAATCGTCGACCCCCGCTGGCTCTTAAAAGCGATCGGCATGACCTTCTTCGCCGCCATCTTCTGCGCCTACCTGACCTTCTGCTACCTCTTCTACCAGGGCCAATGGCAGCTCATTCTCCACCCGGTACATACCGCCGCCAGCCCGCAATCGATCGCCGGCGCTCCCTACGAACTCATCCACTTCAGCCCCGACGAGTCCGCCACCCCGCAACTCGCCGGATGGTGGATTCCCGCGGCGCCCAACAGTCGCTACTCCCACACCACCCTCCTCTTTCTCCCCGGCTCCGACGGCTCTCTCACCGACTCCATCCCCACCCTCGCCGCCCTCCACAATCTCGGCATCAACGTCTTCGCCTTCGACTACCGAGGCTACGGCCAAAGCGCCTCCATCCGCCCCAACCAGATCAACATGCTCCACGACGCCGAAGCCGCCTGGCAGTACCTCACCACCACCCGCGACATTCCTGCCCAGCAACTCGTTCCCTACGGCACAGGCGTAGGAGCGTCCCTCGCCGCGCATCTAGCCGACGCGCACTCAACCATCCCAGCCCTCATCCTCGACTCTCCCCACACCGACCTCCTGGACGTAGCTCGCCGCGATCCCCGCTCCCGCTACATCCCCCTCAGCCTGCTCTTCCACGAGAACTTTCCCCTCGCCCAGCCTCTATCAGCCCTTCACACCCCAAAACTCCTCATCTCCCGCGCCTCGTCACCGAACAAAGCCTTCCTCACCGCATCCGATCCCAAGGTCACCGTAGAACTGGCTTCCCCCTCCAAGACCCTCTACGCCCAGTCCCTCACCCACTTTCTCGACGAATACATCCCCTCCGCACCCGCATCGCAACTCGTGCCTACCCCGGCACCCTCCACCCAAAATCCGCACTGACCCACCGCGTCGCAAGTTACTCTCACGTTGAGGAACTTCCATTTATGTCCAAATCGCTCAACAGCCTCCAACCCTGGGGAGCCCTTTTTCTGCGTCTGGTCCTCGGAATCGCCATGATCTTCCACGGCTACAGCAAAGTCATCCCCGCCAGCCTCCACGGCAACACCTTCTCTGCCCTCCAACACCATAGCCACTTTGTCGTCTCACTCGGCGCGCCCTATTGGCTCGGCTACGTCTCTGCGCTCACGGAGTTCATTGGCGGCATCCTCCTGATCCTCGGCCTCCTCACCCGCTTTGCCGCCTTCATGGTGGCCTGCAATATGCTTGGCGCAATTCTCCTGGTCACCCGCCACCACGGCTACTCCGGCTCGGAGTACACTCTCGCGCTCCTCGTCATCGCCGTCATGCTCCTCTTCTACGGCGCTGGAACTCTGGCTCTGGATCGTAGAATAGGTCTTTCCTGAGCTCTCCATTCAGCCATCAAGAATCAACTCCAAAAGGAGTGAAGGCCCCCGATATGCTGGGGGCCTTACGTTGTGGTGGGGAGTTCTTTTGGTGCGGATGATTGAGGCCGGAACTGTGGGAACTGCTAGCCCGGCAACTGCCAACTACACTCGATAAGACGCCTGTCCCTGTAAAAAGTTGTCCGCAATCTTCCACTATTTTGTAGATGCACAACTTTCAACATCCTATAAACAGAAGAATCATCCGGCTCTGTTTACGTATCTCATTCCAGCCATTAGATGAAGTTTAAAAACTCCTTCGGCTTTACCTCCGAACCCGGAAAAACCAGCTCCAGATTCTTCGCTCCGAGCGTCTTGTAGGCCGCCTCGCCCAGCACCCGCCGGAAGTCCGTCGTCACCGTCAAATCCCGCCCCTCATTCAACTGATCGTTGGCCAACCCAGGCCACTTCCCATACACCTTCCCACCCTTCACCTGCCCACCAAGCACAAACATCACATTTGCGTGGCCATGGTCGGTCCCCCCGGTCCCATTCTGCCTCGCGGTCCGCCCAAACTCCGACATCGTCACCAGCGTCACATTCTCCGCATCCGTCCCCAGATCCATCCAGAACGCCGCAATCCCCTCGGAAAACTCGCGCAGACGATTCGCCAGTTGCCCATTTGCGTTCCCCTGATTCTGGTGCGTATCCCATCCGCCGATATCGGAGAACGCCGCCTCCACTCCAAGGTTCGCCTTCATCAACTGCGCGACCTGCTTCAAGCTGTTCCCAAACGGGGTATTCGGATACACCACTCCTGCAGCAGGCTGATACTGCGCCGGATCCGCCGCCTTCAGCATCTTCACCGCCTCGAACGTCTCCTGCCCCGTCCCATGCAGCACCGCATCGGTGCTCTCGTCATACATTGCCTGAAACGCATTGCTCACCGCCGAAGTCTGCGGCCCTCGTCCCCCTACAGAGAAATCCGCGAGATTATGAATCGCAATCGCGGGAATCTTTCCCTGCAACGTCCGCGGCACCTCCGTCCCCAGAGCCACCGCACGAAACGCCGAAGCCTTCCCCCGCAGCATCTCGGCCTGCAACGCCCGATTCAGCCACCCATCCGCCGTCGACTTCACCCCCGGCGTCCCGCTCTCCATATAATCCTGCGCATCGAAGTGCGACCGCGTCGTATCCGGCGAGCCCGCTGCATGCACAATCGCCAGATGCCCCTGGTCAAACAACGGCTTGAACGCCGTCATCGCCGGATGCAGCCCAAAAAATCCGTCCAGGTCCAGCACCTCCTTCTGCTGAATCGCAATCGAGGGCCGCATCGCGTAGTAGTTCTTCTCCCGATACGGCACCACAATATTCAACCCATCCGCTGCACCCCGTTGAAACAGCACCACCAGCTTCTTCCCGCTCGCTGCAGCCGTCGTCATCTCTGCCATCACACTGCGCGTCAGAAAGCTCGGAATCGTCGAAGTCCCCACCAGCGCCAGCGCGCCACCCTTCATAAATCCCCGTCGCGTCACTCCCGATCCCGTAACTCCCATATCGCGTCTCCTCGGCCTCACATCAACACCACTCTAATGAACTCCAATCAAAGCAGGAAGTTCCGTTCATCGCCTGCCAAGCCGTGTTCAGAATCCCTTACCGCCGTTGAAACTCCGGCGATCCCAGCAGCAACCCAGCCATTCCAGCCGCCTCGCGGTCCACTGGAGGCCTCGTCAAAGTCTTCCCGGGAAACACTGCTGCCGCAACCTCGCGCCCATCCGCACCAGCCAGAAATCTCTTCTCGGCCTGCACCTGGTTCGTCTGGTTCCCAAACTGAGCAAGCACGGTAGCCCGCGTCCGTTCGCTCACCGGTTGCCCCAGAAGCGCCCTCTCCAGCCTCTCCTCCTTCACCGCCGCAGCACGCTCTGAATCATCCCCCGCCGGCACCGCAGTCCCCTCCGAACCCGCAGGCGCCGCTAGCATCTGCGTCCAGTCCGTCTGCACACCGGCAATTCGGTCCCCGCTCAATACCAGCGCAAAGTTCATGCGGTCCACTAGGTCGCCCGAGTTCACCCACGGCTCCGCCTTCCAGCTATATCCATTCGGCGTCTGCATCCCATACAACGGCATCCCCAGCTTCTGCAGAACCTGCACCAGCGGAAGCGCATTCGTCACCTCGGCCCCGCTCGCCCGCACCGCTGACATCACAAACTCCTCCGGCGTCTTCACCTTCGCCCGAACCACCTCCGGCGACCAGAACTCCGGCGAATCGAACATCGTCCGCAGCACCGTCTTGATGTCCCCATCGCTCCTCACAAACGAGGCAGCCATCCGCTCCACCAGAGCTGGCGGAGGCGTATCGCTCACAAACCGCACCGCCAGCTTCGTCGAAATAAACTTAGCCGTAGCCGGACTCGTTGCCAGCCGATGCAACACCTCCAACCCCTCCGCCTCGCCGTTCTCCTTGATCTTCATCCCCAGCACCATCTTGCTGCCCGGCTCATGCCGCCGCTCATCGAACCGATACGCCGCGCCAAAATAAGGCCGGTCGATCGTCCAGCCCGACAGAACCTTCGCCACCGCAATCACATCCTGCTGCGTATACCCCTTCCCGCACGACGCATCCAGCTTCGCCGCCGGACGATCCGCACTCACCTCGCACTGCACCCCCAGCGTGTGCAACTCCATCAACTCCCGCGCGTAGTTCTCATTCAATCCACGGTCCTTCAGCGCCTGCTTCACCTGCGGATTCTTCGCCCGCTCGGCCGCTCGCGCGCCATTCTGCGCCGCCATCGAGTCCGGTCCCACGCTCTGCCAGTTATCCAGATACATCAGCATCGCCGGACTCCGCGCCGTAGCTACCAGCAGGTCTTCAAATCGCCCCAGCGCATGAGGCCGAATCACATCCCGCTCATACGCAGGCAGCAGGTACGGCTCATTCTGATTCTTCTGGATATACACATTGAAGTGGTTCAGCCAGAAGTCCGTCATCACGGCCTCCAGTTGCCGCTCCGTATAAAGATCGCGCATCATCCGCGACTCCAGCACCTCCGCCCGAATCATTCGCTCCGACCCCTGCAACGCCCGCAGCACCTCCTTCTGATAGGGCGTCAGGCCCTCCGTCATCGCCGCCAGATCACCCCGATTCAGGCTCTTGCGAAACGCGATCAGCTCCTCCGGCGACATCGCCAGAATCCGCTGCATCCGCTCCTCCGGCGGCAGGTTCACAATCCGCACTGCATCGAGTCCCGCGTAGAGCTGCTCCTCCTGCGTTGCCGCCTCCGGAGAAGACTCCATCCCGTTCCCTGCCGCCCCAGCCATACCCTTCTCCGCATCGGCGCTCGACCCCTTGGCCATCTCCGGCTGCATCGTATCTCCGGCAACCGGTTGCCCACCCTTGCCCGACGCGCCTTGTTTCGCCTCCCTCTTCGCCTTGTAAGAAGCCATCTCATCCGCATAGATCGCGTGTTCCACCGGACCGCGGGGCAACGGCGTATCCTTCGCAATCATCTGCCGCAGCATCTGCGGGCTCGGATACCGTGCCATCAACTCCTCCTGCGGCATCCGCATCGCCGGAAACATCCCCAGCCGCGCCTCTGCCGCCGAATCGTCAATGCTTGCCGGATTCAACTGCCGCTCGAACCACTGCTTCACCCCCATCGCCTCGACCGCCGCCACATCTCCCGGACGCGGCCCGAACGTAAACCGGTTCAAAACATGCAGCGCCCGCTCCTCGCTCCCAATCTGCCCGGCCTTATTCTTCGTAGACTTCTTCATCGCAGCCGCAGGCGGTGCTGCCAGCACAGGCTGTTCCACCATCAGCGCACACAACACCCCCACCACAATCACTCGTATGGGCTCTTTCCAACTCCCAGCAGACATCCAGCCTGAACGCATCATCACTCCTGCACCACGGGCAAGGGTGCCCACCGGGGCAAACCCTCAACCAAACAATGAGTTGCGTCACGCACACATATTTTTTCCATGAATCTGCTCAGCCATCAGCCAGCTTCCCGCACCCAACCTCGAAGGACTTGCTTTGCTTAAGGGCACGGCTTCAGCCGTGCCGCAAGAGCTTCATTTGCAGCAGGACTTTAGCCCCTGAGGTACGTTCTTGGTTTGCAGCACCACCTTGTCCCGCACCCTCTTCAGCCGCCGAGGTACGCTTTTGCCCATGAGGCGACTTTCTCAGCGTCCCGAAAAGCTCATTTGGAGAAATCCCAATCAGCCTAAGTTTTCCCATCGCGAAAAGCTGTCAAGTCCCCCAACCTGTGGATAACTCAATAACTTACACATAACAAACGATCATTTGGCCTTGTAAAGTTGGCGGTTTAGTTTTACCCACACAGCTACAATAGAAGGAGAGCTAAGAAAGCCCGGTCAATCGCCGGGGCTTTTCTCGTTTATAGCCATAATATGCCGTAACTCTTTTGGAATGACGAATTTGCCCGTAACCCCTGTAGAATGACGTTTTTACGAAGGACAGACAGGCTCAAATCGTTGAATCTAAAAGGCTTATAACCAAATACCCCCGGGGGGGGGGAGGGGTACCCCTTAGCCGTTTACCATGCGTGGTAAAACCCGTCCCTGGGGGTGACATGGACCTCGGTCCTGAAGAGATCGCTCAGCCGAGGTGCAGTCAGCAACTCAGACTTGGGACCGTCCGCAACGATGCGCCCCTCCTTCATCATGAGGATGCGGTGGATCTCGGGCAGGATGTCGGCGATGTGGTGAGTGATAAGAAGAATGCCCGTCCCCTCCTGGGCCAGCTTGCGAAGCAGATTGCGAAGTTCTACCTGCGCGGCAAGGTCGAGCGCGTTCGAAGGTTCGTCCAGCAGCAGCATCTGCGAGGAGGCCACCAGCGCCCGCCCGATCATAATGCGCCGTTGCTGTCCGGCGGACATCTCGCCGACAGGCTTGTTAGCCAGCGCAACCCCGTCGATCTGGCGCAGAACCTCCTCTGCTCTGGCACGCATGGTGTCGGTAACCGCAAGGTTGGGCCAAAGGGTGGAGCTGGAAAAGAAGCCGGTGAGCACAGCATCCCGTCCCGTCGTGTGCAGGGTAGGTTTGCCGGGCAGCTCGGCAGAGACGACGCCGAGGCGCTTTTTGAGTTCGGTAAGGTCCCAGCGTTCACGCCCGAAGATGCTTACCTTGGTTTGCGGCTCGCCTTCTTGGGCGACAAGAGGGTAGCACTCGCAGGTGATGGTCTTGATGAGGGTAGACTTCCCGCAGCCGTTGGGGCCAAGAATGGCGATGTGCTCTCCGGTGTTGACGGTGAGGTTGATATCGTGGAGGACGACGTTGTCGCCCCGAGCTACATGGACGTTGGCCAGTTCGAGAAAAGATGACATCTTCCTATCAGGATAGATGGTTTGTTGCGGTGCATGAGAGCGAGGGGTGTTACATTTTGTCGCAGCCTGCAAAAGTACATCTCGTGAAACGAACCGGAAGGTAAAGCATGCTGAGTTCCTGGCAAGACGTTCTTCTAATCCTGGCAACGGTGTTGAGCTCTCTGCTGGTAATGGCTCTTCTCAATCTGTTTTGGCCTCGGGAAAAACGTCGGGTCCACAACGATTTGATTGGGTGGCAGTTGAGCGTCCTGGGCACGACGTACGCAGTGATTATCGGCTTCATGCTGTACACCGTCTGGACGGACTTCGGGACAGCGAGTGTCAATGCAGAGGCGGAGGCCAATGCAATCGTCAACATCCACCGCCTGGCCGGAGGACTTCCCGAAGAACAGCGAACCGAGATGCGAGCCCTTTCGCTGGCGTACGCGAATGCTGTAGTGGAACGTGGATGGCCGGCTATGGCAAAAGGCGAGATCAATATGGAGAGCAACCAGATCAGTCGGAAGATGTGGCACACTCTGATGTCGATTCAATCGACGTCACCCTCCGTGATGACCGCGGAAGATCACGCTTTATATGAGCTGAGCTCGCTGACGGAGCACCGCCAGATTCGCCAGTTGCAGACCACGTCGAAACTCCCGGCAATCCTTTGGTGTGTACTGCTGGTGGGTGGTGTGCTGACCATCTTTTCAACATGTATGTTTGGGCTCGAGAACACACTGATCCACGGAATTCAGGTGTTCTCATTTTCATTACTGATCTCTCTCGTACTGGTTGCAATCGCAGACATCGACCGGCCGTTTCAAGGCGTAGTGCACGTGAGCGATGCAGCGTTTCAAAGAGCGCAGATCAACATGCAGGATCAGTAGAACAAACGGTCTGCCAAGCTGCACTACATCCCTTTGAGGATAGAGCCGACGATGCCACCGACGACGCCTCCTTCCGCGGCTTGTTGCGCGCGCTCCCTGGGCAGGTACTCCTGAATCTGGTGAGCAAGCTTGGAGATGGGAAGCGTCTGCAGCCATACGCGACCGGGTCCGGTGAGCGCAGCAAGGAAGATGCCGTCGCCGCCAAAGATCATGTTCTTGATACCGGGAACGCGCTGGATCTGGAAGGCGACGCTGGCTTGGAAGGCTCCAACGTGGCCGGGATGAACGCGGAGCGTCTCGCCGGCGACAAGGTCCTTGACGACGAGTTCGCCGGAGAGTTCAAGCCACGCAATGCCCTGGCCGGAGATCTTCTGCAGCAGGAAGCCGTCGCCGCCGAAGACGCCTGCGCCGAGGGATTGCTGGAAGCCCACCCCCAGCTCGATGGCCGAGGTCGCGCAGAGGAAGCCGTGGCGATGGACCATGTACTCCATGCCGGGGCCAACCTCGACAGGGACAATATGTCCCGGCACCCGGGTGGCGAAGGCCACTTCACCGGGTGCACCGATGGCGCGGTACTCCGTCATGAAGAGGGAGCCGCCACCGGCTACGCGCTTGACGGCTCCGAAGAAGCCGCCGCCACCGCCATGCTGGGTGTGGGTGGTCATCTGGACGGAGGCAGACATCCAGGAGAGCTCGCCAGCCTCCGAGATGATGGCGTCGTTGGGGCCGAGGGCGAACTCGAGGACAGGCATGGTGGTGCCGAGAATGCGATTTTGCATAGAGGCTCTCCTGATCTGGCGACGGGTAAAGTATATGCGACCACGGATCGACACGGATCGATCGGATAAAAGATAAACGCAATAGTCCGCTCTTATCGGTCTCGATCCTTCTAATCACCGTTACGCCTTTTATCCGTTCGATCCTTGTCGATCCGCGGTCAGCTTTAGCTTACGTCGCGCCAGTCGAGGATGACCTTGCCGGAGTTGCCCGTATGCATGGCGGCGAAGCCTTCCTCATAGTCGCGCCAGTTCATCCGGTGGGTGATGACGCCGGAGATGTCGAGGCCGCTTTCGAGCATGACGGTCATCTTGTACCAGGTCTCGTACATCTCGCGGCCGTAGATGCCGCGGATGGTGAGCTGGTTGAAGACGACCTGGTTCCAGTTGATGGAGATGTCTTCGGATGGGATGCCGAGCATGGCGATCTTTGCGCCGTGGCTCATGTTGGCGAGCATGTCGCGGAAAGCTGCGGGATTGCCGGACATCTCGAGGCCGACGTCGAAGCCCTCCTGCATGTGGAGCTTCTGCTGGACTTCCTTGAGCGGGGTGGCGCGGGGATCGACGGCTAGGGTGACGCCTACTTTTTCGGCGAGCGCGCGGCGGTACTCGTTGGGGTCGGAGATGACGACGTGGCGCGCTCCGGCGTGACTGGCTACGGCTGCGGCCATGATGCCGATGGGACCGGCTCCAGTGACAAGCACATCTTCGCCAAGGACCGGAAAGGCCAGAGCGGTATGGACAGCGTTGCCGAGAGGATCAAAGATGGCGGCGATCTCAGGGTTGATGCCCGGCGAGTGGCTCCAGATGTTGCTCATGGGGACCACGATGTACTCAGCAAAAGCACCGTCACGATTAACACCCACGCCCAGAGTGTGGGCGCAGAGATGGCGGCGGCCGGCGAGGCAGTTCCGGCAACGCCCGCAGACAACGTGGCCCTCTCCGCTGACGAGCTGGCCGATGGGCAGGTCGGTAACGTTGGAACCCACGGCTACGACTTCACCGACAAACTCGTGGCCGATGACAAGGCCCTGCCGGATGGTGGAGCGGGCCCAGGCGTCCCACTCGTAGATGTGCAGGTCGGTGCCGCAGATGCCGGTGTAGAGGACGCGGATCTTGACGTCGTTGATGCCGATTTCCGGTTCAGGGACGTCCTGGAGCCAGAGGCCGCGTTCTTCGCGGTTTTTAACGAGTGCCTTCAAGGTGTGCCTTTCCTATGCCTGGAACGAGCGCTTGGAGCGCAAAAGACGCTGACAAGCATTCTAGACGAGAGGACACCGTTGGATTTGTGGAACTACTTGCCGACCACCTCGATGATCTCGGAGTCGGGCTTCGTCCAGGCTTTGGCTCCGGTGGTGCTAAGTTTGGCAGCACCATCGTCCCAGTGCAGGTGCGTGATCTCGGACTTGCCCTGCTCGTAGTCGTAGGTGGTGCCGTCGTCCTGATAGAGCAGTGAGTTGCCGTCTGCGCCGGGATAGACGCGGAGTTTGGCGATGGCTTGCTTCTCGTTCGTGCTTTCGATGGGTTCGCCGAGCGGAAGGATGGAACCTGCGCGGACGAAGAGCGGGATGGTGTCGATAGGAGCAGCGACGGTGATGGTCTGGCCTCCGTGGACGCGCTCGTTCGTCCAGAAGTTATACCAGTCGGTTCCAGCGGGGAGGTAAACGGAGCGGCTGGTGCTTCCCTGCTCGGTGACGGGAGCAACGAGGAGCGCGGAACCGAACATGTACTCGTCGCCGATGTTGGCTACGTTGGGGTCGTGCGGAAAGTCCATGAAGAGGCCACGCATAAAGGGTGCGCCAGTCTCGTGAGAACGGTAGCCGAGCGCGTAGATGTACGGCATGAGTTGATAGCGGAGGCGGAGATATTTTTCGAGGATAGGCTCGGCCTGTTTGCCGTAGGACCAGACCTCGTTGTGGTTGCGGCTGCCGTGGCTGCGGAAGTTGGGTTGGAAAGCTCCGTACTCGAACCAGCGGACGTACAGCTCCGGGTAGTCGTCGTAGTGGCCGACGTTGTCGCGGGCGTCGGAGGGATCGAGCAGCGGTGGATGATCTGGCGTGTGCGAGCCGGGGAGGTACTGCCAGCCGCCGATGTCGGTGCTCCAGTAGGGCATGCCGGAGGCGACGAAGTTGATGCCGGTGGGTACCTGGCGCTTGAGGGTGTCCCAGTTGGGGGAGATGTCGGAGGACCAGAAGATGGCTCCGTTATGCTGCGCGCCGATGTAGGAGTCGCGCGCGAGGATGAGGGCGCGGGTCTTGAGGTCGCGGCGGAAGCCGTTGTAAAAGGCCGCTGTGTGGAAGAGCGGGTAGACGTTGAAGAACTGCGTTCCGGGACCGACGTAGAAGTAGCTTCCGTTCGGCGGCAGATCGGGCTCAGTCTCGTCCGCCCAGAAAGAGTCGAAGCCTTTGCTGACGAAGTTGTCGCGGATGGTGTTCCAGTACCACTCGGCTGCGGCGGGATTGGTGGTGTCGATGTCCGATCCGGCGCGGTCGTAGGGGAGGCCGTTGGTCGGGGTACCGTCGGCTAGATGCTCGAACCAGCCGTTGTGCAGGAGCATGTCGTAGAAGCGCGAGCCAGGAACGAAGCGGGGCCAGACGCTAATCATGGTGTGAAAACCCATGTCGTGAAGCTGCTTGTTCATGGCGACAGGATCAGGCCACTTTACGGGGTCCATATCCATCTGGCCCATCTTCGTGTAGTAGAACCAGTCGATGACCATGACGTCGGCGGGGAGATGGCGGTCGCGGTAGCCCTTGGCTACATCAAGCACTTCCTGCTGCGAGGTATAGCGCTGCTTGCACTGGATATAGCCATAGGCCGACTTGGGCAGCATGGGCGTGCTGCCTGTGAGCAGACGATAGCCTTCGTAGATCTCGTCATACGTCTTGCCTGCGATGATGAAGAAGGAGACGCGCTGGCCAACCTGAGAGGTCCAGCGGGTCTGGTCGTTAAAGCCAAAGGCTACGGTGGTCTTCGAGGGATTGTCCCAGAGCAGGCCGTAGCCGTAATTTGTAACGACAAAGGGCACACATACGCTCTGCCCTGCCGGAGCGTTATAGTCGTGGGCACAGCGGACGACGTGGCCGCGGCGATCGAGGTAGCCTTCCTGGTTCTGGCCGAGGCCGTAGTAGTGTTCGTCTTTGGGCGAGTGGAAGGATGCGCCGACTTCAAAAAAGTCGGGGTCGGTGGGGCGGCGGTCGTAGAGAACGTCGGCGTTGCCATCCTTGTGGTTGGGCACCGACATCTGCCAGCCCTGCATATCGAGCAGAGTCTTACCGTCGGGAGTTTTGAACGAGATATTGACGCCTGGAGTGGAGCCGTTGAAGAACTTCGCGATGTCGGCAGAGGTACCTGTCGGGGTCCAATGATGGCTTGCGCCGACGGTGACCACCATGTCCGAGGATTGATAGACATCGCCCTTCTCGCTGCTCTCATGCGTCCAGCCGGTAGAGGAGGGCTGTGCGGTGATGCCGTAGCCGGGGGCGGCCACCGCGTCCGGCTTGCGCAGACTTAGGATGACGCGGACGATGTTCGGAGCATAGGGCTCCAGCATCACCGTGGCCTCCTGGCGCGAGAGCACCACGTCTTCCTTCGTCTGCGCGTGAACAGAGCCGGCCGAGAACGATGTTAAAAGGCAGAGAAACCCGAGCATGACAGGCGAGCGGTGGAGGTGCGGCTGGCGGCGGATCGTATTCTGCGCTGGTTTCATTGGGATTCTGTAAATGGCGGTGTGAATCGTTTTAGTGGAACGTGATGGACCCTGTCAAACAGTAGGCACGGCGCCCTTCGTTCGCACACTTGCATTCAAGCGAAACGGGAGAAAGGACTTGAGTTCACTCGGCACGCGTTGTACGATTCTCTTTCTTATCCTTACTAGGTTGTGGACGCTCCAGGGGCGTGAGGTCACGATGCGCAGGTATCGGTCTAACCCGTTATGTATGAAAGTCGCGCCGTGTCTTGTTTCGGCGTTAGCGGTCTTACAAATTTGCGGCTGCGGTGGCGCAGTAACCTCTCCGGCCGTACCTTCGCCGACAGGTGGCGGCTCATTGCAACAGAACATTGTCTCCGCTCCCGTGCTCGGCTTCGCATGGGATTCGAAGGCCTTGGCACTGCGTGAGATCGATGGAGTTCCAGGAGCCGCAAGAGTGGACGCGTCGGCAGGCTCAGGCGCAGGCTTTGCAACAGCGGTAGCGGCAGGAAGCCGTGCGTATGCTCTGCTTCTTGATAGTAAGGGCGCGCTCTATCTGACACTGTTGCCCGGAGGTGTGCCGCGGCAACTGGCATCGGGACCGTGGAGCGGTCTGGCGATCAGCGCGTCAGGCGAGTATGCCATCGCCTACTCTGCGACGGGAGCAGCCTCCGAGGTTATCGGTGGCCTTCCCCAGCAACCGGCACTTCGTAGCGCGGACGTTCAGGGAATCGGAATCGCCGCCGCCGCTGTGAGCGATACCGGAGCGGTCCTGTTGGCGACGAAGCCGGGTGGATCGGGTACCGGGATACTGGCAATTGCTCCGGGGGCCGTAAGCGCCAGCCGAGTCCTGTCCCTTGGTGCGATGGGAGGATTGGCATTTGTGCCGGGTACCGACCGTGCACTGGTAGCGGACGCAGCCACGGGAACCGTGACGCAGCTCGACCATGTAAGCGGTGTGCCCACGCCGAGCTTGTTGAGTGGAAGCACTCTCCCCAAGTCTGTCGGGCTGGACGTGAGCGCGGATGGTCGATGGGTCCTGATGGCAAACGGCTCTGGCACAATCGTGCGGTTGGACTTGAACGGCCAGACCCCGCCGTCTTCGACAAAGTGCAATTGCGCCCCAACCACTGTCGCGAACCTGAGCGGCTCGGCCTTTCGGTTGACTGATGTGGGCAGTTCCACGGGCTGGATGGTGGAAGCAGGCGGCAACAGTCCTCGAGTGCTGTTCATCCCGGCTCTACCCGGGCAGAAAATTGCCGGAGGTGGCCAGTGAGCGACATGCGGAAGAAGATTTTACTGTCTGTAAGCTGGCTGGCGGCGGCTGTGGCGCTGCTGCTTTGCTCTGCAAGCGGGGCAAGCGCCCAGGCGACTTTGCAGATCACTCCGGGCAGCATCTCGGTGTATGCCGGTGGATTCAGTGGCTGCCCGGCGCAGACAGACTCGCTGGGAGACGGCTGCCCCGCGCCGACAAGCGCGAACTTGCAGTCCTCCTATAGCGTGGCGCTCAACCCGTCGGGCACTGTCTTTATCGTGGACTACAACAACAATCGTGTCCGTCTGGTGGACGGGAACGTCCACATGCAGACCTTTGCCGGCGGCGGGAGCGGATGCCCGGGACAGACAGACTCTGTCGGAGATGGCTGCCTGGCGACACAGGCAACGCTGAATGGGCCGTCCGCCATCGCGTTTGACGCAACCGGAAATGCCTATATCGCCGAGTACGGTTTCGTTGGCAACATTACGCCGCGCATTCGACAGGTGTCGGCGTCCACCGGGATCATTACGACCTTTGCGGGAACCGGTGTGCAAGGTTATAGCGGAGACGGCGGTCAGGCGGATAGCGCGACGATGGAAGAGCCTACGGGCGTCGCGGTGGATGCTACTGGCAATGTGTATATCGTCGATCTGTCTGCGAGTGTCGTGCGCATGATCGACACGAATCACAAGATTACGACAATTGCGGGCGGCGGCTCTGGGTGCCCTGCACAGACCAACTCCGTAGGGGACGGGTGCCCTGCTACAAGCGCGGCGCTGTACTATCCGGATGGCGTTGCGGTCGATTCCACAGGCAACGTGTATATCGCCGACACCAACAACAATCGTGTCCGCAGGGTCGATGCCGTTACAGGCGTGATGACAACCATTGCCGGTACCGGAACCCAGGGGTTCAGCGGGGATAACGGCCCGGCGACGGCGGCCGAGCTTTCCTATCCCGAGCAATTGGTTGTGGACGCGAAGGGGAATATTTTCGTTACCGATAGCTTCAATAACCGGGTACGCAGGATCGACACAGCTGGCAATATCACTACAGTAGCTGGCGGAGGTTCAGGGTGTACTTTCACGCCATGTTCCGCGGTGGAGTCCCTGTTGTCGGACGGGTCAGGCCCCCCGGTCGGACTAGCGCTCGATCCATTGGGCAATCTCTATGTTGGGTCGGGCGATGTCGTGAGCAAGATCGGGCCGAGCGGAGCCGTGGCGTTCCCAGCCATCGACGTAGCGCAGAGCAGTCCGACGCAGACAATAGTCCTGACCAATCTAGGGACGACTACCGATACCTTGCCCGCTACCGTTGCCGGTTACGTTCTGACTGGCAACAATACGGAATTTGCTCTTACAGGTGGCACCTGTATTACCAATAATCTCCTTGCTCCAGGCGCATCCTGCACACTACAAGCGGTCTTCACGCCTTCGAGCGCAGGAGAACGCTCGGCTACGGTCACATTTTCCGATACATCCCTCGGCAGTCCCCATACCATGACGTTGTACGGACTCGGCGTCGTAGCAGTTTCACAGACCATTACCTTTCCGGCCATTGGGAACTACACCTATGGCGACTATGTAGGTAACCTCACGGCCACTGCCTCCTCAGGCCTTCCTGTTACCTACAGCATTGTGAGCGGTCCCGCCACCGTCTCAGGAAGCTACCTGAGTCTCACAGGTGCTGGAACCGTCGTGGTGCAGGCGGACCAGGCAGGCAATGCCTCGTACCTTGCTGCTCCGCCTGTGCAGCAGACGTTTACAGTTGCTAAGGCCGTGCTGACCGTTAGGGCAAACCAGATCGAGCGTTACACCAACCAGCTTAATCCTCCTTTTTTGACCTATAAGATAACCGGATTCGTAGCGAATGATACGCAGATCAGTGCAACGACAGGTCAGCCAACGCTCGTGTCGGATGCTCCCCCGAACCCGCCAGTGGGGAGCTACGTGATTACGATTACGCCAGGCACTCTGGCATCCGCAAATTACACGTTTACTTTTGTGAATGCGTTCCTTGATATTACGTCTCCGTCCGATACGCAAACCACTCTGGCCCTGTCGACAGCAACGGCAACGAATCAGGAGGTAGTGACACTTAAGGCGACGGTAACGACGATCGAACCGCTGGTTCCGGGGAATGTCACCTTCACCGACGCGAATGGACACGTGCTTGGCCATGCCGGGATCGTCGGACAATACGCGGCCTACGGATACAGTACGAGTACGGCTACGCTGAGCCGCAAGTTTGCCCCGGGGCAGTATCAGATTACGGCCACGTACGACGGAACGCCCGGATATACGACAAGTTCGTCGTCACAGCAAGGCCTTACCGTGACGGGGACGCAGCCCACCTTTACGACGCTGGCCGCGCAAGCGAACGCGACGAATCCGGCCAACAGCGATCTTACGGCGAGCGTTCTTGGG
>Ga0207678_10001781_pt1 | contig 19717 bp, 16 predicted proteins | sample KBSC63metaG_FD_184319 | JGI IMG/M metagenome (GOLD analysis project Ga0207678, IMG submission 184319) | Corn rhizosphere microbial communities from Kellogg Biological Station, Michigan, USA - KBS C6-3 metaG (SPAdes) (version 2) | ecosystem: Host-associated > Plants > Roots > Rhizosphere > Soil ...
GACCAGCCCGAACTCTGCGTGAGCGTCCAGCGCTCGCAGGCCAGCATCAGCCGCGGCCATCAGGCGGCCTACGTCGTGCGGGTCTCGACCGAGAACAATGGTTCGGCGACCGACGTGACGGTGGCCCTCACCGCCCAGCCGTCGGGCCAGAAGCCCAGGTTCGTCAGCGGCTGCGCCAAGGGCGCGGGCACCGCTAGCTGCACGATCAGCTCCGTGTCGGACAAGCAGCCGGTCTCGCTCAACGCACAGATCCCGGTCGCGGCCAGCGCCACCTCGGTCACCTCGGTGAAGCTGACCGCGACGGCCAGCATCGTCACCACGGAGAAATGGACGCCGCCGTCGGCCGCCGAAACGGTCGCCGTGACCGCCGCCTCGGCTTCCCCGGCCACGTCGCCGGCGAGTTCGTCGCCGGCCGGCGTCGTGCCCGAAGGCGCGCTGCCGCTCGGCCCGATCCCGGATCTCAACGGCGCTTCCAGCCAGCTCATCGGGGCCGGCAACGCCGCCGGCCTGTTCCCCGCGATCAACCCGTCGGCCACGCCCAGCCCTTCGCCGGGGACCCCGGCACCGGGCGGACAGCGCGGGCCGGTGCCCGGTTCCTCAGCCATCGCGTTCGTCAAGCCGGGGCTCACCGGCCAGGTGGCGGGGCTGATCGCGCTGGCGGTAGCGGTCATGCTCACGGTGACCCGGCTCTCCCTGCGCAAGCGGTTCCGGTCGCGTAAGCAGGAGGGCTGACCCGCCCGGACCGGGAGGGACTAAAGGTTTTGCCGCCGGTGCGCGACTACATAATCATGATGCGCGCGGGGAACCCGGGCCCGGTCCGGTCGGCTCGGCCGGCGGAGGTACGGCATGGACGATAGCGGTGAGCCCAGGATCCCGCAGCGTCACGTAGCCGAGCTGAGCGCCTTCTTCGCGGCGCACGACCGATGGCTGTTCGGCCACGCGTGCGTGCGGACCCGCGGTGACCGCGAGCTCGCCGCGGACCTGGTGCAGGACACGTTCGAGGCGGCGGCGCGGGCCTGGGCGACGCTGCGCGGGCATGCCGAGGGCCGGCAACGCGCCTGGCTGCTCGGCACGCTGGCGAACAAGGACATCAGCGATTTCCGCCGCAAGCAGGCGTTCCGCCGCAGGCAGCCCGACATCCAGGCCAGGTACCAGCCCGCCGCGGCGGACACCGCGGCGCAGGCGCTGAGCGCGATCGCGCTGGAACGGGCGCGGGAGATCATCGGGGAGATGCCGCCGAGGCAGCAAGAGATCGCGCTGATGCGGTGGCAGGACCGGATGAAGGCCACCGAGATCGCCGCCGCGCTCGGCGTCGCCGAGGGTACCGTGCACGCGCACCTGCATACGGCCCGGGGCAAACTGGTCGCGGGGCTGGAACCGTACTATCCGTTCGGCCGGGACGACGGGAAGGGAGCGGCGTCATGACCGCCGACTCGGGGCCGCCGCGGGACGGGGCACCGCAGGACGGGTCACCCCAGGACGAGGCCGACCTGTTCGTGGCCGACTTCTATCCGAAGCTGGGCGAGTACCTGGCGGAGCAGCACGCCGCCGGGTACGACGCCGGGCCCGGGCAGGCTCGCTTTCAGGCCTGGCTCGGCGAGCACACGGAAGGGACGGCCGGGGCCGACCCGGTCCGGGACTACCTGAAGCAGATCGGCAAGGTACCTGGGCTCACCATCGAGCAGGAGGCCGAACTGGCCCAGCGGATCGAGGCGGGCCTGGCCGCCGAGCGCAAGCTGGCCGAGGACGGCGACCACCTGGCCCCGGGCGAGCGCAACGACCTGGAATGGGTCGCCGAGGTCGGCGCCCGGGCCAGGAACCACTTGCTGGAGGCCAACCTCCGCCTGGTCGTCTCGCTGGCCAAGCGGTACACCGAGCGCGGCATGCCGTTCCTCGACCTGATCCAGGAGGGCAACCTGGGCCTGATCCGCGCGGTGGAGAGGTTCGATTACACCAAGGGCTACCGGTTCTCCACGTACGCCACCTGGTGGATCCGGCAGGCGATCACCCGGGCGCTGGCCGGTCAGCCGCGGCCAGGGGAACCGCCGTCCCGGGAACCGCTGCCCGGGGAACCGGCGGGCGGGGAACCGGCGAGCGGGCCGGGGCGGTGAGCGGGCTGCGGGTGGCCGTGGCCGGCGGCGGCCTCGGCGGCCTCTGCCTGGCCCAGGGCCTGCTGAAGGCCGGTGTCGACGTCACGGTCTACGAGCGGGACGCGCAGCTAGCCGGCCGGCGGCAGGGCTGCCGGCTGCACGTGGACGCGCGCGCCGGGCTGGCCCTGGAGCAGTGCCTGCCACCCGCATCGCTCGCCGTGTTCCAGGCCACCTGCTCCGAGGCGAGCACGCGGCTGACGGTGGTGAGCGAGCGGCTGCGGGTGCTGAACGAGCAGCGCCGGACCACAGACGCCGACCCGTACGCGCCCGCCACGCTGTCCACGTCGGTCAACCGCCAGACGCTGCGCGAGGTGCTGGCCGCCGGGCTGGACGGCAGGCTCGTCTTCGGCTGCGAGCTGACCGGCTACGAGCTGACTGGCTCCCAGCTGGCCGGCTCTCAGCTGGCCGGGCGGGGGGACGGCCGGGGCGGCGTCCGGCTGCATTTCGCCGACGGACGCCAGGCCGAGGCGGACCTGCTGGTCGGCGCCGACGGCGTCGGTTCGGCGGTACGCCGTCAGTACCTGCCCGCCGCCGCGCCGGCCGATACCGGCAAGCGCTGCGTCTACGGCACGATCCCGCTCGGGCCCGGCGAGGCGGACCGGCTGCCGCCGGCGCTGCGGGACGGCTTCACCGCGGTGATCGGCGGCCAGGTCGGCATGGCGACCGGGGTGGTGCGCTTCCGGCAGCGGCCCGAACAGGCCGCGCCGTGGCTCTCTCCCGCCGGGGACTACCTGATGTGGGCGGTGGCGGGGGACGGCAGGAGGTTCGGGGTGGCGGACGAGCGGCTGACGGCCATGTCGCCGGCCGAGCTGCACGCGCTGACCGCGAGGATGATCAGGAGCTGGCACCCGGACCTGCGCGCGCTGCACGCGCGGGCCGCCGTGGACGAGACGTTCCTGGTCAGGATCCGCACGTCGCTGGCGGTGCCGCCGTGGCCGCCCAGCCGGGTCACCGTGCTCGGCGACGCCATCCACGCGATGAGCCCGGCGCGCGGTTCGGGGGCCAACACGGCGCTGCAGGACGCGGCGCTGCTCTGCCGCACGCTGACCGGAACCGCGGGAAACGGAGCCCGAACGGACCCGGCCGGGAGCGGAACCTTCCCGGCCGGGAGCGGAGCTACCCGGAACGGCGGCGACCTGATCGCGGCCGTCGGCGAGTACGAGCGGCAGATGCGTGACTACGGCTACGCCGCCGTGGCCGCCTCCCAGGCGGCCGAGGCCGAGACCGGCGCACGGCACAATCGCCTCATGTTCTGGCTCTACCGCCGGATGACCGGCGCGCGCGCCTGAGGCAAGGCCCGGGCCGCTACCGGCCGGGCGGGCTCCTTACTTGCCGCTCACCTGCTCCACGGCCGGACGGACCTGCTGCATCGCGCTGGCCAGGGCACTGGCGTTCATCGTCGGCGAGACAACCTCGCCGAAGCTGTCGTTGTCGAACCAGGCGCACATGGCCACGCCGTTCGACCCGGTTCCGTCCTGGACACACGCCGCCTTGCCGCCGAGCCCGCCCGCGGTGACCACCTTGGCCCCGCGGAACTGCTGGGTGAAGCTGGTGATCGAGGCGGCCGGGTCGGCGTTCGCCAGGTGCCCGCCGATGAACATGATGATCTGCGCGGTGTTGCCCGCCGACGCCTTGCCCGACTCGTAGACCGCCGACACCACGTGGCTGGCCTGGCCCGAGCTCATGCTGATGACCTTCTGCTTCAGCGCGGCCACGTCGGCCTGGTGCTCCAGGTCCACGGTGCGCGCGAAGGTGCCGATCTTGTCCGGGGTGGTCATGGTGTGCACGGGACCGCTGTGCGACGGGAACTCGAACTTGATGACGCCGACGATCGCGGCCGCGGCTACCACGATCACGCCGCCCAGGCCCAGCCAGAGGCGGTGATCGTTGCTGCCGCCGCGGCGGCGGCCGGTCCCGCGCTTGGCCGCGGCCAGCTTGGCGTCCGCGCGCTCGAACTCGGCTTCCCGGTCGCCGAACAGGCCGGTGTATTCCTCGTCCGCGTCGTCCCGCCAGAAGTCCTGGTACGAGTCGAGGTGGTCGTCGGCCGCGGGCTGGGCCGGCCAGGAGGAGGTGATCTCCGGGCCGTCCAGGCCATGACCCGGGCGCACCGTCCCGGTACCCGGGCGGCTCGCGCCAGGCGTTTTCGGAGCCGGGGCCTGCGGGGCCTTGGGGGTCTTCGGGCCGGTCAGGACCTGGGTCGCCGATGTCCCCGTGCGAGGGCTGGCCGCGGGCGCGGCCGGGCGGGCGGCGGGGTCGCGCAGGGCGTCGACCCGGGTGCCGTTGGGCGGGGTGAGCAGGCCGACCGGCGCGCTGAGGAAGCCGGCACCCGGAGCCGCCGCCGGACCCGCTGGACCCGCCGGGCCCGGCTGGGGACGCCCGGCGTTCATCTGCGGACCCTGCGGGGTCTGCGGGCCCGATCCGTCCCGGCGGGGCTGGCCGTAGCCGGGAGCCCGGTCCGGGCCCGGCGAATAACCGGACTGCTGGCCGAACGCGGGACCTGACGGCTCCGCCCGGCGCTGGGGGCCGGTGGCGGGGCCCTGCGGGCCGCCGGGCGTCTGGGGGTATGCGGGGGCGCTGCGCCGCAGCTCCTGATACCAGGATTCCTCGTCGAGCGGCTCGACGTAGCCGGACTCGCCCGGCTCCGGCTCGTCGTAGCGCAGCTCGCCATAGGTCATGCCGGCCAGCCGCGGGTCCTGCGATCGCGACGGGCGCACGTCGCCCGGGGCCCTGTCGTCTAGGACCCGGTCGTCCGAGGCCCGGTCGTTCAGGCGCGGGCTCCCGTACCATTCCTCCGGGTACGCGCTGGCACCACCTCGCGCAGAGCCGTCACGCAGCGCCGGCTGCGGGCCGGTGTCAGGCAGCGCCTCCTGGGCGCCGGTTACCGGCCAGATGTCCTGGCCGCTGCCGGGCGGCGGCGAGAACGACTGCGGCTGATAGCCCGAATCCGGAAAGCCGGGTGCCTGGTAGGCGGGGGGAGAGGGGTCGCGGCCCTCGGGTACCTGATACCCGGGAACGCCGCCGGACGGACCGGCCGACCGGTAGCCGGCCCCGTCGAAGTCGCGCGGCGTTCCGCCGTTCCCGTGACGGCCCGCCCCGTGACGGCCAGCCGGGAACGCGGAATTGCCGTACGGGGCCTTCGGGCCCTCGTAGGACGGGTCGGAGTACCCCGGGTCGCCGTAGCCGAAGTCGTCCATGGCGGGCTGCTGGTACGCCGGGCTCGTGCCGTAGGCCGACTCGAGCACGTCACGCGACTCCGGGTCGAGCTTCCGGAAGCCGTAGGGCCAGGAGATCTCGGGCCCGAACGGCGCCTCGCGCCGTCCCGACCCCAGGGGGTCCTGCGGTTCGCTTCTCGCCCCCGATCCGTAGCGACCCTGGCTGCCCAGGGGCTCATCGGAATGGGAATGCTGCGCTGATGACCAGCCATTGCCATCGTTAGCGGGCGAACCGCTCCTCATATACCGGGTCACTCCCCTGTTGTTCTGTCCGTACAGCAGGTCAATGATCTCTAGCATCATCGCGACAAACGAGACACTCTGCTACCTACTTGGATAATTTGCGAGGCCGCGAGCCGCGATACGAAGACACACGCTACTGCGCACCTGCCCCAGGCACGGGGTATTCCCTGGTTTACGGCAAGTCGCGCCGCCGCTCGTTTGCCCAGGGTAATCAATACGCGACACTAAGTAATACCCCCGCGTAGGGGCAGAAACCGGGGCATCCGGCTGGCCTTGACGCCAGGTAGCACCGGCGTACGATGGCGGTACCCTGCCGACGGTATACAAAGTTACTTGCGAGCGCGCCGTGCAGCACGAACTCACTGTCTGGTCCCGCGGGATCATCATGGACAAGGAGGCGCGCGACGTCTCTACCTGTATCGCCACCGCCGCGCGCAAGCTCGGTTACCACGCCGAGAACGTGAGCGACTACGTGGACGACCCGGATCGCACCAACTGCCTGGTGCGCCGGTACGCGCGGTTCGCCGACGAGCCGATCCTGGACCGGTTCGTCTACGAGAACCCGAATCCCGACTGGGTGGTGCTGGTCGAGGAGACGATCATCAAGGCGGTCAACTTCTTCCACCGCACGCGGCCGGCCCAGGGCGTGCTGGTCGTCAACTCGGCCCGGGACCCCCAGTACCTGCTCAGGTTCCTGCCCGAGCCGATGCTGGCCAAGCTGGACAAGCTCGTCGTGGTCGACGCGACCGGGCTGGCCGAGCAGCGCGGCAGCAGCCCGTGGATGTTCGTCCGCGACCTGTCCGAGCTGGCCTTCGACCGGATGTCCACGGAGGGCGCGGTGGAGCGGCTGGCCGTCGGCCGGGGCATCGCCGCGCCGCTGATCGGCGCGCTGGTGGCGGCGACCGGGGTGCTGCCGGTCGAGGCGGTGGCCGAGGTGGTCGCCGACCGCGACGCCATGCTCCGCGGCGCCGGGCAGCACGCGGTCGTCCAGTACGCCGCCGCCTGAACCCAGGAGAATTCATGTCCGTTCGCGGCACCCACGTACCCGAACACCTCAGGCTGCCGATCGCGGGCGTCACCCCGCCGCCCACGGAGAAGGAAGGCCAGCGGCTATTCCCGACCGGCAACTTCCGCTTCTACCGGCCGGTGTACCGGGACAAGACACCGCCGTGCAACCACGCCTGCCCGACCGGCGAGCAGATCCAGAAGTACCTGGATCACGTCAAGCACGATCGCTACCTGGACGGTTACCTCACGATCCTCGAGGACAACCCGATGCCCGCGGTCACCGGCCGGGTCTGCTACCACCCCTGCGAGACGGCCTGCAACCGGGCCGTGCACGACGAGCCGATCGGCATCCGCGGGGTGGAGCGGTTCCTCGGCGACTTCGGCCTGAAGCTCGCGGACAACCCGGTCAAGCCGGCTCTGCCGCCGCTGAACGGCCAGACGGTGGCGATCGTGGGCTCGGGTCCCGGCGGCCTGGGCTGCGCCTACCACCTGCGCCGCAAGGGCTACGCCAGCGTCATCTTCGAGGCGCTGGACCAGCCCGGCGGCATGCTGCGCGCCGGGATCCCGGCCTGGCACCTGCCCGGGGAGGTCCTGGACGCCGAGATCGCCAAGCTGCTCGACCTGGGCGGCATCGAGATCCGCTGCGGGGTCCGGGTGGGCGACGACCCGGACGGGGTGACGCTCGGCTATCTCCGGACCACCTACGACGCGGTCTTCCTCGCCCTCGGCCAGGACGTCGGCCGCCGCCTCGACGCCGAAGGCGCGCAGGCCCGGGGGGTGATCGGCGCGCTGGAGTTCCTGCGCGAGACCGGCCTGGGCCGCCCGGTCACGGTCGGCGCCAGCGTCCTGGTGATCGGCGGGGGCAACACCGCCTCCGACGCCGCCCGCTCCGCGATCAGGCTCGGTGGCGCCGGCGGAAACCAGGCCAGCGCCACGATCGTCTCCCTGGAGGCCGAGGACGAACTGCTCATCCAGCCCGAGGACCTGGCCCAGGCCCGGGACGAAGGCGTGCTCTTCCGGCCGCGGACCGCCCTGGTCAGCGTGCTGACCGGCGAGGACGCCAACGTTCGCGGCGCCGTGCTGGCCGCCGCCCGCCTGGCCAGGGACGAGAACGGTGCCGTCAGGGCGCAGATCGCCGCGGGCACCGAGTACGAGGTGCCGTGCGACACGATCCTGGTCGCGATCGGGCAGGTGCAGGTGCTCGACTGGCTCCCCGCGCACTACACCGGGCACGGGCTGGTCATGGCCGACGAATCCGGCCGGGTGCCGGACGAGGACGCCGCGGTGTTCGCGGGCGGCGACGTGATGCGCGGGCCGTCCATGGTGGTGGACGCGCTGGGCGACGGCAAGCGCGCGGCCCGGGACATCGATCGGGTGCTCAGCGCCGAGCCGCTGCGCCCCGAGGATCCGGTCGAGGTCATGCCGTACGAGAAGCTGAACCCCGCTTACTTCCGGCACGCGCCGCGCATCGAGGCCCCGCTGGCCCCGGCGGCGGAGCGCCGGGCCAGCCAGGTCACCGAGGTCACCCTGGCCTACAGCCGGGAGCAGGCGGTCGCCGAGGCGGACCGCTGCATGTCCTGCGGCGTCTGCAACGGCTGCGACAACTGCTACATCGTGTGCCCCGACGTCAGCGTGATGCGGGACACCCGGCAGAACGGGCACTACTCGATCCGCACCCACTACTGCAAGGGCTGCCTGGTCTGCGTGCAGGAGTGCCCCACCGGTGCGCTGGAGCGGGTGCCGGAGCTCGACTTCGACGAGCCGGGCGACGTGGTCCGGATGGAGACCGCGTTCGCGCCCTACGAGGGCGCGCACGCCGAGCAGGCCCCGTTCACCCGCCGGCTCATCGAGGACGCGATCGCCGAGTACGACAGGTCACGATCAATTGACCCGAACGGGCCGGGTGATACGCCATGACCAGCGTGCCTGTGGATGCGGGGCCGCCGCGGCTGCAGCGGGCCATCCGGACCCCGGAGGGAGAGACGTTCCTGCGCGGCCTGACGGGCACCCGGGTGCGGCAGAACGGGTGCGCGGCGGCCGCCTACGCGGCGCTGTACGCCAACGTGGACGTGATCACCGCCTACCCGATCCGGCCGTACACGGCGATCATGATGAACCTGGCGCAGTTCGTCGCGGACGGGATCCTGGACGCCGAGTACCTGCACGCCGACGGGGAGCACTCGCAGTTCTCCGCCGCGTTCGGCGCGGGCTCCTGCGGCGCCCGGGCCTACACCGGCTCGTCCGGGGTCGGCGTCACCTACGGCTACGAGATGTACTCGATCATCTCCGGGGCGCGCATCCCGATCCAGATGGCGATCGCCGACCGGACCCTGGACCCGCCCGGCGACTTCGGCTCGGAGCACACCGACGCCCTGTGCACCAGGGACATGGGCTGGCTGATGGGCTGGGCCGCGACCCCGCAGGAGGTCTTCGACAAGTCGCTGCTCGCCTACGCCATCGGCGAGGACCCGCGGGTGCTGCTGCCGCAGATGGTGGTGCAGGACGGCTACTTCGTGTCGCACATCGCGGGCGAGGTGGAGATGCCCGCGGCCGCGCAGGTCGACGAGTTCCTGCCCCCGTACCAGCTGCCGTTCCCGCTCGACCCGCGGCGCCCGGTCTCGCACGGGCCGCAGATCCACCCCGAGCAGGGGCCGCCGCTGCAGCTGGAGCGGGCCCGGGCGATGGAAGACGCGATACCGGTGATCCGGGAGAAGACCGACGAGTTCGCCCGGGTCTTCGGCCGCCGGTACCCGCACTTCGTCGAGTCGTACCGGCTCGAGGACGCCGATATCGCGCTGGTCATCTCGGGCGGGCACGCGGTCACCTGCCGGGCCGCGGTCAACCGGATGCGCGCGCAGGGGATCAAGATCGGCATGGCCCGGCTGCTGTGGGTCCGGCCGTTCCCCGGCGACGACCTGCGCGGGGCGCTGGCCGGGGTCAGGGCGGTCGGGGTGGTGGAGACCAACCTCGGCCTGGGCGGCGCCAGCTACGGCGGCATCCTCTCGCTGGACGTGACCACCGCGCTGTACCACCTGGACGGCCCGCGCCCGCTGGTGACGTCGTTCATGGCCGGCCTGGGCGGCGAGACCGTGCCGATGGCCGAGTTCGACTGGATGGCCGGCAAACTCGGCCAGGCCGTCGAGCGCGGCCGGGTGGAGAAGGCCGCCCACTGGGTCGGCTTCGAGGACTAGGGGGAACCGAGATGACGCACCAAGTAGTCCGGCAGACGCTTCCGCTGCTGGCGGAGGAAGACGGGCGCGACCTTTATTACCTGCCCGACCTGCCGGAGGAGGACCCGTACGCGGCCGGGCACCGGACCTGCGCGGGCTGCGGCCCGGCGATCCAGTACCGGTGGGTGCTCAAGGCGGCCGGCCAGGACACCGTGGTGGCCGGCCCCACCGGGTGCATGTACGTGGCCAACTCCACCTACCTGTGCACGCCGTACACGGTGCCGTGGGCGCACACCCCGATCGCCAGCGGCGGCTCGTTCACCTCCGGCGTGGCGGCCGGGTACGAGGCGATGATCAGGAAGGGCCGGTACCCGGGTCCGTACCCGAACATCCTGGTGATGGCCGGCGACGGGTCGGCCGCCGACATCGGCATCGGGTCGATCTCCGGCGCGCTGTACCGCGACCACGACGCGCTGTTCGTCTGCTACGACAACGAGTGCTACGCCAACACGGGCATCCAGACCTCGCCGACCACGCCGTACGCGGGCATGACCACGTTCACGCCGTACGGCAAGGCGATCCCCGAGGGCAAGAAGCTGCCGCCGAAGAACCTGGCCAGGATGATGGCCGAGGGGCATCCGCACTGCTACGTGGCCACCACGACGGTCGGTTACCCCGTCGACCTGATCAACAAGACCCGCAAGGGCCTCAACCACGTGGGCGCCGCCTTCCTGCACTGCTACACGCCATGCCAGAAGGGCTGGGTCTACCAGACCTCGATGACGGTCGAGCTGGGCCGGCGGGTCGTCGAGTCCGGGCTCTGGCCGGTCTGGGAGTACGACCCGGGCGAGCGGGCCTACCGCTACTTCCACCCGCCGGTCCAGCGGCCGGTGACCGACTACCTGGCCATGCAGGGCCGGTTCGGGCACATGCTGCCCGAGCACGTGGCGAGGACGCAGGCGGGCGCCAACCGCAACTGGGAACTCATCGGCATGGACGTGCCACAGGCCCTGCGTGACCTGGAGGATCCCGCCCGCCACCAGCGGCTGGCGGACGAGGAGTACTCGATGCCCGTCAACCGCGGTATCGGCGCGTGAGCGATGTGGCAGGTGCTGTTCGACGACGGGCGCCAGCAGCGGTACCTGCCGGACCGGCAGGCCGTGCTCAGGTACGTGCTCGCCGTCGGGCCGCACGCGGCCAGCCCGCGGTTCGAGGTGCACGCCGAGGCGGAACGGATCAGACTCGCCGACGGCTCGGACGGCGGCCGCCGGTTCGCCCTGGTCGAGGTGATCGACCTGGCCCGGCCGGGCGAGATCGAGCGGTTGCGCCGGGAGCTGCATGAGTAGCGCACCCGGGCCGCCGCCGCACGGTCGGATGATCCCGCTGACACCAGGAGTGTCTCGTCCCGCCGGGGAGCGGCGGGCCATGCTGCGGGAGGCGGTGACCCAGGTCGTTCGGCACCTCGTGGTACGGGCCGTGCCTGTTTCGCAGCGGGTCCCGCTGTTCGAGCAGGCCGCCGGCCTGCTCGACGAGGCCGGCTGGGGCCTGGACGAGCTGGTCGCCGCGGCCGAGCCGGGACCGGCCCAGGATGACTTGCTGCGTGCGCTCGGGCTGGAGGAGCCGTGTACGAGCTGAGGCTGCCGCTGGCGCCGTACCGGTTCGTCTGGCGGGACGAGGCGGCGGTCGACGCGGAGAAGAACGCTACCGACGCGTACACCGAGGAGCGCTACACGCACGCCGACGGGACGCGCACGATCATCCGCGAGTACCGGGCCGACGGGTCGTACCACCTCATGTCCGACCGGGGCGAGATCGAGCTGATCGACAACGCCAGCGATCCGTACGCCGCCGACCCGGTGAGCGTGGTCAGGCTCCCCTAGCCGGCCGATCTGGGCTGGTGGTAGGCCTGCCGGGTCCGCTCGGTGTGCTTGCGGGCCAGGGCCCGGGCCCGCTCCGGGTCGCCCGCTTCGATGACGTCGATCATCTCCGCGTGCTCGGCCCAGGACCCGTGCCCGCGCGCCGGGGCGACCATCCGGTAGTACCACTGCACCCGGCGGCCGACGATGCCGGCCAGCTCCGCCAGCACCGCGTTGCCCCCCATGACCGCGATCTCGGCGTGGAAGGCGTTGTTGGCCGCTACCGCGCTGCCGAAGTCGTCGGCTTCCGCGGCCGCCTGGCCCTCGCGGCAGATCTCCCGCAGCCGGGCCAGCTGGGCCTGGCGGTCCTGCGGGCTCGAGCCGCTGCCGGCCGCGGCGAGCCTGGCCGTCTCGGCCTCGAGCAGGGCGCGGACGTCGAGCAGCTCGTCGACCTCGGAGTCGGTGGGGACGTGCACGAAGGCGCCCTGGCTGGGCCGCAGGTCCACCCACCCCTCGGCCTCCATGCGGTGCAGGGCCTCGCGGATCGGCTGCCTGCTGACGCCGAGCTGCCGGGCCAGGTCGGTCTCGACCATGTGCTGGCCCGGCGGCAGCTCCCCGCCGACGATCAGGTCGATCAGCGCGTCGTACACCGACTGGCGCAGCGGCACTGGCCGCTGCAACGGACGAATCGTCGCCACCGTCATTGTCTCCCCCTACGATATTTCGCCCTGAATATGCTCCTTTTCGCGCATGTGCAGTTTATCGACGACTGTATGCAAAGTGCGATCCCCAGATTCAGGGGCTGATGTCGCGGCGGCGGAGGGCGGCCAGGCCGGTAGCGACCAGGGCCAGGACGGCCAGGCTCAGCCAGAGCAGCGGGCCTGCTGTGACCGCGGCCCCGGGAAGCTTGGGCACGTGGGTGAACGGCGAGACGTCGAGTATCGGCTGAGACAGCTGCAGGACCTGGCCGAACAGGGCGATGAGCACCAGCACGCCGACCACGGTCCAGGCGCCGGCTACCGACGCCCGGGGCAGCAGCCCGAACAGCACCACGGCAACCCCGGCCACCGCCAGCGACGCGGGCAGCTGGGCCATGCCCGCGCCGAGCAGGCGGGCCACCTCGGGTCCGGCGGAGCCGGTGCGCAGGCCGTAGCCGAGGCCCGCGGCGACGCCCGCCACGGCGAGCAGGAGCGCCGTGCCGACGACGGCGACGGCGATGTGGCTGAGTCCCCACCTGGTCCGGCCGATCGCGGTGGCCAGCAGGGGTTCGGCCTGGCCGCCGGTCTCCTCGGCGCGCAGCCTGAGCACCGCCGAGGTGGCGTAGGCCGCGGCGGCCAGCCCGGCCAGCGACATGATCGCGGCCAGGTAGGCGTCGGTGATCCCGGCCTGCCCGCCGAGCCGGGTGAAGGCGTTCCTGAGCTGGCTGCTGCCGCCGAGCAGCGACCCGATCCCCTTGGCCGCCGCGCCGCTGGCGGCGAAGGTGAAGGCGAAGCCCGCCGCCCAGCCGTACAGCGTGCCCCGCTGCAGCCGCCAGGCCAGGCCGAGCGGCCAGCGATGTACGGCGCGCAGCCAGGCCGACGCGGTGGCGCTCCCAGGCCGATCCGGGAGCAGGCCCGCCCCGTGGTCCCTGAGCGTGACCAGGACATAGGCGCCGGCCGTCGCGGCCGCGGTCAGCGCCAGCGGCAGGGCCAGCACCCACCACCGGTCCCCGGTGTAGGGCCGGAGCATCTCGGTCCAGCCGAGCGGGGACAGCCAGGTCAGCCACGAGACCCCGCCGGCCCCGGACGCGTCGCCGACCGCGCGCAGCAGGTAGGCGGCGCCGAGTACGCCGATGGCGATGCCGCGGGCCGCCCGCGCGCCCGCGGCGAGCTGCGCGGCCAGTGCGGCGATGGCCGCGAAGGCCAGTCCGCAGGTCGTGATGGCCAGCGCGAACGCGATAGAGCCCGCGACCGGCAGGCCCAGCACGACCAGCACGACGACCAGCAGCACGGCCAGCACCACGTTGGCCGCCAGCGCGACCAGCAGGCCCGCCGTCAGCGCGGCCAGCCGGCCCACCGCGGCCGAGCCGACCAGCTCGAGCCGGCCCGCCTCCTCGTCGGCCCTGGTGTGCCTGATCACGAGGAAGATGCTCATCAGCGCGGCGAAGATAGCCGCCCATACCCCGTACCGCCAGGCGCTCACCGCGCCGAGGGAGTCGCCCCACAGCCGGCCGTACAGGAACACCAGCGCCGGGTTGCGGCCGCCGCTGGCGACCAGCTGCGCCCGGTCGGCGGCCGTGGGGTACAGCTTGTTCAGGCTGTAGGAGTTGCTGGCGATCGCCGCGGTGATCACGTACACCCAGGCGGGCAGCATGATCCGGTCCCGGCGGAAGGCGAGCCTGGCCAGGGCGCCGGTGTTGGCTAGCGGGGTGCCCGCCAGGGCGGACGAGGTCATCACGTGGCCCCCGGCCCGGGCCGTTCGGCCGAATAATGCCGCAGGAACAGCTCCTCCAGCGTCGGCGGCCGGCAGGTGAGGGCCACCACCCCCGCGGCGGTCAGCCTGGTCAGCACGTCGTTCAGGGCGGCGGGATCCACCTCGCAGTGCAGGTGCCTGCCGCGGACCTCGGCCGCGTGCACCCCCGGCAGGCCGTCCAGGACGACCGGCCCGGCCAGTTCGGCGTCGACCGTGGTCCTGGTCAGGTGCCGCATCTCGGCCAGCGTGCCGGTCTCGGCGGTCCGCCCGCCGGAGATGATCGTCACCCGGTCGGCCAATGCCTCCGCCTCGGCCAGGATGTGGCTGGATAGCAGCACGGTGCGGCCGTGCTGGCGCTCGTCGTCGACGCACTCGCGGAAGACCGCCTCCATCAGCGGGTCGAGGCCGGCCGTCGGCTCGTCCAGGATCAGCAGCTCGGCGTCGCTGGCCAGGGCCGCGATCAGCGCTACCTTCTGCCGGTTGCCCTTGGAGTAGGCCCGCGCCTTCTTGGCCGGGTCCAGCGCGAACCGCTCGATCAGGTTCTGCCTGCGCTTGGGGTCCAGGCCGGAGCGCGAGCCGCGCAGGCTGCCGAGCAGGTCGATGATCTCGCCGCCGGTCAGGCCCGGCCACAGGGTCACGTCCCCGGGCACGTAGGCGAGCCGGGTGTGCAGCGTGGTGGCGTCCCGCCACGGGTCGCCGCCGAGCAGGCTGGCCTCGCCGCCGTCCTTGCGCAGCAGTCCGAGCAGGATGCGGATGGTGGTGGTCTTGCCCGCGCCGTTCGGGCCGAGGAAGGCGTGCACCTCGCCGGACCTGACGGCCAGGTCCAGGCCGTCCAATGCGGTGGCCCGGCCGAACGTCTTGCGCAGCGCGCGCACCTCGATCGCGTTCGTCATGCGAGCCATTCTACATAACTTTCACTATATTCTGAATGTTAAGAATACGGTATGCTAACGCGCGGAGGTGAGACGCAGTGGCTGAAGGCGCGGAGCCGGAGGGCGCCGACCTGGCTGCGGCCGGCGCAGAGCCGGCGGCCGACGTGGCAGCGGGGCCGACGGCCGACGTGGCGGCAGAGTCGGCGGCCGGGCCGGCGGCCGACGTGGCGGGCGGGCCGGACGACGCCCTGTTCGGCTACATCGAGCGGTTCGCCGCCGTCCTGGTCGCGGCCGGCTTCCCGCCGATGCCGGCCCGGGTCTTCGTCGCGCTGCTCGTCACCGACTCGGGCCGCCTGTCCGCCGCCGAGCTGGCGGCGATGCTGCGGATCAGCCCGGCGGCCGTGTCCGGCGCGGTGCGGTACCTGATCCAGCTCGGCCTGGCGCACAAGGAGCGGGTGCCGGGCTCGCGCCGGGACTACTACCGGATGCCCGGCAACATGTGGGACGACCTGATCCGGATGCGGGACCAGGTCATGGGCCGGTGGACCGCGCTGGTCCGCGAGGGCATCGACCTGGTCGGCGCGGACACCCCGGCCGGCGAGCGGATGGCCGAGCAGGCCGCCTTCCTCGAGTTCGCCACCAAGGAGCTGTCCGAGATCCTGACCCGCTGGCAGAAGTACCGGGCCGGCGACGCCCCCGGCGATCACGACACCGAGCGCTACCACTAACGAGGGCGCTGCGCTCGTGGTGCCCGTATCAGGTGCAACAGCCGTCACGGCGTCCGTGATTGAGTGTCACAGCACCCCCGATGGGGGGTGTTTCGACACTCGATGATTCGCCCGCGCGCCGCGGCCTGTTCCGGCGGGGCTGGCGTGACTGCTGAGGTCACCCGTCCGGTGGCGCCAAGGATTGCGGATATCTGCACCCCTGATGGGGGGTGCAGATATCCGCAATCATCCGGCCGACTCGTGATGCGGGCTGGCCAGCGGCGCGCTGATTAGCGGCGGGGGATCTGGTCGTGGGGGAGGGTGAACTCGCCGCCTAGGCAGCGCAGCACCGGGTTGTCCGGGTCCGGCTCGCCGTGCTCGGCGATGAGCTCGGGCGCAAAGACCTCGGCATCGTCCTCCGGCTGGTAGCCGAGCGCCCTGGCCTCGTCCAGCGAGACCCAGCCGCCGCGGGTGTTGGCGGACACGCCGAAGGCGACGCGGAACCCGGGCCGTTCGGCGGTCAGGGAGGCCTCGAAGAGCCGGCCCGCGTCGTCGGGCGACAGCCAGGTGGACAGCATCCGGAGGTTCAGCGGCTGCGGGAAGCAGGACAGGATCCGCAGGCAGATCGCGTCCATGCCGTACCGCTCGTGGTACATCGCGGCCAGCGCCTCCACGGCCGCCTTCGAGACGCCGTAGTAGGTGTCCGGCTTGGGGAAGGCGTAGTCGGGTACCGGGAAGTCCGCGCGCGGGGTGAACCCCACCGCGTGGTTGGACGACGCGAAGATCACCCGCGGCGTGCCGGCCCGCCGGGCCGCCTCGAACGCCACGTAGCTGCCGTTGATGTTCAGCTCGCTGATGCGCTCCCACGACGCCTCGCCCGGGATGCCGGCCAGGTGGATGACGGCGTCCGCCCCCTGGCAGGCGGCCGTCATCGCGTCCATGTCGGTCACCGACGCCGCGATGGCCTCCTCGCCCGGGCCGGCCGTCAGCGGGGCGATGTCAAGGACGCGCAGCGTGCGGCCCGGCCGGGCCAGCCTCGGCCGCAGCATGGACCCGACGAGGCCCGCGGCCCCGGTGATGACGACGACGGACATTCCTCAGCCCTTTCGCATCCCGGCCGGGCTACGGTCGGGTACCAGGTCGTTTACGCACTCTTTTTATCAGCCTGGCCGTTTCGTAGGCTCGGAATCCTGATGGGCTTGACACGGGGTTCGCTGGCACTGCCTCGTATGAACGCTCACCGACTGGTGATCATCGCGGCAGCCTTCACGATCGTGGTGGCCGCGGCGCTGGCCACCGCGCTGGTCACCTTCAGCAGCCAGGCCCTGCCCCGCGCCGTCCGGCACGACCTGAGCCGGGCCGCCGGCACGTCGTTCGTCATCCGCGGCAACGTCACCGCCGCCCAGGGCGCGCAGTACACCTCGCTGCTGCCGGGCAAGATCTCCGCGGCGCTGGAAGGCGCGCCGTTCACCTTCTACCGTGCCTACCGGTCCGACCCGCTCGGTTTCGTGGCCGGCTCGCGGCCAGCCGCGCCAGGTAACACGCGCACCGATCAGATCATCGAGGCCGCCACGCTCCAGGCGGTGACCGCCCAGACGGCGCTGGTGTCCGGCCACTGGCCCGCCGACCCGGTCGGCGGGGGGCCGATCCCGGCCGCCCTGCCGGTCACGGCGGCGTCCCTCCTGCACGTGCGCACCGGCGACATGCTGCAGCTGCGAGACCGGATATCGGACCGCCTGATCCGGTTCACGGTCACCGGCTTGTACCGGCCCCGGCAGGTCTCGTCGCCCTACTGGGGGCTGAATGACGTCGCGCTGAGCGGGTCGACCACGATCAGCGGCTTCACCACCTACGGTCCGCTGACCGTGACGGCGGCGGCGTTCCGCGGGCCGCTGACCGTGGACGGCGGATCGTGGGTGGCCGTGCCGCGGACCGCGGACATCCCCGCGGGCCGGCTCAGGACCGTCGCGGCCAACGTGAACGGCCTGCGGGACAGCCTGGCCGGCGCCGTGAACCTGCCCGACCTCACCATGACCACCGGCCTGCCCGCCGTGGTCAGCGGGACCGCGAACAACCTGGACGTGGCCCGCTCGCTGCTGGCTATCTGCGCCGTGCTGCTCTTCCTGCTCGCCGTGGCGGCTCTGCTCGCGGTGGCGCGGCTGCTCGCGGGCCAGCGGGAAGGCGAGTCGGCGATGCTGGTCGCCCGCGGCGCCACCCGGTGGCAGCTGGTCCGGCTGACCGCCGTCGAGGCCGCGCCGCTGTGCGTTTTCAGCGCGGCGGCGGGCGGGCTGGCCGGCATCGGCCTGGCCCGGCTGCTCGCCGGGAGCGCGGCGGCGGCCCTGTTCGGCTGGCCGGCCTTCTGGGCCGCCGGCACGGTCGGCGCGGGCGCTCTGGTGATCATGCTGGTGCCGGTGCTCAGTACGGTCACCCCGGGTGCGGCCCGGGCCCGCCGCGGCCGGCAGACGGCCATCGCCGGGGTCACCCGGGCCGGCGCCGACCTCGCGCTGATCCTGCTGGCCGTGGTGGCGGGCTGGCAGCTGCGGCACTACTCGGCGGTGTCGGCCGGGGCCGGCGGGACCTTCGGGGTGGACCCGGTCATCGTGGCCGCGCCGGCCCTGGCGCTGGCCGGCGGCACCGTCCTCGCGCTCCGGCTGCTGCCCGCCGGTGGGAAGGCCGGCGACCGGCTGGCCGCCCGCGGCCGGCGGCTCACCGCGGCCATGGCCAGCTGGCAGATCAGCCGCCAGCCGATCCGGCAGGGCGGCGCGGCGCTGCTGATCGTGCTGGCCGTGGCCACCGGGACGCTGGCGCTTTCCCAGCGGCAGAGCTGGACGCGCTCGGTCCACGACCAGGCCGCGTTCAGCACCGGAGCGGACGTGCGCGTGCAGACCAGCCAGCCGCTCTCGGCGGCGCAGGCCGGCGCCCTGGCCCGGGCACCGGGGGTCCGCCAGGCCATGCCGGTCGCGCCCTTCGAGCAGACGGCCACCAACGGCGTCACGCTGGCGGTGGACTCCCGGCGGGCCGCGGACGTGACGCTGCTCAGGCCCGACCAGTCGCCGGTGCCCGCGGACGCGCTGTTCGGCAAGATCCGGCCGCCCGGCCCGCCACCGGGCGTCATCCTGCCGGGCCGGTCCGGCACGTTCAGCTTCACCGCCCGGCTCGGCCCCGCGGCGCTGCGCCTGGGCGAGGCCGCCGTAACGGTCTCCATCGAGGACGCCGACGGCGACGTCTACCAGGTCGGCGCCGGCTCACTGCCCGCCGACGGCCGCGACCATACGCTGACCGCCAGCCTCGGTTCGTCCGGCGGCGCGATCTACCCGCTGCGGCTGGCCTCGATCAGCCTGCAGTACACGCTGCCCGCCAGGAAACCCGGCACGCCCGCCGTGTTCACCCTGGACAGCGTGTCCGGTTCCGCCGGGACCGCCCCCGGCCCCGGCACGGCGCTGCGCAACTGGCCGGCCGTTGCGTCCTCGGCCGAACTAGCCGCCGTCCGGCAGTTTCCCGGCACGGCCGGGCCCGCCGGCCCGCCCGCCGTGTCGTCGTCCGGCGTCGCGGGCACCGGCCTGGCGGTGACGTTCAGCCCGGGTTACGGCCTGGCGGGCGGCGGGACCCCCGGCACGCTGTCGGGCCAGCTGACGCTCACCCCGCAGGCCCCGGCGGTGCTGCCCGGCCTGGCCACCCAGCGCTACCTCACCGCGAGCAACGCGAACGTGGGCTCGACCGTGCAGACCTTCATCAACGGCACGACGGTCAGCGTGCGGATCGTCGCGGCGGTGAGCAACTTCCCCACGGTGTCCGGCACCGGCGGCGGGCTCATCGTCGACCTGGGTTCGGTGCAGGCCATGCTGGCCCGCGCCGGGCTGGAACCCGCGCCGGTGACGCAGTGGTGGCTGGCCACACCGGGCCCGACCCCTGAGGCCCCGCCGGGCCTGTCCCGTCTCGTGCCGCCCGGATCGGCCGTGACCAGCGCCAGCGGGACCACGGCCGCGCTGCTGGCCGATCCGCTGTCGACGCTGCCGCAGCAAGGGCTGCTGGCGGTCACCATCGCCGC
>Ga0207678_10001782_pt1 | contig 19714 bp, 19 predicted proteins | sample KBSC63metaG_FD_184319 | JGI IMG/M metagenome (GOLD analysis project Ga0207678, IMG submission 184319) | Corn rhizosphere microbial communities from Kellogg Biological Station, Michigan, USA - KBS C6-3 metaG (SPAdes) (version 2) | ecosystem: Host-associated > Plants > Roots > Rhizosphere > Soil ...
ATCGGGATGACAGGATTTGAACCTGCGACCCCCTGAACCCCATTCAGGTGCGCTACCGGGCTGCGCCACATCCCGTTTCCGGCTCTCATCCGCCAGATAACGAATCCGAAAGTTACCGCACGACCGAGCCCGGCACAACGGCGACGTAAGATGTTGCCGCAACGGCTGTTACAGCCACCGGCGGATTTTGCCGAAGCTTGGGAGAATGAGATTTCTCTGGGCATTTCTGGGATGGATCGGACTGTTCGCCGGCGTTCTGCTCACCGCACTCGCGGTCGTCAACCCCCGCCGGGAGTTCTCCGGAACCCGGTTCCCCGCCCTCCAGCTCGATACCCGCCAGCTCAAGGGCGATCTCTTCGATTCCAGCCTGGCCCACGAGCCGCCGTCGGGCGTGATCATCGGCTCCAGCCGCTCGATGAATCTTCCGACCGACGAATTCACCTCCGTCACGGGCGAGCGCTTCTTCAATTTCGGCGTCTTCAATGCGACGATCGAGGATGATCTCGCTATCGCGCGCTACGTGCTCGCAAAGGCACCGAACGTTCGCAACCTCGTCGTGGGAATCGACCCGCAGTCGTTCGACGCGCACATCGGCCCCCTCCCCGAGCTGACGCACAACGCGCGACTCTCGACGGCGCTTGACGGTTCAGTGGACAGCCCACTCAAACGCGCGATAGTAATTGCGCGAGCGTACCGCGACGCGCTCACGGTCGCATATCTCGCCGACGTCGTCAAGTCAGTGCGGAACGCCGCGCATCCCCCGGAACCGGCGTACTCGTTCAGCGCCGAAGGAATCCTGCAATACCCCAAGGCCGATCGCGAGCGCAGAGCTGGCACGTACAACTGGCAGCAACACTACGCCGGCTGCGCCGCCGTGCAGCAGAGTGAGTTTGCGAACTACGACAGCCTCGCCACCTCCAAGCGCGCGATGCTGGACTCGCTGATCTCGGAGGCGACTGCCAGAGGAGTGCACATCGTTCTCTGGATACCGCCATTCAATCCTGCACTCGCCGATTCGCTTCGCGGCAAGCCGGCGATCAGCGCGAACTATGAACGGGTCGTCTCCTATCTCCGTTCCCGCGCGAGACCGCCGCTGGTCACGATGGCCGACGAGGACGGCACGGCGAACCTCCCAAACCCGACGGGCTGGTACGACTGCATGCACTTCGATAGTACAAACGCGGTCGCGGTCGCTCACTCGCTTGCAACAGCGGTGCGTGACGCAGGTACCGGCAACACCGAAACCGTAGCTGCAAGATGATCTTCAATTCGAACGTATTCCTGTTCGCGTTCCTGCCAGTCGTCTTCGGGCTGTTCTGGCTCTCCAAAGGGAAACAACAGCGCTACGTTCTGCTCGCGATCGCCGGCTACGTCTTCTACGGTTACTGGGACTGGCGCTTCTGCATCCTGCTCGCCTTCTCGAGCATCGTGAGCTTCGTCACCGGCCTTGCAATCGATGGCACCGAATCGCGTAGCCGCAAACGCGCCTGGCTGATCGGGGCGGTGAGTGTCGATCTCACGCTCCTCGGCTTCTTCAAATATTACAATTTCGTCGCCGCGAATCTGGGAATCGCGCTCGACTGGTTCAACGTACGCGCGCAACCTGCCGCGCTGCACATCGTCCTCCCAATCGGAATCAGCTTCTACACGTTCCACACGATCTCGTACGTCGTCGACGTCGCGAACGGACGCGTCAAGGCGACACGCAACATCGCGGAGTATTTCACCTACGTCAGTCTGTTCTCGCAGCTCGTCGCGGGACCGATCGTTCGCTATCGCCAGATAGAAGCTGACCTCGAACAGATCGACGGACCGCCGCGCAGCGACTGGATCGCGATCGGAATCGGATTCTTCGTCGTCGGACTGATCAAGAAGGTGATCATCGCGGATCACATCGGCGCCGGCATCGATCCCCTGCTCGCGTCCTACGCGAATGGCTCGATCCACGCACTCACGTTCGGTCAGGCGTGGACCGCGGCGCTGGGCTACACCTGCCAGCTGTATTTCGATTTCAGCGGATATTCCGACATGGCCGTGGGACTCGGCTATCTGTTCTCACTCAGGATTCCGCAGAACTTCGACGCACCGTATCGCTCGCTCGGCATTCAGGATTTCTGGAGGCGATGGCACATCAGTCTCTCCATGTGGTTGCGCGACTACCTGTACATCGGACTTGGCGGCAATCGCAAGGGCAAGCGACGCACCTATGTCAACGTGATGATCGTCATGCTGCTCGGCGGACTCTGGCACGGTGCAGGCTGGACGTTCGTGATATGGGGCGGATACCACGGTGTGCTTCTCATCATCGACCGGTGGTTCCATCCCGTGTTCAAACGATATCCTGCGATCCTCTATCGCGCGCAGACCTTCGCGCTCGTCGTCATCGGATGGGTATTCTTCCGCGCAACGTCATTGCGCATGGCCGCAGGATGGCTCAGGAGCATGTTCACCGTGGGACTGTCGCGTGACGCCTCGCTGCCGGCCGCGCCGATGGTCCTCGGATGGATCGGCATCGCGTTGTTTGCAATCGCGTTCCTGCCCGAGACCTGGAACTTCAAATTCGGTACTACACGACGATGGGCCGGCCTCTACGCTGCCGGCTTTCTCGTCGCGTACCTATTCATGAATGGCACGAACTCGCCGTTCCTCTACTATCAGTTCTGACGGGAAGTGCCAGGGCGGTGTTATCCGCACAGCACTTCGGCGAGCGCGCCGGCCTTGCCAACGTAGAACGGCCCGAACTCCGCGTACTCCGCGCTCGCGACGTCGAAGCGCATGTCCGATACGATCTTCTTGAAGTCGAGCGGATCGCCGGCAAACAGCGTCACTCCCCACTCCCACGCGTCGAAGCCGATCGCTCCAGTGATTACCTGCTGCACGCGACCGGCGTAACGCCGTCCGCTCAGCCCGTGCTCGTGCATCAACCGGCTTCGCTCCGCGATCGGGAGCGAATACCAGTTCTGACCGACGTCTCTGCGCTTGGACATCGGATAGAACGACACGTACGGCATCGTATCGGGACGCTGCGGATAAAGCCGGCGCTGGACGTACGGGTTGGTTCGCTCGGTTTCCGCCTTCGCCTTGACTGCGGCAACGTAATCGGCATCACCAACTGTTCCGCCGCGCGCAATCGCCTCGTCGGCGATCTTCGCCGTCATGTGATAGAGACCGGCCTCCGTAACGCTGAGAAATGAGTAGGTCGGGACAAGCCGCCGCATCCACGGTTGCCGAGCCAGCTCACGCTGGACATCGCCGATCGCGTCGAGCGTCGGCCGGCAGTGGATGAACATCACATCCGACGTCGAGCCGATGAGTGCGACGGCTTCGCTCCATCCCTGGCCCTGCTCCTTCGCGGGGCCGAAAACGTCGCTCTCTGCGGTGCCGGCGGGCGTGTTCCGCTCCCGGTCGATTCGGTATATCTGGTGCAGAACGTACCACCCTTCGAGTGTCTCGGGTGGTTGTTCGGCTATCTGGTCTGGCATCTGAACTCCTCCAGACCGAAAGCTATAACGACGGCGCAATATTCGCGGGATGTGTGACCACGACGAAGCTGCGAGCCCGCTCTCGTCGCAGGTTCCACTCGTACCACGCTTTCGTACCGCGCAGCTCGGATCTGCGCGCATATTCCCGCGCGAGGGCCAGCGAAAGCTGCCCGCGCTCAGGCTCCGTCACGCGGGGAAGCGCCTGGACCAGAGCGGGATACGCATCCAGTGAAAGGCCGCCAGTGAGGTACTGAACGTCGAGCTTGCCGGTATGTGCATACCGGTCGAGGTTCGCCTGCGCAACCCATTCGTCGCCATTCCAGAAGACGAGAAATGTCAGCGTAGCCAGCGCGACCGTCATTATCTGCCGCGCAAGTGCGCGCACATCGAACTTGCGCCACACGTGCCACGCCAGGACGAACAGAATCGCGAGCGCCAGGAGCATGTACGCCTGCACATACACGCGCGTCGTGGTGTAGCCGTACGCGTCCTCGTAGAGCATGATGCGATGGAACGCAGAGACGAGGATGCAGACGACCGCTGCGAGGAGTGCCAGCGAAGGCCACGTGATCGCGTTCCGCGTCTTACTATCGTGCGCGGCTCTCACGTTGTCGTGCGCCGCAATTATCAGGAGCGCGGCTATTGTCGCGGCCACCGTAAGCTCGCCGAATCCGCGATGCGCGTACTCCGCGAACGTCACACCCGAACCGGCGATGGCGGGTGACGCGCCGAAGAGGTAACTGAGCTGCAAGAGCACGAACAGCCACGACACCGTCGCTGCAGCGCCGAGTACGATGCGCCGCTCCGTCAGTCCGATCCGATCGACGCCGGTCGATGGCATCAGTGCCGCGGATGCGAACGACGACCCTGCCGCGCGTGTCGCCGCGTATGCTCCCAGTACGAACAACCCGAGCGACAGTCCGAACACGATGCGTGGCATGTCGCCCCAGTTGCTGAACACGCTGTAAATGGCATCGCGGCCTCGAGCCAGAACGGGATCCGCGCTCGCGAACAGGAGCATCAGTACCACCACGACCGGCGCCGCGATCACAGCGCCGCGCAGTGCAGGCCGCTCGTGCGCCGAGCCGATCGAATCGAAGGTCACGGCAAGCGATGAGATCACGCCGCGTACGGTGCGCCCGAGCGCGCGAAGGGGAGCCGTGATGATCTCGAGGGGCCCATAGTCGAGTGCCGTAGCCTGTTCGCTCGCCAGTACCACTGCGAGCGCCATGAGTGACGCCACGATCGCGACTATCGCGACGCGCAGGATCGGCGTCGTCGTTACCGCGGCCCCTGCAGCGAGAATGACGGCAAAGCCGAGTGGCGTGGCCATGACGCGAAGAGTCTCCCGGTCGGGTCGGCGATAGATCAGGAGCCCTGCGATTGCAGCGCCGACCCACAGGGCCCAGTTGATTCCGGGGAGTGCATCGAACAGGAGGATGGCGCCGAGTGCTCCGGCGATGGCGGCGAAGGTCCAGAGAAGTCCGATTCGCATGATGGGTGTGGTGGGTGAGCGCCCGATTGCGTGCGGCATGAGTTGACGACCGGCCGCGGTCGGCGCCGGCCATACTCCGGTATTCTAGCAGAGTCCACGATTCAGTCAAGTACTTTATGCCATAAAGGCGAGCCAATTGATGCGCGGGGGCACCTCTCCGTGCCGAAACTGAGTAGGTTGCACCCGATTCGTGCGGAACGGCCAATCGGCCGGCCGCTTGCTATATATGTTTCTCCGGTTGCGCTGGCGGTTGCCAGGGCAGCTACGGCCGGCAAAGTAGCCGGCTTCCTTTTAGTTAGTTATGCACTCTCCGCTCACGCGAGCTCTATCTATATTCGGTGACCGATGGCAGGCCGTGAGGATCGCGGCTTAGTGTCGGCCCCGGCAATCTCCGAACGGCCACCTCTGGACGAGCCGACAGGCCGCAGACTCGGCAAGCTTTCGCTGCTCGCACTCGGCGTCGTCTTCGGCGACATCGGTACGAGTCCGCTGTATGCGTTCCGCGAGTCGTTCCGTGCGGAATACGGGCTCGCACGGACTCCGGATAACGTGTACGGCGTCGTGTCGCTCATATTGTGGGCGCTCATCCTCACCGTGAGCGTCAAGTACATCGTCTTCATCATGCGCGCCGACAATCGCGGTGAAGGCGGAATCCTTGCCCTGCTCGCGCTGATCCTGCAGCAACGCGAGCGATTATCCAAGCGATGGCGCGTCATTCTCGTCATGACGGGGCTGATCGGCGCTGCCCTGCTCTACGGCGACGGCGTGATCACCCCCGCGATCACCGTGCTGAGCGCCGTCGAGGGACTCGAAGTAGTCACACCGACGCTCAGTCATCTCGTCGTCCCGCTCTCGGTGGTCATCCTCGTTCTGCTGTTTCTTGTCCAGAGACATGGGACCGCCAATATCGGATGGGTGTTCGGCCCCGTGATGCTGCTCTGGTTCGGCACGATCGGTGTCCTTGGCGCCTACTCGGTCATGCAGCACCCGCACATTCTCCTCGCCATAAGTCCGATGTATGGTGTGCAGCTGTTTCTGAACGACGGACGTACGGCGTTCCTCCTGCTGGGCGCGGTCGTGCTCGCTGTCACCGGAACGGAAGCGCTGTACGCCGACATGGGGCACTTCGGACGCCGTTCGATCCGGATCGCATGGTTCGTGCTGGTGCTTCCGTCGCTGGCGCTCAACTATTTCGGTCAGGGCGCCATGGTGCTTGAGAACCCGCCGAGCGTCGAGAATCCATTCTTCGCACTCGCACCGCACGCGATGCTGTATCCGCTGATAGCGCTCGCAACCATCGCCGCAGTCATCGCATCGCAGGCGCTCATTACGGGCGCGTTCTCGCTCACGCATCAGTGCGTGCAGCTCGGATACAGCCCGCGTTTCAACGTCATCCACACGTCCGGCGAGGAAGCGGGTCAGATCTACGTACCGGAAGTGAACAACGCGCTCATGATCGGTTGCGTGATCATGGTGCTGGGCTTCGGGTCGTCCGCGGCACTCAGTGCGGCGTACGGCATCGCCGTGACGGGCACGATGGTGATCACGACGCTGCTGTTCACCCAGCTCGCACAGATGAAGTGGAACTGGAAGCCGTGGCAGTACATCTCCTTCGCCGCGTTCTTCCTGATCATCGATCTCGGGTTCGCAGCTTCGAACATGGTCAAGATCGAATCGGGTGGGTGGGTACCGCTCGCCATCGCCGGCGCGATCTTCACACTGATGACGACGTGGCATTCCGGTCGCAGGATCACGCGCACGCTGCTGCGTAACGCGAGCCTCCCGCTCGATGCGCTTTTGAAGAGTCTCGCAGAGACTCACGTCGTGCGCGTCCCGGGCACGGCGGTCTTCATGACCGCCGACTCGAGCGGTGCACCGATGGTGCTGTTGCATCATCTCAAGCACAACAAGGTGCTGCACGAAGAGGTGATTCTGCTCACGATCCAGGTGAAGGAGATACCTGAGGTGAACGACGCCGAGCGAATGACCGTGACCAAGCTGCCGCTCGGATTCTGGCGCGTGGTTGCACAGTACGGCTTCATGGAAGCGCCGGACGCACAACGGCTGCTTGCATCGGCTCGCGCATTCGGGGTGCGTGCGCAGCGCATGGAGACGACCTACTATCTCGGCCGCGAACAGCTGCTTCCAATTGGAAGCACGAAGATGGCCCGATGGCGCAAGAAGCTGTACGCATTCATGGCGCGAAATTCACTGCCGGCTACAGCGTTCTTTGGCCTCCCACCGAATCGTGTGGTGGAGCTCGGCGCTCAACTGGAGATCTGACACACGCGCCTGACGTTGTGCTCGACGCGTCAGGAATCCACTGGGAACACAACTCAGCTCTTCACTCTCGCGGACGTGGAAACGACGGCGCCGTTCGAGAGATGCATCACGATTCGCACCATCGAACCAGGCACGAGTGCGTGCGTTGCGCCGATCAGCATCAGATGATAGCCACCAGGGCGCATCGTTACGCTGTGATTCGGCGCGACGGCGAGTGAATCGAGCATCGCCATGTGCATCTCGCCCGCGACGTCGGATGATTGGTGCAGCTCGACCGTGGCTGCATCGTCGGATGAGAAGCGCGATACCCAGACCGTATCCACAGTGCCGTTGACGAATCGGATGTAAGCCGCCGTCGTCGAGCCTGAATCCGGCGTGGCGCGGACCCATGCGTCATGGAGCTCGAAAGTCGTTGCCGACAACGGTGCGTCGCGATGGCATGCGGCGAGCGCGGCGAGCATGGACATCAATGCAAACGTCCGCACGAGAGGCACCCTCATGCGCCACGCAGCAGCTGACGAATATCGGATACCATGTCGCTCGTCTGCATTCCGAATGAGTAGAGAAGGCGGAGATTGCCGCTCTTGTCCACCACGAATGTCTGCGAGGGATGGGTCACCGAGTAGCCGCCGGCGGATGTGGATTCCTCTCGTGATGAATTTACGTGGAAGGAGCGCTCGATTCCGGCGAGTGTCGCGGAATCGGCGGTCGCGCCGATGAAGTCCGGATCGAAGCGTGACACGAAATGTTGCAACGTGACAGGATCGTCGCGATCGGGATCTACCGAGATGAAGACAAAACGAACGCGCGATGCATCGCGGCCGAGGCCTTCCTTGACGCGCTTCCAGTCGGAGAGCGTCGTCGGGCAGACGTCAGGGCAGTGCGTGTAGCCAAAGTACAGCAGCACGACGGAGCCGTGCTGGTCTGCGAGAGAGAATTTGCCGCCGTTGGCCCGTTGCAGCACGACCGACGGCGCGACTTCGGGCGGCTCGTAGGCAGTACCGTGAAACGACGCAGGCCTGCAGCCGCCAGCGAGCACGACGAAACAGCTCGCGGCAAGCAGGGCCGCGGCATTCCTTGACAGTGATCCGGGTACAAAACGTTGCATATGCGAATTGCCGTGTATAATTCAGTCCGAATGGATCAGGCTGACGTGGTCGACGCGATAATAATCGGAGCGGGTGCGGCTGGCCTCGCCGCGGCAAAGGAGCTGCGCGCAAACGGGCGTAGCGTCATCGTCCTGGAGGCGCGGGGCCGCGTCGGTGGCCGAATCTTCACATACCGCGACCCTTCAGTGGTAGTTCCGATCGAGCTTGGTGCCGAGTTTTTACACGGCGCCACTCCCAACACTGATACGATAATCGATGCCGCAGGGTTGACAGCATTCGATGTGGTTGGCGAGCACTGGCAGGCGCGCGAAGGAACTTTCAGGCAGGTCGATTTCTGGAAGCGGATAGAAAAGGTGCTCGGGAAGCTGGACGAGCACCGTACGCCGGACCGGAGCTTCAGGGATTACCTCGCGGAACGGGCGGCACGGAAGCGCAAGCCGAAAGACGCCCGTGCGCGGATCAGTGCGATCGAATTCGTGCAGGGATTTCACGCTGCCGACATATCACTCGTGAGCGAGCGCTGGCTCGCCAAGGGTGGTGACCCTGCCGAGAGCCCCGAGGATGAACGAACGGGGCGCGTGGTGGATGGTTACGATCGCGTGTCGGCGTGGCTCGCGCGCGATGTCTACGATGCGATCGAGCTCAATACCGTGGTGACCAGAGTCGAGTGGGAGCGCGGAAACGTCGTCGTGAGCTGCCAGAACGCCGCGGGCGAGCTCCGCGCGGTGTCGGGACGCACGGTGATAGTCACGGTGCCCATCGGTGTGTTGCAGGCCGTGCCGCCGGCGCCGGGCGCAATCGCGTTCGAGCCCGAAATTCCGGCAGTGACGAATGCGGTGAATGGCCTCGCAATGGGTAGTGTGCTTCGAACGGTTTTCGCATTCCGTGAGCGCTTCTGGGAAATGGGGCTACGGAACGCTCCCGAGCACGGCGGAAGCGGGCTGATGTCGCTCAGCTTCCTGCACAGCCCCGGGGCTGATTTTCCCGTCTGGTGGACCCAGTTTCCGGTGCGCGCCCCGATTCTCGTAGGGTGGGTCGGCGGTCCGCCGGCGGCGGCCCTGTGTGCCCTGCCGGACGCGGAAATCGAGCGAATCGCGCTGCACGATCTGGCGGCGCACCTCGGTACGACTTATGAGCGGCTGGCCGGTCTTGTGACCGGAAGCTGGATGCACAACTGGGAGCACGACCCCTTCTCGCGCGGGGCCTACAGCTACGCGATGGTCGGCGGCAGCGGATCAGCGAGGAAACTTTCGAGGCCCATCGAACAGACAGTATTCTTCTCTGGAGAGGCCACGAACACGGAAGGTCGCAGCGGCACAGTCGAAGGCGCCCTGGCCACCGGATTGCGAGCGGCACAAGGAGTGCTCCAGGCTTTGGGGCAAGAACCCATTCCAAACCAGTGAGGTCAGTTGGTGCATAGCAAACTCATTCCGGCGCTGCTCGCCGTGACAGTATTGGCCGTTTCTGCCGGCGCCCAGAAGGCGCCGCGGCACACGACGGCGAAGACCAGGACCAGCAGCTCGGGGCCATCCGGCGCATGGCGCAGCGTCTATAACGACGCCACGGTAAGAGTCGCGCTCGACACAACCCAGACGAAGCGCGCGCCTGACGGCACGTATCGCGTGCGACTCCGTTGGCAGTACGCGACGAACCAGATGATCGGAACTAGGCACGCCTACCGCACGATGGTCGATCGTAAGATGATCGACTGCACCACCCAAGGAATAAAGCCCGTCTCGGCGCAAACATATGACGTCAACGGGAAGCCGGTCGCTGGCTACGATACGCCGGATTCGCAGCTGGTGCAGATCGACTGGGCCAAACGGCCGGCGGGAAGCAGTGCCGGAAAGGCCTACGCAGCGGTTTGTGCGGCGATAAGGAAGTAGGCGGCGCACCGCCGTATCGTCATTCCCGCGAATGCGGGAATCCGTGTTATCGATCTTCAAGTGCGATGAGAGCGCAAAGCGGGTCGGCAGCAGATGGATTCCCGTTTTCGCGGGAATGACGACCTTTTCAGCAGCTCTTACCACATCCTCCTAGTTCTCGTCCCCGTCCACCGACCAGGTCGCGGAACCGCCTGCGGTCATCGCTTCACGTAGTGCATCGGCAGCGCTAACTCCGGTCTCCGGATCCAGCCGCAGCTCACCGCTTGCATCGTCGTAGGAGAACAACTCGGCGTATCGACCCCAGTCGACGACCGTCTCGAACTGACGGCGTGCCTCGCCGCCGGAGAAGGCTTCTTCCAGCTCCTCCATGAGGCGGTCCGAGTCGAGCGTGCCTGACGGAGACGCGTCGAGCTCGCGCACTATGTGTCGCAGCAGCGACACGTGCGCCAGGGCATAACGCCGGAACATCGCCTTCTCGATGTCGAGATCGGCGTCGGCAAACTCGATTCCCGGTTGTGTGATGACGACTGCGCGATCCTGGAGGTCGGCAAAGCCGAGCAGGTCGCTCGCTTCGACGATGGCTAGCACGTCGTCGCTGCGGAGCTGAAGATCGCGCGCGAGATCGTGCACGTTTGCACGGCCGCCCATCGTCGAGAGGTACTGCACGAATCCTGTGAGATCGTCGATCCCGACGTCGGGCAGCACCTGATAGCGCCGCGGGCGCTCGGCACGTGTAGGAGTACTCGGGCGGCCGACGAGCTTGGAGGCGTCCTCACCGGGGTTTGTCATCACGCGATAGATCGCGTCGACAAGATGCTGCCGTGCGGGACCGTGATGCGCTCGCTCGTGCGCCGGTAATCCCGGCAGCTCGATCCGGATGTGCCCCGGATTTGCGCCGAACACGAGAATGCGATCGGCGAGTGTCACTGCTTCCTCGATGTTGTGCGTGACGAGCAGGACCGCCTTGGTGGGCATCGAGCGAGAGCTCCACAGCTCCTGCAGCTCGGCCCGCAGCGTCTCGCCCGTCAAGACGTCGAGAGCGGAAAACGGCTCGTCCATGAAAAGCACTTCCGGTTGCACCACCAGTGCGCGAGCGAAACCGACGCGCTGCTTCATGCCGCCGGAAAGTTCTTTCGGGAACGCTTCCTCGTAACCGTCGAGTCCGATGAGATCGATCGCGGCAATCGCGCGTTCGCGGCGTTGGTCGGACGGAACCCCAGCCGCGAGCAGACCGAGCTCCACGTTCTGCAGAACGGTGAGCCATGGAAACAACGCGAAACTCTGGAACACGATCGCAACGTTCGGATTGATTCCGGTGAGATCCTCACCGTGCGACAGAACGCGCCCCGACGACGGCGGCATCAGTCCCGACAGCAAACGCAGCAACGTCGATTTGCCGGATCCGGATGGGCCGAGCAGCGCGACGAACTCGCCAGCGTGCAACGCAACGCTGACGTGATCCAGCACGGGTGTGCGGTCGTCGCCGTAATACTTGTCCACCGCGCGCGCTTCGAGTATTACCGCGCCGCGCTCGTTCGCCGGTGGTGCAGATATGGCCGTTGTCATGCTGCTTGCCTCATTCCAGACGATAACGCGATTGTGCGATGCGATACAACCTGCGCCACACGAGTCTATTCCCGAGTATCACGACCGCCGCCATCACGAGCGTCGAAGCCAGAAGGAGCGGAAAGTTCTGTGCGTCGGCGGCTTCCGCGATCAACGCTCCCAATCCGACGGTGCTTATCTTGTGGCCCGCGAATATCACGTACTCGGAAACGATGCTCGCATTCCACGCGCCGCCGGTCGCAGTGATCAAGCCTGTGACCAGGTACGGAAAGATCGCCGGTATGATCAGCAACTTCCATCGACGCCAGCCCGTGAGCCCGTATACACCAGCCGCTTCCTTGAGATCGGACGGGATCGCCATTGCTCCGGCAATCACGTTGAACAGAACATACCACTGTGTACCCAGCACCATCAGGGCGATCGCGGCAATGTTGAGGCCGCCCGGAAGTGACAGCAGTATGAGTAGAAGAACGGAGAACAGTGCAGTTGCGGGGATCGACGCGATGACCTGCACCACCGGCTGCAACCTGCGCGACCATTTGGGGCTCATCCCGACGGCGACACCGAATGGCACCGTCCACGCCGTCGCGATGATCAGCGCTGCGAGCGTGCGGCCAAACGTCGCGAGTGTAGCAACGAGTATCGTCCACCATGTTCTTCCGGTCAGACCCGACACCGCGTGGAACGCGGCAAAACCGCCCCAGATGACGATGGCTACAGCCGCCAGTCCGAGGAGCAGTCCCGCGAGCACGCGCATCCATCGCGGAACTATCGGCATGGAGCGCTTGCGCGGCTCACGGGGCCGATCCAGCGACTTCTCTATCGGAGCTACCGTATGATCGTGCAGCCACGCGACCAGCGATGAGTTGCGCAGCAGGTCCAGCATCCACGATTCCGAAGCATCCCCACCGGACTGCTCGAACTTGAACTTGTCCGACCACGCAACCAGCGGGCGCCAGAGTATCTGATCCAGCAGTACGATCACCGTAACGAGGGCGACGATTCCCCATATGATCGCACGCGTGTCGCGGGCCTCCGAGGCTGCGGCGAGATACGAGCCCAGACCCGGGAGACGGAGGTTGTTGGTGCCGAGCACGAATTGCTCCGACGCCATGAGAAAGAACCAGCCTCCCGCCCAGCTCATCATGCTGTTCTGGATCAGCGCGATTGCGCCGAACGGCAGCTCCAGCCGCGTGAACCGGCGCCAGAGGCCCAGTCGGTACACGTCGGCGGCCTCGTTGAGCTCGCGCGGAATGGTCGTGAGCGACTGATGGAAACTGAAGGCGAGGTTCCACGCCTGGCTGGTGAAGATGAGCAGGATCGCGGCGAGCTCGAGCCCCAGCGTGCGTCCCGGGAAAGCGGCAGCGAGTCCAAGCACGACCCCCGGCATGAACGACAGAATCGGAATGCTCTGAAGTATGTCGAGCACAGGGAGCATGATGCGTTCGGCGGTCCTGCTCGCGGCCGCGGCGCGTGCATAGACGAGGCTGAACACGAGCGACACCACATACGCCACGGCCATGCGCAACGTGGACAGTCCCGCGTACATCGGGAGCAGCGAGATCGACGTATCGATTCGCACGTTGGGCGAGAGCGGTGAGCTCCAGCGCGCCGCCGCGCGCGCGATCCCGAACGCGATGGCTGCCACGAACAGCACCAGCAGCAGGTCCAGCCACCAGGGTGTTGGACGCACCCCGCCCCGTCGATCGGCTGCGTTCGCCTGCGTGGGAATGGGTAGGGGCTGAAGCATGGCGGCTCTGGTGGAGCGGGAGAATACCCCTCGGCCTCCTACGGCGTCAACCTCGGCGTCAACCTCGGCGTCAACCTCGGTGCCGATCCACGATCAGCCGCTGTTCCGGGCAAACCGTCTGTCGCGAGGGCGTGACACATGTGATGAGAGCCCGCCATTGCGGAGCGGGCAAGGATATGGAGGTGCGTCATGTCGTGGAAGAGTGGCTTTACGGACCGGGCTGAGGACACGCTGGGGGTTGCCAGGATTGCGTTGAGGCGGCGCCCGTCGGCGTTGGCAAGTACGGAGCTCCTGCGGGCGATTGAAGGCTGCGGACCGTCACTCGCGCGGGGTGTGCTCACCGCGCTCGACGTGAATATCGACGAGGTGCTGGACAGTGCCGATCAGATTGCCCGCGATCGCGAAGCGAATCTGCGCCTCCGCAGATTTCCGGTCAGGCTGGCTTCGCTCGAAATGATCGTGCGGCGCGCCGAGGAGGAAGCAGCGATGCTCGGCAATCGCCGGGTCGGAACGGAGCACCTGTTACTCGCGATCATTTCGGTGCACGATGATCCGGCTACGACGGCGTTGCGCGCAACTGGCGTCACGCAGGATACGGCGCGCGGAACGATTCGGCGGCTGCTCGTCTCATGGACCGACAACGGAACTCCGCGGCCGCGAGTTAGCGCGGCGTAGCACTGCCCCGCGCTTATGCGGAATGATTTGCGGTAAACTCGCGCAGCGCGTCCATCGAGACGTTCCCGCCGCTTAGTACTGCGATCGTCTCGCCGCTCGGCTTCACCTTCTCTGCCAGCAGAGCGGCGAGTGCAGTCGCGCCGCTGGGCTCCGCCACGAGCTTCAATTCGCGAAATAAATAGGCGGCGGCTTCCGCGATCTCGTCTTCGGTCACCGTGATGATCTCGTCGGCGTAACGGTGCAGATGCGCGAAGTTGAGCGTGCCGATCTTCACCGCCAGCAATCCGTCCGCAGCGCTCCGCGCGCGGTCGATCGGCACGGGGGATCCGGCGCGCCACGCGGCCGAGAGCTTCGCCGCACCTTCGGGCTCGACGACTATGACTCGCGCAGCGGGACGCATCAGCTTGACGATCGTCGCGATCCCTCCGCTCAAACCGCCGCCGCCCACGGGAACGACGAAAGTCATCGCGTCCGGCTCGTCGGCGAGTATGTCGAGTCCGCAGGTCGCCTGCCCCGCGATGATCCGGAGGTCATCGTATGGCGGAACGATCGCCGCTCCAGTAGTGCGGGCGAGATCCTGCGCGGCGGACATGCGATCATCCGTCGTAGTGCCGGCGAGCACTGCCGTCGCCCCCCATCGCTCGACGCCGGCGCGCTTGATCGGTGTTACCGTCGTCGGCATCACGATAGTTGCCGAAATTCCGAATATGGCCGCAACGCATGCAACGGCCTGCCCGTGATTTCCCGACGATGGTGCAATTACACCGCGCGACCGATCCGCCGGATTCATCGTAGCGATGTAGTTGTAGGCGCCGCGGAACTTGAATGAGCCGGTACGCTGAAACGATTCGGCCTTCACACCGCACGCAACTCCAAGTCGCTCGGCAAGATCGAGTGCCGTAATTATCGGAGTGTGAACCGCCTGGCCCTGCAGTCTCGCTGCCGCAGCATCGACATCCGCGCGGGAGATGAGCGTCGCGTCGCTCACGCGGCTGTCTCCGGACCCGTCGCTTCGACCGCAGCGACCGCCTGGATCTCGATGAGCATTCCGTGTCGCAGCTCGCCGCTTGGCACGATTGCGCGCGCGGGGCGGTGATTGCCCATCACACGCGAGTAGACCGCGTTCACCTTTCCCCACAGCGATACGTCGGAAACATAGACCGTCATCTGCACGACACGATCGAGGCTCGTTCCAGCTGCGCTTAGAATCGCGCCAACGTTGGCGAGCGCCTGCGCGGTCTGGTCTTCAATCGGACCCGGCTCACGCGACGGATCCCTGGGGTCGATCGGCAGCTGGCCGGCTACGAACACAAAACCGCCGTGCACGACTCCCTGTGAGTAGTGTCCGGCGGGTATCGGCGCGTCCGGCGTGGAGATGAATTTCATGTCACTGGTGGTTGGATAGTGTCAGCTGCTCAATGCGTGTACGGGGTTTGCGTGGCCGCGCGCCGCGATGATGGACATGACGCACGTTACTGCCTGCTCGATCGTCACGCGAGCAGTGTTGAACTGAACGTCGAAGAGCAGCGGGTCGGCCCAGTCCTGATGATAATACCGCTGGACGTACGCCTGTCGCTGGCCGTTGATGCGTCGCGCGTTGGCCGCAGCTTCCTCGGGCGTTCCACCGTCGCGTGCGACGAGTCGCTCGACACGGGATTCCGGCGTTCCGACCAATCGGACGTGCATCGTACCCGGCCGCTCGCGGAGGATCATCTGTGCACCGTGTCCGACGATTATGGCCGGTGGATGAGCCGCGGCCTCCACGATTTCGGCATGAGCGGCCTGCGCGATGGAATCCGGCATCAGCAGGTCGCTTGTCTCGATCTGCATCGGGGCTTCCGGCGGCGATATGAGCAAGGTCGAGGCGATCCTGGCGAACAGGCCCGGCGTCTGCTCGTCCCGCTGCCGGACTGCGCCACACTGTACGTGCAGCCTGGCTGCAACGCGCTCCGGGAGATTTCCGTCCAGGACCGGCCAGCCCAATGCAGCACCCAGAGCGAGCGCGAAATCGCTCCCCCCAGCACCACACTCCCGCGACACAGTGACGAGATCCACAGCGGTGGTCTGCATTCGGTTACCCTCCGGGTTGACGCCGTCCGCTGCCAACTTATCTGCGAGAACCCTGCCGGGCAACGCCGCGCGTACCCGCCAGAGTGGTCCGGTTCGTGCCTTTCCGATGCCTACGGAGCAACAACTCACTTTGCGAGGGCACGATGCATCACCCCGGGATCACAATGCGAACCACTTCATTGGCTGTTTCACTCGCAGGCGCCGCGCTCCTCGCAGGGTGCGCGGTGTCCACGCAGCAGGAAGTCCAGATGGGGCAGCAGGAGGCTCAGCAGATCTCCACACAGCTTCCGATGCTGCAGGATGCGCAGGTGAATGCGTACGTCAACGATCTCGGCAATGAGATCGCGAAGCGCACATCCCGCGCCGATCTCGACTGGCATTTTGCCGTGGTCAACACCGACGTGGTGAATGCCTTTGCACTGCCCGGCGGATTCGTGTACGTGAATCGCGGCGTTCTCGCGCATGCGAGCACGATGGACGAGCTCGCCGGCGTATTGGGACACGAGATCGAGCACGTCGTGTTGCGTCATTCCGTGAAGCAGATGCAGCAGCAGCAAGGCGCGAATGTCGGTCTCGCGATCGCGTGCACACTCACCAACGTGTGCAACAATCAGGCGGCCGCTACGGCGATCAACATCGGTGGTACGGCCGTGTTCGCGAAGTTCAGCAGAGAGGACGAGGTGCAGGCGGACAACGGCGGATTCCAGAACGTAATGCGGGCCGGGATCAGTCCCGCCGGAATGTTGAGCTTCTTCAAGAAGCTGCTGGCCGAGGAGCAGTCGCAGGGGAGTTCCGGCACGACCGCGGCATGGTTCTCGGATCACCCCGGAACCCAGGACCGCATAGCGGACATTCAACGCATGCTCGCCAACGTTCCGCCAGCGCAACTCGCGAAGCTGCAAACCGATTCCCGCGCCTTTGAGTCGATGAAAGCCCGGCTGGCGCAACTGCCCCCGGCACCTCCGACCAAGCAGTAGGTTCGATGGGTGGCGCGCGGGTAGCTACCTTTGATGGATGCCCCCGCGCGCCCTCCGCGTCCTGCTATTGGTTGGATTCAGTCTCGCGCTACCGACGTCGCGAGTCCGCGCACAAAATCCAACCAACGCCGATTCCGGCGCCGCGCGTACCGTCCAGTGCAACGTTCCGTGCACCGTCGCAGACACTACAGCGACCGACAGCGCTGCACCAGTGCGTCCGATGACCTTCGCGCAGAAAGCAGACTTCTATTCTGACAGGACGTTTTCCATTCGCACTGTACTCGGCGCATCGTACGCTGCCGGGATCGCGCAATGGCGCCGCACTCCCAGAGAATGGGGCACCGGGATCAGCGGTTATGCTCGACGCGATGCTGCTGCATACGGCGGCGGAGTCGTTCGCCATACTGTCGAGTTCGGCGTGGGCGCGTTGTTGCACGAGGATCCGCGTTTCGAGCGGTCCACGCGGAACGGCTTCACTGCACGCACCGAAGATGCGTTGCACAACACACTCTTCGTGCGCACCGACGACGGAAGCCACAGAATCGCGTGGTCGCGCGCTGCCGCCGCAGTCGTGACGGGATTCGCCGTGAACAGCTGGGAGCCGCGTCGCATGCACAGCCCGCATCACGCCATGATGTTGTCGCTTGCCGGCGTGCTGAGTTACGCCACAGGCAACTTGTCCGAAGAATTCACGCCGGACATAAAACGATTTCTGCTTCGTAATACGCCGCTCGGCAGACGTCATTAGCCGCGCCAGGTGGCAATGACGGCATCCCGCGCCGGCATGCCCAATCGTGCGTGCATGCGGTTGTGGCACGATGCATGATACGGGGTCGAGAGCAGCAGAACGGTTCTGGTGATGCGGCGGTGCAACATCCGCCTCGTGAGCCACTAACGCGATGTTATCCAGCAGTGACCCAAAGTGGTCACTTTTTAGGGAATTATGTCGCAAATATCAGCATCGCACGAATGACAATTCGCATGTTCTCGACAGTTTTGTAGTGGCACGCATTCCGCGTCAGAGATCGGTTGTGCATGTGTATAAAATGCACAGACGATGCACGCAATCTCACATTAGATTGCGTGCGGAAGCTCCTTCGCAAGTCCACGGATCTTGAACCCGGGGTGCACAGATGTCGATACACATTGTTGAAGTTGTCAGCACCGCATTCGTGCTGCGACGTTCTCTGATCAACAGCTGCTTGTGATTCCGGTCGTCTGCGGTCCGTTGTCGGTGCTGCCCCACTCTGCCGACGCGTGGACCCCTGGCCCTCGGCCGAGCGCAATCAAACGCAAGCTGCGCAATGCAAAGCCGGTGAGTTATCCGGTGATGCTGCTTGCGTGCGGCGTGCTCATCGCGAACGTCGCTCCGCGCGTTCCGGTCAGGCCGCTTCCAATGTCACCAGTAATCGTATTTGCACCGACGATGCTGCAACGCGGCCTCGAGCTGCGTCGCGATACGCTTGCGAGCATGCTGACACGCAAGCACGTCGATTCAGTGACTGCATTTGAATGGGCACGCGAATTTCAGACGTATGGTGAACAGGCGCGGGTGAATCCCAAATTGCTCGTTGCCATTGCGTACGCCGAATCGGAATTCAATCCACGCGCGACGAGTCATGCTGGCGCGATAGGTCTCATGCAGGTGCTCCCGGAGCGTGACTCGTGGAGAGAATACGAGTCGCGTTGCGGCAAGATGACACCCAAGTCGCTGCACAACCCACGCGTCAACATCTGCTTCGGCGCGCACATCTTCGGGGAATTCCTCAGGAGCCATCACGGCGACAACGATCGCGCGCTGGCGGCCTACAACAATGGAACCGGCGAGATGAACTCATATCCCGACCGAGTCTATGCAAGCCTGGCGGCTCTCAAGCGCGGCCAGTGAACCGGTAGTGATGGTTTGGCGGTTGGATTCCGATACTTGGGGTGACACCCCCTTTCGAGAGATCATGCACCCGCACCAGCACAATCAGCTCCGCGACGTGGTCATGCTCCCCTTTCTGCTGATCGTCGCCTTCGCGGCCTGGACCGCCACCTACGTGAGCGGTCTCACTACCAGGCGCTGACGCACGGGGCCAAAGCGACATCGGCATCCCAGCCATAGCTGGGATGCCGATGTCGCTTCCTGCCTCGACCTCCGCGGAATTCCGCTAGTGCCCGCGCTCGGGCCGCTGCGGAGGGCGTGGCGCAGGCCTGCGGACCGCTATGCGCTGCGGGGGCACTCCTGGCTTCTGGTTGACCGTTGGCCGCGGCGGTGGCGGCGCCAGGGGCCTTGGATGGGCGATGCGTCCCGTGCTCGGTGGCAGCACAGGCATCCCGTTCGCCGGCGGTCTCAGCTGACCCTCTCTGGAGTTGCCGTTCCACGGATGCAGCCCGTATTGCCCCGGGACTCGGAAACTGCCAACGGGCGAGCGACGG
>Ga0207678_10001786_pt1 | contig 19698 bp, 20 predicted proteins | sample KBSC63metaG_FD_184319 | JGI IMG/M metagenome (GOLD analysis project Ga0207678, IMG submission 184319) | Corn rhizosphere microbial communities from Kellogg Biological Station, Michigan, USA - KBS C6-3 metaG (SPAdes) (version 2) | ecosystem: Host-associated > Plants > Roots > Rhizosphere > Soil ...
CTCCGCAATTCGACATGAACTCGCGACGGCAATGAAGAATCGTTTAGGTAGCCACATGGGCTTCGACCTACAGGATTGTAACGATGGCGGCACGACCACCCGCTTGCTACGTGCGGGCGAAGTGTACGGTGCCGGTGCGGCCAGTAGCATTTGCTCCCAAATTGGAGCGCATGGCGGTCTAATGTTGTATATGGCGGCTAGCCGTTTGGCTGTCTGGAATCCACGAGTGAGTCCCGTTGTGACGGCGCTTGTTGCGCCAAGTAAACCGATTCGCGATAGGGTGATAGCATATCGATCGCCGGATCGAACGATCGATATCGCCGATCCAAAATTTGTCGGTCCGATTTTAGTTGTACTTCCCTACAAGGATTCGAAGCGCGTGGCTCAAGCCCCCGCCCCGCGTATGTCAACGACAGTCGTATTTGGCCCAACCGTACTTCCTCAACGGGGCGTGAAAGGATCGTCATCCACTCCTGCAAATGTTGTGGTGCCGCTTCCCTAGCAGACGATTCAATGTCCCGCCTTGGGCCCGCGAAGTCGAGCGAGCGAAACACGTCTGTCGACGCTTCACCCTTTCCGACTCGAGCAATGCAACTCTCTGCCGCCAACCAAATGCGAGCCTTTAGCACAGATAGATATGACATGAAGATCAATCTCCGCCGTCGTACATTACGGAGGATGTTCATAGTCTGCATTATGTTCTTGTCGGCGAGTAGTGATGCTCAAACTCCCGTGACGCCGCAACGTCTGCAAGACATCGTGCGATTTAACGCACCTATGATCATAGGGGAGGTCAGGCTTGTTACGGATCCGTTCTATCGAAACCCCTATCATTGGCGGATCACTGACCATGCAATGCCCGTTGACTTTGACGGAGACGTGAACGCGGCGAACAACGATGCCAATGCCGATCGTGGTGACCTGATGCCTGTGAATCACACAGCAACGGTGTATTATTCCGTAACCGAGACTGGGTCAGGCGACACGGACGGGTTCTTCTATATTGGATATTACTGGTACCATCCCCGTGACGGTGGTTCAAATATCGACGGATTTCATCTTGGTGGCCATCCAAACGATCTCGAAGGGATCTTGTTGATCGTACAGAAGTCGGCTCTTGATCCGTACGGACAGCCCATTCTTGCACTCACGCAGGCGCACGGCGCGTTGATTCCATTCTTCGTGCCAGGACAGGTCGATGCAGGGCATTTACTAACGATGACCGACGGAGTTGCCGCTTGGGGCGGACAAGTCGAGTTTTGGCCAGACAACGCGTTCAATCGGGCTCGACCTATTGTCGCAGTGCGCGCTGGTACTCACGGGTCTTACATGGCGCAGGACTGTTCGCCAACTACGAATAGCTTTTTTTACGACGGGTATGGAGCAGACGTCGCAAGTGTAGCTAGCGGACAAGGATTTGTAAGTTGCATCCACGGTGCCGATGGCGGAGCCATTATCTATAGGCCGGCGACAGCAGACTATTATGCGGACCAAGTTCCGGACGATCAATATTCTGGGACGGCGAACTACGCACTTGTCGATCTTGCGCAGAGTCCGATGTGGCAACTGCGCGGAGTTCAAGGCTCAATCTTTTATGGAACCTCTCTTCCCCTCGGGTTCACGGACCTTGCTGGCCTAGACAATTTTAACGCGCCTGCAGGGACGAGTGACTTCGCGAATTCACCGTGGCAATGGCTCGGCGGTCCCGGTGATGCTGGCGGTCCTCCCGGGAATAATGGGTATTGGTACAGCTTCGCCATGGACGGTACGTCGACCGTGCACGTCGAGCCTGGTCAGTGGTCACGTCTCGGTGGTTACGGTGAAATTGTTGTAAACCCCTCCGAAGCGGCGTGGGAGGAGTTTCAGAATTACTCTGGCCCTCAAGGCGATGCGCGCGCGAGTTTTCTGAACAAACCGGTCCGTTTCAATGCCTATCGCGGGATTGCCGATGGAGTTGTACCGCTTAACGTGAGTATTGACGGACCAGGTATCCTCGATCAGAACTCAACGGGTGTCTATGCGGCGGTAGTCAACGCTGGTACACCACCTTATACGTATCAGTGGAGCGGGCTGGTCAGCGGATCCGATGCGTCAACCCAAGTAACGATGAACGCGCCGGGCGATCTCTTTCTTGATGTGTGGGACGCGAACGGCCAGCATGTCGCATTAAGCACCTACGTAAATATGTCGTGCAGTGGTGGGTTTGTCTGTTGAATTAGCACGCATACGCCATGGAGAATGATCATGAAGACCGTATGGATTGCTGCTATCGCAGCGACATGTTTATTGGGCACAGCAGCCTTCGCACAGTCGGATTCCTCGCGTCACATGCAACAGCAAACCATTCTTGGCGTAGGCGCCCTCGTGCGGATCGATGACGGGCATGTGCTCACGACCGGAACACTTGTGCATCCATTCACGCTCACCCACGCTGACACGGTCGTCCTTGTTCGGTGTAACACTTGCACTAGAGAGCGCATCCCGGGAAACACACTTCAGTCGATTGCTGTAGGAACCGGAGCATCGCGCGCCACGCACGTTGCGTACGGTATCGCTGGTGGCATTGTCGCCGGCGTGTCGGCCGGAGTTTTGCTGGGGGCTCATTCCTGGTACGGACCGAGCGGGGGTGATCGTGGAGCCGCCGTGGGAATCGGTGCCGTGCTCGGTGCGGGCGCCGGGGCACTCATCGGCGCGGCGCTGCCACAGTCGCTTCACTGGATCTCGCTCGGCCTCCACTGATATTCGTCGCGCCATAGGTGCGTTCGAAGGTCCTACCGCAACCTGACCTCGCGCGATATCCGGGTCCGGTGCGCATCATCCCCACCGACCGCAACCGATACCTGATACGTTCCCGCCGGTAGCTGCGCCAGATCCAGCACGACCGAGTGCGAAGCGACCCCGGTGCTCGCGTACGTATCGTGCCACTTTACCGCGAGCGGAGAGTCGCGCCGCGTAATGTGAAGAGCCTGGCCGAGCCATCTAAGCACACCGCCATCGGTACGGGTAACCGTTACGAGCACGGATGACGAATCCGACGACGAATCCGATGGCGACGCCGATGACGAATCCGGAGCGGCAACGTGCTGTGAATCCGCATCGGCAGTCGATGCGCGAGCTCCGGTCGCTGAATCCGGTTTTGTCACGCCATACTCTTCCCAGTACAGTCCCAGTCGTCGCGCTCCGTGCAGGTCAGTCGATGTGAGAGCGTGCGCCAGCGCATCGTCCAGCGATTCGACAGTCGCGCTGGTATCGGCGGCGAACAGCAGCAGGGTCGAGAGATCCGGCGCGCCTGTGACATGATGCGGCGGCGCCAGCCATACTCGCGCTCGGGCATCGCGCAGCCGCACGGGATCGAACGCCTCCATCGCAACCATCTCCCCTTTCCACCTGCTGCGTGCGCGACGCACATGACCGTGATGCGCGCCCGTTCCGCTCGTATCACCCGGAGTGCCCGATACACCGAGCACGGCGCGCCCCAGTGTCGTGTCGGCATAGACGGCGACCACGAGCGCTGAATCGCCGCGTTTCATCATCGCGAATTGTGCGTCGAGCGGCGCCAGCGTGTCGATGTACGGCGGCGCATAGAGTTCCCTCGCGACCGGTGCGTAGGCGTCCCAGTGTGCGCTGTCTCCCTCCATTTCCGCGGCGAAGTGAAAACTCGGAAGCCGGTCGTGGCCAATTGGAGTCTGGAATGTCGTGTATGGTCCCGGCCACGCAACACTGTACCAGAGCGGCTCGCCATATCTGATGAGCATCTCCCGCAAATCATCACCCCACGGCAGTCCGTACGCGTTCGCGGCGGTCTCGGAGAGGTCGGCGAGCAGCACGCGCGAGAAATGCTCGGTTCGCCGGTCGTTCCCGAGGACCGCGAACGAAGGCTTCGCCAGATCCCAGAAGCGCTGTTCCACGGAATCACGCTGTCCGCACGGCAAAGCATCGTAATTCGCGCGCTCGTCGTCGTCGAGCAGCACCGAAATGTCGTTCCACCTGCAGCGTTCATCCGCCGGCATCTTCGCAAGCGCGCTGTCGAATGCCGCAGCCGCATCGCCGTATCGCTCCGACGCGTGAAGTGCGTAGCCGAGCAGCGCTTTGCAATACCAGCGCGGCGGCGCGCACGACCGCGCGACCGACACCGCAGCCGAATCCTCGCCGGCTTCGATCATGTACCGCACGCGCTCTCCCGCGATCCAGTCGTCGCCAGGCGAGACGGCGTTGAGTCTGGCGAGCGTTGCGATGAGTGACTGCCGGGCTCTCACAACCGAGCGTGTCTCGGGACGCGGACTCTCCGAGCCGTCCTCGCGCCAGTGGCACATGCGGCCGATCAGGGTTTCGCATGGATGGCTGTCCGGCTGTCCTGTACGCGGGAGCGACTCGCGGCGGCCACGCTCGAAACGGCTCTGCGCTGAATGCGCTTCGCTCAGTACACGAAGAGAGTCTCCGCGCTGCAGTTGCGACTGCGCGGTTGCCGGGACAATGAGACAGCAGACGGTGACAACCCATCGAGTGCCAGGCATCGTCGCATCCTAGAGCCGGTTGAGTTTCTCCAGTCCTGTAGAAGGCGCCCAGGGAAGCAGCTCGTACTGCGCCATCCCCTTCTTCACGTAAGGATCTTTGTCGCGAATCGCATCCAGTGCTTCGTTCACTGAATCGTCCGGCACGCGCAACAGCAACGCTCCGCCGCTGCGTGGATCCAGTGGTCCTGATGCAAGCAATGTTCCGCTGTCGTACAACGTGCGCAGATACGCGCGGTGCTCCTCGGTCACGGTCAGCACCTCATCCAGTGCCCGGCGATACCGGATGATCGCGATCGCGTACATCAGCCTTCTTCCCCGTCGGTCTCGCCGCGTTGCGACGCAGCACTGGCCAGACCCCTCTCCAGTGCGTTCCACGCCAGCAGCGCACACTTGACCCGTGCGGGAAAGCGCGCGACGCCAGCGAGCGCCCTGGCCCTGCCGAGCGTCGCATCCGCTGCTGCGTCGGCATCGCCCATCACCATCGCGCGAAAACGCTCGCCGATCTGGCCGATCTCGCTGGCACGCTTGCCCTTGACCATCTCCGTCATCATGCTCGTGGAAGCCTGCGAGATGGAGCATCCGCGGCCCGTGAACCGGACATCGGCAACCTCGTCGCCGTTCATCTCCAGCTCCAGCGTGATCTCGTCGCCGCAGAGCGGGTTCCGCATTGGAACCGAGATGCTCGCGTGCTCCAGCGTACCCTTGTTACGGGGACGTCGATAGTGATCCAGGATGATGTCCTGATAAAGCGCCGTCAGCGATGCGTCTGCCATTCCACCTCAAATATACTCGGCGCTCTTCCAGCCATCCGATGACGCCGGCAGGCGCTCGCACGTAAGGAAAGGCATCACAAAATTCTTTCCGGCGCGTGGCGGCAGCACCATTCGAGCCACACATTTCCTGCGACTGCTCACCCGACAACACCATGCGAATTGCCCAGTTGAAACCTCGCACCAGTACCAGTCACGCCACCCGCACCAGCGTCAGCTCGCGAAACGAGCGATTTACAATGTTGGCGGCGATTCCGATTCTCTTTGCGGTGATGCTCTCCTCTCCGGCGACTTCCCGAGCGTCCACAGCGGGCCGAGCGCGCATTGCGCGCTCCATGCGACAACGCTCCGATACCGGCGAAACGGCGAGCCTCACCGGCACTGTGTACGATAGCGTAACCAACACTCCGCTGGCGGAAGCTCAGGTGCAGCTCGTGGATGTCGATCACCGCACGAGAGCGTACACCGTGCGCTCCGACTCGCTCGGGCGATATCGCATTCCAGCGATGCTGCCAGGCCGCTACACAGCCGGCTTCTTCCACCCATCCGTCGACGCGCTCGGCATCGAGCCCCCGCTCAGATCGGCGACGATTCACGCCGGCGCCAACGTGCTCGAACTGGTGATTCCGGGCCCCGCACGAATCATGGCGGCGGTATGCGGTGAGCAGCCAGCAAGCGACTCGTCCGGCGCGATCGCCGGTGTCGTGCGAGACGCTGCGTCCGGCCTGCCAATCGGCAACGCCAAGGTCGTCGTCACGTGGCGCGAAATAGTGATCGACAAACGCGGTCTCGTTTCAGAGACGCGACGAGTGCCCGTGCAAACGGGAGAGGATGGCGGCTATCGCATATGCAAGCTGCCCGGCGCCGACACCGTGCTGGCGAGCGCGGAACTGGGCGCAAGACGATCCGGACTCGTCGAGGTCGGAATCCCGATCGGTGGCATAACGCGACGTGATTTCTCGCTCGGCGATTCCAGCTCTGTCGTCGCGGTGCGCACCGACTCCAACTCGAGTGTGAGCGCCGATGTACAACGCGCGACCACACTCCTGCGCGGCTCGGCGGCTCTATCGGGTCTCGTACATGGCGCTGACGGAAAACCGATGCAGGGCGCAACGATCATGGTGTGGGGAACCGGCCTCGAAACCAGGAGCAGGGCCGACGGTCGCTTCACACTCACCGGTCTTCCCGCAGGCACCTTCAGCGTCGAGGCTCGCATGCTCGGCTACGAACCCCAGCGCGCCGCCGTCGACCTGTCGCCGCAAACACCGGCAACCGTCGATCTCGAGTTCAAGGATCGCGTGCAACAACTGTCACGCGTGGTCATCATGGGCAAGCCATCACGCACGCCCAGTGACATAATGGGCTTCCTGGAGCGATCGCGCACCGGAATGGGGCACTACATCACTGCATCCGACAACGCGCTCAAGAATGCAATCACCGCCACCGACGCGCTCCGAACGACACCCGGAATTCAGGTGGTGCCAGGCAGCAGCTTCGGTCACGTAATCCTTATGCGCGGTGGATGTGTCCCAGTTGTGTACGTGGATGGCATGCAGATGCAGGACGGTTACGAGACTCTGGATGACATTGTCCCACCGCAACAGGTTGCGGGAATGGAGATCTACGCCGGACTCGGCGAGGCACCCATGAAGTACCAGTCCAACGGATGCGGAGTACTTTTGGTCTGGACCAAACGTTGATCGACGGAGGGGGAAGGAATCGTGAATTTCGACTCGATGCACCAGTTGATGCACCAGTTGATGCACCAGTTGATGGGCCGGCGCCTCGGCGCCTGCGCGGTACTTGCGTTCGCGATTCCTTCCGTCTCGAGTGCGCAGATGAGTCTGCGGGAAACGCCGCGCATGGAAGCAGGGGCTGCGTTCGAGTACGCGCAACCCATCGGTGATTTTCGCCAGAATGTACGCCAGGGATTCGGAGGCGCCGGACATTTCGTCCTTGGACTCGACCCTCAGGCGATCGTCGGGATTCGTGTCGATGCGGGGTTCATCAACTACGGCAACGAGACGCACTACGTGCCGTTCAGCTCCAGCGTGCGCCGGATCATCGTGCGCGAAGAAACCTCCAACAACATCTTCGTTGCGAGCGTCGGCCCGCAGTTGACGCTCCCGCTCGGCCGCGTGCGGCCATACGTGAACGCCGGCATCGGTCTGGCGTATTTCTTTACGCAGACCTCGCTCACGACGGACGACAATTCACAGCAGATCGCGCAGACCACCAACTACAGCGATAACTCGCTCGCCTACACCGGCGGCGCTGGCTTCAATGTCCCGCTGACATCCGGCAGTTCACCGATGTCACTCAACGTCGGCGCGCGCTACAACTCGATCTCGAGCGCCAGCTATCTGACGAAGGGCGACATAATGGATGATCCGAACAGTCAGTACGGGATCATTATCACCCCGCACCAGTCAGCCGCGGATTTCATCACGTATCAGCTCGGGATTTCGTTCCGGTTCTAGAGCGGAGCGCCGGGAAAGGCCCGGTTTCGCAAATTCCGCCATCGTCGCTGCAGGGCTATGCCGTACCGCTCTCCGCGAACATCGTCGTTGCCTGCTTTACCCCCGCCACCAGCGCGTCCACGTCGCTCTCGTCGTTGTAGATGTAGAACGACGCGCGCGCGGTCGAGCTCACGCCGAGCCGGCGCATCAGCGGTTGTGCGCAGTGATGACCGGAGCGTATGCAGACGCCAGTGCTGTCCAGAATCGTCGCAAGGTCATGCGCGTGCACGTCGGCAACGTTGAACGAGATCACGCCACTGCGTTGCGCCGGCGGCGGACCGTAGATCGTGACGTCGCCCAGCTCTTCCAGACGCTGCTGCGCCAGCGCGACCAGCTTCTGCTCGTGGGCCTGGACATTTTTCATCCCGATCGCGTCCAGATATTCCACCGCCGCGGCCAGGCCGACCGCACCGGCGGAATTGGGGGTTCCCGCCTCGAACTTGTGCGGCAACGGCGCCCACGTGGTCGTCTCGTCGTGCACGAACTCGATCATGTCTCCGCCGAACTGATACGGCGGGATTCGCTCCAACAGCTCGCGTTTCGCGATGAGGCCGCCAAGTCCCATGGGCCCGCCCATCTTGTGGCCGCTGAAGGCGTAGGCATCCACCCCGAGGTCGTCGAACCCGACGCGGATGTGTGGCGCGCCCTGGGCACCGTCGCACACGATCATCGCATCGCACCGGTCGCGCACCATCGCAGCTATCCGGCTCACCGGGTTCACCGTCCCCAGCGCGTTGGAGACGTGGCCAAAGGCGACCACCCGGGTTCGAGGCCCAAGCATCGAGGCCAGCATGTCGAGATCGATCTGGCCGTCCGGCGTCAGCTCGCAGATCCGGAACCGGGCCCCCGTCGCCAGCGCCGCCTGCTGCCAGGTGACGAAGTTGGAGTGGTGCTCCATCGCCGTGACGACGAACTCGGCGCCTGAACGATCGTTCGGCAGGCTAGTCGAACGAATGTACGAAGTTGCGAGAAGATTCAGTGCTTCGGTCGTCCCGCGGGTGAAGGTCAGTGTGTCGGGATCCTTGGCGCCGAGAAAGGTGGCGATGCGTTTCCGGGCAAGATGATACCGCTCCGTAGCATCCACCGACAGTGAATAGGCGCCGCGGTGGGGATTGGCGTAGCTGCGCTCGTAATAGTCACGGATCGCGTCCAGCACGACCTTCGGTTTCTGGGCCGAAGCAGCCGAATCGAGATAGTGCAGTGCCGGATTGGCGGCCAGCAGGGGGAAGTCTGAGCGGTATGGCATCGTTTCTCTACAAAAAGCCGACAAAATCACTTACCTTTACATCAATCTACGCGAAAGTGTAGTAACGCCAAGGAGTTAGACGCAGTAATGAGCACCGCAATCGAGTCACTCGTCAACCGTGAGTACCAGTACGGCTTCGTAAGCGACATCGAGTCGGACACCGTCGCGCCGGGCCTGAGCGAGGACGTGGTCCGCCTGATCTCCGCGAAGAAGCGCGAGCCCGAGTGGCTGCTCGACTGGCGGCTCAAGGCATATCGTCGCTGGCTGACGATGAAGGAGCCGCACTGGCCCAACGTCAAGTATCCGCCGATCGACTATCAGGCGGCTCGCTACTACTCGGCGCCGACCAGCGTCAAGCCGCTGCAATCGCTCGACGAGGTCGACCCGGAGCTGGTGCGCACGTACGAGAAGCTGGGGATCTCTCTCAACGAGCAGAAGTTCCTCTCCGGCGTCGCGGTGGACGCGATCTTCGATTCCGTCTCCGTTGGAACCACGATGAAGGAAGAGCTCGCCGCGCACGGCGTGATCTTCTGCTCCTTCGGTGAAGCCGTGCAGGAGCATCCCGAGCTCGTTCGCAAGTATCTTGGCTCGGTCGTTCCGTACAGCGACAACTTCTTCGCGGCGCTCAACAGCGCCGTGTTCAGCGACGGATCCTTCTGCTACGTCCCCAAGGGCGTGAAGTGCCCGATGGAGCTGTCCACCTATTTCCGCATCAACGCGGCGGATACCGGCCAGTTCGAGCGCACGCTCATCATCGCCGACGAAGCTGCATCGGTCAGCTATCTGGAAGGATGCACCGCTCCCAAGCGGTCGACCAACCAGCTGCACGCCGCGGTGGTCGAGCTGGTCGCTCTGGACAACGCGACGGTCAAGTACAGCACGGTGCAGAACTGGTACGCCGGCGACGAGGAAGGCAAGGGCGGCATCTACAACTTCGTCACCAAGCGCGGCAAGGCCGCCGGCGTCAATTCGAAGATCTCGTGGACGCAGGTCGAAACGGGATCCGCGATCACGTGGAAATATCCCAGCGTATTGCTGGTTGGCGACAATTCGGTCGGCGAGTTCTATTCCGTCGCCGTGGTGAACAATCATCAGCAGGCCGACACCGGCACCAAGATGATCCACATCGGCAAGAACACCAAGTCGACGATCGTCTCCAAGGGAATCTCCGCCGGTCACGGCAACAACAGCTATCGCGGACGCGTGCAGGTGATGCCGCGCGCGGACAACGCGCGCAACTACACGCAGTGCGATTCCATGCTCATCGGCAATCGCTGCGGCGCGCACACCTTCCCGTACATCGAAGTCGCCAATCGCACGGCAACGGTCGAGCACGAAGCAAGCACATCCAAGATCGGCGAGGATCAGATCTTCTACTGCAAGCAGCGCGGAATAAGCGCCGAGCAGGCGGTATCGATGATCGTGAGCGGATTCTGCCGGGAAGTATTTCAGGAGCTGCCGATGGAGTTCGCGCTCGAAGCGCAGCAGCTGCTCGGAATCACGCTCGAAGGGAGCGTAGGCTGATGCCGGTCGCCAGTCCGCCATTCCCGCGAAAGCGGGAGCTTCGGGCGTCGTCATTCCCGCGAAAGCGGGAGCTTTGGGCGTCGTCATTCCCGCGAAAGCGGGAATCCATGTTATCGATCTCTGGATGCGATGACAGCACGAAGCTTGTCGGCAGCAGATGGATTCCCGCTTTCGCGGGAATGACGAGACGCTGCGCAATACATCTCCAATTCAGACACAAGTAATGCTCGATATAACCGCCCTCCGTGCCGGAATCGCCGAACGCGAGATCCTCAAGGGAATCGATCTCAACATCAAGCCCGGCGAAGTGCACGCAGTCATGGGGCCCAACGGCTCCGGAAAATCCACGCTCGCGCAGGTGCTCGCCGGCAACCCCGCATACGAAGTCCTCGGCGGCTCGGCGATCTACAACGGCGAGGAATTGTTGGAGCTGGAACCCGAAGTGCGCGCGCAGAAGGGAATATTCCTCGCGTTCCAGTACCCGGTCGAGATTCCCGGCGTCACCAACGCCTACTTCCTCCGCTCGGCGTACAACGAGATTCGCAAGGCGCGCGGCGAGGACGAAGTCGATCCACTCGAGTTCCTCGACCTCATCGAGGAGCGCATGAAGCTCGTGGAAATGGATGCGTCGATGCTCAACCGATCGGTGAATGCCGGCTTCTCCGGCGGCGAGAAGAAGCGCAACGAGATTCTGCAGATGGCCGTGCTGCAGCCCAGGCTCGCGATCCTCGACGAGACAGATTCCGGTCTCGACATCGATGCGCTGCGCATCGTTGCCGGTGGCGTGAACGCGTTGCGCCGCCCCGACAATGCGACGATCGTGGTGACGCACTATCAGAGGTTGCTGAACTACATCGTGCCCGATTTCGTGCACGTGCTCGCCAACGGCCGCATCGTCCGCTCCGGTGGCAAGGAGCTCGCGCTGGAGCTGGAAGAGCGCGGTTACGACTGGCTGCTCGACGCAGCATGACCCAGGTCATGACTGACGCCGTTCTGGCGCAGGACTCCGAGTCGCCAGAAGTCGGACGCGCAGGCGCACCGATCCCCGTCGCGACGCGCGACGCGCGCGCCGCCGAATACGTGGCGCTCTTCGACGACGTCGATCGCGCCGGCGAACCGCAATGGCTCGGAGCACAACGTCGCGCCTCGATCGAGAGCTTCGCGACGCTCGGATTTCCTACCACGAAGAACGAGGACTGGCACTTCACCAGCGTGGCCTCGCTCCTCGAACAGAGCTACGCTCCCGTCGCAACGGCGTCGTCGGCGCTGGCCGAGCGCGACATCGAGCAGTTCCGCTTCGAAGGCGAATGGCAGACGCTGGTGTTCCTCAACGGAAACTTCGTCGCTCATCTGTCTGACGTCGAGGCGAGTGCGAAACTGTACGCCGGTCCGCTGCGCCGCGCGTTGTCCGACGAACGATACGCACGCGTGATCGAGCAGCATCATGGCGGACTCGCCGACACGCGCACGCACGCATTCACTGCGCTCAACTCTGCGTTTTCCGGCGACGGCGCATTCGTGCACGTAGCGTCCGGCACCGTGGCGCCGCGCAACGTGCATCTCATCTTCGTGTCCGATGATTCCGCCCAGGGCGCACTGCTGTCACCGCGCAACCTGATCGTGATGGAACACCACGCTGAGGCGACCGTCGTGGAGAGTTATGTCTCGCTCGGCAACGCCAACTATCTCACCAATGCGGTGACGGAAGTGTACGTCGCCGATGGCGCGCGACTCAGGCATTACAAGATCCAGCGCGAGAGCCTCCGCGCGTACCACGTCGGATCCTGGTACGCCAATCAGGGCCGCGACTGTGCATACGAGGCATTCTCGTTCGCAGTCGGCGCCGATCTCTCGCGCACGAACATCGCGACACTGCTCGACGGCGAAGGCTCGCACGTTTCACTGGATGGACTGTATCTCGTTAACGGCGAGCAGACCGTGGATCACCAGACGAGTGTCATCCACGCGAAGGAGAGCTGCACCAGCCACGAGCTGTACAAGGGCGTCATGGACGGCGAGTCGCACGCGGTATTCAATGGCAAGGTGTACGTCCGGCCCGAAGCGCAGAAGACCGACGGCAAGCAGAGCAACAACAATCTGCTTCTCTCGGAAGGTGCGCGCGTCGACACCAAGCCGCAGCTCGAGATCTACGCCGACGACGTCAAGTGCACGCACGGCGCCACGATCGGACCGGTCGATTCGACGGCGTTGTTCTATCTCAAGAGTCGCGGCATCGGGCCCGAGATAGCGCTGCGGTTGCTCACCTACGCGTTCGCGGCCGAGGTGCTGGAAGAGTTGACGATTCCCGCAGTGCGCGACGAGCTCGAGAAGCTCGCGTTCGAGCGGTTCGCTGTGGGTGCGTAGTGATCCGTCATCCTCGCCGCAGGCGAGGATCCACGGACAGTTCGTGGATGCAACACCGTCGCATTGCAGGAGGAAGTGACGTCAGGCGCAGGTGGGGCACGGATGCATCCGTGCCTGTCACTTCGTGTGCCACCGCGGCTTCAGCTGCGCCGCGCCCCGCGCTACCTCAGACTCAACGCCCAGTAGGCCGCGCCGCCGACGATCACCACAACGGCCACCAGGACGAGCGGCATCATCTTGAGGCCGCTTGACGGCTGTTGAATCTCCGGCGCGTTCGGCTGGCCCGGAAATGTCAGCGTAGGACGCCTGCCGTCCACCGTAGCCGGACGATCCACCGGGGTCGCGATCTTCATCGCGACCGGAAGCCGCTCTCGTGTGAAGATGAACTTCATCGACCCGACCAGGAACGTCGAGCCTTCATGGAGAGGCTGCGGGGCGAGAACCGGCATCGAGTTCATCACCGTGGTGGTCGATCCGACGGGATGCAGAACGAAGGCGTCGCCTTCCTGCCGGATCTCCGCGTGATGGCGCGATACGGCCACCTCGTTGACGGTGATGTCGCACGCCGTCTCCCGCCCGATCGAGAGCGGATGATCCGCGGGGATCGGGTACGCCTTGTGCTCGTAGGCGTGAATCAGATAGGGCGTGCCTGCCGCTTTCGCTTCCGACATTGTCAAGTCTGACGATCCTGGTTCTGCAAAGGGCACACCTGAGCCGGTCAGTCCGGCCCTTCCGTCGCTACTGGCAAGTATCGTCACGCTGCGACCGACCTATCAGAATGCGATCACGCATTCCGCGATTGCGGCGCCATCCGGGTGTGGTCAGGATGCGAACGGATTGTCCGACAGATGCTCGTCCACGATGTACCAGTGCCCGCCTCGCAGCACGAAAACGGCCGTCCAGGCGCCCCCGATCACGTGCGGCAGTCCACTCGGCTGTCGGTGCGGTATCCTGTACGTTGCGGTCATAACGGCCACTCCTGGGGCAAGTACGTCGATGTGCATCGCCGTCCACTCAACGTGCGCATCGCGCATATTTTGCCCGACATTGGTCCAGAATGCCTGGATGCCAGCCCGGAGCGAATCCCGCGACGTCGTGATCCGCCCGCCACTGGCCGACAGAATGGGTCCGGTGGGGGCATACAGGGCCATGAGGTTCCCGGGAACGTCCGGGCGGGTGAAGTCGTAGGCCGTCTCGACCTCGGTCCGGATGGCCCGTTGCGCCGCGATCCGCTGCAGGGCGGTCACCCCTGGCGCGGACCCGGAGGAGCAGCCTGGTACGGCCAGTCCGGCTAGTCCGGCCAGTCCCGCGAGGGCTGCGATCATCGCCAGATTTCGGATCATGAGGATGGAACCTTGGTTTGCACCGGGGGTTGAGTACGCGGGTTGAAATATGGTCGAAGGACGTCCGCTGGAGGACACATGCGTTACGGGTCGCTGTTCGCTTCCGCCGCGGTGCTGTTGAGCGTTGCCGCGTGCAAGGGAAAGGACGCCAGAATGAGCGATGATCTGGCGAAGGACCTGGCTACTGCCAAGACCAACGATGTGCTGGCACTCGCACCCCACGCCGGTGTGCAGACAGTCGTCTCTCCCGAGGAGCTGTCGCCACAGGGACGTGCGAAACTTCGATCTTCCAGCAAATCGACGCGACTGGTCAGCAGCCGCGTGACGCATCGTGATGTAACGCCATCGCCAGCTGCCGCGCTTCCATCGCTCCCCGTCGCCACTACCACGTCAGAGCCCGCGACCACCAGTTCCGATGTCGCCTCCGCGACTCCCGCTCCGGTGGATCAGCCGGCTGTCCCTACGCCGCGCCCGCAACCCGTCGACGTTTCCTATCCATCCGGTGAGTCGTCGGGATCGACGCATAGCGGTGGTGGGCTCGCCGGAATCATCGGCGCGATCGGCGGTGCAATTTTACGTGGCGGAGTGGTCGACGGCGATCACTGCGATCCTCGCGGACGTCACGGCCGCGGTGGCACTATCTTGATCAACCAGCGCGGTCCAATCCTTCGTGGCAATTACTAGGCGAACATAAAAACTCAATGAGATCAATCCGTCCCGCGGCGATCTGTGCAATAGCGCTGCTCGCCGCCGCTGCGTGCAACAAGAGCGACAATAAATCAGCCCAGGATCCACTGGCGCAGGACTCGTCACTCTCGCGCGATCTCCAGCTCGCGAACAACGATACGGCCGCGCAGCCGCAGCTCAAGGACGTTCCCACAACACCGCCGCCAGCGCCGCCCCGTGCCGCGGTAGTCGAGAAAAAGCGCGTCGCCGTCGCACCGCCACCACGCAGACGCACTTCCGCACCGGAGCCAAAGGCGCCAGCAGTCGCTCAGGCGCCCGCACCGGTCACCACACCGTCCGGTAACACAGTCGTCAAGGCGCCTTCGACCGCCGCCAACACCGAGGGGAGGGTGGGAGTCGTATCAGCCGGCACCAATCTCTCGCTCAGCTCCGGACAGCGCGTCTGCACCAACACCAACAGCGTGGGCGACCGCATAACGGCGACGCTCGCCGAGGCCGTGTCGGGATCCAACGGCGTCGTGATTCCAGCGGGTGCAACGGCGGTTCTGGAAATCACTTCGCTCGCCCGAAGCAATCAGGCCGGCGAGAACATGAACATCGGCCTGGTCGTGCGCTCGATCACGTACGGCGGCAAGACCTATCCTGTGAATGGCCAGATCGTCAGCGCCGCCGTCGAAAAGGTGAAGGCGGCCGATAACAACGACGCGACCAAGGTGGCCGGCGGTGCGGTCGTGGGCGCGATTCTCGGACGCATACTCGGCGGCCGGTCCAAGACCAAGGGCACGATCATCGGCGCCGCCGGCGGCGCCGCGGCGGGCGCGGTACTGGCACACCAGACCGAGAAGTACGACGCGTGTCTGCCGAGTGGTGGCCAGGTGGTCGTGAAGCTGGATTCGCCAATGTCGATTCAGAACGGCACCGGAACGACAAACGGCGTGATCTGACGGTTCGCCCGTCGCGTCGCAGGAGACATCGATGCTACGCACGCGTAAGGCGCGGATGTATCCGCGCCTGGTCCCTCTACGTGCAATCGAAATTGGATGAGCGCCTGTAAGCCCGTCACCACATCGATGCACGGAAAGATCTGTGTCATCACCGGCGCAAACACGGGCATCGGCAAGGCTGCCGCCGCGGCACTCGCGGCGCTCGGCGCGCGAATCGTGATGGTGTGCCGCGACAGAGCCAGGGGCGAGCGTGCTCTTGAAGAGATTGCGGCAGCGGCAGTGAAGGGCGGACACGGAGGCAGCGCAGAGCTGTCCATTGCCGATCTCTCGTCACAATCGGACGTACGCTCCATTGCAGCGGCAATCCTCGCCGCGCACCCCCGGATCGACGTACTGGTCAACAATGCCGGCGTCGCGCTCAAGCATCGCCAGTTGACGGTAGATGGCATCGAGCGCACGTTCGCGGTGAATTATCTCGCGTATTTCATGCTCGCCAATCTGCTGCTTCCGGGATTGCGTGCCGCTGGTAGCGCCCGGATCGTCAATGTCTCATCTGGTGCGCATCGGCGCGGCAAGCTCGACTTCGACAATCTCCAGGGTGAACGCAGCTACAGCAACATTCGCATGTATTCCGATAGCAAGCTGGAGGACTTGATGTTCACGTACGCACTTGCGCGCAGGCTCGCAGGGACCGGCGTCACGGTGAACGCGTTGCATCCAGGGGTCGTCGCGACGGAGATATGGCGGGAGGTTCCCATTCTCGATTTTCTCAGTCGATGGCTCATGCTCTCGCCGGAGAAAGGCGCGCGCACCACGGTGTATCTTGCCGCGTCGCCTGATGTGGAAGGGGTGACTGGGCAGTACTTTGACAAGTGCAGGCCGGCTGGGACAATTGCATTGAGTCACGACGTGGCGCTGCAGGAACGGCTGTGGACGACGAGCGTGGCACTTACCGGCGTTGGCGCGGAAATCTGACCGTAGATGAGACGTCCGCTCGAAGTTGCGCAAAGAAATGCGATGATCGTTGCACTGGTCGCGATGGCCGGATGTGGCGCGAGCATACGTCCACTTCCTCCGCTACCCGCTCCCGTGCCGGAGTCCTATCCATCCGGCGGAACGGCAAGGGTGCCGGCGGACGCGGACGACACATCCTACTTCGATGCCAATCCGCTGATGGTTCCCGTGGAGGGGGTTCAGCCGAGCGGCGTTTCGGACAGCTTCAACGACCGGCGCGATAATGGAAGGACCCATCGCGCGAGTGACATTCTGGTTCCCAAGGGGACGAGAGTGGTGGCCGCCGAGTCCGGTACCATCATGCGGCTGAGCAGGAATGCGCTGGGCGGGATCACCATCTACATGATGGATGAAACGGGCCGGTTCATATTCTATTACGCCCATCTCGAAGGCTACGCGGACGGACTGGCAGCGAACGAGCATGTCTCGCAGGGCGAACTGCTCGGTTATGTTGGTATGACGGGAAACGCGCCGGTGCCGCATCTGCACTTTCAGGTAATGCGGCGCGATCCCGATCGGCACGATTACTGGAACAGTCCGGCGGTCGACGTCAAACCGTTCTTTACAATTCCTGGACAGGTGCGCGCGAGCAATGAACAGTAAGGAGCGAGCGAATCTGCGCGCCGAGGCGCAGCGATTGAGTCCGCTGGTTCACGTCGGGCACGGCGGAGTCACCGACGCGATCGTCAAGACGATGGACGACGTGCTTCGAACGCACGAGCTCGTGAAGGTGGATATCAGCCGCAATCTGAGTGCGCCCATCAAGGAAGTCGCCGGCGCGCTCGCCGACGCGACTGGCGCCGAGGTGGTGCAGGTGATCGGGCGAAAAGCGACGTTCTTCAGGGACAACCCGGAGCTGGAGTGGAAGGGCAACGTCCCGCCCTGGCGTTGAAATCTGGTCCCCCGGGCCTATCTTTCTTAGGATTGACCAATCGCTTCATAGAAGGCCGAACCAACCCCTCGAAATGCCCTACGTAATTACTGAAGCCTGCATCGGCGTGAAGGACCGTGCTTGCGTCGACGTCTGCCCCGTGGATTGCATCTACGAGGGCGAGAAGCAGCTATATATCCATCCGGATGAATGCATCGATTGCGGTGCATGCGAGCCGGAATGTCCCGTGACGGCCATTTTCCCGGAAGAAGACGTTCCGCAGAACTTGCGATCGTACATCGCGCTCAACGCGGACGTGTTCAAGGGGCCCAATCCACCTGGAAAGCCTCAACGGTAGAGTCGTCTTTCTTCGTATTTGCAGGGCGCCTTCGGGCGCCTTTGCTGTTCCCGGGCTCGCCGCACCATCTTCAACGCACTCCCCAATCGGAAGTCAGATGAAATCATTGCACCGCTCGGCCGCTGCGTCAGTCGTCGCGACGCTGGCAATCATCGTTTCCGCATGTGCTACCGCGCCGGTGCAGCCAGCGGCCGGTGTATCGCCGACCGGTGCCGCGCCACAGGTGATACTCGTCTCGATGGACGGATTCCGTCGCAGCTATCTCGACACCGACTCCGTCCCGACGCTCCACGCACTCGGCCGCGAAGGCGTCACGGCCCAGGCGATGATCCCGTCATTTCCGACGCTGACATTTCCGAATCACTACACCATCGTCACGGGGCTCTATCCAGAGCACCACGGCATCGTCGGCAACACTATCTACGATCCGGAATTCCAGGCGCTGTTCACGATGAGCAACGCCGCCTCCAGGGAAAGTCGCTGGTGGGGAGGCCAGCCGATCTGGGTGACCGCGGAGAAGCAGGGCGAGCGCGCGGCGTCGATGTTCTGGGTGGGATCGGAGGTCGAGATCGACGGCGTTCGGCCCACGAGATGGAAACCGTTCGACGGAAAGGTTCCGTTCCAGGCGCGCGTGGATACCGTGCTGTCGTGGCTCGATCTTACCGGTGCACAGCGCCTGTCGCTCATCACGCTCTACTTCGACGAGCCCGACCATACCGGTCATGAGGTGGGACCGGATTCACCAAGGACAGCCGAGGCTGCGGCGCGTGCCGACAGCGCGCTCGGCAGGCTCGTACAGGGATTACGTGCGCGCGGCATGTACGACAAGGTGAATCTGATAGTCGTGTCGGACCACGGGATGTCGCAGCTGTCACCCGATCGCGTGGTGTATCTCGATGACGTGGTCGACACCGCGTCGATCCGCATCACTTCAATATCGCCCAACCTGATGATCACGCCGCGCGATGGCGATGCAGCAGCACTGCTCGCGAAGGTCAGGAAGCTGCCGCACGTGAGCGCGTGGCTCAAGGCCGACGTTCCGGAGCGGCTGCACTACAACGAAGGCCGTCGCATCACGCCAGTGGTTGCCGTCGCGGACGACGGGTGGACGATCGCGACGCACGGACCTCGCCGTGGTCCTCCGGGCGGCGCGCACGGTTACGACAACGCGAATGCGTCGATGAATGCGATATTCGTCGCGCACGGCCCTGCGTTCAGGCAGGGAGTGACGATGCCGTCGTTCCCCAATGTCGACGTGTACGATCTGCTTGCGAAACTGCTTCGCCTGCAACCGGCGCCGAACGACGGATCGCTGCAGCCGTTTGCCGATGTGTTACGCTGATTCGCCGATCGCGAATCAGGGCATCGGCTTTCCGCCGATTCCGTAGCGGCTCTTGATCACGAACGCGATGATGAGCACCGCGTATTGCATGAAGGTGCTCACTTCGCTGCGCCACGCCTGCGGCCAGTCGAAGTCGCCGGCGGCGGGCGATGTGGACGGACGTGGAATCCAGCGCGGCGTCGCCGACTTGTAAGAGAGATAT
>Ga0207678_10001791_pt1 | contig 19671 bp, 16 predicted proteins | sample KBSC63metaG_FD_184319 | JGI IMG/M metagenome (GOLD analysis project Ga0207678, IMG submission 184319) | Corn rhizosphere microbial communities from Kellogg Biological Station, Michigan, USA - KBS C6-3 metaG (SPAdes) (version 2) | ecosystem: Host-associated > Plants > Roots > Rhizosphere > Soil ...
GGACAGCGCCGGGCCTGGGAAAGGGCCGCGGGCCGCTCAACCATCTCTGGCCGCTGGGACGGTTTTAATCCCAAAATTTATAAATTGCCTCGACATTTCCCTTCAAGACTGATGTTTACGCCAGGCCAAACGGAAAACTCTTATAATTCCGTTGCTCAAACTTCTTTGCTTTGAAAGGACACTCCATGCGCCTCCTCCACGGTTCTACCCTTGCGGTTGCTATCGCACTCCTCGTTCCTGCGCTGGTCAGTTCGCAGGGGCAAGCCCCCACGGAAACATCGCGCTCCATCGAGGGAGGCGGCATTACCGCGCCCGGTTGGCAAGGAACAGTCGACGCCAACGCAGCCAAGGCTGGACAGACGGTCAAAGATGCGAAGCTCACCGCAGAGGGCGACACACTGCACGTGACCACAGGGCCAGCGGTGACCTATTGGAATCCGGCCAATAAGGCCTCGGGCGACTACACCGTCAGCGCGACCTTCACCGAGCCGAAGTACATGAACCTGAACACGCACCCGCATCCCTACGGCATCATGATCGCCGGCAACGATATGGGAACGCCGCAGGAGAGCAGTCTCTACTGTGCCGCCTATGGGAACGGCAACTTCATCGTGCGCGGATTCGGGCCGGAGCCATTCCAGATGAACGGCCGGCGCGGCGGCACATCGGATGCCGTCCACAAAGCGGCAGGGCCAGGCCAGCCGGTCACACAGGAGATCGCGATGTCCGTAAAGGGCGACAAAGTCGAATGCGCGATCAATGGCACCGTGGTCGCTACCTATCCCAAATCCGACCTCGTGACGACTGGAAAACTGAAGTCTACGGACGGCGTCTACGGAATCCGCTTCGCTCATAACACCGAGGGCACGGTCAGCAATCTGAAGATGACGAAGCCTTAAAGTTTTTCAGGTCTTGACACCGCTGCTATCATTAATACAGAGGCAAGAGACGCCCGGCCAATCGGCCGGGCGTCTGCTTTTAAACACATCACCGATCAAAGACCAGTTCAAAGTCCAGAATCAACTGTCTATTTATGAATACTTTAGGACTTAAGTACGGGGGATGGGTACTCGACACCATAGACTCAGCAACGAAGGCTATCTGCCGATCCTTGTCAGCGCCCGGGCGCTCGTAAGCCTGCGTTCCAAGTGCCGCTCCAATGTGTCGATCGCAAAATGCTGAAGGTTCGCCAACGGCACTGGAGGCCATTGCTCCTGAGCCAACTCGCGCACGGTGCCGCGGAAAATCCGGTTAGCGATAACAATTGATTCAGCAGACAGCACCACGCTGCCGTTGCGGCGGTCGTCCCGGCAGGTGACTCCGTCGCCCGCTGCCGAATACCACACAGCACCCCCGCGAAGGTCGAGTCCGCAGACGACGCAGCGGCCAAGCTCGGGCATCCAGCCCATCAGGCGGTTCATCCAGAGCGCAAAGTAGGTCACCGGAAGCGTGACCCGCCCGACCTGTATCTCCTGAAGAACGGCGAGCGCAAGCCTGAACACGGCGTCTTCCGGAGCCTGATCCGGCAACGCCTCTTCCAGCACCTCGGCGACAGTCTGAAGCGCGGCAGTCCGTGAGTAATCGATGGGACGGCTTAGGGGAGAGGAGAGTATTTCAAAAGCGTCGAGACGAACCAGCTCCTGCCGGGGCCGCTCAGCGTAGCTCGCGCGAACGTGCGTCATGGGCTCAAGGGCTCCGCCGAAACGGCGGCGTGAGCGCATGGCGTGCCGCGCTACTCCTTTAATACGCCCCTGTTCGCGCGTGAAAAGGCTGACCAGCAGGTCAGCCTCCTGAAAGGGCCAAACCCTCAACACGATCGCTTCGCCCTGCCGCTGTGTCATCGCGCCCGCTTTATTTCGTAAATACAAACGAAAACGCGCAGCCGCTTTGGCTGCGCGCTACTGCAAATTCGCTGTTCGGCGGAACTAGCGGCCGTAGTGGGCTGCGTTCTTCGCCTGGAAGTCGACCCACTTCTCCGGCAGGTCGTCACCGGCGTAGATCGCCGAGACCGGGCAAACCGGCACGCACGCGCCACAGTCGATGCACTCGACCGGATCGATAAACAGTTGCTCGGAATCGGCGTGGCCGTCCTCATCCTTCTTCGGGTGGATGCAGTCCACCGGGCAAGCGTCCACGCAAGCCGTGTCCTTCGTCCCGATACAAGGTTCCGCAATCACATAAGCCATCTCGTTAAATCTCCCTTTTTACAACTTGAAAATCACTGGTTGTGTCTGAGCTTGTGTCTCGATTTTAGCAGTAGTTTATGTTCGGTCTGCAAATGGATTCTACTGAGAAGTACGACTTCTCTGGACCTATTTCGCATTTAAATCCGCTTCACTGCGGTTTAATGCACAGAGTCGCTATCTCGACGTTTTCTCGTTTACTTTGCAGCCGCCGCCGCGCGCCTCGCGGCAAACTCCGCCGGAGTTGGAATCGGCTCCAGCCCCCTTCCCGCAAAGAGTTCGGTAAAGACATGCGTTATCTCGGGAAGAATAAGGCCATTGGTCGCCAGCACCTCGCGGCTGTCGAGCGTGAACTTGCCGCCGTCGAAGTGGGTAACGGTGCCACCTGCCTCTGTCACCAGCAGCACTCCGGCGGAGGTGTCCCATGGGTTCAGGTTGAACTCCCAGAAGCCATCGAGACGCCCGCAGGCTACGTAAGCGAGATCGAGTGCCGCCGATCCCGCGCGGCGAACGCCGTGGGAGCGCAGCGTGATCTGCTGGTAGAAATGTATGTTGGGGCTGGCATGCCGCTTCTGACTGGGGAAGCCGGTAGCAGTCAGCGATTCCTGCAGGGTCTTTGTTTTGGAGACGTGAATTGCACGGCCATTAAGAAATGCGCCTTTGCCGCGTTCAGCCATGAACATCTCATTGCGCAGCGGATCGTAGATCACTCCGGCCACCATCTCCCCATCGGCGTCAGCCGCGAGGCCGGCCGGGCGATGCTCCAGTCCAAGAACGACGCAAAACGCGGGAAAACCATGCGCGAAGTTGGTGGTGCCGTCCAGCGGATCGACGTACCAGCGGTATTCGCTCTCCAACTGTTCGCGCGTCCCCTCTTCGCCGTAGATCCCGTGAGTGGGGAAGGCAGCGTTGAGCTGCTCGCGGATCAGCTTTTCGCTGGAGCGGTCAGCCTCGGTAACCAGATCGACATCGCCCTTGTACTCCGTGGCGACACCTTTTTCATAAAACTTCCGCAGCAATGCTCCAGCCTGTCGTGCGATTCCGTCTGCCTTATGTGCAAACTCGAATTTATTCACAGATACCTCTCAGTCTTGTCACTTCTTAGACTACCGCGTATCGGCGTAGTATCCCGTTCGGTAGCGCAGACGATACGCGCCCCGTAGCGCCGGGTTCTTCATCTGCACCTTGATGGTGCGAAACGCGGAGTCGATACTGCCACGCGGAGCGTAATAGCCGAGCACATACTGCGTCCGCAGATCGTCGGAGATATGGGCAAACGCCGGTTCCAGGTCTTTCGGGTCTTCAACGTAGTAGTACTTGCCGCCAGTATCCTCGGCCATCTGGATCAGAGCGTGTTCTCCGCCGGTGTTGCGTCCTGCATCGGCGGCTATCGGAACAATGATGAGCGAGTAAACCATCGCGCCGGCACGCTGCGCCTGCTCCAGAGCCTGCTCGTAGCGCGAACCTTTGGTATCGCCGCCGTCGGTAATCAGTACCAGAACACGTCGCCGCCCCGCATCGGCGCGAGTGGTGGCGAGCCGTTGCGATCCCAGGTAAATGGCATCGTACAGAGCAGTCTCGTCGCCCGGCTCCAACTGGTTCATGCCGCGCTCAATCTGTTTCTTCTGATTAGTAAAGGGAACGATCTCGCGAACAGTATCGGAAAAATCCATCAGGTCAAGCTCGTCCTGATCCCGTAGCAGCGCATTGACAAAGTGTTTTGCAGCCTCTTTCTCCAGCCGCATGTTGCTAAGAACGCTTTCACTGGAGTCGATAGCAAGAACGATGGAGAGCGGAGTCGATGACTCCTTTTCGAAAAAAGCGATCTTCTGGGGGTGATTATCTTCACTGATCTGAAAATCATCCTGCGTCAGCCCGGCCACGGGAGCGCCCTGTGCGTCCACTACATTGACGGCCACGTTGACCAGGCGGCTCTGGACTCGGATGGTCGGCACCTGCGGAGGCGGCGGTCTGCGCTCGATGGGAGCCTGTGGAAGCAGAGCGGCTGCGAGAATAAGCGCGGCAAACTTCATCCCTGCGCATCCTTGTGGGCGGCGATCTCGCCCGGAAAGGGCTCACCGGCAGCCCAGACCGCGCCGTCGGCGAAGTGCTCCTTCTTCCAGATCGGCACCGTCTTTTTGAGCGTATCGATCAGCCAGCGGCAGGCGTCGAAAGCCGCTCCGCGGTGGGCGGATGCCACCACGACAAGCACGCTGGTTTCGCCGACCTCCAGCCGTCCCAGCCGGTGCAGGAGTGTAACGTCGCGCACGCCGAACTTTGCCGTTGCCTCGGCGGCCAGCTTCCGCATCTGCGCAAGCGCCATCTCCTCGTAAGCTTCATAGTCGAGGAACAGGGTCTTTCGCCCGCGTGTGTTGTCGCGCACAATGCCATCGAAGACGCAGACAGCGCCATCGGACCCGGACTTTATCTCGTCCAGCACCTGCGCCGAGGGAATGACCGCTCTGCCTAGCTCAACTCTCATGCCTCGCACCCACTTTGCATGCCGCCGCTTACCGGAGGCAGAAGGGCTACCTCGTCGCCGTCGTGAAGCACGGTAGACAACCCGGCATAATCCCGATTGACGGCCACCGCCAGCGTCCTCCAGACATCGCTCTGCTTAGACGTTTGGGCGCGCAAAAGGCTCAACAGCAACTCGACCGTCGCGCCGTCAGGCACATCCAGCGGCTGCTGTTCCCGTCCGAACAGGTCCTTCAAAGTCCCAAAGTAAAGCACGTCGACGCGCATGTCCGTAGAATACCGTGCTGGCGCGTTCAGCTGAACAGTCGGGGATTCACTTCTTCATCCGGCGACGGATACCAGATGCGCTCTCCCTCTACCCTCGCAAACTTCGTCAGTTCATGCGGTTTCCGGAAGCTGCGGCCTGTCGGCGGGACGAAGATATCCTCCACCATGCCGCCTCGTGCCAGCACCGCATCTCCAACTAATGAGCGATGGCAGCGCCAGGGCACGGCCTCGGCGCACATCACCGCCGTCGAATCGAGATTCGGCAGCGCCATCAGCCAGTCGATCTGGCTGGCAAACTCCGCCGTCTGCATATAGTCGGCGTACCCACGAAAGCTCTCATTCCGCCAGCCGCGATTAATGCTGTCCTTTCGCGTGTGACGGCGGCCACCAAGTCCTTGCCTCCAGACCGCGGCGATTCCCGCGGCATCCAGGGCGGCAAAGAGGCTGCCCTGCTCGAACTGCGGGTTGTGGCGGGAGCGAGGGATGCTTCTCACATCGACCAGCAGACCGCAGCCATTGTCCTTCAGCGCCTGGATGAAGACCTCAATCGGCAGCGTCGAATGGCCAATCGTCATCACCGGGAATTTCCTCCCTCAGCAAAGAAAAGAGCGGCCCCATCATGGAGCCGCTCCAGGTTGATAGGCAGCCTGTTTAGACGGCCGCCTGCAATACTTCCTCACGGACCTGCTCGTCCTGCGCCGCCTCACGTTTGGTGTGGGGCAACGCAACGGCGAGCACATCCTCAATATGCGAGGCATAGTGGATCTCAATGCCGTCGGTCTGGTCGGGCGTGAGGTCCTCGTCGACCTGCTGCTTGCACTCCGTCGGCATGATGACGTTGCGGACGCCGGCGCGTTTGGCGGCAAGGAACTTCTCCTTGATTCCGCCCACCGGCAGCACATTGCCACTGAGCGTAATCTCGCCGGTCATCGCAGTCAGCGGATGAACGGGAGTATCCGTCAACAGACTGACCAGAGCCGTCGCCATGGTGACCCCGGCCGAGGGGCCGTCCTTGGGGATCGCTCCCGCAGGTACGTGGATGTGCAGATCGACGTCCTTGGTGAATTCCTCATCAAGGCCGAGAGATTTGGCGTTGGAGCGAACCCAGGTGAGCGCGGCCTGCATGCTCTCCTTCATCACATCGCCGATCTGGCCGGTGATGGTAAACCCGCCCTTGCCCTTCATCCGGTTGGCTTCGATAAAGAGAACGTCGCCGCCCGCCGGTGTCCAGGCAAGACCAACCGCAACGCCTGCACGCTTGGTGCGCTCGGCGATTTCGGTGTCGACGCGTACCTTGATACCGCCAAGGAACTCGTGCACCAGCTCGGGAGTGATGACCACCTTTTCCGTCTTGCCCTCGGCTACGCGGCGCGCCACCTTGCGGCAGACCGTCCCGATGAGTTGCTCCAGCTTACGGACACCGGCTTCGCGCGTGTAGTGGCGCGCGATCAGGTGGACGCTTGCGGTCGGAAGCTCCATCATCTCGGAGGTGATGCCATTCTCCTTGATCTGCCGGGGAATCAGGTAACGCTCAGCAATGTTGACCTTCTCCTCCTCGGTGTAGCCCGTCAGTTCGATGATCTCCATACGGTCGAGCAGCGGAGCAGGCACCGTATCGAGCTGGTTGGCCGTGCAGATAAAGAGCACCTTCGAGAGATCGAACGGCTGGTCGAGATAGTTGTCGCGGAACGTATTGTTCTGCTCCGGGTCCAGCGTCTCGAGCAACGCGCTTGCGGGATCGCCCCGGAAGTCGTGCCCGAGCTTGTCAATCTCATCCAGCATGAAGACCGGATCGTTCGTCTCGACGCGCTTCAGATTCTGAATAATCTGGCCTGGTAGCGCGCCAATATATGTCCGCCGATGACCGCGAATCTCGGCCTCATCATGCATGCCGCCCAACGAAATGCGGGAAAACTTCCGTCCGAGCGCACGCGCAATGCTGCGTCCCAGTGAAGTTTTACCGACGCCCGGAGGCCCAACAAAGCAGAGGATCGGCCCCTTCATGTCCGGCTTTAGACGGCGCACGGAGAGATAGTCGAGAATGCGGTCCTTCACCTTCTGCAGGCCATAGTGGTCGGCGTCGAGGATCTCTTTGGCCTTGACGATGTCAATCTCGCTGGCGGAACTCTTCGCCCACGGCAGCACGGCCAGCCACTCGACGTAGTTACGCGTCAGGCTGTAGTCGGCGGCCATTGCGTTCATCCGGCTAAGGCGGCCCAGCTCTTTCAGGGCGTCCTTCTTCACCTCTTCCGGCATCCCGGCGTTTTCGATCTTCTCCTTCAACTCGGCAATGTCTTTTTGCGAGTCGTCGAGATCGCCCAGCTCCTTCTGGATGGCCTTCATCTGCTCGCGCAGATAGTAGTCGCGCTGCGACTGCTGCACAGAGTCCTGCACCTCGCTCTGGATCTTGTTGCGAAGCTGCTGGACCTCAAGCTCCTTGGCGAGATGCTTGTTGATGCGCTCCAGGCGGGCAGAGATATCCGGCGTTTCCAGAAGCTCCTGCTTGTCCGTCGTCGTCAAAAACGGCAGCGACGAGGCGATAAAGTCGGCAAGGCGGCCCGGCTCTTCGATATTGATCGCAATCGTCTGAAGATCGTCCGACAAGGTCGGCGACGAAGTCACGATCTGCTGGAACTGGCTGACCACATTGCGCTGCAGCGCCTCTGCTTCAGGCGAGGCCGTCGGCTCAACCTCTTCAATGACATCGCATTCGGCCATCATGAAAGGCGTTAGCTGCGAAAAATCGCCCAGATGCACGCGCTCGTTGCCCTCTGTAAACACAAAGAGGCTCTGGTTGGGCATTTTGACGACTTTATGCACAGTCGCGCGCGTTCCAACCGCGTAGAGGTCGGTTCCCTGCGGCGCGTCCTGGCGCGCATCCCGCTGGGCCACCACGAGGATGGTCTTTTCCTCTCCGAGAGACTGGATGAGCTGAATCGAGCTCTCGCGACCAACAGTCAGAGGCAGCACGGCATGAGGAAACAGCACAGTATCCCGCACAGGCAAGACAGGAATTGGGCGTCTTCCAACTGTCTCGTTTTCAGAGGTTTCCCCGTTTTTTGAAGCTTTTGGATGAATCACACTTACAAAATCGTTTGGCATTGAGTGTCCCTCTATCAGATTACCAGCTATTGGATGCAGCAAGTCTCGATCCGGTCGCAATCCGATCCCTCTTTCTAAGACGCCGTTACTCCTCCCTCGGTCATCGGCCACCTGCACCTTTTCTTCAAGGCATTCCGGCTTAGTTCGATCCCGCTAAGCCGCGCGATAGCGTCCAAGCACCTTGACCATCCGGCAGTGTTCCTGCAGAGCCGCAATGGCGGAGTCGGCCTTCTGTTCGCCCTCAAACCGGACATCGACATAGAACACATATTCCCAGGGGCTGCCGGGCACTGGCCTCGACTCAATCTTGGTCAAATCCACTCCCTGAGCCGACAACTGCTCCAGTGCGGCCACCAGCGTTCCCGGCCTGTGCTCAATGGCGAACGCCAGGCTCATTTTGTTGGCGGGCGGCACATCGTCCATTTCTTCGGCATCGCTCCTCCGGACGAGATGAAAGCGTGTGTAGTTCTCGGCGTGATCTTCTACCCCGGCCAACAGCACCTCGGCGCCGTATTGAGTCGCCGCCAGTTCCGGAGCCATTCCGGCGACATCCCGCAATCCGGCGTTCATCAGATGTTTAACACTGCCGGCGGTGTCATAAAACGGCACCGCTTCGAACTCCGGGTGGCTGGCCAAAAAATGGCGGCACTGGGACAGCGCCACAGGATGCGACATGACCCGGCGGATTTCGTTGAGTTTTACTCCGGGCATGGCGATCAGATTATGGCGAATATGCATCAGGCTCTCGCGTTCGATGCGCACCGGCAGTTCCAGCAGAAGGTCATAGTGTTCCGCCACCGATCCGTGCAGGCTATTTTCGATCGGCAGAACAGCACCATCGACCTCTCCCGAGACAACACGCGCCATGACTTCGGCGGAAACATTGCATGCGACGATGTCGACGTCTCCCAGCATTTCCAAGGTCGCCATGTGACTGTTCGACCCCATCTCACCTTGTATTGCAATCTTCAAACCAGACTCCTCTGAAAACTCATATTTTATGCTTGCTGGCAACCTCGCCCTGCAGACTGGCAACTTACCAACAGAAGGCTACGGCCCTTGCGGTTTTGACGGCAGGAACAAGCGCCGGATCTCATTTCAGGAGAACGAAAAATGCTTTGGACTATCACGATTATCCTCTTCATCCTCTGGATCGTAGGACTGGTCAGCAGCTACACGCTCGGCGGCTGGATTCATATCCTCCTGGTCCTTGCCATCATCGTTCTTATCTTCAACCTCATGTCTGGACGCCGGGCGGTTTAGCCGGACGACGAATGAGATCAGGCCTCAACAAAGGTACGGAAAGCGGAGTCATCCATGAATAAGGAAAAAGCAACAGGAAAGCTCGACCAAGCGGTCGGAAAAGTGAAGCAAAAGGTCGGAGAAGCGGTTGGAAGCCAGAAGACGGCGAACTCTGGCGCTGCCCAGCAGGTAAAAGGAGCGGCGAAAGAGACCTGGGGTAACGTGAAGGATACGGCTTCGTCGGTCAACGATACCGCCAGAACCCGGACCGATGCGGAACGTGCGGACCTCAGGGAGCGCGGGGATAACACTGCCCACAACCTTCGCGACAAAATTACCTCCGGCGCTCAAAACGTCAAGGACAACATCAATGCAAAACTGGACCATATTCAGCACGACCAGCGTCATGAACGGGAAGACATTCGTCAGGTCCACTAAACTAACCAGAGCTTCATGTAAAAGGCCCGCCGCCATGGCGGGCTTTTTCACGCTATCTCCGCAATAATACGTCCGCCGCTACAAAACCGAAGAACACGACAGAGATGACTCCGTTGAGCGTGAAAAACGCTGCATTCATGCGGCGCATGTCCCGCGGCGAAACGATGGAGTGCTCATAGAGAAGCAGAATTGCTACTAGCACCACTCCGAGCACAGCGATCTTACCCAGCCCAAACAACGCAATCAACCAGCAAAGCAGCAGCAGCATGCCAAGATGCATCGCGCGGGCGATCCAGAAGGCTGCTCCGAGACCGAAGGCCTGCGGAACGCTATTAAGTCCCACCTTGCGGTCATGCTCGAAATCCTGGCAGGCGTACAGCACATCGAAGCCGCCGACCCACAAAAGCACCGCCCCGGTCAGCACAACGATTCGCGCATCCAGCGATCCGCGCACCGCAATCCAGGCCGCGGCAGGGGCGATCCCCAGCGCCAGCCCCAGAACAACGTGTGACCACCGCGTCACGCGCTTCATGTAGCTGTAGAGCAGCACCACCGCTAGCGCTACCGGAGCAAGCTCGAGGGTCAAGCGGTTCAACATGGCTGCGCCGAGAACAAAGATAGCGATGGAAACCACCACAAATCCACCGACAAATCTTCCTGTCAGCGCTCCTGCGGGAATAGCACGCATTGCTGTCCGGGGATTCGCCGCATCAATCCGTGCATCCACCAGCCGATTGAACGCCATGGCGGCCGAACGTGCCGCTACCATGCAGACCACAATCCAACCCAGAATCCGCAGCGTGGGCCAGCCATTGGCTGCCAACACTGCTCCCGTCAGCGCGAACGGCAGCGCAAATATCGAGTGCTCCCACTTGATCATCTCAAGCGTTACAACGGTGCTCTTCCACAATGAAGTCATAACACTATCGTAAAAGAGTTGAGGCCGCGCCAGCAGCGCCGGCACGGCCTCAACTCAAACAAGCAATACTTATTTTTCATTTTCAGGCGCGGCACCCGCCACCTGCAGGTTATTGACTACTTTGAAGACTCCGGGAACGCCGTTCGCCCGGATGTTCGCGACGTCCTTATCAGCCTGGCTGTCCACTACGCCCGACAACGTGACGTTTCCATTGACGACTGTAATCCGTATCGGCTTCGCCGGATCAAGCGCGTACTTGTTCAACTGCGCTGCCCCATAGATCGCCCGCGCCTCCGCCAGCCGGATCCGATCATCCATGGGAGAGAGCGGCGCAACACTGATGTTGTCCACCACATCCTTCACGCCCGGATAATTGGCCACAAGACTGACCGCCGAATCCCGGTCGACCGGACCATACGCCGTGCCGCCAAGGGTGACGACGCCGTTCTGAACCTTGATCGTAAGCGCGTTGAAGGCGGTCGTCCCATAACCGACGCGATCGTACGCCAGCTTTTCCGAAAGCTTGTTTCGCAGCGTAGCGTCTTCAACCGTAGGCCCGGCGACCTGAATCAGGTTTTGAACCGCCCGTACGTTCTTACGGCGATGCGCCCGCCGGTCGGCGTCCTCCTTGTCGCTGTAAACGTTCACGGTGCCGCGCAGCGTGACGATCCCGTCCTGAACCGTGCTGGTCACGTCTTTGAACCGCTTGTTGTTCAATGCTTTGGTTACGTCAGCTTGAATCTGTGCGTCATTTGCGCTGGTGGCGGAATTGGTCGCAGGATTCTGCGCCACGCTTCTTGCCGCCATGCCGAAGATCAGCACACAACTCAGCCCAAGAACTCCAACGATTTTTATGCTCTTGATCCTTGGCATTTATTTTCCTCCCCACGAATTCGCCTTAAAACTGGCCGGGCCGGATTCGCGGTAACTATTTAGATAAGATGCAGACCTCGACAGGCGTCGGCCACTAACGATACCTTCGCCTCAGCTTATACACAATACTGAAGACACCGGACTCATCGCGGGTCGCGACAATCGACATATTGTGATTGAGGTCATACTGCACTTGAATCAGTTGCTGGGCGGAACTGTTCACGTTGGTTGCAAAGGTAGCCGTAATCTGCTTCGACAACTGCTGCTGAATGGTAATTCTGGCCGACGAGTTCCCCAGTGTCCCCACAAACGCGGGATCGATCTTCACGCTGCCGACCCCGAACAGCTTCTCCACGCGATTGCTTACCGTCGCATTCAGCGCGCCTCCCAGCAAAGCGCTGGTTGTGGGATCAGTGCCGGCCTGCACCTGCTTCTCCTGATAGATCTGCGCCTCTTCCTGAGTGCGCCCGAGCGCCAGAAGAGCGAACACGTCCGCTTCGCTCAATGGAGGCTCCGACCGGTAGGTTGGCTTGAGGTTGGTCATCGTCCCGTGCAGGCCGACCGTAATGTCATAGTTCTCCACCTGGGCAGTTGCATCGAGATCAATAATGGGGTCGATTCTCACCGGATTCGTAAAGTAAATGTCACCGCGCTGTAACTGGTACTTCGTACCGGCAAACGTTGCGCTTCCATCGGTGATCTGAATCCGCCCCAGCAACGATGGTGTTGCGACAGTGCCGCGGATCGTAAGGTCCACCGTGCCGGCCAGCTTAGCGTACGAGTTCTGAAAGTCAAGTTGGGGAGAGCTGGTCACGTGCACATCGAGCCGAATCTTATTGGTGAGCGCATTTGGATCGGGAGGCGCGCTGACTCCGCCCGCCGATGAAAACGCCGCAAGATCCACATCCTGTCCTATGCCAAACCTGGTCAGCAGAGCCGTCCCGCTGAGCAATGCGCCATTCGAGGAGCCTTGTAATCTCAGCTTCGCATTAGCCGTCGCGCTCAGGCCATAGAGCCGCACCCGGACCACATCGGCAGTCGCGGTCAGATCGGCAAAGAAACCATTACGGTAACGGAGATAGCCGCCGATATTGATCTGGCCTCCGCCCGTGGTGGCGGTCAGGCTCTGCACCTGCAAGCGGTCCTGATTGAAGACGAGCGTGCCATTCATCTTATTCAGTCCGTTCGGTATCCCTACCATCGCCAGGTTCACATTCTCAAACTGAACCTTGCCGGTGACCGTAGGGTTTTTCACCTGTCCGCCTGCCGCCACCGTAAACTCCACCTTGCCGCTCGAAAGAATGTCGGAACGGAAGTTCTGCAGCAATGCCATGCTGATGCTGCCGCTTCCTTTCATATCCAGTTTGCCGCCCTTGGGGTCGGTCGCACCAAAGATCTGGGCTGTCCCGCCCATCCTCAGATCGGTATCCTGCCCGGTAATATGAACCTGCTCAAGCGTCGCCAGGCCATTGCGAAGGGTCGCGCGCAGCGGCTCCGCAGCCTTCAACTCTACGCCTTGCAGCTTTACATCGACATTGTTCAGCTCGACTGCGCCGCTCAGCGCCTTCGGCGTCTTCAACGGCCCATTGACAGTGATCGTTCCACCGATGGAAGACTGCGCCTTCAACGATCCCGGCCCAAACATCGCGATCGGCTTTCCGATATCCAGACCAGTCATCGTCAGCTTCGCCTGGGTCTCGTAATTGCCAGTCAACTGCACCTGTCCGGTTACGTTCACCTTCGCGTCAACCAGAGTGGAGTTGGCAGCCAGATACATCGTCGCCCCCTGCGTATGGGCCTCGACCGCTGCCTCTCCCAACGGCTGTCCTCTGACCGTCACGTTGGCGAGCTTCAGATTCGCCTTCAATCCCGGCTCTTTTAATGTCCCATTCGCATCCGCCACCATGGTCAAAACACCATCCATGCCGGAGTTCGCGTGCTGAATGGTTACAAACTTCGACAGCAAAAGATTCTGCCCCTCAATATGCCCATGCACATGCTCGGTCGCGGTGTTATAACCGCCGTTGCCGGTGATCTGCATCCCATGCAGCTTCAATACAACCTGATTTGCCTCAATGTCCGGCCCATGCGCCGTCAGGTCGGCAACAAGAGAGTCGAACGGCTCTCCGTAGGCGACGCCATTGACCAGCGAGACGTGACCGCTGCCGTTTAAATCCGCCAGCGTTCCGGTTACATGCGTGTTCAATCCGATGATTCCCGTTACCGGAACCTTCTGCTGCTGGCCTGCGATCTGCATCAGATCGGCCATCTGCGCATCCGCCAATTGCAGAGTCGCATCGATCGCCATTCCCTTGTCCCACTCATAGGTCGTCACGCCACGCCGCGAAACCGCCTTCCTCGGCTTCAAACTGCCGGCCACATTCAATACCGCTGTTCCACGTTTGATCGTGGAACTCGCGACAAGCAGTCCGGTGTTGGGCGCATATTCAGCATCGGCGACAACGGAGTCGATCAGAGCGTCCGTCGTCCCTATCTTCGCCTCCACATTCGTCGCTTCGAGATGACCTTTCACGTCCAGGTCCCGGATCGCCCCGCGCGCAGTCCCATTGAACTGCATCGCTCCGTGCAGCACGACCGGGATGGCCGCAGCGCCCTTCTTTCCGTTCCCTTGAAGCCCCAGCGTCAGCAGAAGCTGGTTATATTCGCCGAGATCGCGCACGGTCAGATCCACGCGCAACGACGTCAGCGGATCTCCCTTATTCACTCCCAATATGCCGCTTGCCTCGATATTCGACTCAGGTGTCTGCAACGCAATTCGCTGAATTGCAACGGTCTCATTCGTGCCGGAGTAATGCGCCAGGGCCTGTCCACTCACAGGAATATCCGACAGCGCCCCTCTGCGCCGGACGCCGGTTGGCGCGAAAGTCAGCGTACCATCGGCGACAACGGAGTCGGCAATATCCTTCGCCGGGCCGCCCCACTCCATCTTTACCGGGCCGCTCACAGCAGTATCGAAACCGAGATCGCCATAATTCTGCGGCGCGGTCACATCCATAATCGTGCGCAGCGGAATTTTATTGAGTGTCGCCACCAGGTAAGCGTGTGCCGGTTGAACCGGCGGCAGCGTGGCTGCTCCCTTCACCGGAGCTTTCCCGCCCACAGCCTTTGCTGTCTTGTTCACCGTGGTCACCGCAGCCTTCGCGGTCGGCGAAGTGGCGGGAGCATTCGCAGGAACTTCTCCCAGCCAGTTTGAGATACGCAGTTCGCCGGATGCGCTGCCGCCTCCCGGCAAGTAGCCTGTCAGCGCAGTCAGCAATAGCTCGGTCGGCGTGATATGCAATTGCGAGCTGCCGTCTATATCGTGCAGCCGAACGTACTGGTCGCGGTATGCCGCCTTATGTATCTTCGCCGACCCCACCACCAGGTAGCCTGCAACACAATCGGGATCGGGCGGCAACTCCTTCGTGCTCGGCTTGCTGCGCGACTTCGGATGGAGCCGCTGCCAGAACCTGGGATGCTTCTGCGCGGCAGCCGGAGTTACCGCGCAACTGTGCCCCTTTACGTCCAGGTCAACCGTCCCCGCCTTCAATCCATCCACACCGCTCAACACTGCGATCTGGCTCAGTTCGAGCGAGCCGTTTACGTTTGCCTGCCACTCCGGATGCGCGAAATTCTGGAGGCTCGCGCTCGCGTTCAGGTTCGAAGCCTTTCCTGTGTGCAACGCAAGCTTCTTCAGTTCAGCCATGTTCCGGCCCACCTCGGCTTCCACATGCAATGTGGACTGGGCCTCCGGCTCTTTGCCCAGCTTCGTCCGCAGGTCTTTCAAATCGACCGTCGCGCCATAGTGATCGCTTGATGCGATGTAATGGACCTCCGCATCCAGATCTCGCGCCGCAACATCGAACGGAATCGGGCGGTCATTCAACAGGAATATCCCGTTCGCCAGTTCCACCTGCTTCGCCTTCAGGTCCAGCAGCGTATCCATCATCGGCTTCGTGCTTGTGCTCGGATGCTTGGGTACAGGCTGGTTCGTCTTTCCATCCTTATCGACGATCAGGTGGACCTGTGGATGGTCCACGCGCAGATAACTCAAGCCGATGTGCGAGGCAATTCCTGTTCCAGTCACATGAGAGAAGAAGCTGAAGATCTTGATCCTCACCTGTATTTTGTCCGCTGAGAGATACGGAGCTTCTCCCGGCCCTTCCAGGCCATGGATCACCAGGCTATCGGCCTCGACGGCCAGATGCCACATGTTGAAGGTGATCTTCTTCAACTCCACCCGTCCGCCGGTGGCATTCTCCAGCACATTTACCACGGCTTTGCCTACGCGCTGATTGAAGTCGTTTGTAGTCGAGTACCAGGCAAATGCCGCCAGCAGAAGAATCAGTAGAAGGCCGATGCCGCCAAAGATCCAGGCGATGACATGCGCGACCCTTCCGCTCAAAGAACGCTGCACTCTGGCCAGATGCTCTTCCAGCTTCTCCGGCAACGGTCTCTTCTCCGCGTCACTCACGGCGCCACCTCATCGGGACTCATGATCCGTACGCGACCCTGCGCCCGCAGCGACTTCAACCAGTCCCGCAGCAGGTTTCCGACCTGTTGCTGCAACAGCACCTCTTCAATTCTCGGAGCGATCGTCTCCAGCTTTGGCGGAGTCGCATTCCGCTTGGCGTACTCCGGCAACATGGTCTTCTCGTAATACGTCTTGATCTCTGCGTCCGAGATCTGGCTGCCATTGCGGAAGCGCACCTCGATAAAGTTCAGCAGTTCCATCCGCTGCCGCCATCGGTTTCGAAACTCCTCCACCGTAAATCCATGGTCGCCCAGATACTTCTTCCATCCGGCATCGGTCTCGCAGTGATATTGCTTGCACGTCGGTATGTCCTTGCGCAGCGTCATGATCTGGGCATCCAGCTCTTTATCGGATACTGCCGTATCCTGTTTTTCCAACTCTGCCTGCTGCGCAATCAGGTCCCGGTCGATGAGCCGCCGAACCGTGCGCTCGCGGGATCGGTTTTCATCCGTGGTGCGGTATGGCTCGATGGACTCGAACCGCTGCTCCTCATCGACGTCGCTTTCGAGAATCAGATCGTCGTTCACAACGGCCACGACTCGGTCCAGCACGGTTCCCTGCCCGGCGCCTGGAAGCGTAGAAGGAGGGCCAAGCGGAACAATGGGCTTCTGCTGGGCCTGAAGCGGCCGCACCTGCATCAGCATGAGCGCGGCGATCGCAAAGGCTCCGGAGCCGGTCAGCCACCACCATCTCGCGTTGTATCGTGTCGAACGCATCTAGAAGCTCTGCCCAATGCTGAAGAAGAAATTGAAGTGCCCCGCATGTCCGACATGCGGAGGGTGATTGTTAAAGTCCAGGAGCACCGGATATACGGGAGGATTCAGGTTATAGCTGAAATCGACACGGACCGGACCCACCGGCGTTTTGTAACGAGCGCCGATACCAACCGCATGAGAGAAATAATTGAAGTTGCACTTTCCAATCGTTCCCGAAACAACCGAGCAGGTCTCGTTGTGCGGCTGATGGAAACGCAGAAAGCTGGGAAACATATCGCTCGCGTTCTGAAAGACGTTCCCCATATCGTGAAACAGCACAAAGCTGACACTGTTGCCGACATAGGGCAAAGTGGGCGGCGGCAGACGCAACTCCAGCGAATTCACCAAGACAGCCTTGCCGCCCACCGGGAATCCCGTCTGTAGATCCCTCGGCCCCGCGCTGTTGATGCCGAAGCCACGATGCGAACTCGCGCCGCCGGCATAGAGCCGCTCCGGCAGCGGTACGGCATCGCAACTGGGATTCGTATCCAATAGATCTCTGAGACAAGCGGTGTTTCCTGCGTTTGGGTTCGGCCCTGATGCGCGTTCATATCCAATACGTGTGCTCCGCGCCAGTACATATTTCTGTTTGCCAAACTGATAGTAGGTCGAGTTGGTGCCGTCGAGTTTATAGAAATCGGTCTGCGAACCGAACTTTGAGGAAGCCAGGAAGGCCTGAATGGTGGTATACGATCCCTTCGCCGCATCGAGCGGCGTAGGCAGGCGCGTGTCGTGGAACCATGTGATGCTCGGGCCGCCTACGCGGACCGGCTGTGAAAGCAACGGAATCAGGGAGGCATTGACATGCAGACTGGCCGCATCGACCTTGACCCTGCGATACTGAAAGTCATAGATAAAGGTGTCCGCTCGTTTTACCTTCTCCGTCACGCGAAAATCGCCTTGCAGCCTTGAGGAAGCAAAGGTCGTAATATCCTGCACATTCGAGTAGCCGCCGGAGATGCTCGTCGAGAAGTTTCGCGTGCCGAACAAATGCGGGTTCTGGAAGGTCAGCATTCCGACCTTTTCCAGCAATCCATACGACGAATGCAGCGTCAGCGAATCCTCTGTGCCGCGCAAATTAATTCGTGAGACATCGAGCGAGACGCGCGGACTGATCCCGGTCTTCCCGTTTTCCGACAACTGACCGCACTGATCAAGCGGAATGTGCAACTGTACGCACGATGCCTCCGAGGGCTTGCCCCGGGTCGGTGTTCCCGTCTGTGCCTCGAATCCGAATCCATAGGTAACGTTCCACCGCTTTGCCTCGGTAAGCTGTACCAGCACGTTCTTCGTAGGCGCCTGCCCTGTGGGATTCTGTACAGCCGTCACCACTTCATTGAAGAGCGCCATGTTATATAGATTGCGCTGCGTCTCCAGCAAAGCGCTCTGGTCGAGCGGGTCACTGGGATGCACGAGAATTCTCTTCTGAACGACACTCGGTTTCGTATTCTCGATACCCGACAGCAACACGTGATTGATGAAGACCTGGGGCCCTTCGGTCACATTCAAAGAGACGTTCACTCGCGAGGGATCTTTGGAGTCTTTCACCTGCCTGATCTCGACCCTCGCCTGGTCAAAGCCGTCGCTCAGGTAATATCCCAGCACCGCATCGCGATCGCCCGAGAGCGTGATGAGAGAAAAAGGCTGCCCCTGCTGAGAATTCAACAGGCCCTTGATCTCCTTCGTCCGGCTCGGATCGACACCAACCAGATTGATCGATCCAAACTTCTCCTGCTGCCCTTCCACGACCGTATAGGTCACGCTAATTTGAGCAGCCTTCAATGGCTTGCCGTTCTGTCCGACATCGATATCCTTTACATCGGTCGTCACCTTTGCGTCGGCGAAACCGTTCGCCCGGTACAGCGCCTCAATCGAGTTCACGTCGGATGTCACCAGCGATGGACTGTACCTTCCGCTGCGCATGTAGAGGTTTGCCTTCTGCACCTGCATTCTTTCCATCAAAAGGTCCGTCGAGAAGTAATGATTGCCCTTGATATCGACGGCCAGCACCTTATGCTTCACTCCGGTGTCCACCGTGAACACAACCTTCTCCGAAGGTGTGTTTTCTCCTATCACCCGCACCTTGACGCTGGCATCGAAGTAGCCTTTCTGCTGCAGGTAGTCGCGAATGTTGTAAACGCCCTCATTGAGCAGGTCGTTGTCGATGGTCCCCTCTTCAAAGATCGGCACCAGCAGATGGAGGCGTTTCGTTGAAATCTTCGTGCCTTCCACCGCCACCTGCACAACCGGGCCCTGGTCGGCATGGAACTCGTAGTCCAATTGCTTGCGCGGGGGAACGTAGGTCTGCTTCTGTAACGTGACAACCGCTTCCAGACGGTCCTTCTTCTGGTATTGAGCGCGGAGTCGCGTAAGCGCATTGCTGACCGTGTCCCGGTTTACCTTTTTCCCGGTCTTTAGCTTCCCTCGTTTTTTAAACTCCTCGACTGATAGTCCAGGATCGGTTCCTTCCAATTGCACCTGCCCGATGCGCGCCTGTGGACCAATCTGGACCGTATAGGTAACGTTCACCTGTTCATTGGGGGCGTCGATCACTGTTTTCGCAGCTACCTTCGGCTGGTAATAGCCTTGCTGCTGCAATGTTTGGGTAATTCCGTCCGTACCGTCAGTCACCGCCGAACGCGTCAGCGCCGTGCCCGGACTCAACTTCGTGGCATACTCCAGCAACGAGCTAAGCCGCTCGCTCTTGACTCCATCGATCGTTACCCGGCCCACGTAGAACCGGGGAGGCCCGGCGAAGATCAGCGTCACTCCACCACCTTCGCGCACCCCTCGTACCTCGATATCCCGATAGCGCCCGCTTTGAAACAGCCGCCTCATACTCAGGCGAACTTTCTGCGGATCGAAAGGCTGCCCGACCTT
>Ga0207678_10001792_pt1 | contig 19670 bp, 18 predicted proteins | sample KBSC63metaG_FD_184319 | JGI IMG/M metagenome (GOLD analysis project Ga0207678, IMG submission 184319) | Corn rhizosphere microbial communities from Kellogg Biological Station, Michigan, USA - KBS C6-3 metaG (SPAdes) (version 2) | ecosystem: Host-associated > Plants > Roots > Rhizosphere > Soil ...
TAGCGAAGGTCGTTTTTGTCTCACCGAGAGGTCATGATGACGCCTGCCGTCAGTACCGTCGACGGTTCCGCCACCACTTCCCCACGCCGCACCCCGGGTGCCAGCAGTTCCCGCAAGGTCCTCCAGCTGCTGCTGGCCTTTTCGGAGCGCCGCTGGGAGGCCAGCGTTGCGGAGCTCGCCGCGACGATCGGCACCCCGGTGGCGACGACCTACCGGTACGTGGCCCTGCTCAAGGAGCTGCAGCTGCTCGAGGAGGGCCGGGCCGGGCACTACCACCTGACCAGCCAGGTGATGCCGCTGGCGCGGGCCGCGCAGCTGGCGAACGACATGGTGCAGCTGGCGCGGCCGGCCATGGAAACAGCGGCCCGGGAGCTCGGCGAGACGGTGATGCTCTTCCAGCAGTTCGGCGACTCGGCCGTGTGCGCGGACCGCGTCGAGTGCGACCGCGCCATGCGGTTCACGTTCGAACCGGGGCATTCGCTGCCGCTCGGCGTCGGCGCGTCCGGCAAGATGCTGCTCGCGCTGCTGCCCGAGATCGAACGCGAGCGGCGGTGGGCGGCGGTCGTCGAGCGGCGCGGCACCGCCGTGCGCGACGAGCTGAAGCACGCGCTGGAGAACCGGTATTCGACCAGCTCCGGTGAGCTCGACGAGGGCGTCTGGGCCTGTTCGGTGCCGGTGCAGACGATCGGCAGGCGCCCCACCGTGCTGAGCATGGCAGGGCCGGCCGCCCGGATCACCGAGGAGACGCGGCACCGGGCGATCACCGCCCTGCAGGAGTACGCGACCCGCATCCAGCGGGCGATCGCGTCTTATTCGCTGTGAGATTCCCGCGTGGGCGCGTAGAACTGGCCGGGTGATCCGGCTCGCGCGTCCCGACGAACTGCCCGCGCTCATCGACGTCGAGCGCGAGGCGGGCGCCCCGTTCCGGGACGTCGGCATGGCGGCGATCGCCGACGACGACCCCGGCACGGTGGAGAAGCTGGCGGCGCCCCAGTCCGCCGGTCGCGTGTGGGTGAGCGTCGACTCCGCGGACCGGCCGGTGGCCTACCTGGTCGCGGAGGTCGTCGACGGGCACGCGCACATCGAGCAGGTGTCGGTCCGGCCGTCGCACGCGCGGCGCGGGATCGGCAGCGCGCTGATCGAGACGCTCGCCGAGTGGGCTCGTTCGCGGGGGATGACGGCGCTGACGCTGACGACGTTCGAAACCGTGCCGTGGAACGCGCCGTACTACGAACGGCTGGGGTTCCGGGTCGTCCCGGACGCGGAAATCGGCGACGGCATGCGCTCGATCCGCCTCGCGGAGATCGCCCGCGGGCTGGACGCCTGGCCGCGTGTCGCCATGATCCGACCACTCTGACCTGCGGTTTCTTCCGATGCTCCCCTAGTTGGGGGAGAGAGTGGCGCGCCTGGTCGAACATGTGTTCTACTGTGCCTGCCGGTCCCGGAGGGGGAAGCTCCGCGGGCCGGCCCACAGACTTCGGGAGGTTGTTGTGGCGGTCAAGATCACCCACCTGACGAACGGCCAGCAGGTGCGCTTCGCCAACGCCGACGGCGCCCGCCGGTACGCCGAAATCATGGGCGGCGGCGTGGACAAGTGGCGCTTCACGGTGGTGCCCGAGGACCCGATGCTGCGGAAAATGTCGGACTCGGTCGTTAACGTGCCGGTATGGCGCATGACTTCCAGGTAGTGGTGGATTCGGCCGACCCGCACGCGCTCGCCGACTGGTGGGCCGAGACGCTCGGCTGGTCCGTGGAACCGACGGACGCGGACTTCGTCCGCGAGATGATCGCGAAGGGGTACGCGACGGAGTCGGAAACCCGGACACATCGGGGTTCGCTGGTGTGGAGAGCGGGGGCGGGGATCCGGCACCCGGACTCGCCACCGGAGGGGCCGCCGCGCCGGATCCTCTTCCAGGAGGTACGGGAAAAGAAGGCGGTGAAGAACCGGGTCCACCTGGACGTGTGGGTGGGCGCGGACAACGTCGAGTCGTCGGTCGAAAAGCTGAAGGCGCGCGGGGCGGAGTTCCTGCACCGGGGGCGGCAGGGGCCGCACAGCTGGGTGACGATGGCCGATCCGGAGGGCAACGAGTTCTGCGTTTCCTGACTCTCGAAGGGGCCGGGGCCGGCGGGGCCGCCGCCGGCTGGGACCGAGGCCCGGCGGCGGGTTGGGGCCGGGGCGAGTCGTGGGGTCGGCGGCGGGCTGGGGGTCGCCGCCGACCCGGCGAGGTGAGTTCCGGCCCCAATCACGCGAGTTCCGGCCCCGATCACGCCAGTCCCGCACCCAATCACGCGAGTTCCGGCCCCGATCACGCGCGCCGGATCACACCTGCGCCGCCAAGCGGTCCAAAGCCTTCGGCAAGGCCGCCGCCAGCAGGTCCAGCTCCGGCTCCGCGGCCACCAACGGCGGCGACACCGCGACACCCCGCCCCAGGTTCCGGACGATCACGCCCTCGTCCCGGCATGCCCGCTGCAGCTTCACCGGCGCCCCGGGGTCGGCGTCGAGCACCTCCGCGCTCAGCTCCACCGCCGCCAAGAAGCCCAGACCGGCCCGCACCTCGGCGACCACGGAGTGCCCTGCCACCCCCGATACCGCGTCCGCCAGAGGCTTCTCCAGCTCGCGGCCCCGCGGGATCAGGCCCTCGCGCTCGTAGATGTCCAGGGTGGCCAGGCCTGCCGCGCACGCCACCGGGTGGCCCGCGTACGTCGGGCCGTGGCGGAAGATCGGGGCTCCCGGCTTGCCCGTGAAGAACGGCTCGGCCACCCGCGGAGCCACCACCAGCGCTCCCAGCGGGATCGTTCCGCCCGTGATGCCCTTCGCCGTCGTGATCATGTCCGGCCGCACCGGCCAGCGATCGATCCCGAACCACGTTCCGAGCCTGCCCCAGGCCGCGATCACGCAGTCCGCCACGAACAGCACCTCGTGACGACGGCAGATCGCCGCCACCTCCTCGAGGTAGCCCTCCGGCGGCAACAGCACTCCGCCCGCTCCGATCACCGGCTCGCAGAAGAACGCCGCGACCCGCGAAGCACCGACGCGGGCAATCTCCGCCTCCAGCGCCGCCGCGTCGTCATACGCAACGTGGGAAAACGAAGGGGGCTGCGGGCCGACGCCTGCCGCGTTGGCCGGGATTCCGCCCACCGCCGTGCCGAAACCGTGCGTTCCGTGGTAGCCCTGGGCACGGCCGATCACGTGGACCTTCTCCGGCCGTCCGGTCTGCGCGAAGTACGCCCGGGCGAGCTTCACCGCCGTGTCGACGACGTCACCACCGCCCGAGCCGAAGAACACCTTCGATCCCGGCTCCGGCGCCAGGGCCGCCACGCGGTCCGCCAGGTCGATCGCCGGCTGGTTCGCGTTGTAGCCGAACAGGTTCCACGAGTCGAGCGCGCCCAGCTGACGAGAGACCGCTTCGGTGATCTCCGGGCGCCCGTGGCCGAAGTTCGCGTACCAGAGCGACGCCGTCGCGTCGAAGTACCGGCGGCCCGCGTCGTCCCAGACGTACGAGCCTTCGCCGCGCGTGACGACCATCCGGTCGCCGTCGACCGCGCCCATGTCGGCGAACGGGTGCCACAGGGCGTGCTGTGCTGACATCGGTCCTCCTCGGTCCTGCCCCATCCCTACCATCAGTTCAGGAACTCCGCGATCTCCGCCGCCGAGTACCCCAGCTCGGCGAGCACTTCCTCGGTGTGCTGGCCCAGGGTCGGCGGGGCGGACGTCGGCCGCGCCGGGGTGTCCGACGCCTTCACCGGGAAGCCGGTGCCGACGTACGTCCCCACCGTCGGGTGCGGCAGGCGCACCACCTGCTCGCGCGCGGCCGTCCACGGGTCCGCGTAGACGTCGTCGATCTCGTTGATCGGCGCGGCCGGGATACCCGCCGCGTCGAACGCCTCCATCCACTCCGCCGCCGTGCGCTTCAGGAGCACCGGTTCCAAGAGCTCGTTCAACGACTCTCGGTGAGCGGAGCGCGCGGCGTTCGACGAAAACCGCGGGTCGGAAGCGATGTCCAGGCCGAGCACCCCGCAGAAGGCGTGCCACAGCTTTTCGCTGCCGACGGCGATGATCAGCCAGCCGTCGGCGACGTGGTACCCCTGGTACGGGACGATGCTCGGGTGCGCCGAGCCCATCCGGCGCGGGCGTGGCGCGTCATAGAACACAGCGCCCGCCGCATACACGTGCCAGGCCAGCTGACTGTCCAGAAGGGACACGTCGAGGTACTGACCGCGGCCGGTCGCGTGCCGGGCCTGCAGCGCCATCAGCACGCCGATGATCGCCCACGTCCCCGCGTTCAGGTCCGCCACCGGCAGCCCGGCCTTCGCGGGCGCGCCGTCCGGCTCGCCGGTCAGCGACATCACGCCGCCGAGGGCCTGCGCCACCAGGTCGTACCCGGCGCGGTCGCGGTACGGACCGGTCTGCCCGAACCCGGTGATCGACACGTGGATCAGCCGGGGGTTCAACGCGGACAACACCTCGTACCCGATGCCCCACTTCTCGAGCGTCCCCGGGCGGAAGTTCTCGACCAGCACGTCGGCGTCCGCGACCAGCCGACGGAGCGCTTCCCGGCCGCGGTCGCTCTTGAGGTCGAGGACGATCCCGCGCTTGTTCCGGTTCGCCGCCAGGTAGTAGACGGCCTCGTCGCCGACGAACGGCGGCCCCCAGCCGCGGGTGTCGTCGCCGTGGCCCGGCGGCTCGACCTTGACGACGTCCGCGCCCATCTCACCGAGGTACTGCGTGCAGTAGGGCCCGGCCAGGATGCGGGAGAGGTCGACGACCTTGATCCCGTCCAGCGGTCGAACATCAGCGGTCATCGACGGCTCCTCGTCAGGCTCGGCATCCGGTCCCTTTCTACCCGCCGGGCTCGGGAATTCACCCACCGCGCGCCCGCCCCGGCCACCCGTCCGGAGGCGGCATTTCTCCCCTCATGCCCGGTTCGCCCCCACGCCACCCTGGAGATCTTGTCCGCAGTCCCGGGGAGGGAACCATGCGACGGTTCGGGGTCCTGCTGCTCACGCTCCTCACCTTCGGCACGGCGATCGCCGCACCGGCCGCCGCCGACGAGCCGGTCATCGCCGCGAAGCCGCCCATGGGCATCTCGTGGTCCCGCGGCTGGAACCAGTGCCCGCGGATCGACGACGCCAAGGTCCGCGCGGCGGTCGACATGCTGGTCACCAGCGGCCTGAAGGACGCCGGCTACACCTACGTGAACATCGCGAGCTGCTGGGCGGCGAAGACCCGCGCGGCGGACGGCAGGCTGCAGCCGGACACCGCCAAGTACCCGGACCTGCCGGGGCTCATCGCGTACGTCCACGCCAACGGCCTGAAGTTCGGGCTGCACAGCGGCACCGGCGCGCTCGTCTGCGGCAGCGCGATGCCCGGCTCGCGCGACCACGAGGAACTGGACGCGCAAACGTTCGCGACCTGGGGCGTCGACTACCTCGAGTACGACACGTGCGGCGGCGAGAACGGCGTCGCGGCGGCCACCAAGAAGATGAGCGACGCGCTCAAGGCCACCGGGCGGCCGATCCTGTTCGCCATGATCGACACGTTCTCGGCGAACTACCGCCAGTGGGAGTGGGCACCCGGCGCCGGCGCGCACACCTGGCAGCTCACCAGCGACCTCACGGAGAACTTCGGGTCTGTGATGCAGGCCGTGGACAGCATGATCCCGCTCGCCGGGCACACCGGCCCGGGCGGGTGGAGCGACCCCGGCTACCTCAACTTCAGCATCGCCGACCCGTGGGTGCGGCGCGCGCAGTTCTCGCTCTGGGCGCTGCTGAACGCCCCGCTCATTCCGAACGAGGCGTTCCAGCTTGACACGATCGGCAACCGGGACGTGATCGCGGTCGACCAGGACTGGTCCGGCACGCCGGGCCGCAAGATCCGCGACCTCGGCGACGCCGAGATCTGGGCGAAGCCGATGTCCGACGGCTCGGTCGCCGTGCTCCTGCTGAACCGCAGCTGGACCGCCCGGACGATCGCGTTCGACCTCGCGGAATCCGGCATCGCGGCGGCGTCCGCCTACCGGGTCCGCGACCTGTGGACCGGCACCGAGCTGACCAGCACCGGCACGCTGCGTACGTCCGCGCGTGCGAGTTCCGGGACGTTCCTCCGGGTGTGGCCGGGGCAGCCGTCCCCCGCCGAACCGCTGGTGACGCTGGGTGTCGAGCTGCCGGAGGGATTCCTGGCCGGCCAGCCGGTGCCAGGGACCGTGACGCTGACCAACGACGGAGACACCCCGATCACCGACGCGCGCTACACGATCACCGTGCCGTCCGGGTGGGCACTGGACGGCTCCGCGCAGGTCGACGTCCCGCGGGTGTCACCGGGCAGCACGGTGACGCGCGAAATCACGCTGCGGCCGACCGCGGCACCGGCCGCGAAGGTGCTGGTCGGGGCGAGCGGCGGCTACACGAGCGAGTTCGGCCCGCGCACCGCGACGGGTTCGGCCGAGGCCCCGCTGGTGACCGCGCCGGGAACCGGGACGACGTACCTGAGCACCCGGCCGTGGCTGTACTCGGAAAACGGGCTCGGCCCGGTGGAACGCGGCAGCGTGGCCAACGGACGGGCGATGGCGATCGGCGGCGTGGGCTACCAGCCGAACAGCGGGATCGGTGTGCACGCGCCTTCGGTGATCCGCCTGTACCTGGGCGGGGCGTGCAAGTCGTTCACGACCCAGTACGGCGTCGACGACGTGTCGGGCCCGCAGGCGACGGTGGCGTTCCGCCTGCTGGGCGACGGCCGGGAACTGTTCTCGACGGGGATCGTCCAGCGCGGCACCCGGCCGCAGAAGGTGACGATCCCGGTCACCGGGGTGCAGCAGCTGGCCATCGCGGTCGACGACGGCGGCGACGGTTCGGCGGACGAGTACGCCGACTGGATCGCACCGAACGTCAGCTGCTGACGGCTCCCTCGAGCAGCGCGACGGCCTGGGCGGTCCGCCGGTAGAGGACGTACCGCCCGTCCCGGACCTTGCTGACCAGGCCCGCCCGGTGCAGCGCGCTGAGGTGGTAGGAGACGGTGCCCGGGCTGTACCCGGTCCGGGTGGCGAGCTCCGCGGTCGACCGCGCCGGTTCGAGGTCGGCCAGCAGCGCCGCCCGGGCCGCCCCGACCACGGGCGCGATCCGCCCGGGCGGGTGGCCGGCGCCCGTGCCGATCCCGTGGGCGGGGTAGCAGAGGACGACCTGGCCGGGGACGTCGATCTGGATGCTGGTGCCGGGCCAGCTGAGCACACCGGGGGCGAGCACCAGCTCGCGGCCGGAGACGTCGGCCTCGCCGTCGAACGGCTTGGCGACGGTGATCGCGTCGCCGGCCCAGCCGATGGTCGGGTGCAGGCCCGCGAGCGCCCCGCCGACGCCGTGGCGGGCGATGGTCTGCGCGCGGTGGGTGATGTCCCGGTCGAGGACCGCCTGCAGGCCCGCCCAGTCCTCGGCCAGCGCCTCCCGCCAGAACCGGGCGAGGCCGTTGGCGACGCGCCGGGGCATCGACCCCGACTCGACGCTGCGCCGCGCGGCCGCCGGCAGCGGTCTGGACCAGTGGACCTGCGTGTAGGCCAGCACCTGGGTCTCGACGTCGTCCTGCGTGGTCGCCTCGATCCGCGCGATCTGCTCGTCGAGCAGGTCTCGGGGCCGGGCGGCCGTGCCCGGCTGCGGGGTGAGCAGGTCCGGGGTGTAGACCTCGCCGGGGCGCGGCAGCAGGTCCAAGAGCAGGGCGACGTCGGGGTGGGCGAGCGCGCCGCGGGCGAGCGGACCGGGATCGCCGAACACCGGGTGCCGTCCCGAGTCGGCGGCGAGCTTCAGCCAGGCGAGGGACTCCGCCGTCAGCGAAGGAGAGAACCGTGTCCTGGCCACCGTCTCGGCATCGACCCGCAGCTTGAACACTTCACCGACGGTAGCAGCCGGAACGGCGGATTTGAACCGGCTCGAATCCTTTCCGGTCGAGGGTTGCCCCGAGGTTGAGTGGAGCGGTGTGCTTCCGACGTGCGACGACCATCGCCGCCGTGGCCGCCGTGCTGCTCACCTCGGCGCCGGCCGCCACGGCACGCGCCGCCGGTTCGGCCCCCGTCGGCTACCGCGCGTGTTCCCTGGTCCGCACGATCGCCTGGCACAGCTGGGTGGCCGGCGCCGACGGGCTGTATCGCCCGGTCACGATCCACCGGCCGTACGCGTTGACCGTGGTGTTCCCGGTGGCTGCGCACTGAGTTCGAGCAACCGCGCTTCGGCGTCCCGCAGATAGCGGTCCAGCGCGGCTTCCGCGGCGGCGAACCGGCCGCGGCGCAGGTCACGCAGGATCTTCTCGTGGCAGTCCAGGAACGGCTCGTAGAACTCGCGCGTGTTCTCGTTGAGCACGAAGAACAGCCGCGTTTCGGCGAGCACCTGGCGCATCGTCGCGGACAGGCGCTCGCTGCCCGCCAGGTCCGCGAGAGCCTGGTGGAAGTGGATGCTGGCGGTGCCGACCGACGGCCAGTCTTCGGCCTCCGCCGCCGTCCGGCCGTCCTGAAGCGCCTGCCCGACCAGCGAAAGATCCACTGTGGACAGCTCGGCGGCCCGGCGCAGGGCGCCGCATTCGGTGGCGCGGCGCACGACGTAGAGGTCCTCGATGTCCTCTGTGGTCAGTTCACGCACGAACACCCCGCGGTTCAGCTCGTGCACCGCCAGCCGCTCGTGGGCGAGCAGCTGGAACGACTCGCGCAGCGTGTTGCGCGAGACACCGAGCGCGGAACTGATCACCGGTTCGGACAGCCGTTCACCGGGGGCGAAGACGCCGTCGGTGATGTACTGGCGCAGGATCGCCGCGACCCGCTCGGCCGTGCCGCTGCGCTCGAGCAGGTGCCGCGCGCTCTCCAGCCCCGAGGCATCGACGGTCACGGCACTACCTGACGCCGAGTTCGAAGTCGAGGCTGTAGCGGTTGCCCGGCATCGCGCCCGCGGCCTTCGCGCCGTCGATCGGCAGCACGACGCCGTTGACGAACCGGGACTCGTCGCTCGCCAGGAACACCACGGCCTTCGCGACCTCCCAGGCCTCGCCGACACGGGCCGCGGGCGTGCTCGCGACCAGCTGGTGCTGCTTGGTCTCGAACTCCTCCGGCGAGTTGAGCGTGCTGCGCAGCATGTCGGTGTCGATCGCGCCCGGGTTGATCGTGTTGGCCCGGATGCCCTGGTGGGCGTGGGCGACGGCGATGGACTTGGTCAGGCCGACCAGCGCGTGCTTGGTGGCGTTGTACACCGGGTCGCCGGGGCGGCCCATCACGCCGCCGTTCGACGACGTCGTGACGATGCTGCCGGCCTTCTGTTCGATCATGTGCGGCAGTACGGCGCGGGTGCCGAGGAAGGCGGCCCGGACGTTGAGCGCGAAGATGTTGTCGAATTCCGCCAGCGTGGTGTCCACAAGGGACTTCCCGAGGTGGATGCCGACGTTGTTGAACAGCACGTCGATGCGGCCGGCCTCGGCGATCGCGCCGTCGACGAACGCCGCCACGGCGGCCTCGTCGGTGGCGTCCACTACGGAATGGCGGTAGCCGTCGAGTGCTTCCGCGGGCTCGCGGATGTCGGCGGCGAAGACCGTCGCACCTTCGGCGACGAACTCCTTCACCGTGGCGAGACCGATCCCCCGCGCGCCGCCGAAGACCACTGCCACCTTGCCGGCCAACCGACCCATGCTCACTGCCCTGCTCTCAGTCGTGCTGTCTGCTCTTCGTCGACCACGTAGTCCTCGGGCAGCCGGACGAGCGCGTCCGGTTCCCCGAGGTAGCGCACTTCGACGCCGTAAACACCGCGAGCTGCTTCCCTCGAGACGTAGCCCTCGACGACGTCGGCGAGGACCGCCGCCACCGGCCGCTCGAACGGCGGCCCGTACCCACCACCACCGGGCAGCGTGACGTCCACAACGGACTCCGCCGCCGGTGTCACGCGGCTCTTCGCGGGCAGTTCCGCCCCACCGGCCAGGCCGAAGCGGCCGGGCGTGCCCGGCTGCCCACCCTCCACACCGGACGCGGCGGCGCGCACCCGGTCGACGTTGCCGTTGACGCTCCAGGAAGTCACGCCGGGTGCGCCCATCGTGGTCACCTGTCCGAGGCCGCCGCGGAACCGGCCCGCGCCGCCCGAGTCCACGCGCAGTTCGCGCGCGTGCTGGACCAGCGGCGCCATGGTCTCGATGACCTCGGTCGGCGTCGACCGCAGGCCACTGGGGAACCCCGTGGTGGACAGGCCGTCCTTGTCCGACCGCGCGCCCATCCCGCCGGTCTGGAAGACGTTCAGCATGAACCCGGGCCCGCGCCAGATGGTCATCCACAGCGCGTCCGCACTCGGCGCGATCGCCGCGCGAGGCAGCGCGCCGATCAGCAGCGACGGCAGGAAGTGCCCGATCAGGTGCCGGGACGCGACCGGGGCGGGCGGCAGGCAGTTCAGCACCGAGCCCTCGGGCGCGGTGACGTGCACCGGCCGGAACGACCCGGCGTTGTGCGGCACCTCCGGCGAAATCGCCGCCTTGACCGCGAACGACGCATACGCCCGCGTGTAGTTCAGGACCACGTTGATCCCGCGACGGCTCTGCGGCGAGGAACCGGCGAAGTCGAGGTGGATCCCGTCACCGTCCACAGTGGCCGTGACGCGCAGCACGATCTCTTCGTCGTCGAAGCCGTCGGTGACGATCTCGTTGGTGTACGTGCCGTCGGGCAGCTCCCGCAGCGCGTCACGCAGCGCCCGCTCCGAGCGGTCCATGATCTCGGCGGCAACTTCGTCCAGGCTGTCGAGGCCGAGTTCGTCCAGCAGCCGCAGCAGGCTCGCCGCGCCGACCTCGTTGCCGGTGACCTGCGCGTACAGGTCGCCGATGGTCTCTTCCGGCGTCCGGACGTTCGCCCGGATCAGCCGTTCGAGGTCGGTGTTGACCTCGCCCGCGCGGAGGAACTTCATGATCGGCAGGCGCAGGCCCTCTTCGAAGACCTCGTGGGCCTCGGCGGACACCAGCCGTCCGCCGATGTCCGGCGCGTGGCAGCAGGACGCGAACCACGCGACCAGCCGTCCGCTCCGGAACACCGGGGTCGCCACCGTGATGTCGTTGATCTGGCCCGCGGTCTGCCACGGATCGTTGGTGAGGAGGACGTCACCCGGTTCGAGGGTCTCCGGTGGGTACGCCGCGACGAAGTGGTGCATGCCGGTCGCCATCGCGTTGATGTGCCCCGGCGTGCCGCCGACCGACTGGCCGATCATCTCGCCGCGCGAGTCGAACACCGCGCAGGCCAGGTCGAGCGACTCGCGGACGACCGCGGAGAAGGCCGTGTTGACCAGTGCGTTCTGCTGCTCGGCGAGGATCGAGTGCAGCCGGTTGCCGAACAACCCGGCCAGGATCGGGTCGACGCTCACGCCGTCACCTCCAGCGCGCCGTCGTCCCTGACAACGCAGTGCGCGCCAGGCGGGACGACCACGGTGGACTCGCGTTCCTCCACGATGGCCGGTCCGTCGACGCGGGTGCCCGGCGCCAGCCGGTACCGGTCGAACACGGCCGTGTCGGCAAATCCACCTGCCGACGGGAACCAGGCCCGCCTGCTGCCCTTCCGTGCCTCTCCGGCGGAAGCCGCCTTCAGCCGCAGGGTTACGTCCGGCGCAAGCCCGCTCGAAACGACCCGCCAGTTCAGCACCTCGACCCCGACCGCGGGCCCGGTGCGCCGGTAGAGCGCGCGGTAGGTGCGGGTGAACTCGTCGATCAACGTGCCCGGCCAGGGGCCGTCGTGGACCGGAACGCGGATCTCGTAGCCCTGCCCGGCATACCGCATCTCGGCGACGCGGTGGTGCGTCACTTCGTCCACTCCGGACTTCGCGAGCAGCGCTTCGCCCTCGGCTTCCATTTCGGCGAACAGCGCGTCGACCTGCTCCCGGGTGAGGTCGTGGACGGCCGCGCGCGCCGAGCGAACGAAGTCGAAGGCCAGCGGCGCCGTGAGGAACCCGGCCGCGCTGAGCACCCCCGCGGCGGGCGGCGCGACGACCGAGGGCGCCCCGAGCGCTCGCGCGACGCCGACGCCGTGCACCGGGCCCGCGCCGCCGAAGGTGTACATCGGCAACTTCGCCGGGTCGTGGCCTCGCTCGACGGCGTGCACCCGCGCGGCGTTGGCCATGTCCTCGTTGACGCTGGTGTGGATGCCCCAGGCGGCCTCTTCGACGCTCACCTCGAGCGGATCGGCGATCTTTTCGCGGAGCACTGCCCTGGCAGCGTCGGCGTCCAGGCGCATGCCGCCGCCGAGGAAGTAGCCCGGGTCGAGGTAGCCGAGCACGAGGTCGGCGTCGGTCACGGTGGGCTCGGTGCCGCCCCGGCCGTAGCAGACCGGGCCGGGCTCGGAGCCTGCCGAGTCGGGCCCGACGGTGAGCAGGCCCAGCGCGTCGATCCGGGCGATCGAGCCGCCGCCGACGCCGATCTCGATCATGTCGGTGACCGGCACCCGCACCGGCAGCCCGGACCCGGGTAGCAGCCGGTACTTGCGGTCCACTTCGAACTGGTGCGTCACCAGCGGTGTGCCGCCGGCGATCAGGCACAGCTTCGCCGTGGTGCCGCCCATGTCGAAGGCCAGCAGGTCGTCCGGGCCCACCGCGGCCGCCGCGAGTGCGCCACCGGCCGGGCCGGACTCGAGGATGCGGATCGGGTGCCGAGCCGCGGTGTCCACAGTGGCCAGTCCGCCGTTGGACAGCATGATGTGCGGCGCGCGGGTGATCCCGAGCCGGTGCAGCCGCTGTTCGAGGTCCCGCAGGTACCGCTCGGTGAGGTCCTGGACGTAGACGTTGGCGACGGTGGTCGACGCGCGCTCGAACTCGCGGATCTCCGGCACGACGTCGGAGGACAGCGCTACCCGCAGCGAAGGCGCTACCTCGGCGAGGATCTCCGCGGTCCGGCGTTCGTGCGCCGGGTTCGTGAAGGCGTGCAGGAAGCAGACGGCGACGGCCTCGATCCCGCGGTCGGCGAGCTCCCGGCCGAGCCGTGCCACGAACCCCTCGTCGAGTCCGGTGTGGACGGATCCGTCGGCGAGGATCCGCTCGGGGACGTCGAAGCGCAGGTGCCGCGGCACGAGCGGCGCGGGCAGCTCCAGGTGGAGGTCGTAGAGCTCGTACCGGTGCTCGCGGCGCATCTCGAGGACGTCCCGGAAGCCGGCGGTCGCGAGCAGCGCGGTCCGCGAGCCCTTGCGCTCGATCAGGGCGTTCGTGACCAGCGTCGTCCCGTGCACCACCTGCTCGACGACGCCGAGGTCCGGGAGCAGCGCGGCCAAGCCCTCTTCGACCGCGCGGGCCGGCTCGTCGTGCGTGGTCAGCACCTTGCCGACGGCAACGATCCCGGTTTCGTCCACCGCGCAGAGGTCGGTGAACGTGCCACCGATGTCGACGCCGATCCTCATGCCCGGTACCACCGCGGCGAGGTGTTCAGCGGCGGCTTCAGCTTGGCCTTCACGACCAGCACGTTCGGCTCGTCCGACTCGACGAACTCGCCGAGCAGCCGCCGGAACGCCCGCCCGAAGCCGGAGACGCGGTCGGCGTGCACCCCGAACGACCGGGCCAGTCCGACGAAGTCCGGGCTGTCCCAGTCGACCCCGCGGTGCGGCAGGCCCTCGCGGTCCTGGTCGTAGCGCAGCATCCCGTACCCGCCATCGTCGACCAGGACGACCGTGACCGGCAGCTGCTCCTGGGCCAGGGTCGCCAGATCGCCGCAGCCGTAGAGGAAACCGCCGTCGCCGGTGATGCAGATCGCGCGCCCGGTGCCGGCCGCGGCCGCGCCGAGCGACGCCGGGAAGCCGTAGCCGAGGGTGCCCCAGCCCATCGGGTAGGCGAGCTTGCGCGGGGCCCGCACCCGGTGGAAGCCGCCGACCCAGTAGCCGGCGACGCACATGTCCGAGACCAGCACCGCGTCCGTCGGCAGCACCTCGTCCAAAGTGGACAGGAAGTCGTAGGCCTGCGGTTCTTCGTCGCGGATCCGCTGGCGCACGCGGCGGCCGATGCCGGCCAGCCGCAGCGTGATGTCGTCGAGCCCGTCCCGCTGCTTCGGCAGCAGCCGCTCGACGATCGAGCGCGCGTCCCCGACCAGCGTCAGGTCGGGCCGGTAGTTCTTGGCGGCGTCGTCGGCGTCGACGTTGACCGCGATGAGCTGGGGCGGCTTGGGCATCCGCCAGTTCTGCGTCATCAGGCCGTCGAAGTCGGTGCCGATGGCGAGCACGACGTCGGCTTCGTCCCACAGCTCGCCGACCTCCGGCGTGTGCACCGGGTTCGGGGCCAGGCAGGGGTGGTCGAGCGGGAGCAGGCCACGGGCGGCGAACGTGGTGATCACCGGCGCGGCGAGCTTTTCGGCGAGCGCGCCGATCGCGTCGCCCGCGCCCGAGCGCAGCGCGCCGCCGCCGGCCCAGATCAGCGGGTGCCGCGCGTCGGACAGCATCGCCTCGGCCCGCGCGAGGTCGGGGACGTCGACGTCGGGCTTGCGGTGCGGGGCGGGCGGGCGGCGGTGCGGCACCTGTTCGCGCAGGTAGTCGGTGGGCACGCCGAGGTAGACCGGGCCGCTCTGCGGCAGCTGCGCGAGCCGGGCGGCGCGGTGGACGGTGGTGCCGATCTGGTCGGCGGCCCGCACGGTGAAGCCGCCCTTGGTCACCGGCGCGAACATCGCCTGCTGGTCGGACGTCTCGTGCAGCACGCCGCGGACGACGCCGGGCCGCCGCAGCGTCGAGGGGATGTCGGTGGCGATGACCAGCACCGGAGCCGCGGACGCCATGGCCTCGCCGACCGCGCCGAGCGTGTTCGCCGCGCCCGGCCCGGTGGTGACCAGCGCGACGCCGAGCTTGCCGGTGGCGCGGGCGTAGCCGTCGGCGGCGTACCCGGCGGTCTGTTCGTGGCGGACGCCGACCAGCTTGATGCGGGTTTCACCGAGTGCCTCCCACAGTGGCAGGTTGTGCACCCCCGGAAGGCCGAAGACGATCTCCGTTCCGAGCGCTTCCAGCGCGTCCACCAGCTCCCGAGCACCACTCACAGCCACGGTTCGGATACTGCCAGATCGTTCAACGATCTGGCAATCGGCCCCTAGACGATGTTGTGCTCGGCGCGTGCGGTATCGGCGACCTCGAACCGCCGGACGTCCAGCTCGGTGCTGTCCACCGCCGGCCGTCGCCGCAGGTAGAGGTCCCGGATCAGCTCGCCGGTGGCCGGGCCCATCTGGAAGCCGTGGCCCGAAAAGCCGGTCGCGTAGAAGAACCGCGACAGCAGGACGCTTTCCCCGATGATCTGGTTGCGATCCGGCGTCGTTTCGTACAGCCCGGCCCAGGCCGTCCGGATGCCGGCGTCGAGCACGGCGGGGATCCGGCGGCCCGCGAGCTCGGCCAGCCGCGGCAGCCACTCGCCGGCCTCGTAGCGGGTGTCGAAGCCGGGGACGCCGTCGTCGTCCGAAAACGACATCGCCAGGCCTGGTCCCTCGCGGTGGAAGTAGAAGGCCGACGGCATCTCGATGGTGAGCGGAACCGATTCCGGCAGCCCGGGCATCGGCCCGGTGAAGACGACCTGCCGCCGGTACGGGCGCACCGGCAGGTCCAGCCCGGCCAGCTCGCCGATCCGGCCCGACCACGCGCCGGCCGCGCACACCACGGCACCGGTCCGGACGAATCCCGCCGTCGTGGCGACGCCGGTCAGCGCGTCGCCGTCGCGCTCGATGCCGGTGACCTCGATGCCGGTCCGCAGCTTCGCGCCGTGTGCGCGCGCCGCTTTCGCGTAGCCCTGGACGACCGCGTCCGGCGTCGCCTTGGCGTCGTCCGGCGACCAGAGCGCGGCGACGATCCCCTCGGTCTCGAGCAGCGGGACGATGTCCTTCGCTTCGGCCGGGTCGAGCAGGTGGCTGCGGACGCCGTGCTCGCGCTGCAGCTCGGCGCAGCGTTCGAAGGCGGGCACGTCGGCCGGGTCGGTGACGAGGTAGAGGTAGCCGTCGCGGCGGAAGTCGATCTCGGTGCCGAAGTCGCGGGAGAAAGCGCTGTACGCGGCCAGCCCGCGCAGGCCGAGTTCGACGTTGACGCGGCTGGTGAACGACGACCGGACACCGCCCGCCGCCTTCGCCGTCGAGCCGCCGCCCAGCTCGCCGCGGTCGAGCAACAGCACGTCAACGCCGGCTTCGGCGAGCCGGAACGCGCAGCTGACGCCGATGACACCACCGCCGATCACGACGCATTCGGCCATCGGTGGCAAGGACGGTTCCCCGGCGCCGCGGACGGTCATACTCGCCAGAGTAGAACGTGATCCACCGGCAGCCGCCGAGCGCGTAGAGTCGGCGTGCCGAGCTCGAGAGGTGATGTCCCATGGCGATGATGCCCGTGACCGATTCGATGTTCCTCCTCGTCGAAACGCGCGAGCATCCGATGCATGTGGGCGGTCTGCAACTGTTCAAGAAACCCGACGGCGCGGGCGACGAGTACCTGCGCGATGTCCGGAACAGCCTCCTCGAATCGGACAACATGCGCTCGGTGTTCCGGCGCCGCCCGGCCCGGCCGGTGAACACGATGGGCCACGTGGCCTGGGCGGACGACACCGAGCTCGAGCTCGACTACCACTTCCGGCACTCGGCGCTGCCGCGGCCGGGCCGCGTCCGCGAGCTGCTGGAGCTGACGTCACGCTGGCACAGCACCCTGCTCGACCGGCATCGCCCGCTCTGGGAGACCCACCTCATCGAGGGGCTCGACGACGGTCGGTTCGCCGTCTACACGAAGGTCCACCACGCGCTGATGGACGGCGTCTCGGCGCTGCGCCAGCTGCAGGGCACGCTGTCGGACGACCCCACGGACATGGACTGCCCGCCGTGGTGGGGCTCGCGAAGCAAGCCCGGCGGCGAGCGCGAGAAGCGCCCGCGGTCGCTGCTCGGGACGGCGCGGAAGACCGCCAACCAGCTCGCGAGCCTGGCGCCGGCCGCGATGAAGGTCGCGCGCGAGGCGTTCGGCGAGCACACGCTGACGCTGCCGGGGCAGGCGCCGAAGACGATGTTCAACGTGACGATCGGTGGCGCGCGGCGGTTCGCGGCGCAGAAGTGGTCGCTGGACCGCGTCCGGCAGGTGGCGACCGCGGCCGGGGTGTCGCGCAACGACGTCGTGCTCGCGATGTGTTCGGGGGCGTTGCGGGACTACCTCATCGAACAGCGCGCACTGCCGGACGCGCCGCTCATCGCGATGGTGCCGGTGTCGCTGCGCCGCCAGAACGACCCCGGCGAGGCCGCGGGCAACAACATCGGCGCGCTGCTGTGCAACCTGGCCACCGACCTGCCGGACGCGGGCAAGCGGCTCGTCACGATCCACCAGTCGATGCGCAACGGCAAGCGCCTGTTTTCGGAGCTGACGCCGGTGCAGACGCTGCTGCTGTCGGCGGTGAACGTCGCGCAGCTCGGCGTCTCGCCGATCCCGGGCGTCGTCAAGAACACGCGGCCGCCGTTCAACCTGGTGATCTCGAACGTGCCCGGCCCGCGCAAGCAGATGTACTGGAACGGCGCCCAGCTCGACGGCATCTACCCGGCGTCGGTGCTGCTCGACGGCCAGGCCGTGAACATCACGCTGACCAGCAACGGCGACCACCTCGACTTCGGCATCACGGGCTGCCGCCGCAGCGTCCCGCACCTGCAGCGGATCCTGACCCACCTCGACACGGCACTGGTGGAACTCGAAGCCGCGGTGCGGTAGCCCGCTCACCGGCTCCCCCATCGGAAGGAATCTTTCCGAACTCGCTGGTCAGCTTCGGGGCGCGCTCCTAGGGTGGCGACGATCACCCCCGGAGAAAGGAGCAGGCCATGACCGAGGAGTGGACGACCCCGGACTTCGTCGAGTACGAAACCCCGATGGAGGTCACCGCCTACGCGGCCCGCATGGCGGACTGACCGATGCCGGTCGAGCCACTGCCGGAAAGCGCATTCATCGACGCGCTGCGCGCTCTTTCCGGCCGGTACTGGGGCACGCACCCGTTCCACCGCCGGCTGCACGCAGGCGAGCTCGACGAGCGCGCGCTGCGGATCTGGGCGGCGAACCGCTGGTACTACCAGTGCGTGCTGCCGCAGAAGGACGCGGCGATCATCAGCAACTGCCCATTGCCGGAGATCCGCCGCCAGTGGCTCGACCGGATCGTCTACCACGACGGCGTCTCCTCCGGTACCGGCGGGACAGAACGCTGGCTGCGGCTCTGCACGGTGGTCGGGTTGTCCCGCGACGAGGTGCTCGACGAGCGGCACGTCGCATCCGGCGTCCGGTTCGCCGTGGACGCCTACGTCACCTTCGCGCGGACGAAACCGTGGTGGGAAGCCGTCGCATCGGGACTGACCGAGATGTTCGCCGGGCACCTGATGCAGCAGCGGGTGGCGGACATGCTCGCGAACTACGCGTGGATCGCCCGCGACGACCTCGCCTACTTCACCAACCGGATCGACAAGGTCGCCGGCGAAGGCAAGGACACTCTCGACATCGTCGTCCGCCACTGCGTCACGCGCGAACAGCAGGACCGCGCGATCGCCGCGCTGTCCTTCAAGTGCGACGTCCTGTGGTCGATGCTCGACGCGATCGAGCGGGCGGCCGCGTGATCACCGCCGACTCCGTTCCCCAGCTGCGTCGCGGCGTACGGCTGTCCTTCGACCACGTCCGGGAGACGCACGTGCTGCTGTTCCCCGAGGGCGTCCTGGTGCCGAACGCCACGGCGGCCGCGGTCCTCGAACTCTGCGACGGCGCCCGGACCGTCACCGAAATCACGACGGCGCTGGCGGGGCGCTACTCCGGCGTGGTCGCCCAAGACGTCCTTTCCGTGCTGTCCCGGCTGGGTGACCGGCGGGTGGTCGCATGGACGTGAGCCCGCCGCTGGGCCTGCTGGCCGAGCTGACCCACCGCTGTCCGCTGCACTGTCCTTATTGCTCGAACCCGGTGGAGCTGGCTGCTCGCTCCAGCGAGATGTCCACTGAGGACTGGTTGTCGGTGCTTTCCCAGGCACGGGAACTCGGTGTCCTGCAGGTGCACATGTCCGGCGGTGAGCCGTTGCTGCGGCCGGACCTGCCTGCGCTGGTCTCGCACGCTCACGGGCTCGGCTGCTACGTCAACTTGGTCACTTCGGGACTCGGCCTGACTCCTTCGCGGCTCGACGACCTCGTTTCGCGCGGGCTGGCGCACGTCCAGCTGTCGGCGCAGGGCGCGACCCGGGAGCGGGCCGACCTGCTGGCCGGTGCGAAGGCGCACGACCGGAAACTGGTCGCGGCCGAGCTGGTGAAGGCGGCCGGGCTGCCGCTGTCGCTGAACGTGGTGCTGCACCGGCGCAACCACGACCAGCTGGCCGGGATCATCGAGCTGGCCGAGCGGATGGGCGCGGACCGGCTGGAGCTGGCGAACACGCAGTACTACGGCTGGGCGTTGCGCAACCGGGACGCGCTGATGCCGACCGCCGAACAGCTCGCGGCCGCGGAGCCGGTGGTGCGTGCGGCGGTGGCCCGGTTGCGGGGCACGATGGAGATCGTCTACGTCGTCGCCGACTACCACGAGCCGTATCCGAAGCCGTGCATGTACGGCTGGGGTGCGCGGCAGCTGACCGTCGCACCGGACGGGACCGTGCTGCCGTGCCCGGCGGCGTCGGCGATCTCGACGCTTTCGCTGTCGTCCGCGCGGGACACGCCTCTTGCCGAGATCTGGTACCGGTCTTCGTCGTTCAACGCCTACCGCGGCGAAGAG
>Ga0207678_10001795_pt1 | contig 19666 bp, 18 predicted proteins | sample KBSC63metaG_FD_184319 | JGI IMG/M metagenome (GOLD analysis project Ga0207678, IMG submission 184319) | Corn rhizosphere microbial communities from Kellogg Biological Station, Michigan, USA - KBS C6-3 metaG (SPAdes) (version 2) | ecosystem: Host-associated > Plants > Roots > Rhizosphere > Soil ...
GGTCGGACATCCGTTGCATTGGACTGAGGTCCAATATCTCGCGGTCAAAGGCCGACTTTACGATGCATCTCGCGGCGAAAAGTCTGTCAGGAGATTTGCATGACACTTTTGCGGATCGGTTTTGCAGGTTCACTGGCGCTCTTGTTTGTTATTGCGACACAGTCCGCGGGACTCGCCGCATCTGCGCAATGCAACGCTGAACTCAGGAAATGCAACAGCCATTGCAATCTCGTTTACGAAAGCAAGCGATCAAACCGAGTCTGTCGCGACCGGTGCAAAGACAAGTTCTACGCCTGCAAGGCGCGCCCGGCCTGAAGTCATCAGGCCGACTTTCTCTCGCCAGCCGAGAGAAGCAACGCAATCCATTCCGTCGACTTGTGCTGCTCGCAGATCGTCAAAATTGCGATCATGATCGGCAGTCCAATAAAGGCGCCTGCAATGCCCCAGAGGAAGCTCCAGAAAAACACCACGAACAGGACGATGAACGGAGACATCGACAAAGCGGCGCCGGCAATCTTCGGCTCGAGATAACTCCCGATGACGAACTGGATGAAGTTCAAACATACGAACACGGCAAAGCAGACTTGCCAGGATCCGGTTTGGACGAGCACGAAAAGTGTGGGGAATACGGTCGCAATAAACGGACCAAGAAACGGTATGTAATTCAGAACAAAGGCGATTACGCCCCACGCGGTCGCGAGCTCGATGCCGGCAACCAGGGCAAAACTCCACACCACGACGCCCGTCAGCAGGCTCATCGTGGTACGCACGACCATGTATTTCTGAAATTTTTCCGCGATCTGTTCGGCGCCTACCAGAAGTGACCGACGGAGTGACGCGCTGTTCAGATGCTCGACATTTCTTCGCGCAAGATCGACTTCCAGCAGTCCGAGCACAATGAAAGCAAAAGCAATAACGACAAAGGATACGAGGCCGTAGCTCCTGCCGCCGACCTCCCGGATCGCGCCGATGATCCATCCTGGATTGTAGCTGTCGGCCACAAGATTGGTGATTGAGACGCCGTGGCTATCTAGCCATTCGGTAGCCTGCGCGTAGAGCGTCTGCATGCGGTCGGTATTGTTGATGACCCACTGGAAAACCAGTCCGAAGCCCCACACCATTAGAAAAATCAGAGTCGCAAGGATGGCGAGGGTCACAACGATCGTAACGACAAGCGCTAGTAGCGTCGGAATTCGTTTCTGGAGTGCGCTTTGCAGCGGCCATGCGATCGCCACCGTAAACAGGGCGAATGTCACCGGTGCCATGATCGCCTGGGAATAATAAAGCGCGGCGAGAGTGACTATCGATGCAATCAGCAGGAGCGAAATTCGTACGACGCCATCGTGCTTCATGATCAAGGATCGCTGATCCTGCCGCTGGCATAGGGAAATTCAACGGAAGGGGCGGTCGTCCGGTACAAAAGCCAGAGGCTGAAGGCGAGGACCGCAACTTCGACGAACATCGTGAGGAGGAGGGCCATCAGGCCGGCGATATCGGCCGCGGAGACCCAGCTCGCCGGACCGCCGCTCGTCGTCTGAACAACCGGAATTCCGGCCTGAGGTGCGCGAAGAAAATAAATCAGCAGCTGTCCGACTTCGAAAAACATGACGATCATCGAGAACAGAATCCCGACCGTGCTCGCCTTGATGCCTGTCCACACCGTCCCCTGAATTGCGGCTTCGTCTGGCCTCCGCTCCGGGTCAGCAATGCGCGCAGCGAGCCGCGTGTAGCGGTAGGACCACAGGGTGGTGAACACGAGCACCATAAGACCGGCGAGCGAAAGGTATTGGATCAATGGGAAGCCGGCGCGCGTACCCGTCCCAGGGTTGCGGCCAAAGACGAGCGCGTAAACCGTGAGCGCGAGTGGGATGATCCCCACCGCGGCCTGCATCCAGAAACCAAGCCATCCAAGACGCGAAAATGCCGCAGAAAGACTGTCATTTGGCGACGGTCGGAAGGCTTTTTGCAATGTTCGAAACACGTCAGAATTCCTCAACGGAGCGTTGCTCGCTATGTTACCGAATGACGTCGACCAAGTGTCGTTGGCCTTTGGGGCAATCGTTACCGGCCGCGAATGGCGGCTAGCTTGATGGCCCACGCTTGGGCCGGGAGGTTGAAGGTGCCCGAGCCGGATCGAGAACCAAAGCGCAGCCCTTCGCGTCATTGGCTGACTTATGCGGCGATTACGCTATTTCTGCTCGCTGCTGTTGCTGTGACGGGTGCGCTGGCATCCCATTCGCGCGACGCCTGGTGGCAGAAATATCTGAACCTCATCGTAAAGTCATAAAAACAACCCGAAGAGACTCGTGCAGAATCTGGTTCAAGACGCAGGCGCATTGAGGCCCAACCGCAGCTTCGTGTCCAAGTGTTTCGGATGGCTGGGCAAAGCGATCTGGATCCTTTGCCAGGTTCTGCTGATCGCGTGGTGCACGCTGGCAATTTACTACTCGAATCTCCCATGGGCCGGTTTGCGTCTTGCCGCGGCGGTTTGTTTTGCCGCAGCCGCAGTTTGGATTCTCTGGATCTCGCGCCTGCCGCGCAAATCACTGATCTTCTTCGCACTGTGCCTTGGTGTGATCGCGTGGTGGATATCGATTGCACCCTCGCATGATCGACCGTGGCGGCCCGAAGTGGCGGTCATGCCGCGAGCCGTCATCGACGGCGACCGCGTACGCATTATGAACGTCCGGAATTTCGACTATCGCAGCCGAAATGATTTCACGGTGCGCTACGAAGACCGCGAGGTGCAGTTATCTCACCTGACGGGTCTGGATTTCTACGTGTCGTACTGGAGCGAAGGGATGGTGGGACACACGTTCCTGAGCTTCCTGTTCGACAATGCTCCGCCGCTGAGCATCTCCATCGAAACCCGCCCGGAAGTGGGCGAGGGCTTCAATCCAATCGCTTCTCTCTTCAAGCAGTTCGAACTGATTTACGTGGTCGGTGACGAGCGCGATCTTGTGCGCGTGCGCACCAACTATCGCAACGAGACCGTGTATCTGTATCACCTGAACTCATCGCCCGCCGACGTGCGCCGCTTGCTGTTGATCTACCTTGAGCGGATCAATGAGCTTGCCGATCGGCCGGAGTTCTATCATCTGCTGAGCAATAGCTGCACGATTAACATCATTCGCTACGCGAACGCGGCGGGACGGACCGGGCGTTTCGACATTCGTCACCTGCTCAACGGGTTGATCGACAGTTACCTGTACCATTCCGGCCGGGTCGACACTACGCTCCCATTCGAAGAACTGCGACGACGCTCGCTCATCAACACGGCGGCTCAGGCGGCTGGCAACGCGCCGGATTTTTCGGAGCGCATTCGAGCCGGTTTACCGAACGCACGAAACTGATGCGGGGGTAGGATGCCACGGGGCGGACTTTCACCGTCACTTTTGCTATCGTTCCCAAATGTTGTCCGGTAACGTGAACAGTAACCGCCGCGTTCTTGTCTTCGTCGGCGTGATGGTTGCATCGCTTGCAGCCCTTCTGCTCGTGCCGCCGATAACGCAGAACCAGAACTATCACGACTTCGCCGACCAACGCACAATCCTTGGCATCCCGCATTTTTGGAACGTCGTATCCAATTTGCCGTTCATTGCGGTCGGCGCTGCGGGGTTATGGCAATGCCGCCGAGACCCTGCGATCGCGGTCCTCTTCCTTGGTATCATGATGACCGGCTTCGGCTCGGGCTACTATCACCTTGATCCGAACGACCGCACTCTGTTCTGGGATCGCTTGCCAATGGCCGTCGGCTTCATGGCGATACTTGCAATTGCGATCGAGGACAGGCTCGACACCAAAGCGGGAGCGTTCCTTCTGTGGCCGTTGATCGCCATTGGCGTCATCAGCCTCTTGCTGTGGCGCTGGACTGGCGATCTGCGATTATATGGTTGGGTCCAGTTCTTTCCTTGCTTTGCGGTGCCGGTACTGTTTCTTCTCTACGCGCCAAAATTCAGCGGAACGTCGTATTGGCTCATTGCGGCAGCGCTCTATGCCCTTGCAAAGCTGTTCGAGTACTACGATGCAGCAATCTATTCCTTCGGGTCACTTCTGAGCGGACATACCTTGAAGCACCTCGCCGCGGCCGCTGCTTGTTTCGCCATCTTGCGATACTTTCAGACAAGGCAACCGATCCGGGTTGAATCTTTGTCTCGTGAAACGATGGCAAAAACCACATAGGCCTTGGGTCCAATAGACGGCAGGAAATCGGCAAGACTAGTTTTTCCGCTGGAGTACGAGGTTTTCTGCAGATTTGGCGGTCTGATGGCCGCCGATTACGGCTGGCAACGTAACAAGGATATGGCGAGATGCTGCGCAGCGCGCTTACGCGGGTGGCCTGCTGTCTTGCGTTCTGGATTGTTGTTGCGGGAATCGGGTTCGTTGACCTGATTGTCGGAGCGCTCGCCGCCATTATCGCGACTTGGGTGAGCTTGCATTTGCTGCCTCCGGCGTCCCGTCGGGTGAGCTTTGCGGCCATGTGTACGTTTGTGCCGCGCTTTCTGTATCAGTCGATTGTCGCTGGCGTCGATGTCGCGTTACGAGCGCTCAATCCGCGATTGCCGCTGCGGCCCGGCTTTGTGATCTATCCGATGCATCTCCCGCCGAGCGCGGCGCAAAGCGCCTTTTGCACGATCACAGGCTTGCTTCCGGGAACCTTGCCGTCAGGGAACGATGAGAAAGGAAATCTCATCGTTCATTGCCTCGACGAATCGCAGCCGGTTGTCGAACAGCTACAAAACGAAGAGACGTTGTTGATGAAGATAATGGGATACGATCGTGACGATCACTGACTTTCTGCTCGTGGCGGCTGCCTTTGTGCTGCTGATGGTCGCGATAGGCCTGGCACGGATTCTTTATGGACCTGCTGATGTCGATCGTATTTTGTCGGTTCAACTGATCGGATCCGGCGGGGTTGCAGTGCTGCTTCTGTTGTCGGTGGGCATGAATCTCCCACCGATCATGGATGTCGCTCTGATGCTGGGCCTGCTCGCCACTTTCCTGGCGGTTACTTTCCTGCGCGATGAGGCGAATTCGTCGAGCATCTCGCCAAGCACGACTGAAGAGCGATGAGGCTCGCGCTCGACATTATTACCGTTGTGCTGGTATCGGCCGGCGGATTTTTTTTCATGGCGGGCACGATCGGGCTGCTCCGCTTTCCCGATACGCTGACGCGCCTTCACGCCCTGACGAAGGTTGACAATCTGGGTCTCGGTCTCATCGTATTCGGCCTTTTGCCGCAAGTCGAGAGCAGGCTCGGCGCGCTCAAGCTTATCGTCATCTGGCTGCTGGTCCAGATGTCGGGCGCGATTGTTTCGCAACTCATTGCGCAAGCGGTGCGGCGCTCAGGACGCCAGACATGACCCTGGTTTTCGCTTGTGAAGTTGTGCTTGCAGGGCTGCTTGTGGCGATCGCGACCTGGACGATCGTCGCTCGAACCGCGTTCGCGGCGATCGTTCTCTTCATGGTCTACGGATTGTTGCTTGCAATCGTCTGGGTAGCTCTTTCCGCAGTCGACGTGGCATTGACGGAAGCTGCAATCGGGGGCGGCGTTACGAGCATGCTTCTGATGGGCGCGGCAACGAGATTGCGAGCCCCGACGACTCCGGTCGCGGATGTGGGTCTTCCTCTCAGGATTGCGGCCGGTTTGCTTTGCGCTCTGGTGACGGTGGTGCTGGGCGCGGTCGTTTTTTTTCTTCCCGATGTTGCGCCAACGCTTGCTCCAGTAGCGAAAGACAATCTGGCAGCAAGCGGCCTTGGCAATCCTGTTGCGGCGGTACTTTTTGTGTTTCGTGCGCTCGACACCTTGCTGGAGAAAGTCGTCCTGTTGCTCGCTTTGGTCGGCGTTTGGTCGCTGGCTTCGGATGAGGCGTGGGGAGGGGTGCCGGGTCTCCCCGTCTATGCAAGGCCCGGCCGCATCCTCGTGTTCCTGGCCCAGATCCTGCCGCCGATCGGGATCATCGTCGGGATCTACATGTTCTGGGCAGGCGCCAGCCAGCCGGGCGGCGCCTTTCAGGGGGGCACGATTCTCGCCGCCGTGTGGCTCCTGACCATGATGGCGCGTCTGCAGGATGTGCCTGCAATCAATGCGCGGTGGTTGAGGTTACTGTTGGTCGTCGGACCGACAGCTTTTCTTGCGATCGGCCTTGCAGGGTTTTTTATTGCCGACTCGTTTCTTGCCTATCCGCCCGGCATCGCCAAGCCGTTGATCATCGTCGTTGAGGCGACACTGACGCTGTCCATCGGCGTCACATTGGCTCTGTTGGTGGCAGGTCCGCCGGAAAGGCTGCCTCAACGATGAGTTCAGCCGCGCTCTTTGGCTACTGCGGAGCTGTTCTGGTGGGGCTCGGTTTGTACGGCCTCATCACACGCCCCGAGGTCCTGAGAAAAATTCTGTCCTTCAACGTTCTCGGCTCCGGCGTGTTTCTGCTGTTCGGTGTTTTCGCCCGAAGGGGCGCGGCCGCCGGACTTGGAGCCGACCCTGTTCCGCAGGCGCTGGTGATAACCGGCATTGTCGTCGCGTTTTCGGCAACGGCTCTGGCTGTCGCGCTGCTGGTTCGACTGAACAAGGAAACGGGTCAGATCGTCGTCGCCCCTGACGACTCCGAGGAGTCCGGCGAGCAAGGGGCCACGCGATGATGCCGGACACGACATCGTTTATCGATGCCACAACGACAGATGGATATCTGCTGGTCCTCGTGATTGTGCTGCCTGTCCTGGGCATCCTGCTGTCACTGGCACTCGGCGGAAAATTCATCGAGCGCATAACGCTCGCCCTTTTGCTCGTAGGCCTCTGCGTGGCAATTGCGATTTTTGCCGCGGTGCTGCGAAGCGATCAGTTGGTTGTCTACGTGGTCGGAAACTGGCAGCCGCCCCTCGGCATTGCGCTACGCGCCGACGGGATTTCTGCGGCGATGGTCCTGACGATAGCCGTAATCGTATTTGCCATCGGGCTTTATGCGCGCAGCGAATTCGGCCAGCAAAAAGGGGCGGCTGTTACGCGATCGTCTTATGCATTCTGGACCTTGCTCCTGGGGATCTGGAGCGGGCTGAATGCAGTGGCTCTGGGCGATGACCTGTTCAATCTCTATGTCGCGCTGGAATTGTTGACCTTTGCGGCCGTGCCTCTCGTATGCGTGAAAGGCTACGAGGCAACGATCAAAGCCGCCATGCGCTATATGCTTTTCGCCTTGATTGGTTCGGTACTTTATTTGCTCGGTACTGCGTTGATCTACGGCACATACGGGACACTCGACATCACGCTGCTCGCCGATCGGGTCCGGCCCGAGCCAGCTGCGTGGGCTGCGGCGGCGCTGATGACAGTCGGGTTGCTGGCAAAGACGGCACTTTTTCCATTGCATCTATGGTTGCCACCGGCGCACGCCGGCGCACCGGCGCCGGGCAGCGCCGTGCTGTCGGCGCTGGTCGTGAAGGGATCATTTATCCTGATCGTCCGGATCTGGTTCGACGCCATGCCCGGCCTTTTGACGTTCACGGCCGCCCAGTTGCTCGCGACATTGGGAGCGGGAGCTGTCCTGTTCGGAAGCGTGCTTGCGTTGCGGCAGGCGCGCCTCAAATTGCTCGTCGCTTATTCGACCGTCGCGCAGATCGGCTACCTCTTCTTCATATTTCCGCTCGCTGCCGGCGATTCCGGGAACGAACTGGGCGCGAGCATTGCGTGGACCGGCGGGTGGCTTCAGTTGTTCTCGCACGCTTTCGCGAAGACAGCGATGTTCATGGCGGCCGGTCTTATTGCGGAAGCACTCGGGCACGACCGGATCGCTGAACTTGGCGGCATCGGTCGGGCGCTTCCTATTACCGTCATTGCTTTCGGCCTGGCAGGCCTGTCGCTGATGGGCGTGCCGCCGAGCGGAGGCTTCGTGGCGAAGTGGATGCTTCTGTCGGCGACGGTGATCGAAGGCCAGTGGTGGTGGGCGGCGGTCATGCTCGTCGGTGGCCTGCTCGCGGGCGGCTACGTGTTCATGGTGCTTGGCAAGGCGCTCGGTGAGAATGCAACGCTCACGCTGCGTGCGCCAATCGCGCGGCATCGCGAGGTTCTCGTGCTGGCGGTCGCGCTCTGCGCGGTTTTTCTCGGCCTCGTGCCATTGCAGCCTTCCGGTTTCCTGGCGATTGGACGACCCGAGATGCAAATAACGGCTCTGCAGTGATGCGCGCACGATCGCGACGGAGGTGGACATGAACGAGGGGACGTTGCTGGTCATCGCACTCGCGACGCCGCTCGTGATGCTGGCGGCTTGCCTATCGAAATGGGCGAGGGAACGCATGCCATCGCTGCTCGTCCTCGCGCCGCTGCCGGCATTTGCCGCGGCATTGCTGGTGGCTGATGGTGCGGGCGTTGTTTTGCCGCCATCGCTGCTTGAGCTGACGTTTGTTCTCGACACGCCCGGTGCCATGTTGCTTGCCGCTGGCGCGCTGCTGTGGGCGACGGCAGGCGCCTACGCCGGGTTCTATCTGCGTGACAAGCCGAACAGGGGCCGGTTTGCCGTCTGGTGGCTGATGACGCTCGCCGGCAACATCGGCACTTTCCTCGTCGCTGACCTGGCGGGCTTCTACCTGTTTTTCAGCGTGGCGAGCCTTGCCGCCTATGGTCTGGTTGTTTTTGACGAAACGCCCGATGCGAGACGTGCGGCAAGTTTGTACGTCAGTCTGGCCGTACTGGGCGAGGCGTTCCTGCTGATGGCCTTGGTGTTTCTCGCGCAGAGCGTTCCAACGGGCAGTTCGCTGATCACCGACGCGGTGGCTTCGTTGGCACAATCGCCATGGCGCGGTTATGCGTTGGCCTTTCTGATCCTGGCCTTCGGGCTGAAGATCGGCCTTTTCCCGTTCCATGTCTGGATGCCGCTGACATATTCAGCGGCACCGATTGCGGCGGCCGCAGTGCTCAGCGGCTCGGCGGTGAAGGTGGGCGTGATTGGGTTCATACGCTTCTTGCCCTTCGAAACCGCGATGCCGGTCTGGGGAGACGTTTTGGCAATCGTTGGCGTATTTTCCGCTTATTACGGTGTCCTCGTCGGCATAACGCAATCGAATCCGAAGACGATCCTCGCCTATTCCAGCGTCAGCCAGATGGGACTGCTCGCGGCGATTTTTGGGATGGGACTTTCCGCCGGCGATCAAAGCGCGCCCTTGGTGGCGACGTTCTCCGCCGTGTTTCACGTCCTGGTCAAAGGCGGACTGTTCCTTGCGCTCGGCGTGGTCGCGCCGATGCGGCGTGGGATCTGGCTCGTCCTCGTGCCCGCGGCGATCCTTGCGCTTGGCCTTGGGGGGCTTCCTCTGACCGGCGGCGCGCTCGCCAAATCGTTGGCCAAGCCGGTCCTCGGAGATGGCGCAATCGGCATCCTCGTTTCGCTCGCGGCCGTCGGAAGCACGCTTTTGATGCTGCATTTTTTGCGCCGGATGTGGGAACAGACCAACGAGGTCGACACGCTGGGAGCGCGCGCGGCGTGGCTCTTGACCGCGATAGCGGCGATCATTCTGCCGTGGCTTCTCTACCCGGACGTCACCGACGCGCCGCTGGAAGATGCGCTGGCGCTGAAAGAGATATGGAGCGCGTTATGGCCCGTCGCACTCGGCGCGCTTCTCAGTCTCGCTCTCTGGCGCTGGGGTGAGGCACTGCCGCGCATACCCGCGGGTGATCTGCTCGAAACGGATGCCGGGGCCATGCGGGCCATGCGCGCCGTCGGCGCCGCAATGGAGCGGACCGACAAATTCCTGCGGCCGTGGCCGGTGACCGGTTGCGTACTCGTGGGGTTGGCGATCGCGCTTTACGTGAGCACGCTGATCGGTCGCGGCTAGAACGATCCGAGCATCGAGCCCAGGAATATCACAGCCACCAGAGCCAGGATCGGGCCGACGATGTTGGCCATGACCATGTCGAAATAGCTCTTGCTGTGCGTTGATCCGCAAACGGCGAGCAGCGTCACAACCGCGCCATTGTGCGGCAGGCTATCGAGGGTGCCCGAACCGATCACGGCGATGCGGTGCATCAATGCCGGGTCAATTCCGGTTTCGTGAGCAAGCCGCAGATATGTTTCGCCGAGGGCATCAAGGGCGATGGTCAATCCGCCAGACGCCGAACCGGTCAAGGCAGCGAGGACGTTCGTGGCGATCGCGAGCGAGACGAGGGGGCCTCCCGCGATCGAGAGGACCCAGTCGCGCACCAGCGCGAAGGCGGGCAGGGCGGCAACGACGGCGCCAAATCCGACGAGGCTTGCGACGGCAAAAATTGGCAGCACCGCCGCGTTCGCGCCGGCGTCCATGCTGGCGCGGACGTCGGGAAGACGCTGCCAATTGATGACGATGAGCGTGACGCTGGCTGCGGCGAGCGCAACCGCGACCGACCATACGCCCGCGACCGCCGCGAGCGAGGTGCTGCCCCAGCGTTCTTCGGCGAGGTACGAGAAATCAAGCCGCGGCAGAACGAATATCGACAGGAGCAGATTGAATCCCACCACGACCAAAAGCGGAAAAATGGCCATGACGATCGATGGCGCGGTGTCGCTGTGCTTGCCGTGCGAAATCTCGGCCGGGTCGAACTCGTGCGCGGTCGTTGCGCGTTCGCGGATGAACTGATCGTCGGCAACGTCCTTGGTTGCGACATCGGCCGCACCGCCGAAGCCTTCGCCGGAACGGCGCGCCGAAGCTTCGGCACGGCCGAGCCACCAGAGGCCGAACATCAGCATGATGATCGAGGCGATGATCCCCAGGCCGGGCGCGGCAAACGGCGTGGTGCCGAAAAACGGCATCGGAATCGTGTTCTGGATGGCCGGCGTTCCCGGCATTGCCGACATGGTGAAGGTCGAAGTCCCGAGTGCGATCGCCGCCGGCATCAGTCGCTGCGGAATATTGGCAACCTGGAATAGGGCGCGCGCCATCGGCGCCAGCACGAAAAAGGCGACGAACAGGCTGACGCCGCCATAGGTGACGAGTGCGCCAGCCAGCACGACCGCCAAAATTGCGCGTTGATGCCCAAGCTTCTCGCCCATGAAGCTGGCGATCGTCTGCACCGACCCGCTGTCGTCCATGAGCTTTCCGAACAGCGCACCGAGCAGGAAGATCGGGAAGAATTGCGCGATGAATTGCGCGGCGCTGCCCATGAACGTCTGCGTCCAGTGAGCGAGGAGGGGTTCGCGCGCGGTCGCTGCCGCAACAAGAGCGACAGCCGGGGCGAGCAGAAGGACGCTCCAGCCACGAAACGAAAGCCAAATGAGAAGCCCAAGGGCTGCGAGTATTCCAAGAAGACCCATATGTCAGACCTGTGTCAGACCTGCTGCAGCAGAACGTCCAGATCGATAGAGGAGCGCTTGCCGATATTTTGCCCATTGGCCTGCAGAAAGGCCTCGGCGGATCGCCGACCTTCATCGCGCAACATGCTTAGAAAATCCCACTCGGCATTTAGTTTGGAAGACGCTCCGAGCGTGGCGAGGAGTGGACTTGCAACAAGGTGAATGCGCATATGAGCCCACTGTGCGCCTTCGCTGCTTCCCGGATCCGCGACCTTCCGCAGCAACGCAATCATTCGCAGCTCTTTAAGTAGTGCGGAGTTGAAAGAGACCTCGTTCAAGCGATCGAGAATGTCGCGTGCAGAACGGGGGGTCCCTGGGCGTTCAACGGGATTAACCGCGACAAGAAGTGTGTCTTGCGATTTGCACTCGCGAACGAGCGGGGTAATTGTCGGATTGCCGGTATACCCGCCATCCCAATAGGCCTCGCCTTCGATTTCGATGGCCTGGAATACTGTCGGCAAGCAAGCAGAAGCGAGAAGTACCTCAGGTGTAATCTCAGCGTTGCGAAATACACGGCCGCGACCCGTCCGAACATTGGTGGCGGTTACAAACAAACGGATCGGGGCGCGCGCGACCTGACTAAAGTCGACACTTTCGGCGAGAACATCGCGCAGGGGGTTGGCACCTTGCTGACCAAAATCGTAGGGCGAGAACACACGACTTGCGAGGTCAAAGGCCAGGTAAAATGGTGACGTATCCAGCGTCCATCGGCCGAGCATGATATCCAGCGGGCTGCGCCGGATCGGACTAAACCGCGCCGAGTGTGAAACACGTTTCCAGAAAGCATCAAGCGCGGCCCTGGCGCCTTCCGGGCCACCCGCGGCATACCCGGCAACCAGCACGACGCCGTTCATTGCACCAGCGGACGTGCCCGATATGCCATCGATGCGCAGCCAGGGCTCTTCCAGCAGGCGGTCGAGCACGCCCCACGTGAAGGCTCCGTGCGAGCCGCCTCCCTGCAAGGCAAGGTCGACAAGCACCGGCTCGCGATCAGTTCTCGGTTGTTTTGCCATTGATTCTTATACTCACACCACTATGCCGGCATTGCGTCATTTCGCTGTCGCGAGCTTCGCGTTCGGTTCATCTTCCTTGCCACGGAACCAGGCCACATAGAGCGTCGGCAGGAAGACCAGCGTGAGGATTGTACCGACGAGCAGCCCACCCATGATGGCGAAAGCCATCGGACCCCAGAACACCGTCGGCGCGATCGGTATCATGCCAAGAACCGTCGAGATGGCCGTCAGCATGATCGGACGGAACCGCGTGCTGCTGGCATCGACGGCCGCCTGCCACACGCCCTTGCCCTGACGTCGTTCCGATTCAATCTGGTCGATGAGGATCACGGCATTTTTGGTGATCATGCCGAGCAGCGCCAGAATGCCGAGGATGGCAACGAATCCGAGCGGCTTGCCGGACAGTAGCAATGCCGCGACGACGCCGATCAATCCCAGCGGCCCGACGCTCAGGACGATGAACAGCCGGGAGAAGCTTCTCAGCTGCACCATCAGAACGGTGAACATGATCACCAGCATCGCCGGCACCACGGCGACCACCGATGCTTGCGCTTTCGCGCTGTCCTCGACGACACCGCCCAGGGCGATCCGGTAAGGCCTCTGCAAGGTCTTGTTGAGCTCAGTTACGGAGGGGCCCAACGCTTCGACGACCGTCGCGGGGAGCACGCCGGGGTTGACGTCGGCCTGCACGGTTAGTGTCGGCACCCGGTCGCGCCGCCAGATCAGCGGCTGCTCCTGGTCATAGGTGAAAGAGGCAAACTGGCTGAGCGGCACGGTGCGTCCGTTCGCGAGCGGAACCTGGATCGACCGCAGCGTATCAAGCGATACGCGTTCCTCGTCGGTCGCACGCGCAATGACGTCGACGAGATATATGTCATCACGCACCTGCGTGATGGGGCTGCCGCTAATGACCGTATTGAGCACGCTCGCGAGCGCTTGCGAGCTTAGCCCCAAGAGCCGTGCCTCGTTCTGGTCGATCTTGATGCGCACCTGCCGGGCAGGCTCGAACCAGTCATAGTTGACGTGCACGACCTGCGGATTTTTTGCCATCACCTGGGCCAGCTTCAGGGCGATTTCGCGCACCTGCGATATCTCCGGTCCACTGACGCGATACTGGATCGGCCAGCCGACCGGAGGGCCGAGTTCGAGCGTGGAGACGCGGCTGACGAGGTTGGGGAAGTCGTTGGCCAGGATCTTTTCTAGCTTCACGCGCAGGCGCTCACGCGCGCCAACGTCCTTGGCAACGACGACGGCCTGGCTGAAGAAGTTGTTCGGGAGCTGCACGTTCAACGGCAGGTAAAAGCGTATCGCCCCGCGTCCGACATTGGTGCTCCAGCGTGCGACGTCCGGATCGTCCTTGAGCACGTCGTCCAGCCGGCGCGCCACGGTTTCGCTGGCAAAAATCGAGGCGTTTTGCGGCAGCGTCATGTCGACGAGAAGTTCCGGCCGGTCGGATGCCGGAAAGAACTGATTGGGAATGAGGCGTATCGCGAACAGCGAGGCGACAAACATCGCGAGCGTTGCGGCGATCGTCAGCCATTTCGCCCGTAGCGCCCAGGTGAGGAAGCCGCGGTAGGTGCGGAAAACCCAACCCGGCTCGGACGCCGCTGCCGTCTTGGGTGGGGCGAGGATCGCCACCCCAAGCAATGGTGCGAACAGGACGGCTACAAACCAGGACACGATCAGCGCGATAGCGACGACCGCGAACAGCGAGAAGGTGTATTCACCGGCGCCGCTGGCGGCAAAGCCAACCGGAACAAAGCCTGCGATGGTCACCAAGGTGCCGGCGAGCATGGCAAAGGCATAGGTGCGGAAGGCAAATGTCGCGGCCTGAACCTTGTCGTCACCTTGCGCGAGCCGCGTCAGCATCGCGTCCGTGGTCGTCATGGCATCGTCAACCATCAAAGCCAGCGCGATGATGAGCGCGCCAAGCGAGATGCGCTGCATGTCGATGTTCGACATCTGCATGATGGAGAAGACAACGACGAGCGTGAGCGGAATGGCGGAAGCAATCACCAGGCCGGGACGGAAACCGAGGCTGATGAAACTTGCGACGAGGATGATCCCGACGGCCTGCCACAGCGACGTCATGAACTCGGAAATGGCGCTGTCGACCGTTGCCGCCTGGTCGGCGACCAGTCTCGGTTCTATGCCCAACGGCAAATCAGCAGTGGCTTCAACAATGGCGGTCTTGACGTTCCGGCCCAGAGCCAGAATGTCGCCGCCGTCCCGCATGGCAATGGCAAGCCCGATGGCGGGTTGGCCATTGACGCGAAACAATGGTTGGGGCGGATCAGCAAAACCGCGTCTGATGCGTGCAATGTCGCTGAGGCGCAACATGCGCCCGCCGACGGCGAAATTGACGTTTGCAACGTCCTCTTCGGAGCGGAAGGCGCCCGACACGCGCAGCGAGAGGGTTTCGTTGCCGGTCTGTATGGTGCCGGCGGGCTGCACGACGTTCTGTGCCTGCAATGCGGCGATCAAAGCCGAGCGGTCAATGCCGAGGCTCGCAAGTTCTTCCATCGAGAATTCGACAAAGATCTTTTCGTCTTGCGCACCCAGAATTTCGATCTTGGAGACGTCGCGCACGTGCAGCAGTTTCGAACGCACATCCTCGACATAGTCGCGAAGCTCGCGGTGGGTAAATCCGTCCGCGGTGAAGCCGTAGATAATTCCGAATGTGTCACCAAATTCATCGTTGAAGCCCGGTCCGACAACGCCCGCGGGGAGGGTGTGACGCATGTCGCCGATGCTTTTGCGCACGTGATACCAGATGTCGGGAATCTGCCGCGCGCCCGTGCTGTCCTTGAGATTGACGAAGATCGTGGTGACGCCGGCGCGCGTGAAGCTGCGCAGAAAATCGAGGTGCGGCGTTTCCTGCAGCGTGCGTTCAAGCCGCTCGGTGACCTGCTTGAGCATGTCATCGACACTTGCGCCAGGCCATGCGGCTTGCACCACCATCGTCTTGATGACGAACGAGGGATCTTCGTTGCGGCCAAGCTTCACGAAGGCAAAAAGGCCGGCGACGACGGCCACGATCATCAGATAGACCGTGAGTGACCGGTTATTGAGTGCCCACTCAGAAAGGTTGAAGCCCATACTACGGCTCCAGCCCGAGCAAGCGGACCTTCTGGCCCGGGTGCAGGGCTTGCACGCCCGCGGTGACAATGACGTCGCCAGTCGTCAGGCCGCCCGAGACTGCAACGCGCGCGGGATCGAAGCGCAGCACGTCGACATTGCGGATCGAAACCGTGCGGTTTGCGGGGTCGACGATCCAGACCGCCGGCTGGCTGTTGGCTTTGGTCAAGGCCGTTGCGGGTATTTCGATAACAGGCACAGAATCGCCCTCCATGCGTGCCGTTACTGTCGCGCCAAGTCGCATGGCCGGCGGAGGATCGTTCAAGCCGACTTTGACAGCGAAGGTCCGCGTCACCGGATCGGCCTGCGGTGAGATTTCACGCACGCGACCGGTCGTGGTCACCTTGGGATCGTCAGTGAGGTTTACGGTGATGCGAGGTTCGCTCGGCGCGTTCCGGATGACTTGCGCCGGGACATCGAAAACTGCGTCGCGTCCGTCTCGCCGGGCAACGCGCAGGATCATCTGCCCTGCTTGCACCACTTCCCCCGCAGCGGGGCCTACTGCAGTGACCACGCCAGGCGCGTCCGCCTTGAGTTCGGTAAAGCTCACGAGGTCGTACGCGGTTTTCACCTGAGCTTCGGCTGCATCGACCTGAGATTCCGCGGTCTGCAAGGCTTGCTTGGCCTGGTCGTGATTGGCGCGCGTGGTCCAGCCTTGGTTGAGCAAGGTGTCCTGGCGTTCGAAGTGATTGCGCGCCTGCGTCAACTGGCCCTGCGAAGCGACGAGATTGGCCTGCGCTGCGCGTAACGTGTTTCGTTCGTTCTGTGACTCCAGACGTGCGACGACCTGTCCGGGCTCGATGCGGTCGCCGAGTTTGCGATCGTTCTGGAGCACCCGGCCTGAAATCCGGAATGCAAGCGTCACTTCGTCTTCAGCTTCGATTCTGCCTGTCAAGGTGACCGCGGCGCCGGCCGCGCGCTGCTCGACCGTTACAGTCCGCACCGGACGTGGCTGCGGTGCAGCGGTGTCCGCTTCCTTTGAACAGCCGGAAAGCACCACGAGCGCCACGAGCACTGCCAATGAAGGTGCGGTGGCGTGCATTGCGCGACGAGTTGCGCTTGCGTGGTCAAAGCACGTAGCCATGGTCAAATTCGTCCTTTGGTTGAAGCGACGGCAATACCACCCCGTCACCGGACCTGCGTGGATCCGGATCGGTATGCTCAGGTCGGAGATTAGATCAGTCCCGCACTGCACACATATTGGACCTCAGTCCCATCGTGCGCGCTACGGGCGCAGCCCGTGCTCAATTACCTGCAAATACTGCAACTTTCTGTCGAAATAAAATCGAACGAAAAAAGACTCGCATTGCCCTTGGGTCCAATGGGACCGGGCGACCAATCCATGTACCGATCTGTAGCTGAAATGAATTCTGCCGATTCTTAAGGCACGGATCCCCCACGGAGCGAGTTGCCGAATGAACAAGCAAGTTTCCGCACAGGCGGCCGATCGTCCCTATGTTTCGACCGGGCATTTGCCGGCTCCCGACCTCGTTGAAACGCTGGTGGCCGAAGCCCACGCCAAATTCAAATCCACGTCGGACGGCGAGAATTCTCAGGTTTATCCTGCGTTGGCGAAGGTGCCCGCCGACCTGTTCGGGATCTGCGTTGTCGAAACAAACGGCATCATCCATGCCGCCGGCGATACCGACCACGAATTCTCGATCATGAGCGTGTCGAAGCCCTTCCTGTTTGCGTTGATTTGCCAACTGCTTGGTGCCGAGGACGCGCGCAAAAAACTTGGCGCAAACGCGACCGGCTTTGCATTCAATTCCGTCGCCGGAATCGAACGCACGTCTGACGGTCGGACCAATCCCATGGTGAATGCGGGCGCGATTGCAACCACGAGTCTGGTGCCGGGCGCGACGCATGAGGCCAAATGGAAGTTTATTCACGAGGGCTTGTCCAAGTTCGCTGGCCGCAAGCTTCCGATGAATGAAGAGGTGCTCAAATCGGCGCTGGAGACGAATTTCCGCAACAGGAGCATTGCGCAATTCTTGCTCAGCGTCGGCCGGATCTACTGCGATCCGATGGAAGCCGTCGATCTTTATACGCGGCAGTGCTCGCTAAATGTCAGCGCAAAGGATCTTGCGGTGATGGGCGCGACGCTCGCCGATGGTGGCGTTAATCCGATGACCAAAGAACGCGTGGTCGATCCGATCGTCTGCCACTATGCGCTGGCGGTCATGACAACGGCCGGCCTGTACGAAACATCGGGCGATTGGCTCTACGACATCGGCCTGCCGGGCAAGAGCGGCATCGGTGGTGGCATTGTCACCGTATCGCCAGGCAAAGGTGGTCTCGGAACCTTCGCGCCGCCGCTCGACGAAGCCGGCAATAGCGTTAAGGGACAGCTCGTCGCGAAATTCCTGTCGCAGCGACTTGGAATGGATCTGTTCGTCTCGCAGCCTGAGGAATGAAAACACGCCGAGTCAGCGCGGACCGCTGGCAGCGAGCGCAATAATCAAACGCAAGAATCGAACGGGAGAGAAATCATGACCGCGGCAACGCAAACGATGGGACAAGCTGAGGCACGGCAATCCTGGGTGCCGATGATTGCGATCGCGCTCGGCCAGGCGATTATGTCTTTCAACGTTGCTTCACTGCCCGTTGCGCTCGGGGGCATGGTCGAGAGTTTCGGGGTGCCCCCGACGACCGTCGCCACGGGAATTGTGTCGTATTCCATGCTCGTTGCCGGCTTCGTCATGCTGGGCGCCAAACTCACGCAACGGTTCGGCGCCTTGCACGTCTTCCGCATCGCCGTCGTGGTTTTCGGCTGCGCGCAGGCGCTGATGACCTTCAGTCCCAATGCGAGCATGATGATCACGGCGCAAGCGCTGAGCGGTGCCGCGGGTGCGGTGATTGTGCCGTCGCTTGTTGCGCTGATCGCCGAAAATTACAAAGGCACACAGCAGGCAACCGCGCTCGGCGCGCTCGGTTCGGCACGGGCCGGGGCGGGTGTGTTGGCCTTCCTGATCGGCGGTGTTCTGGGCACCTTCATCGGCTGGCGCCCGGCGTTCGGCATTCTGATCGGCGTTTCGGCGCTTGTGTTGTTGCTGAGTTTCCGTCTCAGGCCCGATGAAGGTCGGCCGGAAGTGAAAATCGACCTGGTCGGCGTCGTTTTCGCTGCCGCTGCGATCATCCTTATCAGCTTCGGCTTCAACAATCTCAACCGTTGGGGATTGGGACTGGCTACGCCAAACGCGCCGTTCAATTTGTTGGGCCTCTCGCCGGCGCCGATCTTCATCGTGGTTGGGATCGTGCTTGGTCAATGCTTCCTGATGTGGACACGCAAACGTCAGGCCGACGGCAAAACGCCGCTGCTGGATTTGCAGGTCGTCGACTCGCCGCAGGAGCGGGCTGCGGTCTACGCGATGTTTTCCGTTGTCGCACTAGAGGCGATGCTCAACTTCTCAGTGCCGCTTTACATCCAGATCGTGCAGGGCCGTTCTCCGCTCGCGACCGCCATTGCCATGATGCCGTTCAACCTGACGGTGTTTTTTACCGCGATGTTGATCGTGAGATTCTATACGAGGCTCACGCCAAGGCAGATCGGCCAATATGGCTTCGTCCTGTGTACCGTGGCGCTGCTGTGGCTCGCTTTTGTGGTGCGCAACGACTGGAGTGCCGGTCCGGTCCTTATCGGTCTCGTCCTGTTCGGAATCGGGCAAGGGTCTCTCGTCACCTTGCTGTTCAACGTGCTGGTGACATCGTCGCCCAAGGAAGCCGCAGGCGATGTCGGCTCGCTGCGCGGGACGACGAACAATCTTGCAGCCGCGGTCGGCACTGCAGTTGCTGGCGCGCTGCTGGTCGGTCTTCTCAGCGCTATCATGCTCGGCAACATTGCGGCGAGCCCGAAACTGACACCGGAACTGCAGGCGCAGGTTGACCTCGACAACATCAACTTCATCAGCAATGACCGGCTGCAAACGGTATTGGCCGGAACGACCGCGAGTCCCGCGCAGGTCGCGGAAGCTGTACGCGTGAATACGGAGTCGAGGCTGCGCGCCCTGAAGATCGGGCTTCTGATTATGTCAGGGCTCGCTTTTCTGTCGATTCTTCCGGCCGGCCGATTGCCCAATTACCATCCCGGCGAGATCCCCGCGGATCAACCACCGCGCGGGGCAAGCGCACAAAAACGCAAGTAACGCCCGGCGGACGTTCTGAGCGATGCGCCAGGCACCGTTGAGAATCGACAAAATTTGCCCTTAC
>Ga0207678_10001800_pt1 | contig 19624 bp, 14 predicted proteins | sample KBSC63metaG_FD_184319 | JGI IMG/M metagenome (GOLD analysis project Ga0207678, IMG submission 184319) | Corn rhizosphere microbial communities from Kellogg Biological Station, Michigan, USA - KBS C6-3 metaG (SPAdes) (version 2) | ecosystem: Host-associated > Plants > Roots > Rhizosphere > Soil ...
CCCCTCGACCGCTGCTGCTGAACCGGAAACGGGTGAGGCTCCGATGCGCCGACGCAAGCACACCGTCCTCATCCGCCCGGAACTCGACGACGAAGCACTGCACCGCACGCTGACCCAGGTCCGCCCGGGGCGCCGGCAGCACGGTCCGGGCACCGACCACGCGCTGTGGCCGCCCGCGGCCCGGCTGCTGCGCGCCACCGGGCCGGACTGGGACCGCCGGGCCCACCGGGTCGCGGTGCTGGCCGCGGCCCTTCCGCCCGCCACGGCGGACCGCTGGTGCGCCGACCGGCCACGCGATCCCGACGCCCTGGCCGTGCGGGCCCACCGGCACGCGATCACCACCGGCCGGACGTCACCGGCGGCCGCGGAACGGTCCTGCCGCGAGGCGGCCGAAGCGTGGCCCGAGGACCCCACGCCGTGGCTGGCCCTGCTGTCCATCCGGTGCGCGTTCGGGGCTGCGGACCGGCACGTCCGCCCGATCTGGCAGGAGGCGGTGACGCGCGACCCGGGAAGCCACGCGGCCCACCACGAATACCTCCGCCACCTTTCGCCCCGCCGCCACGGTTCCCTGGCGGCGATGAACGACTTCGCCCGGAGCAGGGCGGCCCGGCCGCCCCTCGCGGCCCTGCCCCTGGTGGCCCGCATCGAGCAGATCGCATGGAGCGCCCAACGCGGCAACTCCGGCGTCCTGGGCGCGCGGCTGCGCTGGCAGGAGGCAGAAAGGGAGCTCGCCGACGCCATCACCGGCGTGTTCCCCGCGGGCGCATCCCACGCCGCCGCGGTCGCCGACCTCAACGTCCTGGCGTTCGTCCTGACCCGGACCGGCCGGACGGCCGAGGCCGCACCGGTTTTCCGGCGGCTGGGCGGGCACATGACCGGCTACCCGTGGGACCTGCTGCCGTATCCCGCGGACGCGTACGCCTACTGGCGGGAACAGGCGTACGGATCGGCTCGCGCCGGTGCCACCGTGCCGCCGAAGCGGTGAGATTCGCGCGGATCGCACCTGACTCCCAACGGCCAAGTCGCGTCTTGACGCTCACCATCGCCGCTTCGGCCCGCTCGCCGGGTACAGAGAACCTCTCACGCGGAGTCCCCGCACGAATCCGGACGGTATTCTCGGAACCTCGGCTTCAGGCTGTCCCGAGGGGGCGAACGGAAGTGACACGAGGGAGACCCGGCTGGGTTGCGGTCCTGGTTTCCGCGGTGCTCGCCGCGACGACGCTGGCTCTTACCCGGCTGTGGCTGCCGGCCGCCTTCGCGACCGGCGCTGCCGCGCTGGCAACGATCGTCACCGGGGTCTGGACGTCACGAAGCGCGAAAGCCTTGGCGGATCGAGACCGGTACCGCCGTGGTCTTCCAGGGCTCCTGCTGCTGGGCGGACGCGGGCGGCTGCCGCGCGTGCGCGAGCTCGACGACGCGATCACCCTCGGCGTCCATCCCGCAGCGGGTTCACGGGTACCGGAGTTCGTCGCACGCGACATCACCGCCCACCTCGGCGACCTGATCCGGCGGGAGCGGTTCGTGCTCATCGTCGGCGAGTCGACAGCGGGCAAGAGCCGTGCGGCTTATGAAGCAATGCGTGCGCACTGCCCGGAGCACAAGCTGATCCAGCCGGCGGGCAAGGAGGCACTGGCCTCCGCGGCTCAGGCGGCACGGGAAAACTCCCGCGTCGTGCTGTGGCTCGACGACTTGGAACGCTTTCTCGGTGCGGATGGCCTGACCGGCGCCGCGGTCGGGAACGTGCTCGCCGGAGCGGGCGGTCATCGGCTGATCATCGCGACGATGCGCGCCGAAGAATACGCCAAGTACTCCGGCCGGCTGGGAGGTGTGGACGGTCCCAGCCGGGACGCGGTCCGTCGCGGGTGGGAGGTGCTTCGGCTCGCCACCCGGGTGACGCTGCCTCGCACGTGGTCACCCGAAGAGCTGACGCGCGCGAAACAACACTGCGGGGATTCCGGTATCCAGGAAGCGCTGAAGCACAGTGATCGCTTCGGCGTGGCCGAGTACCTGGCTGCCGGCCCCCAGCTGCTCGCCGACCTGCAGGACGCCTGGGCACCCGGAACACACCCCCGTGCCGCCGCGCTCGTCACCGCCGCCGCCGATGCCCGCCGCGTCGGCATTCACCGGCCGCTGCCGAGGGCGGTGCTGCACGACCTGCACCGGCACTACCTGGACCGCCGTGGCGGCCGGCTGCTCCGACCCGAACCAACGGAGGCGGCCATGGCCTGGGCGACCACGCCGCTGCACGCCACGAGCAGCCTCCTGCTCCCGCACGACGGCGACACCTACCTCGCCTTCGACTACCTCATCGACGCTGTCGCGAAAGATCCCATCGCCCCCGAAGTACTGGTCGCGCTCCTGAACGGCGCCACCGCCGAAGAGGCCATGGAGATCGGCGAAATGGCTTGGGGCTGGCACCTGCTCGGTGCGGCCGAGGCGGCGTTCCGCCACGCGCAGGAGGCCGGGCACATCCCCGGCACGGAACGCCGATGCCACCTGATCCGCGAGCGGGACGGCAGTGCCGCCGGCCTGCGGTTCGCCCGGCAGGAACTCCGGCGGCACGAAGCACGGGCCCCGGACGGCCCCGAAGCGGTCAAGGTCGCCGATCTCGTGGCGTGGGAGATCGGGCACAACGGTGACACGGGTACGGCCTTGCGCCGGCTCGAACGGCTTCTGCCCCGGGCCACCGAGGTTCTCGGCGCCGACGACGAGACGACCTTGGGCATCGGGTTCGGCATCGCCAACTGGACGGGAATGCGCGGAGACCATCGGACGGCGGCCGACGGCTACGCCCGAGTAGCCGAAGACTGCGCGCGCGCTCTCGGCAGCGCACACCGGCGGACAGTCTTCGCGCGGGAGGCGGCAGCCGGCGAGATCGGCCGCGCCGGCGACTGGGATCTGGCCGTTGCCACGATGCGCGAGCTGGTCCGGGAGATGGAAGACCAGCAGCAGCACCCCGACGATCTGCGTAGCGTCCGGGCTCGGCTCGCTTATCTGATGGTGGAGTCGGAAGACCACGCCGGCGCCATGCCGCTTTGGGAAGCACTCCTCGAGGAAAGCACCGTTACCAACGGCCGGTTCCACCTCCAGACGCTCGCATACCGTGAACGCTTCGCGGAGTGCGTCGGCGAGACCGGGAACCCCGAAGAGGCTGTCCGGCTCCTGACCGACGTAGTGGCCGACACGACCGAGCTGGAAGATCCGCCCAGCACGAATGTCCTGGGTGCCGGCCGCTGTTTGGCCAGGTGGATCGGCGAAGCCGGTGATCCCGCCACGGCGGTGCGGAAGTTCGACGACCTCGTCGCGCTGGCGAGCCGGCTTCGCGGCCCGCACGACGGCTGGACACTCGGTCTCCGCCGCCGGCGTGCGCACTGGGTCGGGGAAAGCGGGGACGTCGAGGCAGCCGTTCGCGAGTTGGAGCAACTGGTCGTCGATGCCGCGGCGGACGACTGGATCTTGAAGCAGGTGAACGAGTCTCTGGCCCGGTGGCGCGAGCGCACCTGAGGCCACTCCGATCATCCGGCGATGATCGCGCGCCCTTCGGACTCGCGTGAGATCACGCGGATACCGCATGGAGACCATTGGGATAGCCCTCGGCGACAAGCTGGGTCCCAACCGGCGAACCGTCTCGGTCAGAGCGGTGATCCGGCCCAGATCCACACTTCAGGGAGGGTGAAGGATGTCCAAGATTTCCGGGAAGTTCGCTGCCGCCGGTATCGCGTCGCTCGCGGTCACCGGGGCGTTGATCTCGACTGCGTCGCCCGCGACGGCCGCGACGGCCGGCGCGCAGCACTGTGCCGTCGACGTGCAGAGCCGGCAGAGCGCGTGCGCCGCCGACGAGGCGGTGGCGATGCAGCGCGCGGGCGTTTCGGCGGCGTCGGTACTGGCGGTGCGGCTCTACGACGGCATCAACTACACAGGTGCGTCGTACAGCTTCTACGTCACGAGCCCGTGCACGGCCGGGTACGAGGGCGAGTACGGCAACCCCAACCTCGGCTCGTTCAGCGACAAGGCGAGCTCGGTGCACACCTACAACCACTGCGACGTCCACCTGCACGATCCCATCAACTACGGCAGCCCGTACTCGGTGTGGATCGACCAGTCGGCCAACCTGGCCAACATCGGTACCGGCTGGAGCAACCGGACCAGTTCGATCGGTGTGTCCTGATCGGCGGGTGAGCGGGCTCCGCTACTTCTTTTCCACCGCCACGCCGATCGGTGCGGATCCGCGCAGACCGGCCAGTTCCCGGCGGATTTCGTCCTCGATCGGCAGCCGCGCCGCTTCGGCGTGAGTGAGCGCGACGCGCCAGTGGCGTTCCGCTCGGCCCGGGTCGCCCTCGACCCGGGCGATCTTGGCGAGGCCGTCGTGGGCCACCACGTCGGTGAAGTTGTCGCCGTCGGCAGCAGTCAGGCGCAGGCACTCCTGGAAGCAGCCGGCGGCGGCAACGAGATCACCCGAATCGAAATGGACTTGGCCGAGCACGACGAGCGCGTTGCTCTGCACGTCCCGGTTGACGATCTCCCGGGCGAGGATCAGGGCGGCCCGACCGGATTCCAGCGCGGGATTGAGCGCGAGCTGCCGTCGATGGCAGTCCGCCAGCAGGTAGAGACTGCGTGCTTCCATCTCCGTCGCGCCGATCCCGCTGCTGAGCCGGCGGGAGCGGACGAGGCTCTCCGCGGCGTCCTCGAGCAGGTCGGACCGCAGCTGCGCGTGGCCGAGGTTCAGCAGCGCGGTCGCCTCGACGTAGGTGTTGCCCAGCTCGGCGTTCTCCGCCAGCGCCGCGCGGTTCGACGCGATCGCCTCGGCGTAGTGGCCGAGCCTGATGTTCGCGACGCCGAGGTTGACCAGGACCGCGGCCTTGTCCCGCCGGGTGCCGACGTCGCGGAGCAGATCGAAGGCCTGGCGCAGGACGGTGAGCGCCTCAGCGAACCGCCCGCGGCGGATGTGCACGATCCCGATGTTGGTGTAGACCCTTCCCGCGCCGTGGGCGTTGGCCAGTTCCTCCTCGATCGCGAGACTGGACAACAACGATTGAAGGGCCGCGTCGAGTTTGCGCGCGGAGATCAGCGCCAGGCCGTTGCTGCGGTGCAGCGTGGCCCGCAGTTCCGGTGTTTGCGCGGCCGAGAGCCCGGCTTCGTAGCACTTGAGGGTCTCGTCGAGGAAGCCTTGCCGCTGCAACAACGGGCCGAAGACCGAGGCCAGCTCGGCCACCGCGCCGGGCTCATCGAGACGAGCGGCCAGCTCGAGCACGGCGAGGACGTTCCGGTGCTCGGCGGCCGCCACGGCCCGGACCTGTTCGGCGGTCCGCAGCTCCGGCAGCGAACCCGAGGGCTGCCCGGCCGTCCGGGGTGACCGGCCGGGATCCAAGATGAGATCGGCCGCATGCCCCAGGTCCCGGTAGTGCACCACGATGCGTTCGGCTGCCGACGTCCGTTCCCGAGGGCCGGCCATACCGCGCGCGTAGTGCCGGACCAGGTCGTGGAAGTGGTAGCGCCCCGGCTGGTGTTCGCTCAGCAGGTTCACGTCGACGAGGTCGTCGAGCAGTCGCCGGGCGCCCGGCACGGGCAAGCCGGCCACGGCGGCCGCCGTGTAGCCGTCGAAGTCGCCGCCGGGTATCAGACCCAGCAGGCGGAACGATCGTTGCACGGATTCCGGCAGGTTCCGGTAGGAGACCGTGAAGGCGGCGCCGACGCTGCGGTCGTCCGTCGCCAGCTCGGCGAGCCGGCTGTCTTCGTCGCGCAACAGCTCGGCGAGGTGCGCCACGGTCCACAAGGGCCTGGTGCGCAGCCGGGAGGCGGCGATGCGGATGGCCAGCGGCAGGTACCCGCACAACGCGACGACTTCCGCCACCGCCTCCGGGTCCGCGCCGGCGCGATCGCGCCCCGCGACCCTGAGGAACAGTTCGACGGCGTCCTCACGCGGCATCAAGTCGACCGAAAGCGACGACGCACCTTCCAGCATGGTGAGCCGGCGCCTGCTGGTGACCAGCACGCGCGCGCCGGCCGTCCCCGGCAGCAGCGTGCGGACTTGAGCGGTGTCCTGCGCGTTGTCGAGGACCACCAGCAGCTGGCGGCCCGCGACCGACGACCGCCAGACGTCGGCGCGGCGCTCCAGACCGTCCGGGATCTGTTCCGGCGGCACGCCGATCGCCCGCAGCAGCAGGTCCAGCGCCACCGCCGGGGTCAGCGGTTCGTGCCCCGGCGTGTAGCCGTGCAGGTCGAGGAACACCTGCCCGTCCGGGAAGTGCTCCAGCAACCGGTGCCCGGCGTGCACCGCCAACGTCGTCTTCCCCACCCCCGGCATGCCGTCGAGCGCGGTGATGACCACGGCGGTGTCCACCGCGGCCCGGACCAGGCCGACGAGCCTGTCCACGTCTTCGGTGCGGCCGGTGAAGTCGGCGATGTCCCGCGGCAGGAGCCGGGGCACCGCCGCGGGTGCGGGGACCTCGGGTGCGGGGACGAGCCCCGGGTCGTTGCGGAGGATCTGTTCGTGCAGCTGCCGCAGCTCCGGCCCGGGATCGACGCCGAGTTCGTCGGCGAACCGGGCGCGCGCCGACTCGAACGCCAGCAACGCCTCGGCGGCCCGTCCTTGCCGGTACAGAACCGTCATCAGCAGGTGGACCAGCGTCTCCCGCACCGGGTTCTCGGTGATGAGCGCCGTCAGCTCGGCGATCAGACCGGCGGTGTCACCGCCGTCGAGCCGCAGGCGGACGAGCAGTTCCCGGGCGGCGAGCCGCTCTTCTTCGAGCTTCGCCGCGGCGTGCTCGAGCACCCTGGACCCGAGCCCGGCGAACGGCGCTCCGCGCCACAGCTCGAGGCCGGCCCGCACCGCCGCCGCGGCGTCGTCGCGCTTCCCCGCGGCGTCCAGCTCGCGGGCCTGCGCCAAGGCGCGGGAGAACCGCAGCAGATCGACGTGGTCGTCGTCGATCTCGATGCGATAGCTCTTGCCGTCGGTGACGATCGCGGACCGTCCAGCGCCGAGGTCGCGCCTCAACCGGGCGACGGTGTTGTGCACCTGACTGCGGGCGGTGGCCGGCGGCGCGTCCTCCCAGAGAGCGTCGATCACCTGAGCGGGTGTCATTGCCGAGTTCGCGTTGAGCAGGAGCAACGCCAGCAATCGCTCTTGCCGGCGACCGCCGAGACTCAGCCGTTCCCCGCCGACGGTGACTTCGAGAGGGCCAAGCACACTGACTCTCAAGTTGCCCATGCACGCATTATCCACACTGCGTGAGATTTTCGGGCGTTCCGCGCACGGGTCGGAGCCGGACGGTCGGACCGCCCGGCTCCGGCCCGCCCTCCCCCTCTAGCGGCCGCCGCAGTAGACACCGATGCAGGCGCTCACGGCGACCTGCGTGTCCGCAGACGCCGGCGCCTGCGCGGCGGCCGTCCCGACGGCGACGCCACCGACCGCGAGGACCAATGCGGCACCGGCCAGGAACTTCTTCACCATGTCTGTTTCCTCCCTCGATCCGGACAACTCATGGTGCCGACCGGCACTATCCGATCACTATCCGCACCTCTCGGGCGGCGCGTCTCCCGGTTAGGGTGGACGGCGGCGGGAGGTGACGAACGCTGGAAGAGCGCGCGCCGATGCACAATCGGCTGGACGGGGACGCCGATACGGTCGTGCAGGTCGGTCACGTCGCCGGCGACGTACACCTGCACTCCCGCCCGGCCGGCAGGCCGCTGCCCGCCGGGCGCCCGATCACGGCCTGGGACCCCTTCGACCTCGGCGTCCACCGGGCGATCACGGTGCCCGGCGAACCACTGCCGGACCTGCCGCGTTACCTCAGGCGGGCACACGACGCCGAGCTGGGCGAGCAGCTCACGGATCTCTCGAAGAACGCCATGGTCGTGCTGACCGGCGAATCGTCGACGGGCAAGACCCGCGCACTCTACGAGGCCGTCCTCACGCACCCGCGGCTGCGGGAGTGGCCGCTCTGGTACCCGCGCACAGCCGACGAACTCCTGAAGCTCGCGCAGCCCGGCCGCCTCGACGACGAAGCGATCCTCTGGCTCAACGAGACCCACAACCACCTCTCGGGTCCGACGGGCGACGTCGCCGCGGCCGCGCTCTGGAGCTTGCTCGACGGGTCGTACGGCGGTTCCACCGTCGTTCTCGGCACCTTGTGGCCGCAGTTCTGGGGCGAGTTCGTCACCACGCCGAGCAGCGCGCAGCGTGACGACCACGCGAACGCCCGGGCGCTGCTCCAGCAGCGCGCGCGGCGGATCCGGGTGGCCGAACGGTTCGACGAGGACGACGTTCGCGCCGCCCGATCGCCCGGCACGGCGGACCCCCGGCTGTCGGCCGCGTTGTCGGCGTCCGGGCGCGGGCGTCAGGTGATCCAGACGATGGCCGGGGGCCCGGGCCTGGTGGAGCGGCTCGAGTACCCGGACGACGCCGCCGACCGGTTCGCGTCGGCGATCGTGACCGCGGCGATCGACGCCCGCCGGCTGGGCCGGCTCCGGCCCGTGTCCCGGGAGCTCTTGGCGGAAGCGGCGGCCGGCTACCTCGAAGACCAGGATCGCGTGGGCACGCCCGAGAACTGGTTCGAGCTCGGCCTGGCTCGTGCCGCGGGGGAAGCGGTGCTCGGCGTGACCGCGCTGGTCCCGCACCGCGGCGCACCGGGCCCCGGCCCGGCCGACGGCTACGACCTGCACGACTACCTGGATCAGCACGGCCGCACCACCCGCCGGGGCTGCCTCGCCCCGGAGGCGCTCTGGGCGGCGTTGCTACGCCACACGAATGATCCCGATGACGTGATGCGGCTGAGCGAGAGTGCCTGCCGGCGATTGCTGTACCGCTACGCCGACCCGTTGCTCGAGCACGCCATCGAAGTGGCGAAAGAGGAAACACGGGATCTGCTGGTCGCGCTCATGACGGACTACGGGCGTATTGACCGGGCGATCCGGTTCTTGCAGGACACCGCTTACGAACCACGTCCGAGTCATCGAGGTCGATTCAGCCAGTCGGAGACTTCCTTCCAACGGGCAGCAGCTCTGGGCCTGCTTGACCGCGGCTGCCTCCGCGAAGCCCGGGCACTGCTGGAAACCTATGTGGAACGTGACGATGTTTCCTGGGCGTGGAACCCCTTGGTCGGGCTGTTGGTCAAGGACGGCGAAACCGACGAGGCCATCGAGCTGCTCCAGCGGCTGGTGGACAACTTCAGGCCGGAACACCGCGGTGCCGATGAACGACTGGCCGACCTCCTCGCCGATCGAGGCGACTGGGAACGCGCCTTGGACGTTCTGCGCGGCCGTGGCAACACATGGGCACCGAGGTGGCTGGCGGAGCGCTTCGCCGAGGCCGGCAGGCTTGATCGCCTCCGTGAGCTCGCCGAAGTCGGCGATGGCGCGGTTTCCCTGATCTACGTCGAAGCGCTTCTGAAGCAGGACCAGCACACCGAAGCCCTCGATCTGCTCCGCCAGATCGAGGGCCCCGACGAACCGACCGGCGATCTACTCGACCTGCTCGTCCGGCACGGAGAGCCTGAACTTGCGATCAAGGTCGTGACCAAGTCACGTTCGGCTCCCCCGGATGAATCGCTGCGCGGGCTGGCCAAGGCGTTGGACGAACACGGATATCGGGACCGCCTGATCGACTTGCTGTGTGAGCGCGCGGCAGCCGAGTGCGAGGGGCCCGATTCGAGCGCGTCTCTCGATGCCCTCGGCGACTTGCTCACCGAGCACGGGTGCTGGCCGGAAGCGCTGGCGATGGCTCGTCACAACGCCAGTTGGGGGTTGAGTTGGATCCCTCGACGGCTGGCCATGGCGGGCAACACCACCCAGCTGCGGAAGCTCCTCGACCGAGGGCACAGACACGCGGGCCGGGAGTACGTCCGGCTACTGGCCGGCACCGGCCGGACGTCGGAAGCGGTGACCATCGCCCGCACTTTCGCGGATGCCGGCCGCGATTGGGCCGACGAAGAACTCGCGAACTGCCTCGCCGATTCCGGCCGGTTCGACGAACTCGTCGGCCGGGCCGCCGGCGGTAGCGAATACGCGTCGCGGCGGCTGGTCACCCTGGCACGTTTGGGAAAGCTCCCGGACAGCGCCGGGCTACTCCGGCACGGCCTGACCCCGGACGGCGACCGCGCGACCGATCAAGGCGGGCCTCGGCCGGTTTGAGGCACTGCCGGCCAAGCAAAAAAGCTCGGCCGACCTGGGTCAGCCGAGCTTTGCGGTAACTGCTGTACCCCCGACCGGGTACGGACAGCATCCACCCGCCATTGCCCGCCTGACCTGCGAATCTCCGCCACTCTGACGCTCGTCGAGTACGGCCGGAGGCGGCGAGCCGGGGATGCCGTTGCCCGACAGAAGGTCCAAGGTGGACGCGCCGAGTGCCGCCCCGTCCGGCCGTACGGTGGTCAATGACGGCGTGAGGTAGGCGGACATCGGGTCGTCGTCGAACCCGGCCACCCGGATGTCGCCGGGTGCCGGGCGACCGGCGTCGGCGAACACGCGGTAGACCCCGAGCGCCATCTTGTCGTTGGCCACGAAGATCGCGTCGACGCCTCGTTCACGCAGCAGGATCTCTCCGGCCGCGTACCCGGCCGTGTCCCCTCGTCGGTTTCAGCCTGCTTCACCCACGTCCGCAACGCCTCCGGGTGCCCACCCAGCTGATCGGCGATCCGCTTGATCGCCCACCAGCCGGGGCCGGGTCCCGCCTGGCCTCAACCGCCAGCCGCGTCGCCCGCTCCCGCGACTCGTCCGGGTACTTCCGTGGTGCCATCAGACCCGGGGCGGGACACATGTGTCGGCAGTCGTTTCTCCTGTCTGGGTGCGGTGCACCAAGCCGTCCAAGAGGAGGCCCAGGCCTGACTCGAACGCGGAGTCGTGATCGATCCGAGGCAGGTCGGCCGGTAGATCCGCGTTGTCGTCCGGGCCGGGGTCCGCCTGCTCCTCCAGGACGCTGCCGAGCGTGAAGCGACTGGCGGCCAGCATTGCGGTCACCGCCTCCCGCTCGGGCACGCCGGAGGTGACGAGGAAGTCCATCTTGTGGCGAAGCCGATCGTGGTCCCCGGTTGGGGGGCTGCCGGCGTGGAGTCGTGCACCGTCCCGGCGCGTGAGCAGCGTGCGTCTGAAGCTACGAGTGTTCTCCAGGAACCAGGTGCGCCAGTCGTCGCCGGGTGTAGGCAGCGGTTGCGTCACATGGGGCGCCATCGCCGCCTCCGTCATAGCGGCGAGGAGGTCCTTTTTGGTGCGGAAGTACCAGTAGAGCGATGGCTGCTCGACGCCGAGTCGCTTGGCCAGCCGTCTCGTGCTGACCGTGTCCAGCCCGACCTCGTCGAGCAGGTCGAGCGCCTCGGCGATGACGATCTCCCGGTTCATCTTGGTCACGTTGACAATCTATCACCGATAGGCCACCATCAAAATCATTCACCGATAGATTTTGGGGTAGTCATGGCGAAGAGATCACGCACCCAGCCCCTACGGATCCTCGTCGCCGGCGGCGGGGTCACAGGGCAGGCCCTGGCCTTCTGGCTCACGCGGGGCGGTCATCAGGTGACCGTCGTCGAACGCTTCCCGGCGCTACGGGCCACCGGGGCGCAGGTCGACCTCCGAGGACAAGGCATCGAGGCCATCACACGGATGGGACTCCTCGACGCCGTCCGCAGCAAACTCGTCGACGAGGCGGGGGTCGCCTTCATCGACGCCAACGGCAAGGCCAAAGCGACGATCATGGCCAACACCTCCGGAAAGGGCAGGCAGACCCTCACATCCGAGTACGAGATCATGCGCGGAGACCTGGTCCGCATCTTGAACGACGCGACGGAGAAGGACACCGACTACGTCTTCGGCAAGAGCGTCGACGACTTCAAGCAGGACGAACACGAGGTCACCGCGTATTTCTCCGACGGATCCTCCGGCGAGTTCGACCTCCTGGTCGGCGCGGACGGGCAGGGATCACGCATCCGGCGGTCGCTTCTCGCGGAGGGCTCGGACCCCTACTGGCGCGTCGGGATCCATATGGCGTACTGGTTCGTCCCGCGCATCGCGTCCGACGGCAACATCCGGGACACCTACATGATTCCGGGTGGTCGCCAGATCATGCGCCGCAGCCACAACCCGGCCGAGACGCAGGCGTACTTCGTGATGCGGGAGGAGTCGGAGGAAGCATCGGCGATCCACGGCGCCGCCATTGAGCGGCAGCAGGCGTTCTGGGCCGACAGGTTCCGCGACGCCGGATGGCAGACCGAGCGCTTCATCGACGGCATGGGCACCAGCCCGTTCTTCTACTCCCAGGAAATCGTCCAGGTGCGCACCGACACCTGGTCCAAGGGCCGCGTGGTCCTGGCCGGCGACGCAGCCCACTGCGCTTCCCCCTACAGCGGCATGGGCATCTCCGGCGGCCTGGTCGGCGCCCACGTCCTGGCGGGTGAGATCAACCGGCACGCGGAGGATCTGCCGACTGCTCTGGCGAACTACGACAGGGTGCTGCGGCCCTTCGTCAACGAGATCCAGGGCCAAGTGAATCCGCGTCTCCTGCGCCTGGCCATGCCGACGACCCAACTCGCGATCGACGCCTTCCAGGCCGCCACCGCGCTGGCCGGCTTCCTGCACATCCCCGACATCGCCGCACGCTTCGCCAAAGAAGACCGCGGCGGCAGTTGGCGACTCCCCGGCAACCCGGCACCGCTCGATGGCGCTTGACAACCCGCCGGAACGGAAATCCTGTAAACCGTCGTGCCCCAGGCTTGAGCCAGCTCCGCGAAATAGCCCCTGCACGCTCATGGTGGTCGTTGGTAGCGGGTGGGGAATCGGCCTGTCCAGGTGGCGAGGAGGACCTGGAGCTTGGTGAGGATCTTGTAGAGAGTCAGGCCGCCGCGGCTGCTTTGGGTGGGTGAGGCGGAGTTCGGCGAGGAAGAGATGCGCGGCGGCGACCAGGGTGACGTGGCGTGCCGGCCGAGCCGGTCTTCGTCACGACACCAGGCAAGCGAGTCGCTCGGTGCACTGGCCGATCATGTCGTCGCGCGAGGGCCAAGGGAAGTCGGGCGCGGAGTGCAGCAGGCCGACGTAACCGTGCAGGGCCGTCCACATCAGCGTGGCGTCGCGCTGCGAATCGACACTGGTGGACCGGCCGGCCGCGACGCAGGCTTCGATGGCCCGCACGAGCAGGCCGAACGCCTGGGCTCCGGGCATCGTCTCGACCGACTTGGGGACTGCCGAGCCGGGCTCCGGCCGGCTCCCGCCGAACACCACGGCGTAGAGCCGCGGATGGTCCACCGCGAACGCCACATAGGCGTGACACAGCGCCCGCAGCCGTGCGGCCGGTTCAGCGTGCGCGGCCCAGGCGTCTTCGAGCCTGGCCGACAGCCGGTCGAAGCCCCGGTCGACGACCGCGCGCAGCACGGCGTCGAGGTTGTCGAAGTGGCCGTAGATCGACGGCGCCGTGATCCCGGCCTCGCGAGCCACGCCCCGCAGGGTGATGCCGGAGGGGTCGGCCCGGCCCTCGACGAGCCGGGTGGCCGCTTCGACGATCTCGTCACGCAATTGAGCACCCTCGCCGCGCGGGTTGGGCTTGCGCTGGGTTTCCGAAGCAGGTGTCATACCGACACTTTACAAGTGTTTCCCTTGTCTGTACAGTTCACCTTACAGTCGTTTAGCGATGAGCTCTTTGAAAGGAACCGGACTATGAAGCACACCGGACACACGACGCTGGCCGCCCCGATCGAGCAGATCGACCTGACCGAATGGCTCTTCACCCTGTCCGACGCCGACTACCAGGCCTGCGCCCGGGGCCACCGCGCCGCCGGTGTCTTCGTCCAGGACGGGGTCCGCGGCATGGTCAACGTCGAAGCCATGGGCGGCCACCTGATCGTCCAGCACTACCGGGAAGTCACGGCGACGCCCTCGCACGTCGAAATGGTGTCGGAGCGCAGCCGGGTGTACCTGTTCCACCTCGTCCCGGCGACGATCCAGGTCCGCTGGACCATGTCCGCGACCGCACGGACCGCGGACACCTCGGACTTCCAGTGCACCGTGGAACTGATCTTGAACCCGGTGCTGCGTGCCCTCGGCGGCCTGTCGGCGCTCAGCGTCGCGATCCGCTCCCACACCCGCGAAGAAACGCAGCGGTTCGCCGACGACATCATCCGCAAGATCACCGGCCGGACGCAGGCCGGGGCATGACGACCACGACGCAAACCGCTGCCGGCATCCAGCCGGCCGCGGCGGCGGCCGGCCTCGTCGCCGCGGTCCGCGACGATCCACCGGCCCGGCTGGCACTGGCCGCCGAGTTCTACGACAGCGACCGCGCCATCCGGAGTTACCGGCGAGCGGAGCTGGCCTTCATGCGCTGGCAAATCCGCCGCGGCGTCCTGAACCGGCGCAACGGGACATCCGGCGGCAGCCCCTGGTGGCGCGCGGTCAACGAAAGCCTCCTCCGCGACGCGCTGGAGGCCCGGATCCGGCTGCGCGAGGAAGACGTCTCCGCCCCTTCGGCCCCGGTCGGCCGCTGGATGACCTTTCTCCGCACGCCGACACCCCGGACCTGGTACCGGGCCCACAACTCCAGCATCGTCGCCGGCTACCTCGCCCACCGCGACCTGGCCGACCGGGAACTGCCCGTCGAACGCTTCTTCATGGATGTGACCCTGCTGCGGATTCTCTACATCGAAAGCCTGCTCTCCGATCCCCGGCTCGCCCTGGGCCGCTTCGCCGTGGCCGGCCCCTGGCTGGCAGATCCCCGAAACCCTGCCACCGGCGCGTTCCTGTCCCTGCGCACCATCCTGCCGACGCGTTACCCTCTCGACGACATCGAGCCCGCGGACGTGCTCAAGGCCGAGAACCACCTCGGCCACCTGGCCGACTACGGCGTGATCCTGCCGCGCGCCCGCCGTCTGTACGAGCACGCCGCCCGCGACCTCGGCCAACCCGCCCTGCTCGACCTGGTCCACGACGGGTATCCCGCCTACGCGTGGCCCTCGGCGGACAAGGAGGTCTGGATCAGCCGCCGGGCACCGCGAACCCGCCGGGTCATGGAAAAGCTCATCGTTTCCCGGTGATGCCCGCACGCAGGCCCTCTTGACCACTCGCGCTCCGCGAGGAGGCGAACTGAGCGTCTCCCTCCGCTTCCGACGCAGGGCCGAACCGCACTGTCCACGCTGGATGGAACAGGTCCGCAGCTGCGGCATCCGAGCGCGGAAAAGAACGGGGTTGCTTACAACTACCAGGGCCGGCGGTGCAGGCGTCCGCATGCCGCGACGTGGGCGGAAACCGAGACTCCGCCGGCAGCGGAGTTGTTGTCCGGCGCCGACGATCCCCGTGCGAGCGCGGCAGGAATGTTGCGGCGAGCACCGGCCGGACTGCCCCGGCAGGTCCGGCGAGGCAGGGTGCAATTACGGGCCGACGCGGGGTATTTCGCGGGGGAACCGGCCCGGGCGGCGTTGATGGAGGAGGGCGCGTTCGTGATCGGCGCGCGTTGTAGTGCCGGACGTACTCGGCGAGCACGGCCTGCAGATGGCGCTCGCCCAGGATCAACATACGGTCGGTGAGCTCGGTTCTGGCTGTGAGCACGAACCGCTCGGCGTAGCAGTTCGCCCGTGGGCAACGTGGCGAATCCTGATCGTCTCGATGCCCACGTCGGCCAGGACGGCATCGAAGGAGGCCGTGAACCGGCCGGCCCAGTCGCGGATGAGCAAGCTGCCGACCGGGAGGCCTACGGGATCAGGACGTGCTTGCCGCCGGCCTGCCCCGAGCGGCTGACGGCCAGCGGTTCGCGCCGGCCTTCGAGAGGGTGGGTCACGGCGACTGGGATGTTGACGCGGCCCTGCGCCGCCAGATCGGCGTACTCGCCGAGCACGTGGTGGTGCATGTCCATACCGGTGCTGCGTACCCCAGGTTCTTGAGCGCGTCGAAGTCTGTGGCCGTGACGATGTGGGCGGGGTCGGTGACCGTGGTCAGCAGCTCCGGCATAACACCGGCCGGTGCGGCGTCGAAGACCAGGTCGACGGGGCCGTCGGCCGGCGTCGTCACCCGCTCGCCGAGGCCTTCGCCGTATGTGACGACGTCGGCTCCCGCATCGCGCAGCACATCGGCGTAGATCTTCCCGGCGCTGGCGATGACGCGGGCGCCTTGCAGGATGGCGATCTGGGCCGCCGCGAAGCCGACTGTGGTCCCGGCTCCGCTGATCAGCACCGTCCTGCCGGAGACGTCCCCGAGGGCGGTGAGGCCCCGCGAGGCGGTCTCGGTCGCCATCGGCAGCGCCGCCGCCCTGGCTGCGTCCAGTCCGGCGGGGCACCGGAACCAGACGTACAGCAGCGCCTGGTCCGATGCGCCCGCCGACGGCCCTGAGCTTCCCCGGTTGTCCGGAACTGCGCGGCTGGTCCGGTAGCCGGGCGAGACCGCTGGTCCTCACGTCCGCCCGCGGCGGGCGTGAAGACCAGCCCACTCAGCCGATCTGGTAGGCGCGGGTGATGGTCTGGCTCACCGCGTTGCCCTCGTCATCGGTGGCCTTGGCCCGCAACGAAGCGAACCCGCTCGCCGGGTGGTGGACCCTGGCTGTCCACCGCGGACCGTCCGGGGTCAGCTCCACCGGTTGCCAGGTGGCGCCGTCGTCGTAGGAGATCTCCACCGACAACGCGGTGACGTTCGGCGGCGAGTCCTGCCGGGTCACCGTCACCGGGAAGCTGATCTCCTTGCCGCCCGGCACGATGTTGCGCAGGTCCGCCGGCGGGGCGAACCCGACCGCGAGCATGCCCAGCGGGCCCTCGACCGACCGGCTCGGTTCGACTGTCCACTCACCACTGAACTTGGTGGAGGCGGGCCACCAGGGCTGGTCCCTGGTCACCTCCGTGGTGATCCGGTACGTGCCGGACCGCGCCGGGGCCTGGAAAACACCACGTCCCGGCGAGTTCTGGGTGCCGAGCAGCTGACCATCCAGGTAGGCCGAAGTGGTGCCCCGGTCCAGTTCGTTGATGTAGTCCGCGCTGCCGCTGTGCCCGGCCGTGTCGGAGAACACCGGCAGCGTGACGTCGAGCAACCAGTCCTTGTTCTGCCACACCCACGGGCGGCCCGACGCGGTGGGTCCGGTGAAGGCGGGACCGATGACCGCGGTGTTCCAGTCGATGCGAGAGGACTTGCCCGCCGCCAGCGTGCGCTTCCCCTCGACGAGGGCACCGCCGGGGCGAGGGAGGTCACCGGTTGTATCGAGGCCCTGCACCGCGAATCGCCAGTCGCCCGGGGTGAAGTAACGCCGTTGCTCGGACTGGGGCGCGGCGCTCATCCCGCCCCGGTTGATCTCCCCTTCCGGCCCCACCACGGACGCGTACACCATCGGGAGGAAGCCCTGGGCGTAGCCGTGGTAGGCCATGGTGATCGCGGCCACGTCCGCGGACTTCGCCTCGTGTGTCAAGTTGGCGGGGATGCTGCCCGCCGACGGGTAGTACAGGTCGTACTGGTAGTCGCTGCGGTCCCGCGTGGTCAGCGAGGAGGTCAGCCCGCCGGCCTTGGCCAGTTCCACGTAGCGGTCGCCGGTGTACCCCTGAAGCTGCATGGCCGGCAGCGACCATGTGCCGGCCGCGGAGCCGAGCAGCCTGGCCGAGGCGCCGGCGTCGACGAGGCGGTAGGCCACGAGGCGTCCGCCGGCCTCTTTCACGTTGTCGATCCGCTTACCGGCCTCGCTGACGAGGATGCCGTCCGGGAGCTCCAGCACCACCAGCTTGTCCTTGGCGTCCACCTTGGACAGATCGGCCGGCGTGCCGGCACCGCCGTAGACGGTGCCCACCCGCTGCGTGGGCGCCCGGTCGGAGAACCGCGTGAAGCCCGCATCCACCGCCAGCGGTTGCGCCCCTTCCGCGACGAGTTCGAACCCCGGCTGGTAGAGACCCAGGTCCTCGGTGAAGCGGAAGCGCTTCGAGCTCACCCCCGGGGTGGAATAGGCGTAGAGCCGCTGGAACTGTGCGCCGGCGCCGACCCCGAGCACCACCGGTTCGTGCGGCCCGTCGGGGCGGGTTTCCATCAGCGCGTTCAGTCCACCGTCGAGGACCCCCGTCTGGTCCGTGTGCACCGTCACCGGCTTGGCCTGGCGGGCGTCGAAGGACACCGTCGTGTCGCGAGTCACCTTGACGTCCGGGTCGGCAAACGCGGTGACCGCCACCGGCGCGCCCGGCTTGCGGGCGGTGAGCCCCGCACTCACGGTGTACTCCCCCGGCGGCACGCGCATCGGCTCGCCGGAGTAGCCGAAGAAGCTCTCTCCGGTGTGGACGTTGACAGCGACGGAGGTCTGGCTGTCGTCCCCGCCGGGCGCCTTGCCGTCCGGGCCCAGCATGGTCACCGACAGGTCGTGCAGCTCCGGCTCGTCCTTCACCCCGACCGGGGTGCGGACTCGGGTCTTGCCGTCCGCGGTACCGGCCAGCAGCAGCCCGGTGTAGGTGCCGGGCCTGCCGGATCTCGGGGTGAACGTGATGTCCACAGCGGCCTTGCCACCCGCGGGCACGGTGACCGAGTTCGCCGACAGCTTCGCCAGGTTCGCGGCGGGCGGCTGCCCCTGCTTGTCCGCCAAGGTCAAGGCATGTTCCCGGGTTCCGGAGATGAAGGTGGCGAATACCAGCCGCACCTGGCCGCCTGCGGGCGTCAGCGCCGTGGCATCCAGTTGCGCGCGCCCGTGGGCAATACCACCCGCGGTCTGGTTCGCACCTCCGCCGCGAATCGCGCTGTAGAGATTGTAGTTAGTGTTGTCGTACGGGACCACGGTGTTGGCGTAATCGTTGCCGCCGTACATGAAGAGGCACACCAGCGCCTTGTAGTCGGTGTTGTCGAAGGCCGCGGCCTCGCCGATGGCGGCAAGATTGATGGCCAGCGGAGTGGCGACACCCATCACACCAAGCTGCGCTGCGCGCTGCAGGACGACTCGGCGCGTCCACTGTCTATTGTTTTTCTTTTCTGGGCTCATTTCTGCACCAGGTACTCAGGCGAGCACAGGATGAGGAAGCAGGCGGTGGCCAGCATGTCGAGCTTGGCATTGTCGGCACTCGTGGCCGTCAGGTTGAAGGCGGTCATCACGGTCTGCACCAATGTCAGCGTCTCGGCGGATAGCTGGTTGGCCGTGAGCCGCAGGTTCAGCCAGGCAAGGACTGCCGGTACGTCGTGGGCAATCGGCAGCAGCGCCGCGTAAGTCGGCCTCACATCGATGTAGCCGTTGCGCGTCATGCCCTGCATGAAATTGATGTAGCCCGCGGCAGTCGTCTCGTTCACCAACTGGAATTCCGGCGCCTGCTTTTTGGCCGAGGCGATGGCCGTGTTAGGCGGCACGTAACCGGGACGGAAGAAGTTGAACACCGACGGCGAGCGCAATGCACTTTGCCCAAGCGAAGTATCGCTGCCGGACAGATCGTAGATCTGGTAGTCGCCGTTGGTCGACATCGTGCCCACGGTGCGTGCCCATTGCACGAAGCGAACAACCGGCTCGCGCAATTTGCCCGAGAGGTTGTCGGATACGCCCGGCGAGCTGCGCGCTTCGGTGTCCGTGAGAATGGCTGTCCACACGGCCTTGAGATCGCCACGCACGCCGGCGCCATTGTTCGCGAAGGCCGCGGCGACGCGGCCGACGTAGGCGGGCGAAGGATTGCTGGTCACCAGGCGCTGGATCATCTGCCGCGCGAAAAACGGGCCGGTGTTCGCA